>JAABUQ010005807.1_pt1 | contig 19285 bp, 18 predicted proteins | sample 5560001 | NCBI WGS metagenome assembly JAABUQ01 (sample SAMN10711888, study PRJNA513371) | rock metagenome | isolation source: Antarctica rocks | place: Antarctica: Victoria Land, Finger Mt nord | collected 2015-12-18
GTCAAAAGTAAGTAGCCCCACAGTCGTTTCTCGTTCTACCACTGCTAATTCAAGTCCGCCTGTGCGTAGCATTAAAGAGAGGGCATTACGCAAGTTATCGTGCAGTTCAATCGTAGGTATACTGTTAGGTTGGTAGCTTTGAGGAATGTCCGTCATTGCCGTCTCGACTCCCAATAAACTGAGTTGGCGTACCATATCATCTGCTCCAACCAAGTCATGCACAAAAGCATTAGCAGGTTGTGTCAAGATATTAAATGGCTTATCATACTGAACTATCTGACCACTTTGCATAATTAAAATTCGGTCAGCCAGATGCAAAGCTTCCTCAACATCGTGCGAAACAAATAAGATTGTTTTTTTCAGTTGCCGTTGGAGACGCAGAATTTCATCCTGCAAACTAGTGCGGGTAATAGCATCAATTGCCCCAAACGGTTCATCCATTAACATTACATTTGGATCGCCTGCCAATGCCCGCGCCAACCCCACCCTCTGCTGCTGTCCACCCGATAACTGTGAAGGATAGCGATCGCGGTACTCTACAGGTGATAGATCGATGAGCGTCAATAGTTCATCAATGCGGGATCGAATTTTAGTCTGCGCCCAGCCTAGTAACTTAGGCACAACTGCAATATTTTGAGCCACTGTCATGTGGGGAAATAAGCCAGACTGCTGAATTACATAACCAATTTGCTGACGCAGTTCCGTAACTTTTAGCTGTTTAATGTCTGTGTCGTTGAGGTAAATCTTACCTCCAGTCGGCTCGTATAGACGGTTAACCATCTTGAGTAGCGTTGTTTTACCGCACCCAGATGGACCTAAAATTACAACTATCTCACCTACCTCTACCTGACAACTGCAATTATCTACCGCCTTTTGAGACGCACCTGGGAATTGTAGAGACACTTGCTCAAACCGAATTGCGCTCATATGGCAGCTACGATGATTTTTTTAACAGATGTTCTTGAGTCAAAAATTCTTTGGCGACATCAGCAGGTTCGCGCTTTTTGCCACTTACCTCATAGTTAAGCCGTCGTACTACCTCATCAGTCAGTTTGGGAGCTAAGGCATTTAAGGCATCACGAATGCCTGGTTTAGCATCAAGCGCTTGTTGCCGCACTACAGGAGCAACTTGGTAAGGAGGAAACAAGTTTTTGTCGTCCTGGAGTAGAACTAAATTAAAAGCGCTAATCTCGCCATCAGTACCAAACGCTTCACAAACATCGACTTCGCCTTTAGTTAAAGCCTGATACCTCAAACCAGCATCAGCCGGAATAAACTTTTTGAAGTTGAAGTTGCCGTAAACTCTTTTGATTCCAGGTATTCCATCCTCTCGCAACTCAAACTCAGGAGTGCCAATCGCAGTCAATTGACTACCTTTAGCAACTAGATCTGAGATTGTTTTAATTCCATACTTTTTCGCCCCGGCTTGAGTCATTGCCAATCCTTGCGTGTTGTTCATCGGGGCAGGATTTAGCCAAACTGAGTTAAATTTTTGCTTGTAGGCTTGCGAAACTGTCTGGAATACCGCAGCGCGATCGCTCTTAACAGGCAGCTTTAAAACTGTTAGCAAACCTGTACCAGTATATTCTGGATACAAGTCAATTTGACCGCTCAATAAACCAGCTTGAGCCACAGGTGTACCGCCTAAGTTTAGCTTCCGCTCTACCTTGATCCCGTTATCTTCTAGCATCAAAGCGTACATTTCACCCAAAATAAACTCTTCGGTGAAATCTTTAGAGCCAACCTTAATTGCTCCGCTCAGTCGGCTACAAGCAAACACTGTCTGCGCAGTTAATAAAGCCAATAAAAGCAGGACAAGCAGACGACGTAGCTTCATGTAATTTTTGTTAAATCCCAGCGCCGTCTAGAAACTGCTGAATCGCCTGATCTCGAAGGCGACAACTGGCAGCAAGGCGAGTAGAGTCTAATGAATCAGCTCCGTTTGATTCTAGTTGAGCATTTAAGATGCTTTGAGCCGAGGGCTGTTTGGGTTGTAATGTCTCCATCTGTTGTTCTAATGACTCAATTCGATCCACCAAAGCCCGAATCACCTCAGCTTCGGAATCTGGTAGGCTACCATGCTCTAAAGGATCGACTCGCACCCCAGAACGGTAAATGATCCGCCCTGGTACACCTACTACGGTGCAATTAGAAGGGACACTCCGCAGTACAACTGAACCAGCACCAATTCGGACATTATCGCCAATCTGAATATTGCCCAATATCTTAGCACCAGCTCCGACTACCACACCGTTGCCTAAAGTTGGGTGGCGCTTGCCGCACTCTTTACCAGTACCACCTAGAGTGACACCTTGATAAATTAAGGCATAGTCTCCGATGATTGCTGTTTCCCCAATCACAACCCCCATCCCGTGATCGATAAAGAAACCTCGTCCAACGACAGCACCAGGGTGGATCTCAATTCCGGTAAAGAACCGAGCTAGTTGAGAGATCAAGCGGGGGATGAAGGGAAGGCTAAGTTTATACAACCTGTGAGCTAGTCGATGGCAGAAGATCGCCTGCAAACCAGGGTAGCAAAATAAAACCTCCAGCCAGTTACGGGCAGCTGGATCGCGCTCAAAGATAATCCGAAAATCAGCAAGCAGTGTAGATAGCACTAGTTCGTATCCACTGGGGGGCAAAGATTTCATTCCCTATTTTAGCTTCCTTACTGCCAGTACTTGCATATTTACCTATCCGGGTGAGTCAAGTTTGAAGAATATACCGCCTTGAAGCAATCCTGTTTCGCTGCCGTAACTGCTAACTGTTAGCGATCGCAATCGTTCCCAAAAGGGCTTACCCACTACTTTTAAGAGCCGAAGAATTGGTAGTTGGCGTTCTAGAATTTCCTGACTTGCTATCCAGTCAAGGTATAAATAGCCCTGATTTGGTTTAGGAATCGGTTCAATACTAGCTTTGAATGTAGGGTTATCAAGCAAGGATTGATTTTGAGGTGCTTTGAGCGCGGCATTCATTGCCTCAACCGAGTTCGTAAAAATCTCGTAGTTTCCCACTGTGGTATGCACCCCTTGAACTTTTGCCTTCAGCGCGATCGCTGTCCCATCCAACTTAGACTCACTATTAGGTACTGTTGTCAATCGCGTCCAAGCCGAAATTTTTTGTTCTCCTAGAGTCAGAGAGCTAATGCTAAGTGCTTGTGATACAGCGATTTCGTCTAAGTGAGCAATGCCTGCGCCAGAAGCGTCTGATTTTTCCGCAACGAACACCCAATCTGGATCTGAGGCGGAAGGTAGCAATCCGAGAGCGTATTCTCCTTGTACCCAACTAAAAATATCTTTTTGTAAGTCTATGCCCCAATTTTTCTGTATTGCTGCCAGAGGTTGCTTGAGTAATTGAGAACTACTTTCTGACACTTCTCCGATAACTTGCGTCCATTTGCTTAGATCTGTATCTCTCCAACGGTTCAATTTAGTACCACTGATTGCTAAACCAGCTCGTGGAATATAACGCAATGCCTCAATTGGTTGAGATAGCTCTGAAGCAGTTGCAGGATTATCTTGGGTAGGAGTTGCGAGCAATATTGTTTTTGCCGCCAATCCTTGAGAAGTCAATTCTAAGGTAATAATTTGACTTTGATATGACTGTGCAATTGATTGGTTGTTGAGGAACGAGGATAGACTAGAGAAATTTAGGAAAGTGAAACCGATTTGTCGGGGTGGTAACAGAGTCAGAGCTTGCTGATATTGGCGAGAATTACTCAAGCTTAGATCGGTAACCTGAACGTTATTAATTGCCTCCCGCAACACTTTTGGATTGTTAGCAAATAGAACGAAGCGATCGCCGACAACTGCACCTGCCAATCCTTTACCATTCTGCTCGTCCGCCGGAGTAAAATATTCATAAATCAGCTTGACACCTTTATACTGTTCCGACTTTAACTGGGTTCCAGCGATCGCCCGTTGGGAAAACAAGGTTTGAAGGAACTCGCGGCTCTTGTTTGAGTCAACAGTTGCCAGAGCCATCAAATATCCTGGTTGCCTTCCATTTGCGGCGTTACGATCGATATCTATATTGGTAAGCGCTAGAGTAATTTCATCACCCAGCCAGGGTTGAATATCTTGTTTGTAATCCAAACCAGTGTTAGCGAGTAAATTTGTTTTTAGCTGATCGATCGCTCGATCCTGTTTTCCTAACCGCTCTGGGTTCACCAATAAGGACGATATCGCTGGTGTCTGTTTGGACAAGAACATCACGGCGGCTGGAGTCTGGTTCCCTCCAATCTGAGCCAGTGGGTTTTGCCATTGACATCCACTGATACCAGTCAGTAGCAGGATAATTACACTAACTGCAACAAAATAGAATGAGTGTCGCTTCATCGGTTTTTACTCCAGATGCACTAATACATATTGCGATCGCTTAATCAAGACACCAAAGGAAGATATCTTATGTCAGCTCAATCCCACCCACCCATTCCCCAAATCAGCGTTCAACAACTTGCCCAACGCTTAAGTAGCCCAAACAATCTACAACTGGTAGATGTACGCGAACCAGAAGAAGTAGCGATCGCATTTCTCAAAGGCTTTACTTACCTCCCCTTAAGTCAATTCAGTGAATGGGCAGATTCAATCTTAACTCGGTTCGATCCCCAACTCGAAACGCTAGTTATTTGCCATCACGGTATTCGTTCGGCTCAGATGTGCTACTGGTTACAAACTCAGGGTTTCACAAATGTTAAGAATATTGCTGGCGGGATCGATGCTTATTCAATCCAAGTCGATCCTAATATTCCTCAGTACTAGTCATTGGAGAAATGGTAAAGCGACAACTGCCTAGCTTCAATCTTTTCTGTTATGTTATATGAACAAATTTAATTTTACTCACGCTGCCGACACGAGGCGCGGCGTACCGTTAACCAAATCTCTTCAACCATAATTAAGTTTTGCTTCAGTGCAATCAGCTATGCAAGTGCAGCTTAATACTCGGCAACAGCAAATTCTTTCGGCAACGGTGCGTCAATACATCGCTACCGCCGAACCAGTGGGTTCAAAAGCGTTAGTAGAAGCTTTGGGAGAGGAATACAAACTCCGTGTCAGCCCCGCCACCATTCGTCATGCGATGGGTGTGCTGGAAAAAGAAGGATTACTGTACCAACCTCATACCTCTGCTGGTAGAGTCCCATCTGACTCTGGCTATCGAATCTATGTTGACCAGTTAATTACACCTGCCGATATATTGACACGTCGTGTAGAACATGTATTTCAAGATAAACGGCGCTGGGAGGATTGGAGCTTAGAAGCTCTACTTCAAGGTGCGGCACAAATCCTAGCAACAGTTAGTGGCTGTATTAGTTTAATTACCATACCTCAAACTAGTACAGTTAAGTTGCGTCATCTACAACTGGTGCAGATAGATCCAGGACGAGCAATGCTAATTGTAGTTACGGATAGTTATGAAACTAGGTCCGCATTAATGCAGTTGCCTAAAGTAGATGATGAAACGCCGCCCGAACCAGAAGTAGTGGAGCGGGAGTTGCAAATTCTATCTAACTTTTTAAATAGTCAGTTGCGGGGGCGATCGCTTTTGGAATTAGCGGCACTCGATTGGAGTCAGTTAGACCAAGAATTTCAACGTTATGGAGACTTTTTAACCGCATTTCTAGCCGACTTGTCGCGTCGGACTCAACCGCTAGCTACTACACAAATTATGATTCGTGGCGTCGCCGAAGTGCTGCGCCAACCAGAATTCTCTGAGTTACAGCAGGTGCAAACAATTATTCACATGCTCGAAGAAGAGCAAGACCAATTATGGCCTTTAATATTTGAAGAACCAGTGGATGAAACGCGGCGAAAAGTGACGATTCGGATTGGCTCAGAAAACCCATTAGCACCCATCCGCGCCTGCACGTTAATCTCCTCTAATTACCAACGGGGTTCATTATCAGTTGGGAGTGTGGGGGTACTGGGACCAACCAGAATGGATTACGAGACCACGATTGGGCTTGTAGAAGCCGCTGCTGATTATTTGTCTGAAGCCTTGAGTGACCCAAATCTGAAGTAAATATATGGTAAGAAAAATTGGATTTTGGTTGTTATGGATCGGGTTGGCTACTTATGCTTTTTTACTGGCTCCTCCAGATCAACCCAATACATTCGAGCTAATTAAAAATTTGTCAACAGGTCAGTGGGAAGGTATTAACCCCCTCATAGTGTCTTTGTTCAACATTATGGGAGTGTGGCCGATGATTTATAGCTGCTTACTATTTATTGATGGTAGATCGCAAAAAATACCAGCTTGGCCCTTTGCCACTTTCTCATTCGGTGTCGGCGCTTTTGCTCTTTTGCCCTACTTAGCTTTACGGGAAGCAAATACAGAGTTTCCAGGAAGAAAAAATGTTTTTCTCAACTTGCTAGATTCACGTGTAACTGGTGTTGCTCTGACTATAGGTGCAACAATTTTGGCAATCTATGGCTTAAAGAATGGAGATTGGGGAGATTTTGTCCAGCAGTGGCAAACTAGCCGCTTCATCCACGTTATGAGCTTGGATTTTTGCCTACTTTGCCTGTTATTTCCAGCATTACTAGGAGATGATATGGGACGTAGAGGACTGAAAAACCCCTTAATCTGGCTATTGACATTGCTCCCGCTATTTGGTCCACTTGTATACCTGTGTCTGCGTCCACCTTTACCACCGAGTGCAGTAGTACCCGATCGGCAGCCAGTACCTAATTAAGATCCGTTGGAAACATAGGACCGCTGCTAAAAAATGCTCTCTGTGAGATTTTTAGTAAGAGCTTTATATATTAGCTTGATTCAGTGTTTGCTAACACATACAAAATTAGCGCTAACTACCTCTTGAGACATCTATCAATTAACTCATCCTCTCCAATCGATAGAGGAAAGATTGATTGAATCTCTCTAATATTACTTTTGGCAGGATACGGTAAAGCTGACTGGAGCTAAACGCTTCAGATGTGTCGTAGCTAATTCGCTATCCCAAAAAACTACGTAGAGCAGATTTATTAACGAAAGTAAAACAAGAGGAGTAAGTGATTATGGTCAATTCATCAATTAGACCATTAGCTGTTGTGACTGGTGCATCTAGTGGGATCGGTTATGAACTAGCTAGACAGTTTGCTCAAAATGGCTTCGATCTCTTGGTGACAGCAACTGGCTCCAGCATTGATGAAGCGGCTCAAACTTTTAAGGGACTGGGTGCTAAAGTCGAAACAGTGCAAGCCAATCTCGCCACTTCTGATGGAGTGGAAACGCTTTACAACCAAATTAAAGCAACAGGACGACCTGTGGAGGCGATCGCGATTAACGCTGGTGTAGGTGTGGGTGGCGAGTTTATCAAAACCGACTTGCAAGAAGAATTAAATCTGATTGCTCTTAATGTTGCGTCAACAGTTCATCTGGCTAAAAGAGTAGTGCAAGATATGGCCGCTCGTGGTGAAGGAAAAGTTTTGTTTACCTCGTCGGTTGTCTCTCAGATGCCCAGTCCATTTCAAGCAGTTTATGCAGCATCCAAAGCTTTTGTACACTCGTTCTCGGAAGCACTGCGCAACGAATTGAAAGACACAGGTGTGACAGTGACGGCGCTGATGCCAGGAGCAACTGAAACTAACTTTTTCCACCGCGCCGGACTGGATGACACGAAAGTGGGTGCGGACAAGAAGGACGATCCAGCCGAGGTAGCGAAGCAAGGATTTGAAGCGCTGATGGCAGGCAAAGACTCAACCCTAGCAAGTTCGCTCAAGACAAAGATTGAGGGTGCGATCGGTAGTATATTACCCGATACCGTCTCCGCTGAAATGAACCGCAAGATGAATGAACCAGGGTCAGCCGACAAGTAATTTGCATACTGCCGGACTTACTCACGATCTAGAAAAGCGGTTAATCGGAAGAGACGGATTTAATGTTAGCCGCTCTGGTTTAGAAACAATACTGTTTTGGTAAAGCGTTTTACCATTTAATGAATTACATTTTAGAGGACTTCAAGATATGAAAGCAGTTTGCTGGCAAGGCGCACAAAAGGTAGAGGTTGAAACTGTTCCCGATCCTAAGATCATCAATCCGCGTGATGCGATCGTCAAAATCACGTCAACAGCGATCTGCGGTTCTGACTTACATCTTTATGACGGCTTCAACCCAACCATGAAACCAGGTGATATTTTGGGTCACGAGTTTATGGGTGAAATTGTTGAACTCGGTAGTGGTATCAAAAACAAGCATTTGAAAGTGGGCGATCGCGTTGTTGTACCGTTCACAATTTCTTGCGGCTCGTGCTTCTTTTGTAACCGCAATCTGTGGTCTCTGTGCGATAACTCCAATCCCAACGCTTGGATGGCCGAAGTTGAAATGGGGTATTCGCCCTCTGGCTTGTTCGGCTACTCGCACTTAACTGGCGGCTATGCAGGTGGTCAAGCTCAATACGCCCGTGTTCCATTTGCCGATGTGGGCTTGTTCCAAATCCCTGATGGACTGCGAGATGAGCAAGTTCTGTTCCTCACCGACATTTTCCCAACGGGTTATATGGCGGCGGAAAACTGCGATATTCAGCCTGGCGATACCGTTGCCATCTGGGGTTGCGGTCCAGTGGGACTCTTTGCGATCAAAAGTGCCTACATGCTCGGTGCAGAGCGCGTGATTGCGATCGACCGCGTTCCCGAACGGCTGAAGATGGCACAGGAACAGTGTAAGGCCGAAGTATTGAACTATGAAGAAATCGAAGTCGGTGAAGCTCTCAAAGAAATGACTGGGGGACGCGGACCAGATTCAGTGATGGATGCGGTAGGCATGGAAGCACATGGTATGGGCTTGGAAGGTTTTTACGATAAAGCAATGCAGGCTGTGCGGATGGAAACAGATCGCCCCAACGTGCTACGGCAGGCGATCGTTGCTTGTCGCAAAGGTGGAACCGTCTCAGTTCCCGGTGTCTACACAGGCTTTGTCGATAAAATGCCAATGGGTGCATTCATGAACAAAGGCTTGACGATGAAAACCGGACAAACTCACGTACATCGGTATTTACGTCCACTCACCGATCGCATTCAAAATGGCGAGATCGATCCTTCATTCTTAGTTAGCCACACCTTACCAATCGATCAAGCACCGCACGCTTACGAAATCTTCAAGAAAAAGCAAGATAACTGTATAAAAGTTGTCCTCAAACCTTAGATTAGGTGAAATTATTCGGTTGAAGGTTAAGGGGTTGCCTTTTTCCTTTAACCGAACTTAGCAGCAGCTACGAAAAATTCCGTATTCTTCTGTCAACATATACACTATCTCCAATTCGCTCCGCGACTGCATGTAGAATTTCGCTAAGTTCTTTTGCATTCATCATGCTAATCTGCTTGACTATAGAGTCGCTGAAATAGCTACTACTAAATCCAACCACTAATTCAGAGGTATTCAATAATTCACTAATTAGCGTAGCTTTATCATCAGAAGGAAGCTTTTTTGCTTGCTCTAAAATTTGCTCCAAGTTAGCGTGATTCATATCTGTCATTGTTTTACTACAAATAATTAATCTAAGTCTTTATACATTAATTTTTGTAAAACTATAGTATATTTGCAAGAATTAAAAGTTAAGCCTTAATGAAGTTTAAGCTCAGCCTGAAGGAAATCTAGTTGCAGTTTAGTTTTCTACTTGGGGTTGGCAAGATAAAACTTCAAATAACTTCGAGCCATTGGTGGAACAGTCAAATAAGTGTAGCCCAAACTTCTCGGAAAGTTCTTCACACACCTTAACCCCACGAACGCTGTTACCTCGCACGTCGAGCGGTGGTGAGAATACCGCAATCCCAAACTGGTTGGGAACAACGACAATAATACCGCCACAAACTCCACTTTTAGCTGGAAGCCCGATTCTATATGCCCACTCACCTGCATAGTTGTACATGCCGCAAGTGTACATAACACTTAAAATGTCTTTGATGTAACAGTTCTCGACTGCCCGTTCCCCAGTAATGGGATTAATACCTTTATTAGCAAGAGTTGCTGCCATTACTGCTAGATCGTGGCAGTCTACTAGTAACGAACACTGCTGGAAGTAGAGGTCAAGAGCCTCGTCAATTTTTGCGTCAATCATGCCAAAGTTAAGCATTAAGTGTGCCATTGCACGGTTACGATGCCCAGTCGTCCGCTCGGACATAAACACGGGAACATCAATAAAAATGTCATGACCGATATATCGCCGGAACATGTCTAGCATCCGATTCAGCCGCTCGGTTGGACCCGTTCCTGGGATCAAACTAGTGGTAGCGATCGCTCCGGCATTAACCATCGGGTTGTAGGGGCGCTTTGAGTGTTCGTCTAAGACAATTGAGTTAAAAGCCTCTCCCGTCGGCTCAACACCAACCTTACTTAAAACATAGTTACGCCCATGTGATTCAAGCGCCATGCCGTAGACAAATACCTTAGAGATTGATTGAATTGTAAATAGTTGGTTGTAATCACCAACCTGATAAGCTTGACCATCTACTGTCATCACACAGATGCTAAATAAGTCAGGACTCACCTTGGCTAGCTCTGGAATGTAGTTTGCTACTTTACCATCGCGCAGTGGCTTGTACTTGAGATGTAGTTCGTTTAAAAAAGATTGCAGCAAAGATTCCATCAGTATTCTCTAAATATTCGCGCTATTTCTGAAGGAGGTTACAGATTAGCTCACCTGCATCTTCGGGTTCAAATGGCATAACGGTTCCGTCTTTTTGCATCCTAATTCGCCTGCGACAGTTATAAACCTCAATTGGTCTTTCAACTCCATTAATACTAGTGGCTACTCTGTACTCCCAGTGATACTTAGCACTTCGTTTGATACTTAGGATGCAAATTGAGCGATCGTTGTAGTTACGGCATAAAGAGGCTTGAGCTGGAGGTACAACTGCAAACGATAACGTTAGGAATAGTAGTAAAGCAGCTAATTTTACTTTGCCCAAGCTTTATTACCACCTTAAGAAGTTAGGGATATCGTAAGTAGAGTCTACAAATGAAAGGATAAGTCTATACTTTATCTATGATGAATTAACGGAGAGACGAACTAAAAGCTTCACCAAACTGGCGACGCTGGTCTATAGTTAACACTTGTCGGATCGCTAGAAACTTTTTCAAGTATAATTGTGCTGCTTGCTGCTTTAGAATTTGGAGCCGATCGTATTTTATACTAATTTCTTCTGGCGAGGCTTCGCCCATCATCATCTCAGTCAATTCTTTCTCATCCTGCTTGAGTTCTTGATTTAGTTGTTGTAGCTGCTTTGCATACTGATTTTGAATTTGACTCAAGCTTTGAATTTGTTCCGGGGTGAGGTGATACTTCTGGATATAACTCTTGATTTCTGGCGAGGCAGTGTCTCTGTAGTTGACACTCGCGACAATATCTCCTAAAGAAAGTAATGCGATCGCGTAAAAAGGCAGTAAAGAAATTGGAATTGGAAAGTTGAACATAGAAAAGTTTTAAATTCCTTTTAGTGTTACCTGGAGAGCTTTTTGCTAGAATTTCAAGCGATCTGATATGAAGTGGGTAAACTGTTCTTACCCCCCACCCCTTACAGAGACCGAATGACAATTCAACGCCTGTACAGCCTGCCCAACTGCACGCTGATTTTGGAGGGTTTAAGTCATACCACGACCTGGATATCCGAAGACGAGCGACCCTTACTCTCAATCTTAGTCAACGTAGATTGTTATATAGCAACGAGTGTTAAACCTTTATCCGGAGGTCAGGAATTTTTTGAAAGCTTGGTGATGGCAGTAAGTAATTATGCACAGGCATTTTTAAGTCGGGTACATTATCCAGTTAGTCAGCAGTCGTCTGGATTAGTACAGTTACAAAAACTTGACGGCAACCGACATCGCTTAATTGTGCAGGCGGCGACACAGGGATTAGAGGCGATCGCATCCAACCAATTGCCGATTCAAATCGATCTGACTACTGTAGAGCTATTCGATTTAGTAGAAGCAATAGATCAGTTTTTAGCTGATACTCAAACGCTACCAAACTTGTCACTGCCACCGCTACTACCTTCTCGTCGCGCGATCAGTCCCAGTGCTACCTTAGCTAAGCAATCAGTACCAGCAGTTCTAGGGATGTATGGTTTAGCCTTAAGCGCGATCGCGTTGTTCTTTATGCCGATCCCCTCAAGACGGCAACCACAACCCCAGCCACAGTATTCATATAGCGCCACAACACCAAGGATTAGTCCATTTATTCAGACTTATACCCGCCCCAAACCGCCAACACCATCGGACTTCAATTTAGAAGCAATCTTATCTGCGGCACCAGAAATTACTAAGTCCTCACAGCTTCGTGGCTTAAACCGACAACTTTACAACCAGTTGAATCAAGCTTGGACAACACGTAAGATCGATCAGAATTTAGCCTACCGTGTAGGTGTAACTGCCAAAGGTGCGATCGTTGGTTATCAGTTTGTCAATCAGGCGGCACGCACTCATATTAACCAAACTCCACTCCTGGATGTTACTAACCGCATTACCACTCCAGAGTCAATTGCTCAGTTTCGGGTAGTATTTACCAAAAACGGGATACTGCAAGTCAGTCCTTGGCGGGGATACGGAACGAGTGAGCGAGTCCGACACCGGAATTAACCAATCTAACTTAGACTGAACATGCTTTTTAAAAATCTATTTCAATGAATCTGCCCAAGCAAAAATTACCTTCCTGGTTGCCCCAGTTGAAGTCTCAAGTCTGGATTCTGGCATTGGGTCGATTAGTATCGGAAACTGGTACTGGGTTCACTCTGTTTTATGCCCCGATCTTTTTTGTGAATCAAATCGGACTATCTGCCACATCCGTTGGCATTGCCCTGGGCAGCGCTTCAATTTCTGGGGTACTAGGTCGAATTTGTGGTGGTTCTTTTTCTGACTCTAAATTTTGGGGAAGGCGGAGAACTTTGTTACTATCTGCCCTTGTCAGCGCGATCGCTTCTCTAGTCTTAGCTACCACTAGCAGTTTTACCACTCTCGTTATCGGCAGTTTGTTAATCGGACTCGGACAAGGCTTATACTGGCCAGCTACGGAGGCAGTAGTAGCAGACTTAACACCGGCAGATCAACGCCGTGAAGCTTACGCTATCACCCGACTAGCAGACAATATTGGTTTAGGGATAGGGATTGTATTGGGCGGTGCTTTGATTGGCATAACAGGAGCTTACCGAGCGCTATTTGCCATTGATGCAGTTTCCTTTATCGTCTTCTTCGGAGTGGTTTATCTGGCGATCGCCGAGACTTATAAACCGACAAAGCATCGTAACGTTGGAGCTAGAGGATGGGCAACAGCACTGCGCGATCGCCGTTTGATGGTTTACGTCTGCGCGAACATTATTTTTACTACTTATACTTCCCAACTGCAAAGCACAATGCCACTTTTCTTCACCAACTTTGTCTCAATAGGCAGTGCTAAAGGATTTACCACGACAACTATCAGCGCCCTATTTGCTTGGCAACTTGCTTTGTCAATTCTCTGCCAATTGCCAATTGCTCGTGCCTTAAAACCCTTTAGTCACCCTCAAGCACTAACGTTTTCTGCCTTAATGTGGGCAATTGGATTTTTTTTCATTTGGTTAACAGGCGTGGCTCCATTTGGTCATTTAGGTTGGGCAATAGTGGGGTTGGGAGTGTTTGCGATCGCCATTGTTTCCTACACGCCTTCTGCCTCCTCTCTGATTACAGATCTAGCCCCAGAATCTCAACTTGGGGTTTATTTCTCAATCAATTCTCTTTGTTGGGCAGTTGGCTACTTTATTGGTCCTCCTCTGGGCGGTTGGGCATTAGATCAATCGCGAACTGTAGCAGATAATTTCTGGCTAGGTTTAGCTTTGAGTGTAGGACTGACAATTTTGCTCTTGCAATACTTAGAGCGACTGCTGCGGCGCACCTAACAGTTTAACGACGACGTTTTTGTAGCTGACGGTAGACATCCTTTAATTCAACTTGATGGTGTGCTAGTGCAACCAAGGTGTGGTATAGCAAATCCGCTACTTCAGATGCGATCGCTTCTGGCTCATCATCTTTACAAGCCATGACGACTTCAACTGTTTCCTCACCGAGCTTTTTCAAAATCTTATTATCACCAGCATCGAATAATTTACAAGTATAAGAATCTGGTACTGGGCGATCGCGGCGATCGCGAATTGTCTCAAATAACTGAGATAAAGCATCTGCTGGCGGTGAAACAACATCGCCTTCTACCTGATGAAAACAACTGCGTTCGCCAGTGTGGCAAGCAATATCTCCTATCTGCTCTACACCAACTAGCAAGGCATCACTGTCACAGTCATAGCGGAGCGATCGTACTTGCTGGATATGACCAGAGGTTGCGCCTTTATGCCACAGACTAGCGCGAGAACGACTCCAAAACCAGGTTTCTCCTGTGTCCAAGGTTTTTTGTAATGATTCCTGGTTCATCCATGCCATCATCAAGACAGTGCCATCCAAATAGTCTTGTACGATTGCTGGCACCAGTCCTTGCTCGTCATAGTGAATTTGTGCTACGGGGATATTCTGATTTAGTAAATTGGTTTTGGGAACAGACATACCGACAGACGCTCAAGCAACGATCTATGCGTCCAAGATATCATTAAAAAGTATGCCAGTTGGTCTGTTCCAACACTGGTACTACCACTAGTGAATAAGCGCTCAAATTAAGCAACTTAGATGTCTGGCAGATTCAGTTCTGACAGCGCTAGAGGCAACTTTGTGAGCTTTTGCTGCTTCTCCGTACCAATGAATGGCGGAGTTATAAGCAGCTCGGTAAAGATCTTGTGCTGTTTCAGATAAGGAGGAACGGATTTCTAAAGGTATATCTTGATTTGTTTTGTACAACATACAGCTTTATTTTCCTTGACTATTATGATCCAATAGCATAAGAGTCTCGATTCACATTAGTACCCATCTACAGATAGACCTTTTTCATCCTACTTAGGAGAGAACTTTGGTAAACACTACGATTAGAACCACTAAATCTGCTGAAATTTTCGCTGCTGCCCAGAATTTGATGCCAGGAGGGGTTAGTTCCCCAGTCCGTGCCTTTAAATCTGTAGGAGGACAACCTATTGTCTTTGACCGAGTTAAAGGTGCTTACATTTGGGATGTCGATGGCAATCAATATATCGACTACATTGGCACTTGGGGACCAGCAATCTGCGGTCATACCCATCCAGAGGTGATTGGCGCACTGCACGCTGCTCTGGAAAAAGGTACCAGCTTCGGAGCGCCCTCAGCCCTGGAAAATGTTTTAGCCGAGATGGTAATTCATGCCGTCCCTAGCATTGAAATGGTAAGATTTGTTAACTCTGGGACCGAAGCTTGCATGGCAGTCCTGCGCTTAATGCGAGCTTTTACTGGACGCGACAAGGTAATCAAGTTTGAAGGCTGTTATCACGGTCATGCTGATATGTTCTTGGTGAAAGCAGGTTCTGGTGTAGCAACACTAGGCTTACCTGACTCACCTGGAGTTCCGAAATCAGTCACCAGTAACACCCTGACAGCACCATACAATGACCTAGAAGCTGTAAAGGCGCTGTTTGCCAAAAATCCCGACGAAATTTGTGGTGTCATCTTGGAGCCAGTAGTAGGTAATGCTGGGTTTATTGTTCCTGAGCCTGGGTTTTTGGAAGGCTTGCGAGAATTAACTCACGAACACGGAGCTTTACTCGTCTTTGATGAAGTGATGACAGGTTTCCGCATCGCCTACGGTGGCGCTCAAGAGAAGTTTGGCATTACACCCGATTTAACCACTCTAGGTAAGGTCATTGGTGGTGGTCTACCAGTAGGAGCCTATGGTGGACGGCGGGATATTATGTCAATGGTGGCACCAGCAGGACCAATGTACCAAGCAGGAACGCTCTCTGGTAATCCTCTCGCCATGACTGCGGGAATCAAGACGCTGGAATTGCTGCAAAAGCCTGGTACTTATGAGTATCTTGACCGCGTTACTAAAAAGTTAGCGGATGGGCTGCTACAAGTTGCCAAGGAAACTGGTCATGCAGCTTGCGGCGGTCAAATTAGTGGCATGTTCGGCATGTTCTTTACTACAGGACCAATCCACAACTACGAAGATGCCAAAAAATCTGATTTGAGCAAGTTCAGCCAGTTCCATCGCGGGATGTTAGAGCGTGGAGTTTATCTAGCTCCGTCTCAGTTTGAAGCTGGATTTACCTCTTTAGCTCATACGGATGAGGACATTGAGCAGACGTTAGCTGCTGCACGAGAAGTGTTATCTGGTATCTAGAAGAAGAGGGGGAGAGAGGGAGAGGGGGAGACAGGAACTAGAAGCAAGGGTTGTCAATAAAACAACTGAATTCTAGTTAACATTCGTTAGCAGATCTAATTTCTGTCTTTTTCTGAATCAGCAGTAAAAGACAGAAACTTAATAAGATTCTTTCTCCCCCTCCCCCCTCTTCCTGCCAAGAGTCCTACTGGCAGATGATCCCCAAGATAGATGAACCCAGTCAATATAAGTCTTAACATATCGGATATGGAAGTTATAGTTGGTGTATGAGGTTTAAACCGAATGCAACTAAATACTCAAAAATCAATATTTGTTTGCATATCTCCACACTTCCAGACGAGCGCTTCAATTAACAGTTTCTATAACAATCAAAAAAATGAACACGCTACGTAATTCTTGTCCCTGCTGCGGTACTCCTCTACTTCGTCATGCTAGGCAAGGTGGTTTATATTGGTTTTGCACTTACTGCCGTCAAGATATGCCATTTCTATCCACTCAGGTGTTGCACCGAGATCCCCTAGTGGTAAATTCCAAATCCCGTGTTGTTCAGACTTTAAAATCTTAAATTCTCAAGAAATTGTGGAATAAGTGAGGGGCAAAAACCACCCCTCATCCAAAAAATATGTTTTAATTACTCAACTTCTTAGAATAAAATCTATTCAGAACTAGTTTAATGTAGTTACCTCTGTCTCTCAATTTGCTAGCAGCACTACTGTACGGTAAAGAAGATTTACGCCTTGAACAAGTTGCCGATCCTATTCCATCTGATGATGAAGTAGTAGTTCAAGTAGCAGTAGCAACTACCTGTGGCACAGATCTTAAAGTGTGGCGGCGGGGTAGTCATGCCAAAATGTTACAAACCCCTACATTGTTTGGGCATGAAGTAGCGGGAAAGATTGTGGCGGTAGGACAAAAGGTGAAGTTTTGGCAGATGGGCAATCGCGTAGTCGCTAATAACTCTGCCCCTTGCATGAATTGCTTCTTTTGTCAACGCCAGGAATACTCTCTTTGCTCAAATTTAACATTTAATAACGGTACGTTTGCTGAATACCTCAAAATTCCTGCCTCAATTGTGCAGCAAAACATGTTGCTGATCCCAGACCAATTATCAGATGAATTGGCGGCGATGACTGAGCCATTGGCTTGTGTTTTACACGGTGTAGCGCGGTCAAATGTCAAACCAAGAGATCGCGTAGTGGTACTGGGAGATGGCGCAATTGGGCTGATGTTCGTAGCTAAGCTAGCCGCAGACTGCTCAGCAGAAGTGTTGCTATTTGGAGGAAACGATCGACGGTTGGCAATTGGTAAACAGTTGGGTGCAATGGAAACTTTTAATTACCATCATTTGACAGACATACCAACTGTAGTCAAAGAACACACCGCAGGTAGGGGTGCAGATGTGGCAATTGAAGCTACTGGCGTACCGTCGGTATGGGAAAGTGCGATCGCTTGTGTTCGCCCTGGTGCCACGGTAAATTTATTCGGCGGTTGTCCGCGAGATACTACTATTAGTGTAAGTACAGAACAGTTGCACTACAGCGAATTGACGCTGAAAGGCGTATTTCACAACACTCCACAACATGTACGTGAGGCGCTGTTATTACTAGCTAGTAGAGTCATACCATTCGAGCTACTAATTAGCGAACAACAGCCTTTAAAGCATTTAGAGCAGGTCTTTCAGGATATGAAAAGCCGTAGGGTAATTAAGGTGGCGATCGCACCTTAATCGTCTCTTGCATTTTCAGCAGTTTTGATCGCCAGAATCAGCTAAAACACTTTTTCTCTGAAGTCATCATCCGTCCTGATTGATTAGCACAGCACATCACACAACTCAGTTCAATTCCAAATAACCAAGACTTGAAGACGATGAACGACAACAAGAGTGACTAAAACAAGTCGCAAGTGACAAGTCGCAAGTCGCAAGTCCACTTAAGTAATCTTGCCAAGCCGCCTCGCTCTCCTCCAACTCTTCATCAAGTAAAATTTCCGTGAAGGTTTGATGAAGTTATTGATTACACTGTCAAAAAAATCTATATTTCTTATTAAATGTGCTACATCTGAGAAAACGTAACCATTTATTAGCTAGAAGCATCTTTCATGTATTATCTTTCAACTGCAATCAAACACACATCGCTGCTTGCTGCGGGAGTAGCGTTTTTTGCTTTAGGAACTGCTAATGCAAATGCTGCATCATCGACAATTTCCACAACAACTGTCAATGCTGACAACGTTTTATCTGGTCCGGCCTTTACAGTAAATGGCGACTTTCTGGGAACAGATACGATTAGTCTTGATGTGTCAGGGACAGTTAACCTAGCAGACTCTACTTCTGGAGGGTTCATTGTAAACGCTGCTGGTGTACTTACACAATCAGCGCCACTCTATAATTTAAATACCGGAGACACTAAGTTATTCGACAATACCGGAGGTAATAAGTTATACAATAATACCGCAAGTACTCTTTTTGGCTCTCTTCTACTTGGTAATAGCAGCCTGGGCTTCAGACAGTTATTTCCAGCCAACGCCACAAATGGGTTTGGTAGTTCAAATCCATCAACCAATCTTTCACTTGTGAATGTTCCCTTAGCTGCGCTCTTTGGTACTGGTATCAGTAACGGCACAGTACTGGAATTTCGGACCTCAGATGTTAATATTAACGACAATGTAGGTGCATTCACTGTGAGTGGTTCGATTAATTCAACTGCTGTGCCTGAACCATCTGAAGTGCTAAGCACCTTAGCCTTTGGTGCCATAGGAGCTGGTTGTTTACTGAAGCGCCAATCCAAAAAACCGACGATTTGAGGCTTACCTAGCTGTTTTAAAAAACTCCTCGACTTGCAGCTAGCGCCGATCTTGGGAAGGCGAAGGCAGCTACTCTGAAGTAGGAGCAGAATGGGTGGGGCGCGACCTGACTGGTAGTTTAGAACGAGGAGCCTACTCCCTAGAGAATTCATACCCTCTACCCTTGTGTAAAAGACTTATTTCTAAGTCCGGTCACGTCCAAGTAGGTAACGAAACAGACGGAGTGCAGACCACAAAAGTAGCCTTCAACTGCTAGCCTAAAGCGGTCAAAAG
>JAABUQ010005809.1_pt1 | contig 19281 bp, 17 predicted proteins | sample 5560001 | NCBI WGS metagenome assembly JAABUQ01 (sample SAMN10711888, study PRJNA513371) | rock metagenome | isolation source: Antarctica rocks | place: Antarctica: Victoria Land, Finger Mt nord | collected 2015-12-18
TCCGCCAACGCGGCGGTAGCCCTCGTCACGCGTCCCGTCGAGGCCGCGGTCCCGCCGTCGCCCCGGCGCGGCGGGACGCTGGTGTTCGGGGCCGAGGTTGTCGAGCAGACGCTCGAACCGACGATCTGGCAGGATTGGGCCAGCTGGATGGCGATGACGAACATCGCCGACCGCCTCGTCTATCACGACTTCGGCAATCCGACGAGCCTGCAACCTATGCTCGCGACGCGTTGGACCGTTTCGCCCAACGGCCTAGTCTGGACCTTCGACCTACGGCGCGGCGTGACGTTCCACGATGGCACGCCCTTCACGGCCGAGGCCGTCAAGATGTCGCTCGACCGCCAGCTCAACCCCAAAGACCCCTTCGCCTATCCCGGCGCCTACACGGCCTCGTCGACCCTGCCCCACGCTAAAGAGGTGCGCATCGTCGACGATCACCGGGTGCGGATCGTCCTGAGCACACCCGACGCCGCCCAGCCGGCCCGCTTGATCCACCCGGCCGCGTCGATCCTGAGTCCGACAGCGCTGCGCAAATACGGGGCGAAGGGGATCGGCGCGCACCCAGTCGGGACGGGGCCGTTTATCTTCGAGAGCATCCAGCCGGGCGCGCAGATCGCCATCAAGGCCAATCCGCACTACTGGAACGGGGCGCCGTACCTCGACCGCGTCGTGATCCAGGGCATCCCTGATGAGTCGACGCTCGCCGCCAGCCTCATGTCCGGAGCCATCGCGCTCTCCGATTTCGCGCCGATCAGCCAACTCGCGCAGTTCTCAAGCAATCCCGCCCTGCGGACCCAGTTGGCCCCGGCCGCCGTCACCGTCTTCCTGGCCCTCAACGCGCTCTTCAAGCCCTTGAACAACAAGCTCGTGCGGCAGGCCATTAACTACGCCATCGACCGCGAGGCGCTGATACGCGTCGCCTTCCCTGGCGTTGGGCAGGTTCCGGCCGGCATCGTCACCCCGAACCAGTGGGCCTATGACGCGTCGCTCACGTCTATGGGCACGCACGACCCCGAGCGGGCGGCCTCCCTCCTCAAGCAGGCCGGGCTCGCGCGCGGCTTCAAGGCCACCTTGCAGGTGCAGAACACATCGTACTGGCCGCTGCTCGGCCAGGCGCTGCAGTCCGATCTCGCGCGGGTGGGCGTCAACACCACGCTGCAGAAGCTGGACGCCGGAACGTTCTTCAGCGCTATCTTCGCGGGCAAGAGCATGATGAGCGCGACGACGCGCACCTCGCTCGTACCTGACCCGGACGACTTCCTGACGCCGATCCTGCGCTCGGACCAGTCCCTGGCCAAATTCGAAACGGCCAACAGCACCTATCCCGACGCCAAGACGCTCGACGCCGAGTTGGATGGCGCCCTGGCGGTGACGAACCTGGCGACGCGTAAGCGCGCCTATCTCACAATCCAGCGACGCCTGCTCGACGATGTCCCGTACGTCTACCTCGCCTACCTGCGCCTACCCGTCGTGATGGGCAACAGCGTCCAGGGCGTCGACGCCGCCGCGCTGGGCTCGTACCAACTGTATCTGCATAAGACATGGCTGGCGTCATAGCGGTCCGGCGTCCGGCATCCGGCGTCCGATGGTCGTCATTAGGATCATGTTCTCTTCACAACGACGCGGCTGGCGTCATGGGGAGGTTTGAGTCGATGGTTGGAGGTCGTATGATAAGGGACAGGATATGACGGTGCCTCTGGATTCCCATCGCGCGGTGGTGATCGGGGCAGGCGGCGCCATCGGCGGCGCGATTGGCCACGCCTATGCCGAGGCCGGCGCTACTGTGTGGGCGGCCGACGTGGACATGACGTCTGTGGAGGTCCTGACCCACGCGCTAGGCGCCGGGGCGCACCGCGCGAGCGATGTCGACGTGACGGACCCCGCGTCGGTCGAGCGGCTCGCGGACGCGGTGTGGCGCGATGGGCCAGTCGACTCCGTCGTGTACACCGCCGGGGTCGCCTTTACAGCCAGCGTGGCGGACACAGACTGGCCGGACTACCGGCGCCTCATGGCCGTGAACGTGGACGGCGCGTTCTACGTAGCCGGCGCGTTCGCGCGCCGCATGCTCGCGGCCGAGCGCGGTGGCAGCTTCCTGTTCCTCTCCTCGATGGCCGGCAAACGGGGTGAGGCGGGCGCCTCGGCGTACTGCGCGTCTAAGTTCGCGCTGATCGGCCTGACGCAGAGCTTCGCCGTGGAGGTCGCGGCGCGCGGCATCCGTGTCAACGCGCTCTGTCCCGGCAACGTGGACAGCCCGCTGCTGCGCCGGGTCGCCCGCGATGTAGCGCGGCGCGAGGGACGCGCCGAGACGAATGTCTACGACGACTTCGCGCGCGTGGCCGCCGCGCGCCGCCTCGTCCGGCCCGATGAGGTGGCCGCCGTAGCGGTCTGGCTGGCCTCACCGCTGGCCTCAGCGGTGACGGGCGAGGCGATCAACGTCGACGCAGGCGCGCTGAGCGGATAGGGGGCAGTATGGAGCTGGATGGAATGACCACGGGGGACACGGTAGACACGGCGCGGCTGGTGCGCGACACGGTCGCTCTGGTGCGCATCGACAGCCAGAATCCAGGCGTGGGTGAAGAGGCCTGCGCGCGCTGGACGCATGGGAGGTTGCGTAACGCCGGCATCGAGGTCACGACGCGACAAGCGTCGCCGGGCAGGGACAACGTCGTGGCGCGGGTCGCCGGGAGGGGCGATGGCCCGCGCCTGGTCCTGCTAGCTCACCTCGACACCGTGCCCATCGGCGAGGGCTGGACCGTCCCGCCGCTGAAGGGGCTCATCCGGAACGGGCGTGTCTATGGGCGCGGCGCGGCCGACATGAAAGCAGGGCTCGCGGTCGCGATCAGCTTGCTGGAAGACCTGGCGTCGGGCGAGCCGCCCCGCGGGGATGTCGTGCTGTGCGCGACGGTCGACGAGGAAGGGCCGGACATGGCCGGCGCGCACGCGCTGGTGGCCGATGGGCTGGTTGGGCTAGGCGATCAGGTCCTCGCGCTCGAGCCGACGGGGCTGCGGCTGCGCATCGCACAGGTGGGGCTGCGCTGGCTGGAGCTCACCGTCCACGGCCGCATGGCGCACGCCGGGCGCGCGCACCTCGGCATCGACGCCAACCATGTGGTCGCCCGCGTCGTCGACCGACTCAAAGAGAGGATAGCAGGGCTGCCGTACCGCGATGAACTCCTGGGCTGCCCGCTCTTCACCTGCGGCGTGCTCGCGGGGGGCGTGGCGACCAACGTGGTGCCCCCGTCGTCACGCGCCCAGCTGGACATCCGCCTGGTTCCCCCCATGACGACCGACGACGCGCTCACCCTCGCGCGCGCCGTGGTCGAGGAAACGCTCGTCGACTTCCCCGGCGCGACCTACGACTTGTGTGGACTTGGCGTGGCCCGTCCACCCGTGCGCGCGGCCGACGACGCCTATGTGGCTGCGCGACGCCTACGCGGACGTCGTCGGGCGCGCCATCGCGTCGGGCGGGGGCGACGGACACGAGGCGTATACCGACGCGTCGATGGTCGCCGCGCTGACCGGCAGCAGGTCGTGTACGGTCTTCGGTCCGGGCTCGTCGGACCAGGCGCACACCGCGGATGAGTTCGTGGCCGTCAGGGACATCGAGGTCGCCAGCCGCGTGTTGCGGACCATGGTGGCGCGCTGGTGATGGGACGCGCGGCGGAAGCGGGGCACGCGGCCAGGGATTGGGATACCAGAGAGGGGGAGAACGAGTCTATGGCTTTCGAGCTTTTCGTCAACGGGACGTTGATGCGCGGACTGCCCCTGCACGCCAACATGGGGACGGCGGAGTTCCTGGGCGAGTATCGCACGGAGCCACTCTACCGCCTGCATAGCATCGGCGATGTCCATCCGGGCATGTATCGCCTGGCCGACGGCGAGGAGGGCGGCAGCGCCATCGTGGGCGAACTATATCGCGTCGACGACGCGACGTGGCGGCGCATTGAAGCGGGCGAACCGCCCGACCTCTATCGGGGCCGCGTTGTGCTCGAGGATGGGCGGGAGGTCTGGGGTATCCTCTACCCGCGCGAGATGGCCGTTGGGCGCTACCCCGACATCTCCTCGTACGGCGGGTGGCGCGCATACGCGGCGCGCGACGGCGCGTGACGACCTAACCGGCTCCATGAGCATACAAGGAGGGCAACGGTGTTACTGGCGCATGGCGAGATCCCGGCCGGGGTCGCGGGCACGGTCGTCGGGGGGCAGGGCCTGCCGGGCGTGCGCGACAGCGGCGTGTTGGTCGAGGGCGAGCGCATCGCGGCGGTGGGCGAGTACGCGCGGCTGCGCGCCGATCACCCCGCCGCCGACGAGATTGGCTCGGCGGACCATCTGCTCCTGCCCGGCCTCGTCGACGCCCACGACCACGCGCGCGGCCTCGGCCATGTGCAGGGCGGCGTCGCCGACGGCCCGCTTGAGACGTGGGTGCTCTTGCTGGAGGACTGCCCCGACATCGGCCCCTATCTCTCGGCGCTGTGGTCGGGCATCCTGCTCGTCGAGTCGGGCGTCACCACGGTCATGCACGACTACATCCCGTCCGCCCACGCGGGGCTCGCCGACGGCGTCCGGGCGGCCCTGCGCGCCTACGACGAATTGGGCCTGCGCGTCGGGCTCGGCGTGCCCTTCTTCGACCAGAACGCCCTCAGCCTCGACGATGACGCCTTCCTGGCCGGCTTGCCGCCGGACCTCGCCCCGCCGGCCCGCGCGTGGACGACCGGCCGGGCGGGCGTGCCGGCGCGCGAATACGAGACGATCGTCGCCGACCTCGCGCGCGCCGTGCGCGCCGAGCACCCGCGCGCCCGCCTGCTGGTGTCGCCGGCCGGCCCGTGGCGCTGCAGTGACGCCATGCTCGCGCGACTGACCATCGTCGCGCGCGACCACGGCCTGGGGCGCCACCTACACCTGCTCGAGACGCGCTATCAGCGCGCGCTCGGAGCACGGATCTACGATGGGCGCACGCTGGTGGAGCGGCTCGCCGACCTGGAGGCGTTGGGACCGGACCTGACCTGCGCCCATGGTGTCTGGCTAACGGAGGGTGACATCACGCTCCTCGCCGACGCTGGGTGCTGCCTGGCGCACAACCCGAGCTCGAACCTGCGCCTGCGCAGTGGCATCGCCCCCGTGCCGGCCATGCTCGCGGCCGGGCTCACCGTCGGCCTTGGACTGGATGGTATCGCCCTAGACGACGACCAGGATTTCTTGCGCGAGATGCGGCTGTGCGCCACGCTGCAGGCCTGCCCGGGGATTGGCGCGCCGGGTGTCGGCCCCGCGCAGGTGCTGCGCATGGCGACGGCGGACGGGGCGCGCGCCGTCCTCGGCGCCGACGACCCGCCCGGCCGCCTCGAACCCGGTGCGCCAGCCGACCTGACGCTGGTGCGCCAGGAGCGTATGCGCGCGCCCTTTACGCACCCGCGCCTAGATACGCTGGAGCTGTTGCTGCGTCGAGGGACGGCGATGGATGTCGACAGCGTGATCGTGGCCGGTCGGGTGGTCATGCGGGAGCGGAAGCTGACGGGCGTCGACCGCGCGGATGTCGCGGCGCGGGTCGCCGAAGCGGCGGAGCGCGCCCTGCGCGATACGCCTGACCCGCCACCCTGGCGCGACGCGCTGCTGGAACAGGTGCGACGCTTCTATCAGGGGTGGGCGGAGCCTCCGACCGCGCCGTATTGCGCCCGCGACAGCGCGTCGTGAGACTAGTGGGCTGTACGCTTGCCAACGTGGCGTGGGGGATGCGACAGCGGAACCACACGGTGATAGCTTGGAGTATTCGTGAGAGCGGACGTGTGGTGTAAGCGGCGGTGCGCGCATGACCTTGCCCCCAATGATCCATGGGGGGCGGGGGCGGGGGCGCAGCCCCCGAGGCCCCTTCTCCTCCCCCTCCTCGCGAGAAGGATAGAGTGGATTAGTCAAGATAGATGCGGCGGATACAGTAGGAGAGAAAGGATACACCGTGGTCATTGATTGCTACGACCAACTGTGGCGTCACACGAAGCGCGTGGAAGAGTTTTCGTCTCAGGACCGCACGCCGGAGATGATCCTGCCCGAGATGGACGAGGCGGGCGTGGACAAGGTCGTCATCTGCTCGCTCGGGCAGTCGGTCGACAACGCGTACATCGCGGAGTGCGCCGCCACGTACCCCGACCGCTTCATTCCCTTTGTCGGGGTCAACCCGCGCGAGGACGGCGCCGTGGACACGGTACACCAGTACGTCGGCGAGCTCAGGTTCCGCGGCTTAAAGCTGCACCCCACCATGAACGCCTATAACGCGTCAAACCACAGCTTACTCGACCCGATTTTCGACGCCTGCGCGCGCTATCGCATCCCCGTCTACGGCCACACCTGGCACGAGTTCTGGAACGTCCCGCTGCACTGGGAGGAGATGGCGCGCACCTTCCCGGACGTGCCCGTCATCGTGGGTCACCTTGGTATGCTCTGGAACGCCGACGAGGCCATGATGGTGGCGTCGCGCACGCCCAACGTCTACGTCGAAACCTCCGGGGCCATGTCGCTCTACGTGCGCGACGCCGTGCGCGTCTGCGGGCCGGACAAGATCCTTATGGGCACGGACTGGCCGGCGGGCGACTTCGTGCTCGAGCGCCTCAAGCTGGCGCGCGCCGTGCCGGACGCGAACGCGCGGCGCCTGATCGAAGGGGACAACATGGCCCGCTTGCTGGACGGATACCGCGCGGCGCCTGTGGGCGACGCGCATCGGGTGACTCGGTGAGCGGGCCGGTATGCGGGGCGGACGAGCGTCTAACGGACGATACGCCGCTGCGACCGCCGGACGCGGCCCTCTACGCCTTCGCCCCGCCCGCGACGGCGCGCCCGCCCGTCTTCGGGCGGCGCCATATGGCCGTGGCCGGGCACCCCCTCGCGGCGACGGCGGCGGCGACGATCCTCCAGCGGGGTGGGAACGCGGTCGACGCTGGAGTCGCCGCCGGCCTCTGCATCAACGTCGTTCAGCCGGATGAAGCCACGCTCGGCGGTGTAGCGCCCATCATGGTGTACAGCGCCGCCACGCGCGCGGTCCAGACGATCAGCGGATTGGGACGCTGGTCACGGACTGTAGACGTGGCCCGGCTGCGCGCGGCCGCCGGCGGCCGTATGCCGCTCGGCGTGCTGCGCTCCGTGACGCCTGCCGCCGTCGACGCCTGGCTTACCGCGCTCGACCGCTTCGGGACGCTGACTCTGGCCGAGGTCGCCGCGCCAGCGCTCGACCTCGCGCAACACGGCTTCCCGATCGATCGCTATCTGGCGCTCAACCTGCGCGCGGCCGCGCCGCTCCTGGCGCGCTGGCCGTCGTCGCGCGCCATCTTCCTGCCTGGTGGCCAGCCGCCGGACGAGGGTGAATTGCTCGTGCAGCGCGACCTCGCGGGGACGCTCGGAGCCCTCGTCGAGGCTGAACGAGCCTGTCCGGGCGACCGTCATGAGAAGCTCATGGCCGCGCGCGACTCCTTCTATCGCGGCCCTATCGCCCAGCGCATCGCCCGCTTCGTCGCCGCTGAGGGTGGTTTCCTGACCGCCGCCGACCTTGCGGAGTATCATGTACGCGTCGAGCCGCCCGTCCACGTATGCTATGACGGCTACGACGTGTACGCCTGCGGACCCTGGTGCCAGGGGCCGGTGCTGCTTGAAACCCTGAACATCCTCTCCGGGTATGATCCGCGCGCCCTCGGGCACAACAGCCCGGCGTACCTGCATCTACTTATCGAGAGCCTGAAGGCGGCGTTCGCCGACCGCGAGCGCTACTACGGCGATCCCGATGTCGTGCCAGTCCCGATCGACGCCCTGCTGTCGCCGGCGCGCGCGGCCGCCTGGCGCGACCGTATCGACCACGACCACGCCGCGCCCGACATGCCCGATCCGCCGCCCCTCGCCGGCGCCCTGGACGCTCCAGGCGCCCTGAACATCGGCGTCGCGCGAGACCGAGGGGAACCGCAGCCCGATACGAGCTACGTCTGCGTTGTCGACGGGGAGGGTAACGCCTTCTCAGCCACGCCCAGCGACGGCGTGCAATATACGCCGGTCGTCCCCGGCCTGGGCCTCGTCGTGTCGGGACGGGGTGACCAGTCGTGGCTCGACCCCGCCCATCCGAGCGCCGTCGCGCCGTGGAAGCGCCCGCGCCTGACGCCCAATCCGGGGCTGGTGCTGCGGGACGGCGCGTTGTTCCTGGCCTATGGCACGCCTGGGGGCGACGTGCAGCCGCAGGCAATGGCGCAGGCCCTGCTCAATATCCTCGCCTTCGACATGGACCCGCAGGCCGCCGTCGAGGCGCCGCGCGTGGCCACGTACAGTGTCCCCGACTCGTTCGACCCGCACGCCCGCTTCCCGGGCCTGGTACGCGCCGAGGGACGCCTGCCGGAGGCGACGGTCGCCGCTCTGGCCGCGCGCGGGCATCGAGTCGAGCGTTGGCCGGATTCGATCGCCGCGAGCGGGTCGGTCTGCGCGATCCTGGTCGACCGCGCCCACGGCGCGCTACGGGCAGGCGCCGACCCGCGCCGTTTAGCCCAAGCCATCGGATGGTGAGAGGAGAGAGCTATGCGCGACCGCGATGATATCGTCCCGGCGGTGGAAGCGGCCCCGGTGACGAGCGGGCTGCAGTTGTGGTGGTTCGGGGGCCCGAGCTACGCCATTAAGTCCCCGCGCACGCTCGCGCTGGTCGATCCCTATCGCTCCGACCCGCGCCCCGACGACCCGCAGGGCTTCGTGCGCGTCATCCCCAACTATTTCTCCCCGCGCCTGGTGACGCGGGCCGACCTCGTCCTCTCCACGCATGACCACGCCGACCACTGCGACCCGGAGACTCTGCGCCCGATCTACGAGCAAACGGCCGCGGTCTTCGCCGCCGCGCCGTCCTCGGCCGTCCTGATGCGTGCGTGGGGTTTCGCGCCCGCGCGCGTCCTGGAACTGACGCCCGGTGTGACCACGACGGTCGGGGACATCGCGGTCACGGGCTACCGCGCCAACGACTGGGAGGACGAGGGCGCCGCGACGATGGTCGTATCGGCGGGCGGGGCGAGTGTCTTCGTCGGCGGCGACTCGCTCCTGTTCGATGACCTGGAGCGGATCGAGCGCGCGCAGCGGATCGACCTCGCCGTCTTTACCCTCGGACGCAACCGGCGCGACCTTATCGACGCGCAGGTCTATCTGACCCCGGAGGAGGTGGCGCGGGGCGCCCTGGCGTTGCAGGCGCGTCGCGTCCTGCCGGTCCATTGGGACATCTGGGACGCCTGGGTGGAGGACCCATACGCGGTCGCCCCCTACCTCGCCGGCACGCCCACTGAACTCGTCGTCTTAGAGCAAGGAGGCACGCTTACCATCAACGGAGACTCATGATGCGGCGCTCGCCATCTGCAAAGATAGCCCGGCGTGGTATGGAACGCTCGTCCGTCGTGCACTGATTCTGACGTGTGTTCCTCCTTAGAGCTACAGAGCGGGATTGCGCATGAGAACGCGCACCTGGTACTTGTTCGCGCTGAGCAGGTCCTTGCCACAGAAGAGGCGCAGCCGCACGGTGTAGTCACCGTCGGGCCAGTCGCCGGGCAGGGCGAGGTCGGTCCGCGGCAGAGTCATGACGCCGTCCGCCGGGATGTCGCATGTCATTCTGGCCACGTCCGCCTCCACCCCGGTCGTCACGCTGTGCGGCGCTATTCCGGCGCGCGTCAGGATAGGCAGTCGCGCGGTCGTTGACAACCCAGGGCGTGATGCTGACGGTACGGGCGTGGCTGCTCAGGCTCAACTTACGTTTTAACTCGACAATCGGGACCCATTATCTCGCTACATCCATCCATGAAGTGGCGTGACGGCAGTTCATCGCCTACCTGACGTACAAAGCGGAAGATGCTGGTCGTCGTGCGGTAGCCGTGAAGCCCCGCCTACACCAGTCGGGATTGCTCCGGCTGCGGGCATCGCTAGCGCAAAGAGTTGTCCGACCCCGTGCATCGCTGCTCCTGTTGCGGCCTAATCCTTGATCGGGATCACAATGCCGCGCTCAACATTTTGGCTGTGGGACGATACAGCTTGGCGCACGCCTAGAAGCCTCCGGCTTTAGCCGTGGGGAGTAGTCACCTCTTGGCGCCGGTAGTCACGGGGCGAACAGCCTGCACGGCTGTGGAACACCTTTGTGAAATACTGGCTCGAATCGAACCCACATCTGAGGACAACATCTGTGATGCTGAGCTGGCATTGTGTGCGCAGCAGATGCGTGGCCGCCTCGACTCTACAACATGTCAGGTACTCAATCGGAGACATGTTGGTAATCTCCTTACAGTAATGGGTGAATCGGCTACGACCGAGCCCACACGCCGCCGCCATCATAGCGAGATCCCAGGGCGCGTCGACACGCTCCGGCAGGGAAGCCAGGAAGAGCTCAACCGTGCGCTGAGCAGATGACAGCGACTTGTCGAGGGTGGGCCGGTGATGGTGCAGCAGTTCTGTAATCGCGACAAGTAGGCCGGTGATGTACAGCTTGGCGCGGCTCTCGTTGAACGGCTCGATAGCCACGACGAGTTGCTCAAAATAGTACTCCACCTCGTCGTTAGCTTGCCACACGGGCTGTTCGTTGTGGCTCAACATTGCAGTGAGACTCTGGATGTCGGACGCTGATGAAACCAGCCATTTAGGCCAGTTCCACGCCTGATTGGGACGGCGCACGCCCACGTCAAGGATCAACCAATGCAGGTGGCAGGCGGTAACACCTGGGTTACCGACGCGATGGAGTTGCCACGGCCGCGTCACGGTTAGGTCCCCGCGCTTGAGCAAAAACTCCTGGTTATTTACCCCGTTGTCAACACCGAAGTGGACCTTTCCACGCGACAAATAGGTCAACTCGATTCCCTCGTTGCGGTGCCAGTCGAGCCCCCACTCCTGGTTGTGCGCGGCATCCCAGCACCCGAAGCTGCGCACCTCAGGGAGCGCCTTCTCCGGTAGTGACGCGCCCGGATAGGCGCCACGGCCCCGTGCTCTCAGTTGCACGTCTCCTCGTGCGGCCGCCCGTTTGAGTGGCTCGCATGTGTCGGCGAAGTAGGCTTGGTGGGCAAAGCGAAAGACCGCCACGGACGGGCGCATGACATCACCACCTTTCTTGGAAAATTTACCAATGTATTATTGTGCAAGACGAAATCCATACGTCATGCTAGTATCCCCAGTATACAAGCCGTCAAATCACCGCTTATCGCCGGTATAAAGGAGCGTCCTTATGTTACATCGAACGTCCCGTGTGGTCACAAACCTGACACTGGTCTTACTCGTTCTCGCTGCCACGACTCTCACGCCTGCCCGTGCCCGCACGCACGCAGCCCCACTCACGCTGACGTGGGAAGATTACTACTCAGGGTGCCCTACCAACGCCCAGTGCGCCGCGCTCAACACGATGATAAAGGAGTACGAGGCGACGCATCCCGGCGTGACGATCAAGCGCACCACTGTTGCCTTTCCCGATCTCTTGCAGAAAGTGTTGCAGCAGGCGGCGACGCGCACGCTGCCCGACGTTTTGATCCTCAACAACTTGATGATTCCCAACGTGGCCGAATCCGGGGTCCTGGCGGATCTCGGACCATACGTGAAAGGGTGGGCGGCGCTCAAGGACTACTACAAGAGCTCGCTCAGCACGGCGACATGGAAAGGAAAACTCTACGGCATCCCTATCGGTAACAATAACCTAGCGCTCATGTACAACCTCAAAATGCTCAAGGCCGCTGGCATCGGCCACCCACCAACGACGTGGGCAGAGTTGCGCGCCGACGCCAGGAAGCTCACGCATGGCCAGGTCTACGGTTTCGGCTTCTCCGCCAATGCAAGCGACGAATCACCATGGCAGTTCGAGCCGTTCTTTTGGGCCAATGGGGGTGACTTGACGCACGTTGCCGACAAACCGGGTGTCGAGGCTCTCCAGCTATGGGTGAACCTCGTCAAGGACGGCTCGGTTCCTAAGAGCGTCCTCACCTGGGGCCAGACAGAGGTGGAAAACCAGTTCATCGCCGGCAACTTGGCGATGATGGAGATGGGTCCTTGGGTACTGAGTGACCTGGTCAAGACGAAGGACCTGCAATTTGGTATCACTCTGCTACCACGCAAGACGGCGAGCATGCCACCGGCATCCCCAATGGGCGGCGAGGTGTGGACGGTGCCTGCCTCGACGCTACAACGGCAGCGAGCCGCCTGGGATGTCGTCAGATGGACCCAGGACCCCTCGCGCATTATCGCGTTGGACACGCTCTTCGCCTATTTGTCAGCCTACGCTCCGGCCAACCGGACCATGGTAGAGCATAACCATCTCCTGCGCACATTCGCCGATCTCCTGCCCCACTCGCGTTTCACCGCCGACCGATTCGGGACCAAATATCCGCAGGTCTCCCAGGCGCTCTGGAAAGCCATCCAGGACACCTTAACAGGCCGACAGAGCGTGCAGCAGGCGCTGCAAATAGCACAGTCAACCATTGCCTCTCTGCCGTAATGGGAGGTCGTGGCGGCAAGAGGCGGCCGGGCGTACTAGTTGGCCGCCTCCCCGCTAAACAAAGGGAGGACGAATGGGCATATGGGCACGTATCTGAGAAGCCAGGAGGCTACGCAAGCCCGGGTACGGCGTAGATTCCATCCGCGGTGGGCGGACGTAACGCGCTATCTGTTCGCGCTACCGGCGGTCCTGTTCATGCTCACGTTCGTCGGCTATCCTCTGCTCGACAACATCGTCATCAGTTTTCAAAACGTCGGCTTGACCACGTTCATCAGCGGGAACGCGCCATTCGTTGGGCTGGCCAACTATGCTCACGTCCTCGCGCTCCCCACCTTCCAGTTGGCGGCTCGCAACACGGCCATCCTCACTGTCTGCTCGCTCGTCGTCCAGTTCACCATCGGCATGGGTCTGGCGCTCTTCTTCAATCGTCGTTTCCGTCTGGCTGGACCCATGCGCGCGCTGCTCCTGCTGCCCTGGCTGCTCCCCCCCGTCGTCACGGGCAGCGCTTTCAAGTGGCTCTTCACCGACCCTAACGGACTGGTCAATTACCTCCTGGCCGACATCTTCCACGTTCTGCCACACCACATGGCATGGCTAGCCGACACGCAACTCGCCTTACCGGTCGCCATTCTAGCTAACAGTTGGATCGGTATCCCCTTCGACATGATCATCCTGCACAGCGGTTTACAGGGCATTCCGATCGAGATCTACGAGGCCGCCGATATCGACGGCGCCGGCCGCTGGGTACGCTTCTGGCAGGTGACGCTCCCGCTCTTGCGCCCAGTCATTGCGATCTTGCTCGTCCTGGGCCTCATCTACACTATTCAGGTCTTTGGGCTGGTCTACATCATCACTCAGGGTGGCCCCGCCGACGCGACCCAACTGTTCGCTATTCTGTCGTACCAACTCTCCTTCGGTAACTTCCTCTTTGGCCAAGGGGCCGCGGTCGGCAACATCATGGTTCTCATCGCGTTGGCAGGCGCGGTTATCTACCTGTTCGTGCTGCGCCGCGAGCAGTCGTGGAGCTAAGAGGAAGGACAGGGCAATGATACTCTCGGCCAGAGACCTGCGCGACACGGCGATCGGCGCGATCCTGTTGGGGATCATGCTGCTCCCGGTGTACTGGCTCTTCGTTTCCTCGCTCGAGACGACGCCGCAAATCTTCCACACCCCGCCCTACCTGCTGCCGCCCACGCCCACGCTGGCCTCGTACGGCACGGCAATCAGCACTCTGGGGCGCTATCTCGTCAACAGTTTCATTATCTGTGCGGGATCCGTCCTGCTCTCGCTCGTGCTGGGCGCGCCCGCGGCCTTTGGTATGGCACACCTGCGGCTGCGTGTAACGGCAACCCTGGCGCTAGCCATGCTGGTGGCGCAGATGTTCCCCACGGTCATGCTCGCCACCCCGCTCTTCCTCATCTTCAATCGGTTTGGACTGGTCAACAATTACGCCGGGCTTATTATCGCCGATACGACGGTCGCATTGCCCTTCGTGCTCCTGCTCTTGCGCGCGTTCCTGCTGACCGTGCCCTATGAGTTGACGGAGGCGGCCTTGGTCGATGGGACGACGTACTGGGGCGCGTTCTACCGGGTGGTGCTCCCCGTGGCCGTGCCGGGACTTGCCACCGCCGCTCTCTTCGCGTTCCTGTTCTCCTGGGGCGACTTCACCTACGGGTTGACCCTGACGACGGACGCCAGCATTCAGCCGATCAGCCTGGGGCTGTACAACTTCGTGAGCCAATACGCGACCGATTGGAACGATCTGATGGCGGGAGCAATACTAACCTCGCTCCCCGCCGCGGTCCTTCTCGTCGGCGCCCAACGCTTCATCACTGCTGGCATCACCGCTGGCGCGGTCAAGGGCTAGAACAGGAGGTAAGGGGTAAGGGGGATTTTTTATCCCCACAACAAATGGATGGCCTGCGGCGCGTGCCGCGACACGATCCTGTTCACGGCGCCGCACACCGCACGTTCGTCGTCGGATCGTCCAGCATTAAGTCGTAAGAGGTGGAGAAAAGTAAGATGGACATTGGTTGCTTCGCCCTCGTCGATCCATTCAGCCTAATGGATCATCAATTGCAGCGCATACACGATCTGGGCTTCACCTACGCCGACGTCACCGACAACCACAACGGCGGCATGCTCGGGACAGAGTTCGGGTTCACCGCCAGTGTGAGCCTCGACGCTAATCCGCACGATGTCCGCCGCATGTTCGAGCGACATGGCCTCACCCCGACGAGCTATTGCGCCCACGCGAACTTGCTCGACGCGCCGGCGCCATGGCGCTATGGGACGACGGAGATTATTAAGGCCGTGCGCGCCGCAGCGGCCATGGGCATGAGGCACGTCATCACCACTGAGGGCGATCCCAAGACGGAGGCCGGCCACAACCTCTCGCGGGATGAACGCATCTTCGCCATCCGCCACGCGCTCACCGAACCCATTCGCGTCGCAGCCGACTTCGGTGTCACCATCCTGCTCGAGCCCCACGGCCCGGTCACCGGTCGCATCGAGGGCATGGAGGCAATCCTGCAGGCATGCGGCAACCCAGCAAACCTCGGCGTTAACCTCGACACCGGCAACATCTGGCTCGGCGGGAGCGACCCGATAGCCTTTGTGCGCCATTTTGGGTCGAAGGTCCAGCATGTGCATTGGAAAGACCTACCCGCCGAGATGGACGCTCGGCGCGGGACCGTGTTCGGGACTGGAATGGCCGTGATCGCCTTGGGGACCGGGGCTATCGACATCAAAGGGATCTACGAGGCACTCATAGACGTAGGATTCGACGGGCACACGACGCTGGAGATCGCGGGTGACGACGCTGTGTCGGCCAGTCGCGACTATTTGCAAGCGCTGCAACGAGAGCGAGTAGCGGTGTAATGACGACAGTGGCCCTGCTTTCCTCTGTAGACGAAACCGTGGAGCATCGCGTCGGCCGAGAAGTCGCCTTCGGCGCGGCCGGCGTGGAACGCCTGCTTTATCACTATGTGACCGATCACCGCAAACCCTTCATCCATCCCCTGCGCTCGGCCACGGGGACCGTGCTGACAGAGATGGAGCCCGACGATCATCCGTGGCACCGGGGCATCTGGTTCTCTTGGAAGTTCCTCAACGGTGTCAACTTCTGGGAGGAGCAGGAGCACGCGGGCGAAGATGCCGGGACCGGGTTCGGCCACACCGAGTTCGCCGGCATCGACGAGGTGGTCTGGCATCCGGCCGGGACGCGCGTGACGACCCGGTACGCCTATCGCGTCCCGACCGGCGCCGTCGTGCTTAGCGAACAGCGGACGCTGCAGGTGATGGTACAGGCGGACGGAGTGTGCGCGCTCGACTGGTCCGCGACCTTCACTGCCGGCGAGCAACCCATCCGCTTCGACCGCACCGTATTAGCGGCGGAAACCCCATGGGGCGGCTATGCGGGGCTCTCGTTCCGTGCGAGCCGCATGTGGGGCGAGGTGCAGGGACTAGATAGCGAGGGGCGGCGCGACCTAGCCATCAAGCATCAGCGCGCGCGCTGGGTCCATATGAGCGGGGTAGACCGCGAGGGGCGGCGGGCGGGGCTCGCCATATTCGACCATCCCGAGAACCCGCGCTATCCGTCCTACTGGTATTACGCGGATGAGAACGACCCGATTCTCCACTTCGCCTACATGAATCCGGCGTTGCTCTTGCGCGAGCCCCTGGATCTGGCCAGTGGCGCGGCCCTTCAGTTGCGCTACCGCATCCTCGTGCATGACGGCCCGGCCGATGGCATAGCTCTGGAGGAGCAACACGCGGCCTTCGCACATGGGGAGCATCTCGCTGCATGGAAAGGAGGCAGATGATGGGTGAGGCGCCCTTGCGCATTGGGTTGGTGGGATGTGGCAACATCTCATCGACCCATCAGGAATCAATCCGGTCCCATCCCGAGACTGTCGCCTTGGTAGCCGTCTGCGACGTGGACGAGGCGCGCGCGCGCGCGGTCGCCGCCGGGACGCCAGGTTGTCAGGCGTTCGGCGAGTGGCAAGCTATGCTCGATACCAGAGTCGTCGAGGCTGTGCTGGTCTGTTTGCCGCATGCCGAGCACCTTCCCGTCGGGCTCGCCGCCGCACATGCGGGCGTTCATATCTTGGTCGAGAAGCCGATGGCCTGCACGCCGGAGCAGGGGCGACAACTCGTCGATGCGGCGGAGCGCGCTGGCGTCACGCTGATGGTGGCGCAGCACCAGCGCTTCGAGCCGACGTACCGTGCTGTGCGGAGGATGATCGCGTCGGGCACCCTGGGTGACGTCTTCGCGGCGAGCTTCGAATGCATGCAGAACATGCGCGCCTACGCGCCACCTGGACATTGGCTTTACGATGGGGCGATCGCGGGCGGCGGCATCATCATCTCCGTGGCCATTCACCGCATTGACCTGCTCCGTTTCCTGCTGGCGGACGAGGTGACGCGGGTGCAGGCGATCACGGGGACGCACGATCCCGCATTCACCAATGGCGCGGAAGATCTTGCGACGGGGACCTTGGAGTTCAGCAAAGGGACGACGGTCGGCTTTTTCACAACCTATTCGGCAGTCCACGCGCCGTTCGGTGAAAGCTTCATGCTCTTTGGCGAGCGGGGTACGGTGCATGCCGTCCCCCCGACGGGAAGTTATGTGGGACCCGCGGTCGTGGCGGCGGACGGCTTGCCCGCGACGCCGCCCATCCACGGGTTCTCCGACCAGTACACTGGTTTCGCTCTCGTCGAGCCCGAGCCCGAGTTGCCGACGAGCAGTCCTTATGCGAACGAGTTGCTCCATTTTGTCGCGTGCTGTCGTACCGGCGCTCGCCCCCTCTCAGATGGGCGGGACAACCTCAAAACCCTCGCCGTGGTCGATGCGATCTATCGCAGTGGCCGCACTCGTAGCCCCGTCATCCTCGACGCCTGACGACACCCGTAGCGCGCCGGCAGACCTGTGCCGGCTCGTATATTAAGGATAGCGGTTCACGGTGGTGGTGAGGACGTTGTGTTGGCTGCGGTTTCAACTGCGGACGGGAGATTGTTCCCCACCACCGGGGGCTGGCTAGAGTCTGGACCGGATGGTGTGGCGCCCATGAGCAGACCACGTATCACGAGCACAGACGGTAGCCTCCCCCCGGATCGTGCTATCCCCTATCTATCTCTTACCGTCGAGCCAGTCAGGAGTATGCCATGCCTGTGTCCATCGAAAGCAGCCCCCCCGCGCCCGCGTATCGCCTCTTTGTCGGCGTCGACATCGCCGCAGCGACCCTGACCGCAGTGTGGACCGCGCCGGGCACGGCCCCCAGTCGCCCGCTCACCCTGGACCAGACGCCGGGCGGGTTCGCCACCTTGCAGGCCCGGCTCTTGGCGAGGGGGCATGACGTCGGCGAAGTCCTCGTCGTGATGGAAGCGACGGGCTCGTACTGGGTGGCGCTGGCCACGACCCTGACCCAGGCGGGGTTCGCGGTCAGCGTGATCAACCCCGATCAGGCCCATCACTTCGCCAAGGCACTGCTCCAACGGGCCAAGACGGACGCCATCGACGCCCGCTCGCTCGCTCAGCTCGCCGCCACACTGCAACCCGCGCCGTGGACGCCGCCGCCGGCCATCTACACCGAGCTACAGCAACGCCTGGCCGAGCGCGACACGCTCGTCGGGCTGCGCCAGCAAGTGCGCAACCACCTCCACGCCCTGGTCCAGTTGCCGGTGGTGATCCCCGCCGTGCGCGTGCGGATGGAGGGGCTGATCGCGACGTTCGACGGACAGATCGCGGCGATCGAGCAAGAGATCGCGCGGGCGCTGCCACAAGACGCGGCGTGGGCGGCGAGCGCCGAGTTGCTCCTGAGCATCGCGGGCGTGGGGCTGCTCACGGCAGCCTGGCTCCTGGTGAGCACGCTCAATTTTACGATCGCGCGCAGCCCAGAGGCACTAACCGCGTATGCGGGCCTCGCCCCGATGCCCAAAGAGTCCGGGACGAGTGTGCCCGATGCGCTTCCTGTGCGGGCCGTTCAAGGCCTCGGTGAAACGTATGCTGTTGTCCCTTAGCAACAGGCATATAACGCCTAATTTTATGTCGAATAGACACCCCCCTGCTGATTCCCAGGAATAAGCGTGACGGACTTTCCACGCACAGCGGGGTCATGCGTCGTGTCGCGTGTAGACGCGGATGACTCTGGGAACCACGATACCCCTATCGATAGCGCGAGCGCAGGAATAAGTGATCGCCAGCGCGCCGGACGCCGATTAACCGGCTTGTGGGGGCGGCGTGAGGCTCGAAGGCGACCCCCTCGACGAGACCCGGACGCGGGGCATCGTCGCGCGCGTTGCCGATGAGGATTGGGCTGATGGTGAGAAACTCGTCGTCGATTTCCCCAGCGCGCATCAGCGATCCGTAAAGCGTCGGCCCTCCCTCGCAGAGCACGGTCGCGGCGCCGTAGTCGTGGTAGAGCGTCCGCGCAAGCGCGCCAAGGTCGACCGCCGTTTCCCCCATGGCCAGGTAGTCGACGTTTGGGTAACGGTCCAGCGCGGAGCGCGCCCGTTCCACGCCCGCGCGCGTCGTGGCGATCACGATGCGCAACTCGGGGAGGCCGAAGACGCGCGCCTCGGGAACGATGTTGCCGTCACATGAAACGAACACCTGCAGCGGCAACTCCCGGCGGCCCTCAGCGCGGCGCAACGCGGCGAAAGCCGCCGCGTCGTCGGGGAAAATTGCCGCGGCCGTCCGACAGGATGCGTCAGGACTCAGAATCACGGTGGTCGGGAGCCCAGTCGATCGGGTATCCTAGTCCTTTATAGAAATGCGTTGAGGAGGGGACGATGGGCTGCCCGTACTGCCAAGGGGACGCGACATAGGA
>JAABUQ010005811.1_pt1 | contig 19274 bp, 13 predicted proteins | sample 5560001 | NCBI WGS metagenome assembly JAABUQ01 (sample SAMN10711888, study PRJNA513371) | rock metagenome | isolation source: Antarctica rocks | place: Antarctica: Victoria Land, Finger Mt nord | collected 2015-12-18
GCGCCTTTGCCTTCCACCGTCGCACGGCCCTGGCGCACGGCGACTTCGACGCTGCTTTCCGCGCCGACCCGCACCTTCGACGGCCCTTCGGACAGGACCGACACGAACGGTGTGTTGATTTGATAAATGGAAGGCGAGTCGCGCAGCTCCACAGAAAGCAGTCCTTCGCTGAGATCCAGCTCGGTAAACTCCCCGTCTTCGTCACTGTAAAGCGTTTGCAGCGTCACTACCGCCCCGCCGCCGAGCCGCAGCAGGCTGCCGTCATCAAACTGCACTTCCGCCCGCCCGCCCTTCACCTGGATCTGCGCCCCCTGCCGGATCGGCAGGTTGACCGAGGCGGGCGACCACGCCGCATCGTCCCCCGCCCGCCACGTCACGCTGCCCTGAACATACGAAAACCGGGCCAGCCGGACCGGCCCCGTGTCACTGGTTCGACTGCTGGTTCCGGTTCGCGCTGCGCCTGCATTCGGCGGCGTGTTTTCCCCGATCTGATAGGCCGACGCCGCGCGGGGCGTCAGCGCCAGGAGGAGTGTCCCTATCCAGACGGCCTTCGGCAAACGTGTTTTCATGGGAGCGCCTTTTCGTTTTATGCCGTCTCTAGCAAGCTGTCTCTGATGAGTGGATATACGCAGGCTGCCGAGAAAAGTTCCGCCCCTATTCTTGTCTTCTTCTTTGTCCGCGAAGGCGGACACTGGGCGTCTGCGCCCCATAGCCGAGCAATTTATTGCCACGGCTCCTAATTGCTTTTCGCTCCGCTGTGCCTTACCTATCAGGCAGCTTCGTGTCCCAATTTGCAGCGCTTGTTTTGCCGGCCTGCGCCCACTTTTTCCAGATCGCCCGGTCGGACAGCATTCGGATGAACAGGGCACCAATCGCGGGGCGGGCGTGGTTGCCGCTGCCGCTGAGAGTGCCGTCGTAAGGCTCGGTCAGCGGGTCACGCACGGTGGTCGCGTTGTAGTAGTCGTACATTGGATCAAAGATCGCCTCAAAGTCGGCGTTGTTATCGGCCATCGTCGCGCTCATGGTGGTCCAAATGGACGAGATGACATGGGTGCGCGGGAAGCGCGGCGGGGCGTAGAACAGCGGGACGCCGTAGGTCTCTAAATGGCTTTTGTACCAGGCGATCTCTTTCCGGCGCACGGAGGGCGGAAAAACGTTCAGACCGAGCAGGTGATCCCAGACCAGGTTGTACTTCTGGCTCCAGGTGTTCGGCTGGTCAAAGGCTAATAACGTGCCGCCGCTTCCGTTATCGGCCCTGACGACCCACTGCGCGGCATCGGCTTTGGCGAGAGTTTTGTACCGCGCAGCTTGCGCTGTATCCCCGCGCAGCCGGCACAAATCGCCATACGCGGCCAGGCCGACAATGGCTTTGGCGGCGAGATTGGCGTTGTGCGGATACGGCCCCATGAAGTCGTTGGTGAACAATTGATTGTCCGGGTCAGGCCCGTTCTGCTTCAAGTACTCGGCCCAGCGGGTCAGCGCCGGCCACCAGGGGGCGATAAACTGAGCATTGCCGTCGCCCTGAGAGACGGCGTCGCACAAGATCAGCATGTCCGCGCATTCTTCCACCGGCATGGCTTCCCCGGCGTCAAAGCTCGCCGACGCGGCGGGGTAGACGCCCAGATCGTGCGGGGCGTTTGGGAAGTGCCAGCGCGGGTCGGAGCCGTAATTAAGATCGGGCACTAAAGAGGCTTTGGCGAGTGTCGGGCTGACCAAAATCCAGAGCGGGTCCATTGGAAAGTCAATGTCCACGGTAGAAATGTCGCCGTTGGAAGAGTTCTCTTTCGGGAACATCAAAGGCTGCCCGTGATCGTCCACCGAAATACCCGTTCCTGCCAGGCACTGCCGGTAGGCTAGAGCGCAAATCTGCGCGTATTTTGCCCCACCGACCTTCACGAGATCGGCGGTAAACGACTGGTCAAACGCGGCGCAGCGGGCAGTCAGGCTCGGATACTCCCGCTCGGCAGCCTCAAGCATTTCTGGAAACGTCCTGCCGCCGCGCTGCCAGTACGGGCGCAGCGCATGGCCCCGCAGCTCAATGTTGTACGGCTCGCTGTAAGCCACCAGGACATGACGCTCTACCCCCGCTGCGCCGACTGCGCCAAGCGGCAGCGTGACCGCCAGCACCGGCTCGTCGTCGCTGACGGCGCGGGGCATTCGCGTGTCATCCGAGGCCGGCAGGTTGCCTGACGACACAAAGCTGCCCAGCATCTCGCTATCGCCGCCGATGGCCGCCGTAGACTGCTTTGTCGGAGCAACTAAGTAGCCGTAGCCCCAGTCAATTCGCACGTCGTCGCCCGCAGGCGCAAGCAAAGACTGAGTCACGGAGCCGACTTTGAGCGCCGTCAGCGGCCCCATCGCTTCCCGTGACCAGGCCACCTGCTGATCGGGCGTATTCACAGCCACTTCGGAGCCGACACTGTCGTAAATCGAGACCGTGTGCTTTGCGCTGTCTGCCGAATTGACGCGCCAGGTAATGTAGCTTAAGGGGCGCGTCAGCGCCTCTAAATCATTCGGCAGCGCGGCGGTCAGAAACGTCAGCGTCACATGCACCTGGAAATTCGAAAACTGGTAGATGCTGCGGGTTGCCGTGACTTCCAGCCCCGTCTGCGGCAGGGCAGGAACAGCCGCCGGGTCATCACCCATGAGCCGGTACGGCTTGCCGTCAATGCGAATGAGGCTGACTAATGGCATTGGACTGCGACTCCAGTGCCTTGTTGTCGCGTCGTTCAAGTGATCGGCTTCGGACCAGATGCTTAGGTACGGATCGCTCGTCACCAGCGGCACGGCAGGTGGGCGAAACGTATCCGCGTGAACGGAAGGGACTGACGGCATGGCAAGCAGCGCAGCGAGGCTCGATAGGACAAAGGTTAGTTTAATCATGGGTTCCTGGAAACACGGGGCTGAACCCCCGTACTTTAGAAGTGCAAATCCCCGCCTTCGCGGGCATGGAAATCCAACGAAGTTGGTCGCCCACGCAGGTGGGGGATTGCACTTCTGAAGCCCTGCCGTTCAGGGCAGGGAGATTTCAAGCATACAACAAACGCAGACGCTATTCCTGCTTCCGGCGCATCGGGTACACTCTCTTCTATGAATGTCATTGTCATTGGAGCGGGTGTCGGCGGGCTGGCGGCGGCGATTGGGCTGGCGGCACGGGGCGCAAGCGTGACGGTGCTGGAAAAGAACGCGGCTGTCGGCGGCAAGCTGAATGTCTGGGAACACGGCGGCTTTCGGTTCGACACCGGCCCGCATGTCCTGACCATGCTGTGGGCCTTAGAAGAAGTGTTCGAAAATGCCGGGCGGCGCCTCGGCGACGTGCTGGACTTGGTGCGACTGGACACGGTCTGCCGCTACCACTTTGAGGATGGGCAAACACTGGACGCGCCCGGCAGCCCGGAAGACGCCGCCCGCGCCATCGCCGCGTTTGCGCCTGCCGACGAAGCTGGCTTCCGCCGGTTCCTAGACTACGCGCATCAAGTCTCCGACGCCACCACGGAGCCGTTTCTGAAGCAGGACTTCGGCGCGTCCGTGCGCGGCATTCCCAGCCCGCAGCAGTGGGACCAACTGACCAGCTTTTTGGCGCTCAAACCCTGGCGGACACTGCGGGGTGTCGTGCGCGAACACTTTACCGACCCGCGCCTGCGCCAGGTCTTCGAGCTGTACGCGCTTTACAGCGGCTCGCACCCCGACCGCGCTTCCGGCATCTTTGCTACCGTCGCCGATGTCCAGTGGCGCGAGGGGACTTACTACGTTCGCGGCGGCCTGTATCAATTGGCGCAGGCGCTGCGCGACGCCGCCGAGCATCTTGGCGTTTCCTTCCAAACGTGTACCGAAGCTGCCGAGATCATCGTCAAGCAGGGCCAGGCACGGGGCGTCCAAACCCGATGCGGCGACAGGCTGTTTGCCGACGCCGTCGTCTGCAACGCCGACTGCCTCAGCGCTCTGACCTCGCTTGTCCCCCACTCCGCCCGCCGTCAATGGAAAGAACCGCGCGTTGAGAAAATCGAACCCAGCACGTCGGCGTTCCTGCTGCTGCTCGGCGTCAAAGGTGAGTATCCGCAGCTCGCCCATCATAACTCGTTTTTAGCCGCCGACGGCGAAGCCGAGTTCGAGTCCATCTTCGACGCCCAGAAGCCCGCCGATGACCCCACCATCGGCGTCGCCTGCCAGTCCGTCACCGATCCCACCAAAGCCCCGCCCGGCTGCACCAACCTGTTCGTGATGACCAACCCCCCCGCCCTCTCGCCGCACTTCGACTGGTCCACCGAAGCCGCACGATACCGCGAAATCGTCCTCTCCAAACTCGAACGCATGGGCCTGACCGACTTGCGGGAGCGCATCGTCGTCGAGCAGCTTTGGAGCCCGCTTGACCTAGAAAGCCGCTACCATGCCTACCGGGGCGCAATCTATGGCCTGTCCTCCAACGGCTGGCGTCAGGGCTTCCTGCGTCCCCCGCAAGTTTCCCCCGACGTCAGCGGCCTCTACTTCGTCGGCGGCAGCACCCACCCCGGCGGCGGCGTCCCCCTCTGTGCCCTATCAGGAACGAACGTGGCGAAGCGGATTGCAGGCTGACGACAGACAGCGAACCGTTTTGGCAACACTTCACGTTATAGTGGCTATCAAAATAGAAAAGAGGCTAAGGGAATGAACAAGAGGTTATGGGTGATTGGTGCAGTATGCCTGTTTGCGGCTGCTGGAACGACAACGGTTTTCACTTACCGGGCAAAGGGAGACGCGGACGCTCCGGCGAGCCGCCAAACTGAAGCCAACAGGATTGCCGGCCTTGTAGACAAAGGGCGCACACCCGGTTGGACAGGCGCGGACAATACACGCGCCTCAGCAATACTTCCCAATCAATCTGTCTCAGACACGGATTTCCAGTGGGCGCTGCGGAAACTGGACTTAAGAAAAGTTGATCCTGGCAGTCAAGTTGGCATTGTCACAACAACCATTTCTGCTCTCAATGGCGCGAAGCTCTCTGCGTCTCAGCAGGCTAGTTTTACGAGTGTCTCACTTCCGTTGCTGAGCATAAATGATCCTGTTTACAATGATGGTGATATTGAAGAGTACGCCTGCAAAGTCTTCATCAAGTATCCAGACCGCAAGGCCATTCCACAGCTTCATGTTCTGATGAACTCTCCCCACCCCTGGGTGCGGCGGGATGCGGCGCGGGCGTTAGCTGCCAGCGGTGAAAATGTGGCAATTCCTGCACGACCAACAACATGGTGACATTCTAACAATATGCTGTAATCCGCTACAATGCAAAATCAAGAACTACCGGTTGTTTTCGACAAAGAACGCGCTTCGTCCTACGATACGCAGTACGCGAAGATGGCAGCGCTAAGTGAAGCGCTTTACCTGCTGATGCGGGCGATCTTGTCCGATCTTCCTGCCGACGCCCGGATACTGTGCGTCGGCGTTGGAACCGGCTCGGAGATGCTGTATCTTGCCAGCGAGTTCCCGCAGTGGCAGTTCACCGCCGTCGAGCCTGCCGCGCCGATGCTGGACATCTGCCGCCGGCGTGCGGAAGACGCCGGCATTGCGGCCCGCTGCACGTTCCACGAGGGCTACTTGGATACGCTGCCCGCGTCGCCGCCATTTGACGGAGCAACTTCTCTTTTAGTCTCGCATTTTATCGTAGACTCGGAAAAGCAGCGCGGCTTTTACCGCGAGATTGCAACGCGGCTTCGCCCGGACGGATTTTTAGTCAGTGCGGCACTGGCCGCCGATCCGTCTGCATCTGCCTCCCCCAGCCTGCTGGACGTGTGGATGCGGATGCAGGAGTACGCGGGCGTTTCCGCCGAGGCGTTAGAAAAGATGCGCGGCGCGTATGGCCGGACATTTGCCGCCCATCTGCCGCGTGAAGTGGAAGAAATTATCGCGTCAAGCGGCTTCCGCGCCCCCGTTTTGTTCTTCCAGACGCTTCTCATTCATAGCTGGTATGCGAAGCGGGCAGCGACGACGAGTAAAGTCAGCATCATTCCCGAGGAACAAGACATGCAATCCGAATTAGAACGAAACAAAGAAGCCGTGACGCGCTTCAACAAAGAAGTCATTGAACAGGGAAACGTAGACGCCTTTCAGTCGCTTATGGACCCTGAGTTCGTGCGCTCGGCCCCGCCCGGCATGGACAGCGGGCCGAATGGAATGCTCGATACGTTCAACACTGTCCTGCGGCCTGCGATGCCGGATATGACGGTGGAAATCTTGGACCAGGTGGCGGAGGGCGACAAGGTCACGACCCGCAAGCGCATCTCCGGCACCCATACAGGCAAACTCATGGGCATCCCGGCGACAGGCTGGGACGTGGTGATTGACGTCATTGACATCGTGCGCCTACGGGGCGGCAAATATGTGGAGCATTGGGGCATTAACAGCCTGCCGAGCACACTGGCGTCCCTGCGGGCGAAGTAACTCGCCTGCTTAGGGACTGTGAAGAAATGAAACACGGGGCTGAACCCCCGTGCTTCAACAAAGTAATTGCCCGCCTTCGCGGGCAGGAGAACACCAGTCATCTTCACCCGCGAAGGCGGGTGCTTGTACTTCTGAAGCCCTGCCGTTCAGGGCAGGCTGTACTTTTAATAGGGCAGGCTGTACTTTTGACACAGTTTCTTAGCCGCCGGAGCGGAAGTAGGGTGCCAGAACTGCAAACAGAATAACGCCGAGGTTGATCAGCGCGAAGAAGCCGCCGGCAATGATGCCTACCCAGGCGTGGACTTTTCCGCGTACCTCGGGATGCGCGTTGAACAGCTTCAGCCCGCGCACACCCAGCACGACGGCGGCGATGCCCATGGGAATCGCCAGGCAGGGAATGACCGAGAAAACGCCTAAGTAGTACGCGGTCAGCGCCGACGGGTTCTTGGTGGGAATGATCGCATCGAGCACGCCGCCTCCTGTGACCTGCGGCGGGTACGCCTGCGGCGCGTAACCGCCCGGCGGGGGCGGCCAGGCGGCAAGTAGGCTCTGCCCGCAATGCGGGCACTGGGCCAATCCGGCCTCATTGGGCGCTCCGCAGCGGGCGCAAAATGGGGCAGGCGTGGGAGTACCGGCGGGCGACGGAGGCGGAATGCTCATGGGAGTTCCTTTCGCTTGGCGAGAATGATTTGACGCACGGTTTCTTCTTCGGCTTCGGGCAGGGGAACGGAAACTATGTCCAGAGTGAGGCCGAGGCGCTTGGCGACAGGCCATGCGGCGGCAAGCTCTTCCTCTGCGGCGATGCCTTTTAAAGACAGCAGCACGCCACCGGGCGCGGCGAACGGGGCGAGCCAGGGGAGCAGCTTGTCAAGCGGCGCGACGGCGCGGGCGGTGACCCAGTCAAAGCGTCCGACCAAATCCGGGCGCTTGGCGGCGTCTTCGGCGCGGGCGTGAACAATTTCTACAGCCTCTAGGCCCAAGTCATCGGCGACGGCGCGGCAGAATGTCAGCTTCTTGGCGGTGCCATCCATGAGGGTGACCCGCAGGTCGGGCCGGGCGATTTTGAGGGCCAGCCCCGGCAGCCCCGCGCCGGTGCCGACATCTAAGACCCGTGCGTTCTGCGGCGGACGCGCGACAGTCAGCAGGGCAAGCGAGTCGAGAAAATGCTTGACGGCGATGCCCTGGGGCGAGACAATGCGCGTCAGGTTCATCCGAGTGGCGTTCCACTCGACCAGCAGTTCGGCGTAGCGCACGAACTGGCCGATTTGCGCGTCGGAAAGGCCGAGGCTCCAGGTGGCATTTGCGCCGCACTGCAAGATTTCGGTAATCTCGTTCACGCGGACTAATTGGCGGCGGCGGCGGCGTTTTCCTGCTTATGCTTTCTTATGGAACTTTCACGCACTCTCAAAGGTTAAACCGGATAGCCTGTGGGTAGAACCCCGTATCACCTGTTTGCCTACTCAGGCTAGAACGCGAGGTCGCTTTTATGCCATCGTCTCAGTTTTTGCTTGACCAGTACCGGACCGTTCGCGCGTTCAGCGAGAAAATCTGCGAGCCATTAGTTCCCGAAGATTATGTCGTTCAGTCCATGCCGGACGTCAGCCCCACGAAGTGGCACCTGGCCCACACAAGCTGGTTTTACGAGACGTTTCTCTTGAAGCCGCACCTGACTGGCTACACTTCGATCCACCCCCAGTACGATTTTCTGTTCAATTCTTACTACAACGCCGTCGGCGAGCGGCACTGCCGGGTCAAGCGCGGCGTGGTCTCGCGGCCTACGGTAGACGAGACCTACACCTACCGGGCGTATGTGGACCGGCACATGGCGGCGCTGCTCTGCGAGGCGGATGACGCGAAGCTGCGGGAGCTGGAGCCGCTTCTGACGCTGGGCCTGCACCATGAGCAGCAGCATCAAGAGCTGATGGTAACGGACCTGAAGTACAACTTCTTTGAGAATCCACTTTGCCCCGTTTATTGCCCGCGCCGCGACGCTGCCGCCCGTGCCGTGCCGGAAATGGAATGGATTGCGTTTGGCGAAGGCGTGAAGAAGATTGGATGGGACGGCGACGGCTTCGCGTTTGACAACGAGACGCCCCGGCACAAAGAGTATGTCCCGGAGTTTGCGCTCGGCTCGCGGCTGGTGACGAACGGCGAATACTTGAAGTTTATCGAGGGCGGCGGCTACGGAAAGCCGGAGTTCTGGCTGTCCGAAGGCTGGAACGTCGTCAAAGCAAGCGGCTGGGCCGCGCCGCTCTGCTGGTGGAACCAGCGCGGGACGTGGAAAGAGTTCACGCTGGCCGGTATGGAACTTCTGGATTTGACTGCGCCCGTCTGCCACGTCTCGCTGTTTGAGGCCGACGCTTACGCCCGCTGGGCCGGAGCAAGATTAGCAACGGAAGCCGAATGGGAAGTCGCGTCGGAGACGGTCCCGCTGTGCGGCAACTTCGCGGGTTCCGGTCGCTTCCATCCCGCACCGCTTGACCCGGCTGAGGCCGAACCCGGCCGGCTGCATCAGATGTTCGGCGACGTCTGGGAATGGACCCGCAGCCAGTACACTCCCTACCCCGGCTACGCCCCCCCGCCGGGCGCTTTGGGCGAGTACAACGGCAAGTTCATGTGCAACCAGTTTGTGCTGCGCGGCGGCTCCTGTGCGACCTCGCACTCCCACATGCGGGCCACGTACCGCAACTTCTTCCCGCCCGATGCCCGCTGGCAGTTTATGGGCATTCGCCTGGCGAAAGACATTACCCCGCGGCCAGTCTACAGATTGTAGAGAAAACCCAGGTAAGAGTGCATCCTTCGGATGAGGAACAAGCCTCCGCTGGCTGCATCTTCGTCCGCAGGACGCTTCTTTGCCGGGTTCCACAACCCCGGCTCTTCGCTCTCTCCGTTAACGAAAGACACCCTATGACACTCACGGCACCGCCGCCTATTCCCAGTATCCATCTGAAATCAGATGCACCCAGCCTCTTTTTTCTCCAAGAAGCGCTGGCCGGACTGCAAAGCTCGCCCAAGACGCTGCCCTGCAAGTATTTTTACGACCAGCGCGGCTCCCAGTTATTCGACAGGATATGCGACCTGGCCGAGTACTACCCAACCCGCACCGAAGCGGGCATCATGGCGGACAATATCCGCGAAATGGCCGCCGTGTTCGGCCCAGACTGCCTGCTTGTTGAGTACGGCAGCGGCAGCAGCACCAAGACCCGGATTCTGCTGGACCACCTGCCGCATCTTGCGGGCTATGTGCCGATGGACATTTCGCGGGAGCATCTGCACCAGACCGCCGAAAGCCTGGCGCTGGCCTATCCCCACCTCGAAATCCTGCCGCTCTGCGCCGACTACACCGCCCCATTCGAGCTGCCGCAGGCCAGCCGCACCGCGTTGTCCCGCGTGGTCTACTTTCCCGGTTCTACTATCGGCAACTTCCACCGCCCCGAAGCGGCCACGTTTTTGTGCCGCATCGCCGAAGTTTGCGGTCCCGGCGGCGGCCTGCTGATTGGTGTAGACCTGCGAAAGTCGCCGCAAGTTTTGGAACCTGCCTACAATGATGCTCAGGGGGTGACGGCGGCGTTCAATCTCAATTTGCTGCGCCGGATGAACGCAGAGCTAGGGGCCGACTTTGATTTGGAGAGCTTCGCCCACTTGGCGTTCTACGAGGAAGAAGTTGGGCGGATCGAGATGCACCTGCGAAGCTTAAAGCCTCAGACTGTCCATCTCGGCGGCGAGGCGATTGACTTCGGCAAGGACGAGACGATCTGGACCGAATGCTCCTACAAGTACAGCCTGCCGGAGTTTGCCGCCGTGGCCGCATCCGCAGGCTTTGAAGTCCGGCAGGTCTGGACTGACTGCGACCAGAAGTTCAGCGTTCAGTACCTGACTGTCCGTTAAACTTACTGCTCGCTGATATGGGACTGTCCGCGAGCGCCGGTCGTCCGTGTCAGCAGCACCCACTGACGGGGCTGCTGTTCGTGCCCGTAGACCGTGAACGTCCGCTCTGACGACGCAAAGCGGTAGCCATGCCCCGCCGCCCAGCCTTGCAGCTCCCGCTGCGCCTGCTCCTGGCCTTCGTAGCTGCTGGCAACAAAAACGCCCTTTTTGCCGGGGCACGGCATTTGATACACCATCGGTATTTACTTTCCAGTCAACAAAACTTCTGAGAAAGGCTCCAAGAGCGGCTGTTCTTGCCTGCGTCATTGCACGCGGGAACAGCCGCTGGGTGGGCCGGTAAGAGAGGACCTAGCGGCCTCGGCACGCGGGGCGCTTTTCAATCATCGGCTTCAAAAACACCGGCTGAAAAGCGGCTCCGGCAGGCGATCCCGCCTACACCTTCCATTATGCCGTTTGCCCCAAATCCACTCACTGCGCGGATTGCGGGTTTTCTAATGGGCTGCATTCTTAGGTATACTTAGCCTTAAAGAGGAAGAGCCATGCCTTACTACCCGCTATACCGCGCCACCACAGAAATGTACCTGCTGGTGAGCGTCCTCGTGTCTCCGCTTCTTTGCGTTCTTGGCTGGTTGCTGTTTGGCAAGATTATCAGCAAGCGCCTGCGGTCTTACGCGCACTGGTATCTACCTACAATCGTCGGCAGCAGCCTCAGCGCCTGTTCAGTGTTGCTGATCGCCTTCCTCAGATATTTTGCCACGCACGATTACATCCTTGCATCGGCAGCTTACCTCTTGGTTGTCGCGGGCGTTCCATTTCACATCGTCTCGTTTGTGCGGCTTTGGAAGACAATTACGGCGCTGCCGCCGAGCGGCGGAGAACAGCCGCAAGTGGAATATCAAGAGCAGGACGCAAGCGTGTGGCCGCCGCAACCCCGGCGGTAACGGAGAAATTCACCATGCTGGAAGTCAGACCTATCCTGCCGGAACACTGGCCGGTGCTGAAAGACGTTCGCCTGCGGGCGCTGGCGGATGCACCAGGAGCATTCGGCACGACGCTTGCTCAGGCGCAAGCCTATTCCGATGCCGAGTGGCAGGGGCGGGCGCGGCGCTTTTCCGAGTCGCCGCCTGCTGCCGGGTGCCTTGCGTTCGTGGATGGTGTGCCGTGCGGCATGGCAAGCGCATTTCCCTCAGCAGAAAACACCCACGCCGCCGAATTAACGGCGTTTTGGGTCGCTCCCGACAGCCGGGGACAGGGCGTCGCCGACGCAATGGCTGCGTTCGCCGCCGCGTGGGCACTGGCGCAGGGGTTCGCCGTGCTGGAAGCGGGCGTGGTCGAAGATAATCACCGCGCCATTGGGTTCTACAAGCGGGTCGGCTCCGTGGAAACAGGCCACAGTGAGCCGTTCCGGGGGGACCCGTCCAAGCAGATTACTGGGTTGAGCATGAAAGTGTCTTGACGGATTGGGAGCAATCTCTTATAATCACTGATGTTGTGCAGGAACGAGTGACTTCAGTCACTCGTCCCAAGCGTTCTGCCTAACTGTGTAATATCAGTGATGAGTAAAAGAAAAGGATCGAGGAAAGACCTGATACAGCGCGTTTTTGTTGGCCGGGCGAGACCGGCGCTCTGGGAGGCGACACGGCTGCTGCGGGAACGCTACGGCGTCGGCGCTGTCTGGGATATGGGACGGGTGCTTGTGGCGGTTCCCGGAAGCCAGGCCAAGCGGAGGCTGCGGAGGCTCCTGCACGACGAAGCCGCACTAAACGGTGTTCGGGCGCTGACCCAGCCCAAGTTTGTGACGCCGGGGGAGCTGCTGGAGAAGCTCTATCAGCCGCCCTGCAAAATCGCCGACCCGGTTTCGGTTCACTTTGCCTGGGTGCAGGCCGTCCGGGAAGCAGGCCGGGAAGACAAGGCCGCGTTCGCGCCGGAAGCGGACCCGGCGCTGGAAGCGACAGGCTGGGCGGGAATGGCCCGCGAGGCCCAGCGGGCACGGACTGCCGCGGCGGGCGAGGGCCTGACGCTGCAAGAAATCGCGGGGAAGTGCGCGGAGCTGCCGGACGTTTGCGGCGACAAGCGCTGGCCGGCGCTGGCGCGTCTGGAATATGCTTATTTAGCCCAGCTTGACGCGGCGGGGCTGTGTGACCGGGACCAGGCGCGGATGGAGGCGCTGGCGGCTGGTCTCTCCTGTGACCGGGACATTACTCTGGTCGGCCTGCAGGACTTGAATGGCCTGGACCGCGCGATGCTGTCGGCGCTGGCGTCCCCGGTGGTCGCCGTGATCCCCGCGCCGGAAGAGGAGCAGGAGAGATTTGACGCGGCGGGCTGCCTGCGAACCGAATGCCGGGAACATGCCGACCTGCAAATCCCGGACGAAGTCCTCTGGTTTGTGGCAGGGCCTGCCGAAGAAGCGGACGCGCTGGTAGGCGATCTTGTTGCGCTTGACGGCGCGTTTTCGCGCGAAGAGATCACCATCGGCATTGGGGATGAATCGGCGGCGGAGAGCCTGGCCCGCCGCCTTGCGGTTTCCGGCATCCCGTCCTATTCGCCTTTTGGCCGGCTGTTGCCAAGCAGCCGGCCCGCCGCGCTGCTGAGCGCAGTCCAGGAGTATCTGCAAGCGCCGACGGCCCGGACATTTGCGGCGCTGGCACGGCACCCCGATTTAGAAGCATGGCTGACGGCGCGTCGAGATGAAGTGGACCCGGCGGAGGACGCCCTGCCGCTGCTGACCCAGATGGACATCTACCGCGCGGAGTGCCACCCGGAGACCCTGCCGGCGGGGGAAGACGCCCGAAAGCTTCTGGAAAGTCCCTGCCCCTCGCGGGCAAAACTCGCACGGGCTGGAGTGCTGGCCGCGCATGATGCCGCAGGTAGGCTTCTCGCTCCGCTGCGCGGCACCGTGCGCCCGCTGTCCGGCTGGGCCGAGCCGGTTTTAGCCCTGCTCCGAGCCGTGTACGCAGGAATGCCGCTGGCGGGCGATGCGGAAGGCCGCCAGTTTAGCCGGGCGCTGGCAGGGCTGACCGGCATCCTTCAGGAGATGCAGGACCTGCCTCTTGCGCTGTCACCGGCTGTCTCCGGCCTCGAAGCACTGGCATTCGTGCTGGGTCAAGCGCAGGCCCAGCGCCTGCCGCTGGAACCTGGCTCCGAGGCCGGCGGCGGGGTAGAGATGATGGGGTGGCTGGAACTCGCGCTGGATGACGCGCCGGTCCTGCTGCTGACCGGGCTGCAGGAAGGCTGCGTTCCCGCCGGAAGCGGCGACGATCCGCTGCTGCCCGACAGCCTGCGGCAGACGCTGGGGCTGGCTTGCGACCGGCGGCGGCAGGCCCGTGACGGCCTGCTGCTGCGGCAGATGATCGAGAGCCGCCAGTCTGAAGGCCGCCATGTGCGCCTCCTCGTCTCGCGCCAGAGCGCGGACGGCACTCCACGTCTGCCAAGCCGGCTGCTGTTTGCCTGCCCCCCGGAAGAAGCGGCGCGGCGAGCCAAGCGGTTCGCGGATCGTCCCCCAAATGCGGCTCCCGCGCCGGCGCTGTTTGCCGCCGGGCCGAAACGCGCCCTGGCTCCTCCCCCGCCCGCCGTGCCCGCCTTGCCGCTTGCCGAGATGAGCGTTTCGGCGTTCGGTGATTATCTGGCCTGCCCGTACCGGTTTTACCTGCGTCATGTCCTGAAGCTGGGCGAGCAGGAAGACGCGCAGCGCGAGATGGCCCCGCACTTGTTTGGGGTCTTGATCCACGACTGCCTCTCCGCTTTCGCGCAGTCGGAAGCGGCGGAGTTTTCGGACCCGCGCAAAATCCAACCCTACTTCAAAGACGAGCTTGCGGCGCAGAGCCGGAAGCGCTTCGGGGCGAACCCTTCGCCCGCGATCCAGATGCAGATCCGGCAGGTGGGCCGCCGGCTGAAGGCGTTCAGCGTGTGGCAGGCGCAGTCCGTCAAAGAAGGCTGGGTGGTCCAGAGTGATCTTTCTGAAAAAGAGCTAACCGCATCCTTTGAGGTGGACGGCGAGTCGTTCATCTTCAGAGGCCGTCTGGACCGGGTGGATTTTCACGCTCAGACTGGCTCGTACCGCATTTTGGACTACAAGAGCGGCGACGCGGGCGCAGGCCCCGAAGAAACGCACCGGAAGAGCGACGGCACAGGCAGTTCCGAATGGACAGATTTGCAGCTTCCTTTGTATCGCCTGCTGCTGGCCGCGAACCGCGTTGATCCTGCCCAAATTGCGCCGGGTGCGCTGGGATATGTTCTGCTGTCTGCGGACCTCACGCCCGTGATCTGCTTGGATACGAAGAAGCGCAGCGGCGGCACGGGCTTTGTTTCGGTGTCCTGGACGGACGCGGACCATGACAGCGCTGGAGAGTGCGCGGCAGAGATCATCCGAAACATCCGGGCCGGCAAGTTCTGGCCTCCGACGGACCCCTCCCCTTTTCCACCTTCGCGCCTGGACCCCGGCCGCTCGGAAAGCTATGGCGGCTTGTGTTTAGATGCCTGCGCGGATCGCCGCGAATGGTTTAGGACCGCCACCGAGGAGCATCGATGACGAACCAGCTTTTAAGCGCTTCCGCCGGCTCCGGCAAAACTCATGCCTTGACCACGCAGTACCTGCGCCTGCTGCGGGCACAGCACCAAGAGATTGAATCGGGCAAAGAGATTGCTTTGCGCCCTGAGTCTCTGCTGGCCGCGACATTCACACGCAAGGCTGCGGGCGAAATCTTCGACCGCATTCTGACCCGCCTGGCGGATGCTGCCCTGAGCAATGAAGGACTCCTGGAACTGCGTGAGGCTTTAGAGGAAGAGCTGACCCAGGCGCAGTGCCGGGATTTGCTGCGATGTTTCTGCCGCTCCCTGCACCGGGTCCAGGTCGGCACACTCGACAGCTTCTTCCAGCGGCTCTGCCAGGTCTACCGGCAGGAAGCCGGACTCAGCGGCGACCTGCGGATGACGGATTTGACAAGCCCGCATTGCAGCGCTCTGCAAAAAGAAGCGCTGCTGTCCCTGCTGAAATCAGGCGATTTAGAGGAAACCGACCGGCTGTTCCAAACGCTGACAAAGCAGAAAGCGGCCTCGTCGGTCCTTTCTAAAATCCTGCCGCTGCTTCAGGCTATTACCGAAGCCGTAGACGGCGCAGAGCCGCACCACTGGGAACAGCTCTCGGTGCCGGACTGCCCGGCGCAGGCAGCTATTGATGACGCGCTGGAAAATCTGGAAGCGTACCGGCAGACGCTCACGGATAAGCGCTGGTCTTCTGCTGTTTCCGGCGATCTTGAACGCTTTCGGGACCGTCAGTGGGAAGAGTTTCTGGGCAAGGGGCTGGTCAAGCCGTGCTTGGCGGAAGCATTTAGTTACTACAGCAAGGCTATTCCCGAGGAGCGCGTGCAGGATTATCTTGTCCTGCTGGCAGTCGCGAAGCATGAGCTTCTGGGAGAGCTGAAAGAGCGGACGCTGGCGCTTCGGGAGATTTCGACGGCATTTTCGAAGCGCTTCACCGAAGAGCGGCGCAAACACGGCTTCCTGCTGTTTTCTGAGACGCCCACGCTTCTTCAGCGCGTCCTAGGCGACGCCGCTCAGACCGGGCGGCGACTGGACGGGCCTTTGGAACACCTGCTTCTCGACGAGTTTCAGGACACCAGCGACGCCCAGTGGGGACTTCTCAAGGACTTTGCATTACAAGCAGCGGGCGGTTCCGGCTCGGTGTTCGTCGTCGGCGACGCCAAGCAGGCCATCTACGGCTGGCGCGGCGGGCGGGCGGAGATTTTCGAGCAGTTCGGCAGCGACATCCAGCCTTTGACCGAAGAGACACTGGAGAAAAGCTACCGCTCGTCGGCAGTGGTGCTGGGAGTCGTCAACGACGTATTCCAGGCCATCAGCACCAACGAAGCATTGAAAGATCATACGCAGACCGCCGAGCGCTGGGCAAGCTACTTCCAGGAACATCAGGCCGCCAAGACGCATCCGGGCTTCGTAGAGCTGTGCGTGTCTCCCGTGCCGGAACCAACCCTCGCGGCTCCCGCAGACGGAGACGGTGAGGCTGGAAGCGCGGATGACGAAGACGGCGGCGCAGGCTGGAGCGCGTCGGGCGCATCGCCTCACCTGGTTCAGTGCGGCAAACGGATCGCCCACGAGATCGGCAAACTGCCACCGGAGAAGTCGGTCGGCGTTCTGGTGCGGACCAACAAAACGCTGGCGCAGATGGTGGATCTGCTGCGGGCGGAAGGGGTCGCCGTCAGCGGCGAAGGCATCGGCAAGATCGCCGATGATCCGGCGGTGGAACTCATTCTCTCGGCCCTGCTGCTGGCCGACCATCCGGGGCACACGGCGGCAGCCTACCACCTCACCTGCTCCCCGCTCGGCCCGCTGCTGGGGCTGCCGCAGATTACCCCGGCCACTTTGACCGGCACGGCAGCGGGCGAAACTGCGTCGGCTGCCGCCGCCATTCGCCGCCGCATTCTTTCCAACGGCTATGCAGGGGTAATCGTCGAATGGGCCGCCGCCCTAGCCCCCTACGGTTTGGACCGGACGGCACGCCGGTTGGAACAGCTTTTGGAGCTGGCCGCCGGGCTTGACGCCCTGCCGCCCCTGCGCCCCTCCGAGTTCGTGCGGGCCGTCCGCGAGAGCAGCGTCGAAAATCCGGGCGCGGCGCGGGTGCGTGTCATGACCATCAACCGGGCCAAAGGGCTGGAGTTTGACGCCGTTTTCCTGCCGGATTTGGAGTGGAAGACCCGCGCTTCCGACGCGGCGTGCCTGGTCAAGCGGGCCAGTGTCCGCGCCATCTCAGGCGGCGCAGCGCGGATTGAAGCGGTGTACGCGCGTCCCAGCAAAGCCGTTCAGCAGCTTGATCCCGATTTGTCTGCCCTGGCCGAAGAAGGGGAAGCCGACGAAGTCACCGGAATGCTCTGCCTGCTGTATGTCGCCATGACCCGCCCCAAATCCGCGCTGCACCTCTACGTCACGCCGCACAAGCTAAGCAAAGACGGCAGCCCGGTCAAGCCGGGCCTGAAGCCGGCGGCGATCCTGCGGGCCGCCTTCTGCGGCAGCGCCGCCCACCCGGCACAAGGCAGCGACTGGGAAACTTTGGGGCAATGGGGGCAAGCTTCATGGTGGCCGGATACGCCGCCCGTAAAGAAGCCAGTCCCCGAACCGCCGCAGCGCCTAAGCCTCCAGTTCCGACCCTCGAACGGCACCCGGCGCAGCTTTCTGCCGCCAGAGGAGCCGGAGCAGGACCAGCCAAAGATTTCGGATGATCTGCTGAGGCTGCGGGCTACTTCCTAGTTTGCGGGAGCCGTCCAGACGCGCACTTTGTAGCCGCTTACGTCCGCGCTTCCCACGCACTCGGAGCAGGCGGCACGTAGGGACTTCCAGAGCATGGCCTCGGCGTAATGCTCCGCCGACGGCGGCAGATGGGCCAGCAGGCGCTCGGAGCAGACCACGATCAAGCGCTGCTGGGCACGGGAAAATGCGACATTCGCCCGGTTCAGGCCCAGAATGAACTCGGCGCGGGCGTTGATCGCCGCCGGGTCGCTGGCCGTGGCAGACACAATAATCGTGGGCCGCTCCCCGCCCTGCAGGCGCTCGACGGTGTCAATGACGCTTACGGCAGGATTGCCCGCCAGCGCGGTTTTCAGAAGCGCACGCTGGGCGCGGTGCGGGACAACCACGCCGACACTGCCGTCCGGCAGCGAGCCGGCAGACGCGAGTACCTGCGCGATGATCTCGGCTTCGACCGCGTTGGACTGCTTGGACGTGTTCTCGTCGTGGGTGACCAAAAAGAGGCCGGTCGGAGGCTGCCACAGGCACTGCCAGAGATCGGTTCCCGCTGCCGCACTCGGACTAGGGCTTGCTGCCGAGAAGCCTTCCAGCGTCAGGCCATCCAGCCGGTACAGCCGGGCGATCAAGCGGCGGACCTCCGGCGGCAGGCGAAACGTGAACGTCAGCGCGGACAGCCGGATCGCGGCGTCGGGCATCGGATGCTCTTCTTTCAGAGTTCGGATGGCTTCGTAAGCCGACGCATAGGGCCGGAAACGACGCGCCGGGGGCCGGTCCTCACGCTCCCAGTCATGGGCCACAATCGGGGCAAGCTGGCGGTGGTCCCCGGCCAGCAGAATGTCGCCGTCTTCGCGCACCAGCGACGCCAGCGCGAGAAACGGCGGCAGGACCATCATGCTCGCTTCATCCACCACCAGCGCTTCGGCCTGGAACTTCTGGGGAGTCTCGGACCAAGGTGGCTGCTTGCTGAGTTCACGGGACATCTTGAGCAGGGCGCTGGGCGTCCCGCCGACGATCAGGACGCCGTCCGAGCGGCGCTCGGCGATGAAGGTCCCGCAGTGGGAGGCTTTGAAGTCTTCGATGCCGCCGCCGGTCGGCTCACCGCCAAGCGAAGACTGCACTTTGGCAAGGGTGACAGCGGGCATGTCGAAGCCGCCGGCGCTGGCGGCATGAGTGAAGCGGGGCAGCAGCAGGGCGATCCGCCTCAGCAGAGTGTCTACCGCCATGTGAGTTCCGGCCGCAACTAAGACAACGTCTCCCGGATTTAGGATGTCCCCGCCGCGCCGCCGGGCGAGAATCCGCAGCAGGACCGCCGCCGCCGTGGTCTGCGTTTTGCCGGTGCCGGGCGGGCCTTGCAAAAGCTGCACGCGGGCGTTCAGGCCGTCTACCGCCGCCGCGGCCTGGCTCGGGGCGAGCGGCCCCTGCCCTAAATCCATTCTGTCCAGCAAAGCGCGGCACGCGGCCAGTGACTTCTCGGGAAGCGGACTCTGGGGCGGCACGGCGGGCTGCTGCGGATCAAACCACTGGTAGACATGCGCTCCGAGGCCACTAGCGAGGCGCTCGTCCACTTTGCCCGCGACAAAATCGGACAGGCTTTCGTCAAGTGTCGCCCGCGCGTAGCTCGCCCCGCCGAGCGGCCAGGAGACGCTGGGCAGCATGTAGCGGTCATCTTTGCTTCGGTACGGCAGAACGGAAAGTTCCACACGCCCGGTGTCCCAGTC
>JAABUQ010005813.1_pt1 | contig 19264 bp, 16 predicted proteins | sample 5560001 | NCBI WGS metagenome assembly JAABUQ01 (sample SAMN10711888, study PRJNA513371) | rock metagenome | isolation source: Antarctica rocks | place: Antarctica: Victoria Land, Finger Mt nord | collected 2015-12-18
GCCGCTGCACCGAGCGCCCAGCCGGTCGACGCGAAGCGACGCACGAGCGCGTAGATCAACGCCGCGTCGGCGATGTCGAAGACGATCGACGGAATCTTCACCGCAATGCGCAAGAGCGAATAGGTCGGATCGCTGTGGACCAGCAGCCGGTAGATGCCGCCGACGATCCACAACACGAAGAAATAGCCGGGCGGATAATCGGTGAACGACGAGCTCGAGTAGAACTGCGACGGCGGATGTTGCGAGAGCGTTAACGTCCAGCTCTCGAACGCCGCGATGTCGTTATGAAACCCTTCGCCGTTGATGAACAGAAGCCGCAGCACCAAGCCCGCGAGCAAAACGCCCGCGAGCGCCCACGCTGAGGAATTGGTCGCGGTGAACTCGCGGACACCGACGCCGCGGACCGAACTGCTCATGCGCTACGATTCGCGCTGGCGAGCAAAAACGCGCGAACGTCGCCGCTCACGTCGATCCCGGTGTCACCCGCGATCCGGTCGGCGTCACGCAGGAAGCGATCTGCGGTCGCATCAGCGGCGCTCCGCGCGTCGAGCGCATCGAGGGCGCGGATCATCGTGGCGACCTCCCGTTCATCGAGCATGCGGCCGCGCGCGTAATGTTCTTCCACGATGCTTCGCTCCGGCGAAGCGTCGCCGCCGAGCGCCCACACGACGGGGAACGTCCATTTCCGACGGGCCAGATCGGCGCCGCTCGGCTTGCCGGTCACTTCGGTCGCCCCCCACGTTCCCAGAACGTCGTCGCGGATTTGGAACGCCATCCCGTACGAACGCCCGAGCTCCGCGTAGGCGGCGACGCGCTCCGGCGCGGCACCCGCGGCGATCGCGCCAAGCTCGCACGATGCGGCGAACATCGCGGCGGTCTTGCCGCCGATCATCTCGAGATACCCTTCGGCGCTCACGCGATCGGCTCGCTCGAACGCGATGTCGCGCGCTTGACCGGCGCACATCGCCAAGTTCGCTTCGTGCAGTTTTCGCGTCATCTCAACGAGCCGGTCGTCCGGCAAACCGGCGCGATTCTCCAAAAGCGCGAGATAACTTAGCGCGCAGAGCGAATCGCCGGCATTGATCCCGTGCGCGACGCCGTACGTCGCCCACACCGTTTCGCGGCCGTGACGCATCCGGTCGCCGTCTTCGATATCGTCGTGCACGAGCGAGTAATTGTGCAGCAGTTCGACCGCGGCCGCCGCGTCGAGGCCGACCTCCGGCGCGCCGCCTTCCTGTTCGGTGACGAGCAACAAGAGCTGCGAGCGCAAACGCTTTCCGCTGCGCCGCCGTTCGCCGTCGCCGTACCCGAAGTGGTACTGGATCATCGCGTCGACGGGCGAGGAAGCGCGCCGGTCGTTGACCGTCTCCTCGAGGTAACGCTCGAAGCGCTCGAGACGACCGTCGGCGACTTCGATCGCCATGCTACCCGGCGACCGCGACGCTTTCCGGGTTCGCGAGGACTTCCATCCGCTCGGCAACGCGATCGACGAGCCACCCCGGCGTCGAAGCACCCGACATCAGGCCGGCGACCTTCACGCCGTCGAACCACGCCGCGTCGAGCTCATCGGGGCCCTCGATGTGATACGCGCGCGCACCGCTCCAAGCCGCCAGGTCGGCGAGGTGCTTCGTGTTGGCGGAGGTCTTGCCGCCGACGACGACCATCACTTCGACTTCTTTGGCCAACTGCGCGGCTTCGAACTGGCGGTTGTGCGTATCGGTGCAGATCGTGTTGACCGCCCGCACCTCGTAGTACTTTTCGCTGAGCTTCTTCACGATGTCGGTGAAGCCGCTGCCGGACCACGTGGACTGGACGACCGCACCGACCTTGCTCGCGCGGGGCAGCTTATCGACGTCCTCGGGCTTCTCGATGCACCAGGCGCCCGGCACGTGCGAGAGCGTGCCCTTCACTTCCGGATGGTTGGCGTCGCCGATCACGACGATCTTGTAGCCGTCGCCCTTGAGCTTCTCGGCTTGGACGTGGATCTTCGTGACCATCGGGCAGGTGGCGTCGACGACGTCGAGGCCTTTCGCCCGGGCTTTCTCGAAGACGTCGGTCGGCAGGCCGTGCGCGCGGACGAAGAGCGTGCCTGAGTCGACTTCATCGACCGAGTGCGCGTTCTTGAGGCCCTTTTGCTCGAGCGAAGCGACCATCTGCGGGTTGTGCACGACATGTCCGAGCGTCGTGACGTTGCCGCGGGCGGCGACCGCTTCTTCTGCTTTTTTCACCGTGATGGCGACGCCGAAGCAGAAACCCTGCGTCTTCGCCTTCTTAATTTGCACCGATCGTCTCCTTGAGCGCGGCGATCCGCCGCATCAGTTCCCGTGTCCATTTCTCCAAATCGTCGCCTCGCGCTTTCCGATCGCGGAGAATCTCCATCGGTTCGCCGAACACGACGGTGATTCGCCCGAGCGAACGCGGGTTACGGGTGCCGCCGATCGCGGCCGGGACGAGCGGCGCGCCCGCCATCGACGCGAGCAAGACGGCACCGGTCTTGGGGACCGCTGTCCCATCAAGGTTGCGTCCGCCTTCCGGAAAGATGCCCACCGCGCGGCCTTCTTGCAAAATCTTAACCGATCGTTTGATCGCCGCAACATCGCCGCGATTGCGGTCGACGGGATAGGCTTCGAGCCCCTCGATCAGCGGGCCCAAGACCGGGATTGCGAAGAGCTCGACTTTGGCCATGTACGAGATCGGGCGCGGACAGGCCGATCCGAGCGCCACCGGATCGAGATAGGAGATATGGTTGCTCGCGACGACGAGCGGCCCGTCCGCCGGAACCCGCTGGGCATCGATCACGCGCATCCGCCATACGGTTCGCATCAGGCATCGCGAGACGAATTTTCCGGCCGGGTAGAAGCTCACGGCGCCACGGGGGCGATGCGGCGAAGCATCGTCGCCACGACGGCCTCCGAGTCCATGCCCGTCGAATCGATAATCTCGGCATCCTCCGCCGCGCGCAGCGGAGCGGTCGGGCGCGACGCATCGAGGCGGTCGCGTTCCACGACCTGCGCGCGTAAGGCGCCAAGATCGACGTCGATAGCCCGCGCGACGAGTTCGGCGCCGCGACGCCGGACGCGCTCGTCAAGCGACGCGGTCAAAAAGAATTTGAACCGTGCCTGCGGCAGCACGATCGTGCCGATATCCCGTCCCGCCATAACGACGTTGCCCCCGTCCGCGATCGCGCGCTGACGCACGACGAGGCCTTCACGCACACGGGGATGCGCCGCGACGGTCGAAACCACGGCCGTCACCTCCGAGCCGAAGAGGCGGTCGTCGACCTCACGGCCGTCGAGGAAAACGCGGTACCCGATCTCGGTCGAAAAATCCGGGACGATCGAGATCGGCACCCGCTCGAGCAGCGCGGCGAGCCCGGCTTCGTTGTCGACGTCGGTCGCGGTTCGCAACGCGGCGAGTGAAAGCGCGCGGTACATCGCGCCGGTGTCGAGATAAAGGGAACCGAGGTGCTTAGCTAAGCGCTTCGCAACCGTGGTCTTCCCGCTCGCGACCGGTCCATCGATCGCGACATGGGCGTTAGAAGCCATCGTCGACCCCGCACGTTCTCCTCCGAACCGCTCGTCCCTATCACGGCGTCCGAACGTCGCGGTATGCGGCGTGACCGATCGTAACATTTACCGGCACCCCCTCCGATAGCAGGAGGGTGACGTTTTCGACGATCCTCTCGTCCGCCGCGGCCGCCGATCCCGCCCAGCTCGAAGCGCACGGGCTCGCGTTGCGCGCCGAGGGCAAGTGGTCCGAAGCCGCCGACGTTTTCGCGCGCATCGCTGCGGCGTTGCCCAAGCAATGGTTGCCGTCGTTCAACGCGGGCGTCGTGTATGCCGAGGCGAACCGTTTGGCGGAAGCCGCAACGGCGTTCGAGCGGGCGGTCGACCTGCGCCCCGGCGATCCGTCGATCTACGTGAACCTCGCGCAAGTCCTCGCCCGTGACGACCGGATGCCGGCGGCGAAGACGGCGTTCGAGAACGCGTTGCGATTCGACCCCGCGAACTTCGACGCGCTGTGGGGCCTCTACGAAGTCGAATCGGTGTTGGAGAACGATCGCGCCGCGATCGGTTACCAACGCCGGGCGCTCCACGAGCGCCGCACGTTTTCGCTGCTCGCGGCGAGCCAGCCGGCGATCTGCAACGTCCTTGCCTTATGCGCTCCCGGCAACGTCGGAATCAACGTGCCACTCGAGTATGTCATCGATCGCAGCCGGTTCACGCTGCATAAACTCTATCTCACCGGCGAACCGTTGCCGCCGCTGCCGCAGTACGATGTCGTGTTCAACGCGATCGCACACGCGCCCGAGATCGCGCCGGTGCTCGCCGAAGCCGATCGTTTCATCGCGTCGCAAACGCAGCCGTCGATCAACGCGCCGGCGGCCGTGCCGCTCACGTCGCGCGAAGCGATCGCCGAACGCTTCCGCACATCCGCGTCCGTGGTCGCGGTCGACGCGTCGGCCGTCGCACGCGCCCGCGTTCGCGACGCAGGTCGCGAGCTGCCGTTTTTGATCCGCCCGCTCGACTCGCACGCTGGGCGTGATTTAGCGAAGATCGAGGATCGCGCGCAACTCGACGCATACCTTGCGATATCGCGCGACGACGCCTATTATCTCGCGCCGTTCATCGACTACCGCAACGCTGACGCGCACTTCCGCAAGTACCGCGTGATCTTCGTCGAAGGCGTGGCGTACCCGTGTCATCTTGCCATCTCGACGAACTGGATGATCCACTACTATAATGCGCCGATGGAAACCCACGCTTGGATGCGTGACGAAGAGCACGCCTTCATGCGCGACATCACCTCAGTGTTCGACGGCATCCGCGGCGAGGCACTCGACGAGATCGCGCGCGCGATCCCGCTCGACTACTTCGGGATCGATTGCTCGATCGCGCCCGACGGCCGTGTGCTGCTCTTCGAGGCGAGCGCCGCCATGCTCGTGCACACAAACGATCCGATCGATCTTTATCCGTATAAGGCCGAATACGTGCCGCGAATCACGCGCGCGCTCGAAACGTTGATCGCACGATTGCGAGACGGCGCCGCCGCCGGATAATGCTCGATCCGAGCGATTGGACGTCGTTTCGCGCGCTCGCCCATCGCATGCTCGACGATTCGCTCGACACGCTCGAGGACGGCGGCGAACGCCTCGCGTGGCGACCGGTTCCGCGCGCGGTGAAGGCGGCGCTCGACGAACCGCTACCGCACGATCCCGCGCCGCTCGAGACGGTGTACGACGACTTCCGCGCGCACATCGAACCGTATTCATCCGGCAATCGGCATGCACGATTTCTCGCCTGGGTGCAAGGGAACGGGACGCCGTCCGGCATGCTCGCCGACATGCTCGCATCGACGCTCAACGCGAACTGCGGCGGGCGCGAACATGCGGCCGTCTACGTCGAGCGCACGGTGATCGGCTGGTGTCGGGAGATCTTCGGCTTCCCGGCATCGACGACCGGGATTCTCACGAGCGGCACGTCGCTTGCAAACCTCATTGCCGTGCTCGCGGCGCGACGCGCGCGGCTGGGCCCGGCGGTACGGAGCGACGGCGCCGGCGATCGACGGCTCGTCGCCTACACGTCGCGCCACGCGCACGCATGCGTCGCGTCGGCGTTCGACATCTGCGGGCTCGGCGAACGTGCGTTACGGCGCATCGGCGTCGACACCGACTACCGCATCGACATCGACGAACTGCGCGCGACGATCGCCCGCGATCGTGTTGCGGGCGTTGAACCCTTTGCGGTGATCGCAACGGCGGGCAGCGTCGACACCGGCGCAATCGACGATCTCGACGCGCTCGCCGATCTGTGCGCCGACCAGGACCTCTGGCTGCACGTCGACGGGGCGTTCGGGACGCTCGCGATGCTGACTCCGGCGTATCGTCCGCGTTTACGCGGGATCGAACGCGCCGATTCGCTCGCCTTCGATTTCCACAAATGGCTGCACGTCCCGTATGACGCGGCGTGCGTACTCGTACGGGACGGCTCGATCCATCGCGCGACGTTCGCACACGATGCGGCGTATCTCTCGCGCGCAACCGAAGGCACCGCGGCGGGAGATCCGTGGTTCTGCGATTTCGGACCCGAGCTCTCACGACGGTTTCGCGCACTCGGCGTTTGGTTTGCTTTTAAAGAGCACGGTACGCACCGGCTGGGCGCGACGATCGAGCGCAATTGCCGTCAAGCGACGATGGTCGCAGACCTGATCGAGACGACGAGCGAACTGCGACTCGCAGCACCCGTGTCGCTCAACATCGTTTGCTTTCGCTTCGAGCACGGCGACGCGAGCCGCGAAACGCGCGACGCGATGAACGCGGCGATCGCCGTCGATCTCCAAGTTCGTGGTACCGCCGTTGTATCGACGACGCGGATCGACGGCCGGACCGCGCTGAGGATGTGCATCGTCAACCACCGCGTCGAGGATGACGATCTGCGCGCGATCATCGAAACCATCGTGCAGTCCGGGCGCCGGATCGCCGCGGAGGGTGTGACGGCTTTGCCCTATGCGTAGCTATCGTCTCGTCTGCTGCGCATGCGGGGCGACATACGCGGATGACGGCGTACGGCTCGATTGCGACATCACGCACGGGCCCGCGTTGTTGCGCACCCAGTATGCGACGGACCAATTCGATCCCGGCGACGACACATCGATGTTGCGGTATCGCGCGTGGCTCCCGCTCGCTCGCGAAGTTGCGAGCCGCGCGCGGACGGCCGTATATCGAAGCGCCGCGCTCGGCGCCTATTTGGGCCTCGAGCAGCTGTGGATCGCCTTTAGCGGCTGGTGGCCGGAACGCGGCGCGACGCTAGAGACCGGAAGCTTCAAAGATTTGGAAGCGCTCGCCGTACTCGGGCGCTTCGAGCCGAGCGAACGTCGCACGCTCGTCATCGCATCGGCGGGAAACACCGCGGCGGCATTCGCGCGGATCTGCAGCGACAACGACATGCCGGCGCTCATCGTCATCCCACTTCGCGCCTGGCAACACCTCGCAAGCGCCGGCCACCTCGGACCCTGCGTTCGCGTCGTCGGCATCGCCGACGGCGAGTACGAACAAGCGATTGCGTTCGCACGCGAGCTCGCGTCGACCGGCGACTTCCTCTTCGAAGGCGGCGTCCGCAACGTCGGGCGCCGGGACGGCATGGGGACGGTGATGCTCGCCGCGGCCGAGACGCTGGGCGCGCTTCCCGCGGCGTATTTTCAGGCGATCGGGAGCGGCGCGGGTGCGCTTGCGGCCCATGAAGCCGCGCTGCGGCTGGTTGCATCCGGTGGGTTCGGAACGCGGCTCCCACGGCTCATGCTCAGCCAAAACTCGCCGTTCACTCCGGTTCACGACGCATGGCAAGCCCGCTCGCCCGAGCTTCTCGTACGCGATCCGGCGCGTGTACCGGGCGATCTCGCCGCACAAGGCGCAACGGTTCTTTCGAACCAAGCGCCCCCGTACGGTATCGCCGGCGGCCTGCGCGAGGCGCTCGTCGCGAGCGGCGGCAACACGTACGCGATTGAAAACGCGCAGATGGCGAACGCGATGTCGCTCTTCGCCGAACTCGAAGGGATCGACATCGAGCCGGCCGCCGGCGTGATGGTCGCGTCGCTGATCAACGCCGTGCGGGCGGGCGAAATCGGCCGCAACGACGTGGTTCTTGCGCACGTCACGGGCGGCGGACGCCGCGGCCGGCGCGCCGTCACGACGGCTACCGCGCCCGCGCTCATCGTCGACCATCGCGGTCTTGACCGGCACGCTCGCGAGTCGGCTCGCGCGCTTTTCCGCTAACAGGGTCGATCACCGTCACGATCTAACGCTGCTTAGAGAAAGAAAACTGGAGGTATCGATGATCACAAGTGAGCGCGTCGAAGAACTGTCCGATATCCGCCCGTTCGGCTCGACGATGTGGTTACGGAATCATTGGTACGTCGCTGCGTGGGCGCACGATGTCGGCGCGGAACTCACCGCGCGGACGATTCTCGACGAGCCCGTCATCGTGTACCGCCTGCCCGACGGCGATGTCGTGGCTCTCGAAGACCGGTGTGCGCATCGTTCGTTACCGCTCTCGATGGGATGCCTCGTCGGTGAGGTCGTGCAATGCGGTTACCACGGGCTGCGTTACGACCGGAACGGTCGATGCGTATCGATACCGGGTCAAGATTCGATTCCGAACCGCGCGCGCGTTAAGGTGTTCCCGACCGTCGAGCGCGATCGGTTGGTGTGGATTTGGATGGGCGATCCGGAGCGCGCCGACCCGGCGGCCGTTCCGGATATGCACTGGCTTGTCGATCGCCGTTGGACCTGTAGCATCGGGTACCATCACATCGCGGCGAACTATCGACTACTCAACGACAACTTGCTCGATCTCTCCCACGAATCGTTCGTCCACGTCGAAACGATCGGCAGCCGCGCCGTTGCGGAGTCACCGGTCAAAGCCGAGATCATCGATGATCGCGAAGTGCGCGTAAGCCGTTTCATGGCGGATTGCGATCCGCCGCCGTTTTACGTCAAAGCTTCCGGTTTTACCGAGCGCATCGACCGCTGGCATACAACGATCTTCCACCCGCCGAGCACGCTTGTGATCGAGAACGGCTCGAAACCGGCGGGCGCGACCGATCCCGCGACGTTCGCCGAACGGCGCGTTATTAATTTGATCACTCCGGAAACGGCGTCGTCATCGCATTACTTTTGGGCGATCGCCCGCGCGTATGAGCTCGACGATCCCGGGCTTACCGAATACATCCGGAGCAACGTGGTGTCGACGTTCGATCAGGATAAAGCGGTTCTCGAAGCACAGCAGCGTGTGATCGCGGCGAACCCTGATGACGGGTTTCCGATCTCCATCAAGACCGACGCCGGGCCAATCCTTGCGCGACGACTGCTGGACCGCACGCTAGAGCGTGAACACCGCGCGAACGCGCTGCCGATCCGGTGACGCACGTCGTCCGATCGATAGCTCGCGTCGTCGCTCTCGCGCTCGCGTTCGCATCCGCCGCACCCGCCGCGGCCGCTGACCCGGTTCGAATCGACGTGATCGTCTCACTGACCGGCCCAGGCAGTTTTGCTGGAGCGTCGGAAAAGGCCGCGCTCGAAGCGTTCCAAGCATACGTCAACAAGAACGGCGCGATACGCGGCCGGCGCCTCGAGTTCGTGTTTAGCGACGATCAATCAAACCCGCAGACCGCCGTGCAGCTCACCAACGGCGCGATCGCGAACAAAGTGAACGTCGTTCTCGGCTCGGCGCTCACCGCGACGTGTAACGCGATGGCGGCGCTTGCGAAAAACGGACCGGTGATCTATTGCTTCTCGGGCGGTTATCAGCCGGTTGCGGGCAGCTACACGTTCGGCGGGAGCATCTCCTCGACGTACTTGATCGGCGCGGGCGTGCGCTATCTGCGCATGCGCAATCTCAGAAAGATCGCCGTCATCACGACAACCGATTCGACCGGACAAGACGGCGAGCGCGCCGTCACCGAAGCGGCCGCCGCGAGCGAGAACACCGGCGTGAGCATCGTCGAACGCGTGCACTTCAACGCGAGCGACGTGACGGTGAACGCGCAGATGGCGCGCATCAAAGCCGCCGCACCCGACGCGCTCATCGCGTGGACGACGGGAACACCGCTCGCAACGGTCTTGCGCGGCATGACCGACGCGGGTTTACAGAATTTGCCCGTCCTCGTCAGTTCGGGCAATGCGGCGTACGCGCAACTCAAACAATACGAGTCGTTCATGCCGAAGGAGTTCTTGGTCCCCTCGGGCGGAGTTTTAGCGCCGGACAAAATCGCCGACCGCCGTCAGCGCGCAGCCGCCGACGCCGTGTTCGCCGCGATGGCACCGCGCAAGCCCGACTTCTTGAGCATCACGGCGTGGGATCCGGCACTCATCGTCGTTACCGCGCTGCGCCAAGCCGGGCCGGACGCGCCGCCGGAACGTTTGCGAGCAACGATCGAGAACCTCAAGGGATTTGTGGGCGTCAACGGGCCGTACAATTTCGCGGCCGTTCCCAACCGCGGCACCGATCAACGCGCGGTCTATATTGTTCGATATAATGCCGCGTCGAGTTCCTTTACCGGCGTCAGCAAAGCCGGCGGAGACCCCGCTCGTTGACTCCACTGGCGGTCTGACTCCACTGGCGGTCTTGACGGTCCGGTGGCGGCTGTGGTAGCGTCGAGCGGTGATGCATCCGGCATTCTTCGCGCTGCCGCTTCTTCTTAGCGATACGTTCCCGACGTAGCCGCTGGCGTCGCTTGGCTTCGAAGCCTCCCGCTCGGCGGGGGGCTTTTTTATTATTCGATGACTCAACGCTCGTCCGGGCGAACATCAACGCGCAACGGCCGCGTTCGTTGCCGCTCATGGAGGTCCGCAATGCCCCGCTCGCTCTTCGAAAAACTCTGGGACGCGCATCTGGTCGAGGAATATCCGGGCGGAAACGCACTGATCTTCGTCGATCGCGTCATCGCGCACGAGATCACGACGCCGCAAGGTGCGACCGAGATCGAAGAGCGTTTTGGTGACCGGCTCTTCGATCCCGATCGCATCGTCGCGATGAACGATCACGTGGCGCCGGCCAAAGATACGGAGACGGCGATCCAGGCGCAGGTTCTGCGCGCGTGGGCGAAGCGTCACGGCATCAAGCTCTTCGACGTCGGCGACAACGGAATCTGTCACGTGCTCGCGCCCGAGCGGGGCTACGTGGAGCCCGGGATGACGCTCTGCTGCGGCGATAGCCACACGTGCACGCTCGGCGCGTTCGGTGCGTTCGCGCTCGGCATCGGTACGAGTGCGCAGGGCGGCGCGATGCTCTCGGGTTGCCTCGTGCTCGAACGGCCGGACGTCATTCGCGTCAACGTTCGCGGGCGGCTCGGTCACGGCGCGACGGCGAAAGACCTCGCGCTCTTCGTGATCGCAACGATCGGGTTCAAAGGCGCAACGCGCTGCGCGCTTGAGTATCACGGCGAAACGATCGCGTCGCTTTCGATGGAAGAGCGGATGACGCTCTGCAACATGGCGATCGAAGCCGGCGCAACGACGGGCCTTTGCGAAGCCGACGAAACGACCGTCGCGTACCTGCGCGGCCGCGAAGCGCTGCCGACCGGTGCCGCATTCGACGCGCGCGCCGCGCGTTGGTTGCAGTGGCGCGCCGACGAGGGTGCGACCTACGCGCGCACCGTCGATATCGACGTGTCGAGCCTGCGTCCGATGGTCTCGTGGGGCACGAACCCCGGCGAATCGGTGCCGGTCGATGCCGTCGTCCCGGCGGATGCCGATGCCGCGAGCCTCGCATACATGGCGCTCGCGCCGGGTCAGGCGATGCGGGAGCTGACCGTCGATCAAGCGTTCATCGGCTCGTGCACGAACTCGCGCATATCCGATCTGCGCGCCGCGGCGGAAATCTTTCGGGGCCGGCGCGTCAGCGTCCCGACGATCGTCACGCCGGGCTCACAGGCCGTCCGGCGGGCGGCCGAACGCGAGGGGCTGCACGATATTTTTCAAGACGCAGGCGCGCTGTGGACGCACTCGTCGTGCGGACCGTGTCTGGGCATGTCGATGGGCGTGCTTGCGCCGGGCATGCGCTGCGTGAGCTCGAGCAATCGGAATTTTCCGGGCCGGATGGGGAGCGGCGGACGCGTGCATCTTGCCTCACCGGTCGTCGTGGCGGCGAGCGCGATCCTCGGACGGTTGGCCGCGCCGGAAGAATTGCCGGCGGTGAGCGAGCCGGTGGCGGCGTTCGCATGATCGTCGAAGGACCGCTCCTCGCGATCGATCGCGCGAACATCGATACCGATCAGATCATCCCGGCGAAATTCCTCACGGGCGTCGGCACGACGGGGCTCGGCGAGCATCTATTTTCCGCGCTCGATCACGGTGCGGAGATCCTGGCGAACAAACCGGATGCGACCGTCCTCGTCACGCGCGAGAATTTCGGCTGCGGCAGCTCGCGCGAACACGCGGTGTGGGCGCTGCGCGAACGCGGGTTTCGCGCCGTCGTCGCACCGAGCTTCGCGCGCATCTTTCAAGAAAACGCGTACGCTTCGGGCGTCGTCCCCGTGATCGTCGGACCGCAACACATCGACGCGGTGTTCGCCGCGTCGAGCGCGCGCGTCGACGTCGAAGCCGAAACGCTCGTGCTCGACGGCAACTCGACGATCCGGTTTTCGCTCGATCCGTTACGCAAGCGGTTCTTGCTCGAAGGCGGGCTCATGGAGTTCCTCAACGCGAAGATCCCTCTCGTACGCACGTGGCTGGAAGCACGCCCCGTATAGCGGTCCTCGGCGGCGACGGCATCGGGCCCGATGTCGCTGCTGCCGCCGAACGCGTGTTGCGGTCGGTGCGGCCGGACTGCACGTTCACGCACCATCATTTCGGCGGCGCGGGGTTGCGCCACCACGGCAACCCCGATCCTGAAGCGACGCGCGAAGCGTGCGATGTGAGCGACGCGATTCTCTTCGGTGCGGTCGGCGGTCCGGAGTTCGACTGGCGTCCGGCCGAAGAACGTCCCGAAACCGCGCTGCTCGCGTTACGCAAACGTCACGAGCTCTTCGCGAACCTCCGTCCGGTTCGCATGATCCCGGGATTAGAACACGTGTCGACCTTGCGCGCGGACGTCGTTTGCGGCGTGGACGTGGCGATCGTTCGCGAGCTCACCGGCGGCGCGTACTTCGGCCCGAAAACGAGTACGACCGACGGTCGTGAGCGCGTCGCGACCGATACGATCGTCTATCGCGAGAGCGAGATCGAACGGATCGCGTCGTTCGCGTTCGAGCTCGCGCGAACGCGGCGCAAGCACGTGATGTCGGTCGATAAGCAAAACGTGCTCTCAACGTCGCGGTTGTGGCGCGATGTCGTAAACGCCGTCGCGTCCCGGTATGCCGATGTCGGGCTCGATCACATGCTCGTCGATACCGCCGCGATGCAGCTGGTGCGCGATCCGCGCCGTTTCGACGTGCTGCTCACCGAGAACATGTTCGGCGACATCCTCTCCGATGAAGCGGCGATGCTCACCGGATCGATCGGCAACCTGCCCAGCGCGAGCGTCGGTACGCGAAGCACCGCCTTCGGAGTGTTTGGGCTCTATGAGCCGATCGCCGGCACCGCGCCGGACATCGCGGGGCTGGGGGTCGCGAACCCGGTCGGAGCGATCCTCTCCGCCGCGTTGCTCGCTCGCCATAGCTTGAACGACGCGGCGGCGGCCGAGCGCATCGAAGCCGCCGTCGACCGCGCGATCGCGGGCGGAGCGCGCACGCGCGACATCGCGGGGGGCGGGCCGTCGCTCTCGACCGATGCCTTCACGGAGGCCGTCATCACGACGCTCGAACGGCCGGTCGAGCAAGTTTCGTGAAGTTTCGCTGGTACGTGGTTGACGCTGTGCGGGGCATCGTGCTAGGGTGGGGCGAGATGTTCGGCCTTCTCTCGCTTGTAAGCCTTATTTGCGTGCCCCAATGGGTTCGGCGAGTGATGGCTGTTGCGTAAGAGAACTGGACGATAGTACGCAGAGCCCCCGCCGAAAGGCGGGGGCTCTGTTTTTTCAGCCGGATGACGGAGAGTAGTTGCGTGCAAGTTCGATATGACGCCGATTCCGATCCCAGCCGCATCACATCGCGGAACGTCGCGATCGTCGGGTACGGCAGCCAAGGTCGCGCGCACGCGCTGAACCTTCGCGATAGCGGCGTCCCCGTTCGCGTTGCGATTCGCGAGGGCGGCTCGGCCGAGAGCGCTCGCGCCGACGGATTCGAGGTTATTGCCGTCGAGGATGCCGCGAAATGCGACGTTATTATGATGCTCATCCCGGACGAAGAGCAGCCCGCGCTGTATCTGCGCGCGATCGCGCCAAACCTGCGCGCCGGAACATATCTCGCGTTCGCACACGGCTTCTCGGTGCACTTCGGAACGATCGTGCCGCGCGCCGACGTCAACGTGTTCATGTGCGCTCCCAAAGGCCCGGGCCGCCTCGTCCGCTCGGAGTATGAAGCGGGGCGCGGCGTGCCGGCGCTCGTCGCCGTGCACCAAGACCCGAGCGGCGATACGCTCGACGTTGCCGTCGCGTACGCCGTCGGGATCGGCGCCGGTCGCGCCGGCATCATCGAAACGAACTTCAAAGAAGAGACGGAGACCGATCTGTTCGGCGAACAAGCGGTCCTTTGCGGCGGGCTCACGGCACTCGTCACCGCCGGATTTGAGACGCTCGTCGACGCGGGGTACGCCCCCGAGATGGCCTACTTCGAGTGCATGCACGAAGTGAAGCTCATCGTCGATTTGATGTACGAGCGCGGCATCGAGGGCATGCGCGACGCGATCAGCAACACGGCGAAATACGGCGATTACACCCGCGGTAGCCGCGTGATCGGCCCGGCATCGCGCGAAGCGATGAAAGAGATTCTCGCGGAGATCCGCAGCGGTCAGTTCGCGCGCGAATGGGTCGCCGAGCATGCTTCGGGCAAACCACGCTTTGCCGGCTTCCGCGCGAAGTGGGCGGCGCATCCGATCGAACGGGTCGGCAAAACGCTGCGCGGTTTGATGCCGTTCCTTGCGCCGTCCGACGCACAGCGCTCGCCGCTCGCGGCGTCCGGGTCGAAACGATGATCGATCCGCCGCCGTCGACGATGACGGCCGGTCAGGCGCTGCTCAATGCGCTCGTGGATGAAGGCGTCGATGTTGCGTTCGGCTATCCCGGCGGTGCGATCATGCCGCTCTACGACGCGTTCTTTTCGGAACGGCGGATCACGCACGTGCTCGTCCGGCACGAGCAAGCCGCGGCGTTCGCTGCGAGCGCCTATGCGCGCACAACGGGCAAAGTCGGCGTCGCGATCGCAACCTCGGGGCCCGGTGCGACGAACCTCATCACCGGCATTCTGGACGCGCAGATGGATAGCGTGCCGTTCGTTGCGATCACGGGACAAGTGCGCAGCGACCTCATCGGCACCGACGCGTTTCAAGAGGCGGACGTCACCTCGCTCGCGCAACCGATTACCAAACGCGCGATCCTCGTTCGTCGCGTTGAAGACGTCGTACCGTCGATTCACGAAGCGTTTCGTCTCGCGCGCACGGGACGCCCGGGACCGGTCCTCGTCGACGTACCGTCGGATATCCTGAAGACGCACCTCCCAATCCCGACGGAGCCTCGGGAGCCCGTACGGGCGGCAGCCGCCGCTCGCCGTCCGGATGCGCGCGCGATCGCGCAAGCGATCGAGATTCTCACCAATGCGAAGGCGCCGCTCGTCATCGCGGGCGGCGGTGTGCGTCTCGCGGGTGCCGTCGACGAATTCCGGCGCGTCGTCGCGCTGCTGGGTGCACCGCACGCCGCGACGATCAACGCGCTTGGGTGCGCGGCCACGAACGATCCATCGTTCCTCGGCATGCTCGGCATGCACGGTTGGAAACGCGCGAACAAAGCCGTCAACGAAGCCGACGTAATCCTCGCGCTCGGGATGCGTTTCGATGATCGCGTGACCGGACGCGTTGACCGGTTCGCTGCCGACGCGAAGATCATTCACGTCGATGTCGACATTGCGGAGATCGGGAAGATCATCCCCGTCACGCTGGGCATTCATGCCGACGTGCGCGAAACGTTGCTCGCGCTCGAAGCCGAACTACTGCGACTCGGACGCCGCGATCACGGCGCCTGGTGCGCGCGGGTCGAAAGTTTCAGTTCGCCGTTACCGACCGATCGTTCGATCGGGAATCTGGGCGCAACCGAAGTCATCGAGGCGTTCATGCGCCGCATCCCGGCGAACACCGTTGTCGCGACCGACGTCGGCCAGCATCAGATGTGGACCGCGCAGCGCGTTCGACCGACCGATCCTCACTCGTTCCTCACCTCGGCCGGGCTCGGCGCGATGGGTTTTGGACTGCCGGCGGCGATCGGCGCGAAGTTCGGTCATCCCGACCGGCCGGTCGTCGTGGTCGTCGGCGACGGCGGTTTTCAGATGACGCAATCCGAGCTCGCAACGATCGGCCGCTACAATCTCGACATCAAGATCCTGCTCGTCGATAACCGGCGACTGGGCATGGTCCGTCAATGGCAAGAGCTGTTTTACGAGCGGCGTTATGCAGCGACGGATCTCTACGACAATCCGGATTTTACGATGCTCGCGCGCGCGTACCGGATCGGTGCGTCTCGCGTCGACCGCCGCGAAGCGCTCGACGCTGCGATCGAGGGGCTGCTCGCGACGCCGGGACCGGCGCTCTTGCACTGTGAGTGCTTCCCGAGCGAAAACGTGTGGCCGATGATCCCGGCGGGCGCGGCGATCGACGAAGCGATCGAGGGGATTGAAGGCATCCCGGCATGACCCTCAACGTCGTCTTGCCCGCGCACCGAGCGTTGTGATGCCGTGTTCGATTTCGCCGGCAGCGACGAAGCGCTCCGCCGTCTCGACGCGCAAATCGCGCGCGTCCTCACCGACGAGCAGATCGATCAATCCGCGCCGGTCAGAGGTCGAGCGTCTGTTTAGCGAAGATCTCGTCGAGCTCGACGACCCGCGTCGTAAGCCCTTGTTCGTATAAGATCTCGGCGAGCATCGTCATGGTCTTGACGTTCGCTTTGAGCCCGTAGGGAAACGGATCGATCGCGAGCGCCTTGCTCGCCGCCCCGTCGAGCAGGCCGAGCGTGAAATACGGTTCGAGCGTTTCCATCGTGGCGCGCAGACGCAGTTCTTTCGCCGCGACGAACGCCTTGTAGATGTTGAGCACGACCCACGGATGTTGCTCGTAGATCGCGCGCCGCACGACGACGCCGTGATTGATGGGCAGAATGCCGGTCTTTTGAAGAAACGCCGGGCCCTCGGAGGCCTGGAATAGCGGCTTCACTTCGGACCGCCCCGTCAGCTCGACGCGACTGCGATCGATTAAGTTCGGGTCGGTGAGATACATGAGCGTCGCATCGAGCGACCCGTCGAGCAGCATCTCGCCGATGTTCGTCGACGGCGAAATGTAGGTGAGGTTGATCCCCGGCGGCGGCGTGAATCCGGTCGAACCGCCGTGGCTCTTCTCCGGCGAGCGTTCCATGAACCAGTCGATCGTGCGCAAATCCACGCCGTATTCATGCTGTAAAATTCCGCGCGCCCATACCGCGGAGGTTTGCTGATATTCGGGGACACCGACGCGTTTGCCGTGCAGATCCGCGGGCGTCTCGATGCCCGCGCCGGTGCGAACCACGATCAGCAAGTGCGAGAAAACGCGCGTCGTGAAAATCGGGAGCGCGACCCATTCGGTCCGTCCAGATTTCGAATGCTCGATCATCGTCGACGCCATCGACATCTCGGAGACATCAAAGTCGCCGAACTTTAATTGCCGCCAAAACAATTCGGACGCATGCACCCCGGTCAACGTCCACGCAATGCCTTCGGGCTGAACGAAACCGTCGAGCAAGGGTCGCGTGAGGTCGTTGATCGTGAGCCCCGCGCTCAGTTCCAGGTCCGCCACCGACAACTCCCGATCGTGCGCTGAGGGCTCCGATCATATCATTCTGCTACGTCAATTGAAAAGGACGAATAGATATCAACATAGGGTCATTTGCGCAGCGACTCCTATGAGTAGCATAACACTGGGCTTACGCGTCACATCGAAAAAGTCTTTTCAAAATAGCGCGAACCCGGTCGGCCGATTCCCAAAGCCGTGATTTCATGGCTGGTTTGTCCCGAGTTCCGCTACACCACTACCGCGAGGCGACGTCGATTGACCAAAGTTCGGTCGAAGCCGTCGTTGCTTGCAGCGGGATTGAACACGCCGAAATGGCGACTCCAATCGTACAGACGAAAAGCGTGCTAAGATGATTCAAAACGTGTTCTCCAATTTCAGCTCAACTAAAGTCAGGATTCGAAACTCGAGTTTATGTCTCTTGAGTTATGTCTTAAGAAGGCCGATACCGCGAGCTTCCGGGCCCGAGCAAGGTAAACCCGGTACCCAATGAGCGTATTGAACGCCAATCACGTACGTCGATCGCGGTTTCAAATTTTTGTAACGAAACTCGCGATTACCGCTTCCAGTCGTGATGCCGGAGCTAACGCTTTCAAGCGTAAGCACTTGGTCGTCAGTCAGCAGCGTCACGACATAGGGTATTCCGCTCGCAGTGATTACGATCCGTCCCGAAGTGTGAGCCGTCACGTCGAACGACGGACTAACCACATCGAAGGAAGGGCTGGGCGTCGGCGGTGCGTATCCGCAAGGTCCTTGGTATGGCAATACGGGCCCTGGGCTTTGCGCCTGCGCAGATGAATAGTTATGCTCAACGCTGACGGCGACAACCATGATGGCGAGTAATAGGAAGAAATGCCGTGTGATCATACCAGCCTCTCAATGTTCGCTTCGTCAAAACGTTTGGTGAGGTCAGGATACTCCCTCTAATCGCGGCTCTTTTCTGTCGCGGGTTTCTCCACGGCGGACCGTCGGCGGGTCGGCTTTCGACGCGTGGTAAACCACCGTTTCCCGATCCTCTTGACAAGCGCCAACACTTCGAGTAAGGATACGTAGACGGGCTAAGTCTTGTTTCCAGACAGGGTCAATTGTAGGTTGTCTTTGATCGCCTGTGATGCGGGAATGCTCCCGCACTCCGTTCGGGCGCAAGCACGACAACTCGACAGCTCGTGCCGTATTCACGTATTCAGTCTGAAGTGCGATGAACACTAAATATTGCGGTTTTTTCTGTCGAGGCGGAGGAGTGCCATGCTTAAGACGCGATCGCGGCATAGCCTACTTAGCATAACCGCGGGCTTCTTGTCATTCCTGATTCTATCGGCTTGTAGCGGTGGTGCGCTAAAAAGTTCGGCACCGGCCCTGCCGTTAGAGGCTAGCGCGATGCGAGCGACTAGTGGCTCAGCGGCGGCGCAGCCACTAAGCGCTTACCGCGCGTTTACACTTGGGTACGCTGTAACCTCCCAAACTCTTGGGACATTTTACTTCGGGCGCAGTTCAGTGATATCTCGGAAAACTATAAACGGTGCGAACATGCTGCAGGTGTCGGTCGCCGGCAAGCTACTCGCCTCATATCCGTACGCGGACATAAAGTATATTTATGACACGAGGGCCGTTGGAGCGACGCGCGTGACGAAGGGCGTAAGCGGCACGGGGAGTTTTCGAAAGGTCAACACGCTAGTCAGCACTCGGATCACACCAAACCTGGTCTGTTCACCCGACGGCACCTGCTGCCCGAACGCGCAACCAAACTGCAACGGTGACCCACCACCGGACCAAGGACCTACTAGTGTGCTGACCCGTAAGTTGCTTGACACTTCCGGATCTTTCTCAAAATGGTTTGAGCCGACTTTGTCCACACGAATGGCTTAGCAT
>JAABUQ010005814.1_pt1 | contig 19262 bp, 13 predicted proteins | sample 5560001 | NCBI WGS metagenome assembly JAABUQ01 (sample SAMN10711888, study PRJNA513371) | rock metagenome | isolation source: Antarctica rocks | place: Antarctica: Victoria Land, Finger Mt nord | collected 2015-12-18
GCCCTGATTATAGCCGGTGTCTGCTACAAAGCCACCAGCCGTGCCCCCGCCCGCGTTGATCGCCAGCACTTGCGTTCCAGGCGGTACAGGTTGTGGCGTGGATGTAGGCGTCGGGGTGATGGTTGTAGAGCCACAGTGGACATCGCTCCAACCAGAGTTGCCTGATCCCTGCGTAATCGTGAAATTGGTCCCGCAGTTATATTGTCCACCTAGCCCCAGACCGGTCGCAGTGACCGCACTGAACGAGGCTGAGCCGGGCGCTTCCTCTTGAATAGCGTACGTCCCTGCCGTCTTGATCGTGTCGTTGCTAAAAGTCGCGTTGGTGATGCTGTTGCCATTGGCACCCAGGAAATGAATAGCGGCATAGGTACTATCATCGATCTCATTATCGGTCACACTAATCGCGCCCGTGATACTACTATCCAGGGCAAAGAGCCAGACCGCCCCATCCTGTTTGAGGCCAAGTCCCTTATTGCGATCAAACGAACCGGTGCGGAGCAATGTGTTACGCGCCACTGTCGTCGTCCCACCCAGAGCCACGGCCCCGAAGGCATTAGCGACACTCACGCCTCCTCCGGTATTCACGGTGTCGGCAACAATGTTATCGGTGACGCTATTATTTGAACCACCATAGATGCCAATGCCATTGGCAAGGATCGGGAGTTGCACCGTATTAAACGCAAACGTATCATTTTGATCCGAGCTACCATTTGACCACAGCGCCAACGCATCATCGCCCGTGTTGCGTACCATCGACTGCTTCACCGTTGAACCATTCACATTCCCATCCAGATGGATGCCATCGGCAAAGGTATCGCGGACCGTAACCCCCACGATCTGCAGGCCATTGGATGGTCCATCAATCCAGATGCCCGCCTTGGTATGTTCAATCCAGAGATTCTGGATGACTGACCCGTTCCCATACGAACCACCGACACCGCTATCGACCGCGCTCTCAATGCGCGTGATTGTCTCACCAAAGATGGCGAAATCGTACAATTGGATGCTTGTATTGGAACTGCCGCCGTTGCCATACATACCCACCCCATTGCCATGCAGAATCGAGTACCAGGGACCCGCTCCCCGCACCGTTACATTGTTCAACGTGATATGACTGGTCACGGTAAACGTCCCGGCAGGTATCCACACTCCCTGACCTGACGACGACGCCGCGTTTACCGCATTCTGGATCGCCTGCGTCGCGTCCCTCCCACCGGTCGGGTCCGCGTTGTAGGGAGCGGAGGTGATTGAGATATAGCCCGATGCTGGCTGCGTATAAGCCGCAGGAACCGCGTAGAAGTCGGCCAGGTCGATGACATACCAGGCAGCGGTATCGGCCGCGTCTACCTGCAAGCGCACTTTCGTACCCGCCGCCAGCGTTGAGCCGAGCAAGGCGCGACTTTCATCAAAGAAGTGGTGTGCGCTACCAGCACTGGGAGTGTTGGGATAGGGATACGCGCCATACACCCAGCTATATTTCGAGGTCAACGTCAAAGCCTGGCTATATGTGCCGTTAATATACAGGCTCAGGGGAGCAGTTAAACCCGCACCATCGGACGAGTCTGGGATACTATAACGGAGATCAATGGCGTTGGCCGGCTGCGTTAACGTAAATTCAACGTATTGTCCCTGCGCGCTCAGCTTCACTGCTTCACGTCCTGATGCCTCGGAGGGCATATTCAGATAGGTGCGATCTGGTCCAATTACTGTGGCATTGGTCGAAGCTGCCTCTGCCTCGTATTCGACGTACGGGAGAGAGGCACCGCGCCCCCCCGCTGCTTTCGCCGAGGTTGCATGACTGGGGAGGATCGCGAGGACTCCAAAGGTGCTGACGATCAGAATACCCAGCACGCAAACTACAAGCGCTTTATGACGCTTCATGCTCTCTATATAATGCATACCTATGCTGTTCCTTTTCAGGCTACTCATACGTACCCTGCTATCAGCCTGTTGTCTAGCAGGGATGGGTACAACGATGTAACACTTGACCTCTATCTGACCGGGTTGCCCTCCATCATTGGCTCTCTGGCCCCGTCTTCTGTCAAATCAGGATTTTTGCGTGCCTATGTTTGTATACCTCCTTTAGAGCTTATGCGGAACCTGGCCTGAAGTGGCTGCAATTGGAAGTCAAAACCCGCTTTCCAAATAAGCACTTATCAGGGCTGGCAATGCACTGACGTGGAGACGTACGCTCAGTTCAACAGAGAGCGTACGCCTCCAGCTATCACCTCTTTTTAAAATTACTTACTCGTGTACACTTCAATACCGCTGATAAACGGATTATCAGCCGCACCTTTGCTAAAAGAGATGACGATCTGGCCGCTGCTATTAGCTGTGACGGTGAATTGCTTTGCCAGCGCCTTTTTGTAGCCTGAGCTCGCGTAGACATCGAAGTTGCTCAACACAGTACTGCCATTGATCGCCACATTGAACTGGCGCTGGCCTGCTCCGTGGAAGGACAATTCCGCCCAGTCAAGCTGTACCAGGTACGACGAGCCGGGCGTCAAACCGGGGATCGTATAGGTGAACGCACTGTTCCAGCGCAGCGTCTGATACACCGCCTGTGGAGGTGGAGCATTCACATTGCTGGTATCAATCGCGGTCGAGGTATCCGAGTATTGATTGCCCTGGTCATAATCCGTGTCTGCCTTAAAGTTCCCCACGGCTGTCCCGCCCGCGTTGATCGCCGTCACCAGCGTCCCGGTTGGCGCGGGTGGAGGCGGGGGTGTCGGGATCGGGGTTGGGGTTGGACAGGAAACACCTGACCAGCCAGCATTTCCCGGCCCCTGAACGATGGTAAAGCCTGAGCCACAGTTATACTGTCCACCGATGCCCAGATTGGTTGCCGTTACATTGGTAAAGGTGGCCGAGCCGGGCGCTTCCTCCTGGATCGCATACGTCCCCGCCGTCTTGATCGTGTCATTGCTAAAGGTCGCGTTGGTGATACTGTTGCTATTCGGACTCACGAAGGCAATAGCGGCATAGGTACTGTCATCGATCTCGTTGCCGGTGACGTTGATCGCCCCTGTGATGCTGCTATCGTTGGCAAGGAGCCAGATCGCTCCATCCTGTTTGAGGCCGATCTGCGTATTGCGATCTATCGCACCGGTGCGGATCAACGTATTGCGCGCCACCGTTGTCGTCCCAGCCAGCGGAATGGCCCCGAAGATATTGCCGATGTTCACGCCTCCTCCGGTGCTCACGGTATCAGCAAGAACGTTATCGGTGACACTGTTATTTGATCCGCCATAGACGCCGCTACAATTTGCGAGCATCGGCAGTTGCACAGTATTAAACGCGACGAGATCATTTTGATCCGTCGTCTTACTTGCCCACGCGGCAGACCACATAGCAATGCCATCATCGCCGGTATTGCGGACTTGCGTCTGCTCCACCGTTGTATTGCTCACCCCAGCAAACAGGTTGATGCCATCGGCGAAGGTATCGCGGATCGTATCGCCGACGACCAACAGGCCGCTGAAGGGACCATCAAACCACATGCCTACCTTGATATGTTCGATCCAGATGTTCTGTACGACCGATCCACCACTCAGCGATCCACCAACACCGCTGTCCACGGTACTGTCGTTGCGCACAGTGGTTTCGCCAAAGAGGGCGAAATCATAGAGATGGACATTCGTACTGGGATTGGAAGGGCTGTTGCCATAGATGCCCACGCCCGCCCCATGCAGGATCGAATACCACGGACCCGCCCCACGCACCGTCACGTTGTTCACGCTGATATGACCAGTCACGGTAAATGTCCCGGCAGGTATCCATACGCTTTTCCCGTTGCTCTCGGCGGCGTTGACCGCTTTCTGAACAGCTTGCGTGGAATCTTTGGCACCGCTAGGATCGGCGCCAAACTGGGTAATGGAGAGCGAGTTCGCGGGTCTTTCATAAGGAGCAGCCACCCGATAAAAATCGGCCAGGTCGAGCACATACCAGGGCGCGCTATCACCCGCGTCCACCTGCAAGCGCACATGTGTACCAGCAGGCAGCGTCGCACCCAGCAGCGTACGCGTCTCATCGAAGAAATGATGTGGGTTGCCATCAGCAGGATTATTCGTATACGGATAGCTGCCATACACCCAGCTATATTTTGAGGTCAGCGAGAGATTCAGCCGGTGCTTGCCATTCACATACAGACTCAGTGGCGCTGTCAGACCAGCACCATCCGCCGAGTCGGGAATACTATAGCGGATACTAAGCGCGTTTGCAGGTTGTGTTAAGGTAAATTCGACATATTGTCCCTGCCCCTGCAAACGAACGGCCTCGCGCCCGGACGCTTCCGCTGGCATCGTTAGATAAGCGCGATCTGGCCCAAGCAACGTGCCGTTGGTCGCGGCCGCCTCGGCCTCATACTCTGTATACGGCAGAGTAGCACCACGGGCAGCCAGACCATTGTCGTCAGGAATACTGATAGAATCCAGGCTCACATTGCCGCTATCGCCCTGTGCATACATATACGCAAGCGTATTTAGACCCGCGCGCAGGTCCAACTTCTCGGCTTTGTCGGCCCAGATGCCCCAACCGCCAGTCGGCCGCAAGGTAATCTCGTGTGATTTTAAGCCATTGACCGAGATATCCAATGTTTCATTCTTACCTGAGCCATTGGCATAACGCAGCGTCACTACATAGTCGCGATCTTTGGGAACGTTGACCGTAAAAATCGTCTCCGCGCCCACGGCAGTGTAGCCATTGACATAACCGCTTCCCGTATAGCCGGTCGCACTCGTATCGACATGAGTCCCGCCAGTCAGATACGCTTCTTCGGCTTCATACCTTACTGTAGTTAGCCGCCTGTTTGCCGGAGAAAAACTATTCACCGCAGGGTCGCTGACCTTCGCCGACGTAACGGCAACAGCGGCCTGGGGGAGTGTAACAAATAAACCAAAAACAGTGGCGAGTGAAAGCAGCGCAATAAGCCCTCCCAGACCATGCTTGCGCAACTTATGCATTGCATCCTGCATCATGCAAAATCCTTTCCAGGCTTTTCTCCTTCAGCCATCATGGCAGCCTGCTAACCAGGACAGCACGGGCACATCCTTATTCAGGAACCGAATTGTGGTTCTGAATTGAAATCATTGCAAACCTGTTTCCCAATAAGCCCTGAGCAACATGATTATTCTCCCGTATTACCCTTTCAGTCCACTTAGATTGATACCGCGAATGATTTGCCGCTGGAAAACCAGGAACAGAACGATCGGAGGGATACTGGCCAGCGCGAGCCCGGCCACCAGGTAATTAAAGGGCAACCCTTCGCTTGCTCCTGACAGGTGATAGAGAGCGACCATCAACGGCTGCAGATGATCGTCAGAGAGCACCAGCAAAGGCCAGAGAAAATCTTTCCATGAAGCGATAACCGTAAAAATCGTCACAACTGCCAGCACCGGGCGCGAAAGTGGTATGATCACGTAGCTAAAGAGCTGCAAGGCATTGGCACCATCCAGCTGCGCTGCTTCAGTCAATTCGCCGGGTATGCTATCAAAAAAACTCTTCAAAAGCAGAATATTAAAAGCGTTTGCCGCTTCGGGGAGCCAGACGCCAGCCCAGGAGTTGAAGAGTGAGAGATGAACCAGAGGAAGACTGCTGATGTTCACGAACTGCGGAATCAGATATGCAACAGGTGGAACCATCAACGTACAGAAAAAGCAAAACTGGATAACGTTGCTGCCAGAGGGCCGTAGTTTTGAGAGCGCGAATGCCGCGGTAGCGGAAACCAGGATCTGTAAAATCACAGCGCCCACGGCCAGAATCAGCGTATTGCCGAAGTAAAGCGGAAAGTGCAGTACATTCCAGGCCTGGATATAATTGCCCCACTGAGGGTACAGCGGCCAGAACGTTGGTGGAGTGCGAAAGATCTCAATGCTGGACTTGAGTCCGCCGCTGAACATCCAGTAGACTGGTCCCAGAGCCACCAGAGTAGAGACAAGCAGGAGAGCAAAGACACCCCAATAGATCAGGTGCCCGGAGGGACGTCTCAACGCCTGGGGAGAGACTAGCGTGCGCTCACTAGCATCCTCGGCCACAGAACGACGTTTGCGCGTCCGCATATCCTTCTTCTCATGAGGAACTTGCGGTTTTTTGATCACCAGGGCCATTGGTCACTCCCCTTGCATCGAACGCCGCGTCAGCCAGAGATAGATGACTGCGAAAACGGCCAGGAACAGAAAGAGAAGAACTCCCAGAGCGCTTGCCTTGCCAAAGTCTGCTTGATTGAATGCGTAGTTATAGATGAGAAGCAATACACTCAGCGTAGCGTTCTGTGGGCCTCCTTTGGTGATAGTAAATGGCTCCGTAAAAACTTGCATCGTCCCAATGACTTGTAGAATGAGCATCAACAACATTACCGGGCGAATAGAGGGCAGAGTAATAGACCAGAGCCGCCGCCAGATATTTGCGCCATCAATCTCCGCTGCCTCGTACTGCGAGGCAGGAACTCCCTGGAGGGCTGCCAGATAGATCAGCATAGTCGCGCCGGCCGCGCTCCAGGTCGCGATCATGACCAGAGACGGCAGCGCGGTGGCAGGTGTTTCCAGCCAGAGGCCCGGAGGGAGATGAAACACGGCAAGCAAGGCGTTCAGCAGTCCTGAGTCGGGATTATACATCCAGCGCCAGAGAAAGACCGTGACAATGGGTGGCAACATTACCGGCAGGTAGAACGCCAGCCGAAAAAAGCCCTTGCCATGGCGCATCTCGTTAATAAGCAGGGCAAGAATGATCGGAACTATGTAGCCAAAAAGCAGTGCATACCCGGTAAAAGCCAGCGTGTTGCGCCAGGCCACCAGGAAAAGCGGATCAGCGGCCACGTGCCGGTAATTATCCCACCCAACCCAGGTGGCAGGATTGATCATATCGATGCTCTGAAAGCTCATCACAAAGCCCAGGATGATCGGATACCAGACAAAAAGCGCAAAGGCCAGCAGAGCAGGAAGCAAAAAGAGATATCCGTTGAGATTGCGCTGGACAGCCTGGTTGAACTTCCGCATCATCTGTCGCTCGTGTGCTGAAGCGCGCTGGCCAGGTTGTGTACGCTGCTGCAAAACCCGTGCGGACAAAGACGATGGTTCTTGTGCACGTAAGGAGGGCTGCCGTCCCATAGAAAACTCCTTCTTCAGGTAACCAACCAGTGATACGAGATGAGAAGGAACAGCTCGGCTGAGTATCCAGAGAACTGCTCCTTCTCTTTGTATCCTTATGACGCCGATTGATCGAGCACCTGCTGGAATTGTTGAGCGGCCTGATTTAACAATGCCTGGGGATCAGCATTGGCATTTGTCAACACGGCCTGCATTACTGGATCAAGCGCAGCGTACATCTTCTGCGTCTCGGTGCGGGGCTCAGGACGCAGTGAAAGCTTCGAGTTGACAAAAGTTGTATAGTTCTGAAGCGGCACATTGGCATACTTCGTATTCAAAGCCTGTAACTTCTGCTGGAAGTCGCCGGTAAAGAGCACATTGGTTGGCGCGCCCACGACCTGCCCGGAGGAGGACTGATTCGCCAGTTGGGCCTCATGGACTTCTAGATTGAAATTGGAGTAGATGACATAGTCAAAGGCAGCTTTAATTGCTGCTTGCGATGACTTAGGATTAAAGACAAAGACGCTTCCTCCCGTGAGCGCTGCATTGCCACCATTTTGCGGCATAGGCCCGATGCCAAAATCTTCCAGCTTCGCCCCATACTGCGTTTTCAACACGCCCAGTTGATCGGGAGCCATTACAACCATCGCCACCTTACCGGTCGCCAGCAATTGCAGCGTCGTATCCTGGGTAAAGAGCTGCTGCTTTGTAATGGATTGATCGGTAAAGCGCATCTCTTTGAGCATCTGGAGTAAGCTCGCACCTTTATCGCTATTGAAAAGGGCTTTTTTCCCATCGCTAGATTGCATATCGCCGCCCGCCGTGTACATCCAGTTAGTAAAATGCCAGCCGCCCTGATTCTGCGCGCTGGTCTCGGCATAGCCGAAGACCGACGGACTCGTCAGTTGTTTAGCGTAGCTACGGAAATCACCCCATGTGGCCGGCGGCTTATCAGGATCAAGGCCCGCGGCCTTAAACAGTTTGCGGTTATAAAAGAGCGAGAGCGCATACCCGTTCTGGGGAATACCATAGATTTTGCCACTCGCGGGATCGGTGATGATCGAAGCAATACCAGGATTGTAGCTACTGAAGTACTGCCAACTCTTAGCCAGACTTGTAATATCTGCTGCTGCATGCTTTTTGATTAACAGAGGCGGTTCGGTAAAGTAGCTATCCGTCGCATCCTCAGCCTGCCCGGCAGCCAACTTGGCAAAATAGGTCGTGGGATCATAGGGATCGTTTTTGCCCACAATTTTTTCACCTGGATAAGCATGCTCAAACTGCTGGATAGTCTGCTTAAAAAGATAGAGAGCAGCAGGATTGCTATCACCAGGCATGGTATTGACTGTCGCCGTCACCGGTGATGAACCGGTACCGGGTGTGGATGGACCACCGCAGGCTGCCAGTAGATCCAGACCAAGAGCCCCGACCCCAACAGTTGCAGAACGCTGTAAAAAACTCCTCCGGTTAAAAGAAGACCCAAAATTTGGTTTCGTAGCCATGAGAGACCTCCATGTTAAAAAATCACAAAACATACTTTTGTCATGTCGTGGGAATGTCAGTAATAATACTGCAACATGAACAAATCATAGCCGATGTAGCACGTGAGAAATTTCCTTTCCTCAATGCAAAACATGTGCGCCGTGCAGAAGAAACGGATCACTGGGTGGTCTAGGCGGAAGTACTACGTGTGTGCAAAAGCCATTGCACTGGAGAGGATTGGGAATACCAGACATAAGAAGGCAAAAAGTGCCCGGATGAAATAAGCATCATAGCTTGCAAACCCCCTTAAAGTTATTTCGTCGAACAATGACGAGAAAGACAAGCAGATTACCGATATCGCTTGTAACAATCAACCAGAATGTTGCGCCTGCCCCAAATATACATGATGTGTGCAGGTCCTCTAACCGCCCATCCAGAAAAGATAGGTGAAGTAGAGGAACAATTAAGGGTAACGTTTACCTTGTTTCTGAGAGAAAAAGTAACATAGAAAAAGGAGAATGTCAAGAGGTGGACGGATGAAATGCTGAAATACATGTTATTGCTGATAAAGGACAGGGAAAAACAGGCGGATAGCAGAAAGAGATTGACAAAAGAGAAGCAGACATGGTACGATTGAACACATCAAAAGAAAGTAATCGTTTCCCCAACCAGGGTGGATATATGACGTTGAAACAGAAACAAGTGGAACGCCTGACCATAGCGCAAATAGCGAAGGAGGCGGGCGTCTCAACAACGACCGTCTCCAAAGTACTTAATCGCCTGCCAGGGGTGGGAGACCAGACGCGGGCCCGTATCCAGGAACTCGTCGAGCAGCACGGCTACGTGCAGAATCATGCCGCGCGCCACTTGCGCAAGGGACAAAGTGGATTGATCGACCTGGTAATTATGCGCCTGGAAGGTGGCTACGATCTGGGTATCATGCGCGGTGTTCAGGATGCGCTTGAACAGAGCGGCCATCGCCTCGTGGTCTTTGCCACACACGAGGATGAAAAATTGGAGCGTCTCTGGCTGCGCCGCATGCTTGATCAGTCTACCGATGGCGTCCTTCTGCTGCTGCCCTATGAACGGGTGGGAATCGCCAACGCGCTTCTTGAGCAACAGGTTCCCTTTGTCGCCATCGGTGATCGTAATGAACCCACGACAGCCTTTCCCACTATCGGTTCGACCATCTGGCTGGGCGGCTATACAGCAACCGAGTATCTTATCTCCCTGGGCCATCGCCGCATTGCTATTATCACAGGTCCCCTTCACCTCACCACCTCGCGCGCACGCCTGGCTGGCTATCGCGAGGCGCTTGAACGCAGCGGCATCCCGGTAGATCCCGCCCTCATCTGCGAAGGGAACTATTTCTTAGGCGATGGCTATCAGCAAACATGCACCCTGCTCAAGCTGCCGGAGCCACCCACGGCGATCTTTGCTGGTAATGATGCACAGGCTACAGGCGTCTACCAGGCGTTATACCAGCAGGATATCAAAATTCCTGAAGCCGTAAGCGTTATTGGCTTCGACGATGTCATGTACACAGCCCAGATGTCTCCTCCCCTGACAACCATTCATCAACCGCTGGTCGAGATGGGCAAGATGGCTACAAATATGCTCCTGCGCCTGATATCGGGGTTCCCCCTTGACTCTAACCATGTAGAACTATCAACCTCACTCGTTATCAGGCAATCCTGTGCAGCGCCACGCAGCGGGCCTCTGTCATAGATATAGCTTCTATTTCGTAACTCTTCACCCCCCTGGCCGCCAGAGGCGGCCTCCCCCTTTTTTAAAGCTGGTGATGCCCATTTTTTCGGCCAAAGGCCGAAAAAATGGGCATCACCAGCTTTAAACATTTTGCTGCGCCGCAGGCGCGGGAAGGCGACTGAGTGGTTATCCTTCTCCCTGATTGCAACACACATGATTGAGAGTAGACACTGTCTAGCACATCCGCTGGCCGCCGTTGACGTTTACCGTCTCACCTGTAATAAAGCTTGAGAGGTCGGAGGCCAGGAAGAGGACCGCGCGTGCTACGTCCGCTGGCTGGCCCTCACGTGCCAGGGGAGTGTTGTTGACCATGTTCTGCCGCGCTGCGGGCGCGGTGAACGTGTCATGGAACGCGGTATTGATCAGGCCCGGGGCCAGGCAGTTCACTGTGATGCCCTCCGATGCAACCTCCTTCGCCAGCCCTTTCGTAAAGGTAGCGATCGCGCCCTTCGAGGCAGCATAGTGCGTTGCTCCCATGCCACCACCGTCATGCGCGGCTAGCGAAGACATGTTGATGATGCGACCCCAGCCGTGTCCTTTCAGCAACGGCAGCGCCGCGCGACAGCAGAGAAAGGTGCTTTTCAGGTTGATATTCATAACCTCGTCCCATAGCTCCTCGCTCATCTCCGCTATCTTGCAGCGCTGGACCAATCCGCCCGCGTTATTAACCAGGATATCCAGCCTGCCAGAGCGCTGCGCGATATCGTCAAACAACCTGGCGACCCCCGCGCCCTGTGCGACATCCGCCGCGTTGAGATGTCCCCGACCTCCTGCCTGTTCGATCTGTAACAGTGTATCACCCGCTCCGGCTTCGTTGTGGCGATAGTTCACAATCACCTCCGCGCCGCTCTCCGCCAGCGCGAGCGCGATCGCGCGACCAATACCGGAGCCCGCGCCGGTGACGAGAGCGATCTTTCCCCGCAAGTCGATGGTTGTCAAAGCTTTTCTCCTTGTACTCCACATGAGGTATATATTTTAGCTGAACGATAGTCTAGCGCCCTTTCAGGCGCACAACGAATTGCGTCGGCTTGACGAAGATCAGCGCGATGCCCAGCAGTGACATAGTGGTGAGCATGTAGATCACCGCCATCGCGTTGATCGCCTGCTCTGGCCGCATACCTGACGCGAAGGCATCGCCGTAGAGCGTTACGACCAGCGTCAGCGCATCGGCGTTAGCAACCAGGTAGGTCAGCTCAAACATGGCGATCACGCGCACGATTGTTAATACGCCCGCCGTAAGCAGTCCTGGTACTACCAGGGGCAGGATGATGCGCAGAAAGGTCTGGAAACGATTGGCTCCCAGCATGCGGCTGGCCGACTCCAGCGAGACATCCACCTGCTCGATAAACGGCGTCAGGATCAGAATCACGAACGGCAGCACCGGCACGATGTTGATCAGGATCACACCTGGCAGCTCGCCTCCTATATAGCGCAGGAGGACCGTCGCCAGCGGGATGCCATAGGCCAACGGCGGTACCAGCATTGGCAGCAGGTAAAGGCCCATTAACACGCTCTTGAAACGAAACTTCTTACGTGCTAACACATAGGCCGCCGGGAAGCCGATAAGCAGGGAAACGAGGGTTGTGGCGATCGCTACCACCAGCGTGTTCACCAGCAATTGTACAATATCGTGATCGCTCACCTCGTAGGCGTACCACTGCATCGTGAACAGTCCTCTGGGCAGCCAGGTGGTGAACCATTCCTCGCCCAGCGAGTCGAGCACGACGGTAAGAACCATCGCGAGCAGGTTGAGCATGAAGAAGCCGATCACGACGTAAAAGATCAGGGTGCTCCAGAAGTTCGTCCGCCGCCTTGCTCTGCGCGGCCGCCCCAGCGGACTGAGCGGAAGTTTCTGCGCGACGGCCGCTGCCGTCTCCTGAATTGGTTCGGTTGCCATTGCGTTACGCCCCCTTCCCGCCACTGATCGCCGCGCTGCGCGCCATACGACCCTGGAGCCAGAGCACGAGCGCGATGACCAGCAGTTCGATCACGCCCATAATCAGGGCAATCGTAATCCCCAGCGGGCGATTGTAGTCAGTAAAGGCCGTCTCGTAGGCGGCGATCGAGAGCACACGCGTCTGGTTTGAAGGATCCCCGACCAGGTTCGCCGAAGGGAAGACACTGAAGTTGGCGACGAAATTCAAGCAAAAGGCCACCGCGATCCCCGGCAGTGAGAGGGGGAAGATGATGCGCCAGAATGTTTCCCACGCGTTCGCCCCCAGCATACGGCTCGCCCGCTCCAGATCCGGGCTGAGCGCCGACATATAGCCCAGGATCAACAGAAAAACGAACGGGAAGCCCTGAATAAAGAGCGCGATCTCGACCGCGCTGACACGATGGAGCAGCAGAATCGGCTGCCCGATGATATGCAGGGTGAGCAGTGTACGATTGAACCAGCCGTTGGGTGCGAAGTAGCCAAGCATCGCCTGTGCCACAAGTACGGTACCCAAAGTGATGGGCAGGATCAGGATCACTGTCAGCAGACGCTCAAACCTGATGCCACGACGCATGAAGTACGCCAATGGTATAGCGAGCGCGACGCTGATGATTGTTACAGGCAGCGCGACATTGAAGGTAATCCAGATCGTACGTACCTGGTCAGGATCGCTAAAAAACTGGATATAATTGCTCAGGCTCCAGGCGGTATCTTTCTCTGTCCTGTGAAAGCTCAGCGCGAGGCCGAAGAGCAACGGGTAAAAGAATAGCCCCAGCACGATAAGCACAGCAGGGAGTGAGAGGAGGATCGCAGCAATATCGGGCCTGAAGGATCGGCGCGCTGTCGTGGGTCGCAAAGAGACCTGTACTATATCAGCCATAGCATCTACCTTTCCACCTGTACTGCCGGTTCTATCGCGCCAGTGGGGGCGACATCGTTGACCACGCGCTCTTCATCGTCGCCCGGGAACAATAACAGTCTGTCCGGGTGTACGCCAAGCTCGATCAAGGCACCACTCTCAGGAGCGTGTGAACTATGCACCAGCAGTTGCGCGTCGCTCTCTCCTTCCAGTCGGACCAGGGCTTCATATGATCGGCCCACGTACTCGACCAGTTGCACGCGTCCACGCAGGTGATTCGCGGCCGGTAAGGGATCGGAGAGCGTTTCATCGGGTCGGATGCACGCGAGGACACGCTGCCCTACCCGCCAGTCTGAGCTCTCGGCTGCCGTGGAGATGGCCTGGAGCTGCACACCGCCAGCGGTCTGAATATGCCAGAGATCGCCATCCTGACCGATGATAGAAACAGGCAAGCGGTTAACGTAGCCCATGAAGTGCGCGATAAAGAGGCTGCGCGGCCTGTTGTAGATCTCCTGGGGCGTGCCGATCTGCTCGATACGACCCTGGCGCATAACCACAACTACATCCGAGAGCGACATGGCCTCGGATTGGTCGTGCGTGACATAGACAGTGGTCAGGTGCAGTTCGTTGTGCAGGCGCTTAATCTCAATACGCATCTCGTTGCGCAGGTTTGCGTCCAGGTTCGATAGTGGCTCGTCGAGCAGCAAGAGCGCGGGTTCAAGCACAATCGTACGCGCGATCGCCAGGCGCTGCTGCTGGCCACCGCTCAACTGCGCCGGGTAGCGCCGGTCGAACTCTTCTAAATGGACCAGTTCAAGCGCGCGCCTCACACGCCGCTCACGCTCCACCTTGCGTACACCACGGATCTCCAGTCCGTAGCCCACGTTGCGCGCGACGGGAAGATGCGGGAAGAGGGCATAGTTCTGGAAGACCATGCCAAAGCCACGCTTCTCCGCTGGAACGTCCTGCACCGGCGTACCATTGAGCAAAATCTCGCCCGCGCTTAATTCCAGCAGTCCGGCCAGGCAATTGAGCGCTGTAGATTTGCCGCAGCCGCTGGGTCCCAGCAGCGTAATGAACTGACCGCCATGAATGGCAAGATTAAAATCTTGCAGCGCTGTGGCTGTGCCAAAGCGCCGCGTTACTCCTTTCATCAGGAGTGTCTCTATCTTCTCCATCTTGTCTCCTATATTGAATGGTTGATAAAATAATCCGGCAAGGGCGAGGAAACGGACAGTCGAGTAGCGGGCGGCCGCACGGGCCGCCCGCTGCTGTAGTGGAACGGCGTATGGTTTATGTTATTCAGGAGGTTTTGTATTTTCCTGAACCGATATCTTTATCCCACTTGCTAAAGGCAGCGACGAGCTTGTCGGCATCCAGGGGCAGCACGATCTTAGCCTGCTGGATCAGAGCGTCATACTCTGGTCGCCCATATTGTTGCATCACCTGCTGACTATGCTGAGGGGCCAGTGAGATGGGAACGTTTTTGATCGCCGGACCGGGATAGAAGTAGCCATCGTCGTAATTTAACGCCTGGGCCTGCGGCGAGAGCATAAAGGCCATCACGTCGAGCACAACAGCCTGGCGCGCCTGGTCCAGCCCCTTTGGCATCAGCGCAAAGGCGGCATCAGCGACAAAGGTAGAATCCTGCAAGACAAACGTCTTATCACCCACCGGCACATTATGCAAAGCGCGTGGATTAATATCCCAGCCCAGCGTGCTTGCGATCATCGAGACGGAGCCATTAGCCAGCGCGGTCATCGTATCACCGGTACGGGTGGGATAAGAATCGATGGTTGAACCGGCATCTTTGAGGAACGCCCAGGTGTTCGCCCAGCCATTTGTAGGATCTTTCGGGTCCTTGTCTCCCAGCAAGTAGGGAAGGCTCATCAACATGGTGCGGCCCGGCCCCGAGTTCGCCGGCCGCGCGTAGAGGAACTGGTGCGGATGAGCCTTAATCCAGGAGCGCAATTCCTCGATGGTCTTAGGCGGCGATGGAACTTTCGTCGGATCATACTCAAAGACGGGACCGCTGGGCGTATAGGTGAAAACGAGGGCATAGCCGTTCGCCAGATCGTTATAGGATTTGGCCGCATCCTGGTAGTTTGCCGTTAAGCTGGAGAACTTATCATTATGCGTTGGCGTTAACTGTTCTACCAGTCCACCCTTAATACTGCTCGCCACGCCATCATAGCCACTGATGATCAACGTATCCTGTACATTGCCAGCATCCTCTTCAGCCTTGAGTTTGCCGGGTAACTGTGGCGCGGGAATTCTTGTAGGGTAGACAATTTTGGAAACCTTGTCGGGATGCGCCTGCTGATAAGCCTGTAACATCGGCTTCACCTGTCCCGAAAACCCGCCCGCATCGACGACTTGCAGGACGATCGGGTGGCTGGTATTGGTATTGACGTTGCCACCCCCACCACCGCATGCTGTAATAAGAAAAGCCACGACCAGGAACGCCAGTCCCTGAGCCAGGCAAGTTGTTCGTTTCGTTGTCTCGCACATAAGGTACCTCTTCCTTGATGAGTACTCGATATGCCCATCCAATGAGCGTTACAACATGATTAACACGATCTTTATACATCCGCCCGGGCGGGAGGAAGCAAGCTGTATGCTCATCGGCATGAAAGCAGTACTGTACAACGATCAGTGCTATTACAAATCTCCCCTGGTATTTTTTGTTATATGCTGCAATACAAAGTCTACGGCGCGGCTGTTTTCGTCCTGGCTCCACAGGACTCGCGCACTTTTAAGAAAAAGCTGAGCGTAATATGCTGTGTTGCAGCGGCCTTACCCGTAGTAAATCCATCCAACAACATGCGGGCGGCGACGTGCCCGGCTTCATAGACGGGGTGCGAAAGGGTAGTCAGAGCAGGAACAGTATACGCGGCGACTGGGGGATCGCCAGTAGAAACGATGGCAAGATCACGCGGCACACAAAGGCCAGCATCATAGAGAGCTTTAAGCGCGCCGACCGCCATGACATCGCTCGCTACAAAGAGCGCCGTAGGCCGTTCCTGTCCCGGCCCATACTGAGCCAGTAGCTGTTGTGCGGCTTGATATCCTCCTTCATAGGTATAATGGCCATCAATGATCCAGTGAGGCACGACTGGCAGGTCGTCTTCAGCGAGCGCCTGGAGCCAGCCCTGGTGGCGCTCACTAGCACTTTTGCGCGGCGGCACACTTTCAACCGGACCGCGAATAGTGCCGATACGCGTGTGTCCCAGCGTCATCAAATGCTTCGTCGCGGTATAACCTGCCTCGCGATCGGCCCACGAAACCAGGTTGATTGCCTCGTCTCCGATACAGCGATTAATAACAACGAGCGGCACACCGTCATCCTGCAAGTGCACAAGGTGATCATTGGAGATACAGGTAGACAACGACATAAAGATAAAACCATCGACCTGTTGAGAGCGCAGGGTTTCAATTGCCTGCATCTCGCCTGTCACATCGGGTGCGCTGGCAAGGACGATATGATAGCCCGCCGGGCGCAGCACTTCCTCCACCCCGGCGACGACCGGCATAAATAACGGGTTATCAACCTCCGTGAGCACCAGACCGACAGTCGCGGTCTTCTGCTTGACCATGCTGCGCGCGATCGCATTGGGTCGGTAGCGCAGAGCATTGACCGCCGCCTGCACCTGTTCACGCGTCGCCGCCCCGACATGTTGATCATTGCCGTTGAGCACATGTGAGACCGTGCTGACCGAAACCCCGGCGTGTGCCGCGACATCGCGAATGGTGACAAATTTACGACGCATAGCATCCCTTTCACACAGGTCAAACGTTTTAGTAAAACGCTTTACCAGGAGTGTACCCGTTCGCATTCGCTTTTGTCAAGGGGTGGCGAGAAAGCGCGTCAAATGGTGTGGCAACATTGTGCAGGTTGTACGCGATGGCAGTTTTAGCTATGTGCAGCGCCGTGCTGAAGTGCAGTAATCAAGGTCAATCTGCTGACAGGCAAAAATCATTTACTGTGACATACGGTGTAGTCAAACAAACGTGCAAACGTTTGTTTTATAGTGCATCCTGGACGGGGGCTTGCAGAGGAAGCACGACAAAAAACGTGCTGCCTCGGCCTTCCCAACTTTCTACCCAGATGCGCCCCCCATGCCCTTGCACCAGCGCCCTTGTCATATATAACCCGATGCCGAAGCCACTAATGGAGCGATACCTCTTGTCAGCACGATAAAAGCGCTCAAAGATGTGAGGAAGATCATCGGCCGCAATCCCCATCCCTTGATCTTTCACCCAGATCAACACTTCTTGAATGGCGCCGTAAGCAGCACGCTGGGGGCGCATCCCCACCTCAATCTCACTTCCAGTCGGACTATATTTCACAGCATTGCCGATGAGATTCCTCATGATTTGTTCGATCCTCGGCAGGTCAAAATGCCCTATCAGGGGCTGCGTTGACGCGAGATCTTGCAGTAAGAAGGATACCTGGTGCGTCTTCGTCGTGTGGATGTGTTTATTGATCATCTCTTTGAAGGGAGCGAGCAGATCTTGATAGCTCCTGTGTATTTCTAATTGAGCCTGTTGCGGACGTGAGAAATCGAGCATTTCATGTACTAGCTGTGTGAGACGTTCGCTCTCTTGCAGAATACAGCTCAACGCATACTGATACATAGTATCCGCTGTCTCGGGAGCGTGCTGATGTAAGAGCTCAGTAAACCCCGTAATGATCGTCAGTGGGGTTCGCAGTTCATGGTTTGCCACCGCGAAGAAATCGTTTTTTTGCTGCTCTAGCTGCTTCAAGGCCGTAATATCTTGAAATACCATCACCGCTTCGCTAATAAGTCCGTCTGTTGTATGAATAGGTGCGGCAGAACTGAGCACAACAATCTCACTGCCATCAGGACGCGTAATAAAGAGTTCCTGATTGGTGATGGTTTTGCCCCAGAGGGCATGTATGAGGGGAAAATCCCAGCGCACTGCTGACTGCTGCTTCTGGCGTGAGAGCTGATAGGGAGAGCGCAGCATTGCCTGCTTGAGCGAACCACCAAGCAGTTGGGGAAGTGCTAATCCAAGCAAGTGGGAGGCAGCAGCATTCGCATAACTCACCCGGCCTGCTACTGCTTCCACTAATAACACACCCTCTGGCAATTGATCCAGAATCGTATGGAGACGCTGCCGTTCCATTTCGACCACGTGCGGGGTCTCTTCGCGAACGCACGGCTCCTGTTTAGTGCTCGTATGTGCCACGCTCTGAGGCAAAATCTCAGTGAGCGTCAGCATTACATAACAAACCTGATCATGCTCAAAGATCGGATCAAGGGCCCCATGCCAGAACGTCCCTCCCTGCGCCAGGGTTGTGTAGACATCTTTGTCTATATGGCAGGCGACTCCGGTTCGGGTCACGAGTTGAAAAAGAGCAGTAATGGCGAGGCACTCTTCCTCCGGGAACAGTTCTGCCAGGGTATGCCCAAGTGCGTGTCCGTGCTGCCAGGCTGGTTGTTGCAGTGCGTGATATTGGGCGTTGGCAGCCAACAAGCGAAAATCGCTCACGTCAAAAAGAGCAACCCCCACGGGGAGGTGCTCTAACATGAGATGCATATAGGCTTGAAGCGTTCTGTCCTGCTCTCTCTTCATAGAAAGCTCTGTATCATTCATTTTGTGAGCGATTCCTCTCTCCCTTTCTATGCATAATCAGCACCATATTCCTGCCCTTTTTACCCACCTGCCACAAAAAGTAGGATGTTGTCAGTGCTCTTCTTGTCAGGCGGAGGGGTATTGCTATCTGCGCCAGCCTCCTTCCCTCATGAGCGGTGAGGACCGCTACGCTGGTTTCTCACCCCAGGTTGTTTGATAGTAGATAACAGCAGAGAAGGAACTGGAGCGCATCTCTTCCAATGCACGATCGTAAAGTTGCTCAACCTCTTGCTGGGGGGCAATGCCCTGGCCGACAATAAAGGGTTGGAACAGCTTCATAATGGTGCGCCGATCCTCGTAGACGTCCTGGTGGGCGGGAGCCCCGGCGGAAAAGTTCACAGAGTGGGCCTGCTGCTGAATACGTTGGAAGCCTGCTTCCTGGAAGAGACGAGCCTGCATGGCAGTGGCTCCAATGAAGTCCCCCTCCGTACTGAAGCACTGACCTGCCAGACGCGCAGCCTTGATGGCCAGTGAA
>JAABUQ010005816.1_pt1 | contig 19260 bp, 26 predicted proteins | sample 5560001 | NCBI WGS metagenome assembly JAABUQ01 (sample SAMN10711888, study PRJNA513371) | rock metagenome | isolation source: Antarctica rocks | place: Antarctica: Victoria Land, Finger Mt nord | collected 2015-12-18
TCATCCGCTCCAGTTCCGCGGCGGTGATCGCTCGGCTTGTTTCCAAATCCCAAGCGTCTCCAGCCGCTTTTTCAAAAGCGGACAGATAGCGTGCTAATTACACCGGACAATTAACGTGCTAACGACACTTACCTTTTCGCGGATTGACGGGCCTATGCGGCCTAAATTACAATGCTGTAGCTGTTATCCGCGAATTCGGAGTTTGCGGAGGAGGAAAATATGAAGATCCAGGGGGCTTTAACTCTCCTGCTGGTTGTTGCATCCGGTCGAGCGATGCTGGCCGATTCGTTCGTTTATCGCAACGGAGTCTTCACCACGCTTCACGTCCCAGGCGCGTCCACCGGGAGTGTACAGGCCGGTGGGATTAACAATTCCGGACAGATTGTCGGAGCGTTTTCAAACAGTACTGGGCGGCATGGATTCCTGGACACCGCGGGCGTGATTACGTCTATCGATGTTCTAGGCGGCACCGATACCTTGGCAGCCGGCATCAACGACGCCGGCCAAATTGTCGGGTCTTATTGCCCCGCAACCGGCACTTGCCTATCGCAAAGCTTCCTGGACACGAATGGTGGTTTCACTTCTGTCACCGGAAACAATTTTTCGAGTAGCTTTCCCATGGGCATCAACAATAAAGGCCAGATTGCCGGCTGGTTTAGCACTTCCTTCGTGGAGTTCTCGCAGCACGGCTTCCTGGCCAGCAAAGGGGTCATCACGCAGTGACGTTCCATTTGGGCTAACGGAAACCTTTGCCAACGGCATCAACAATTCCGGCGAGATTGTAAGCAGGTATGCATTGAACGTGTACACGAATAACCATGGCTTTCTATACTACCCGGGACTAAACAATCAGGGAATGTTCACCACCATCGATTTCCCCGGCGCTTCCTACACCTCCTTGTACGGCATCAACGATTCCGGCCAGCTTGTCGGCTCCTTCGAGACCCCCGCTTTGCAGATCCGTGGTTTCTTGGATGACCATGGCGCCTTTACCCAGATCGATTTCCCCGGAGCTGTCGCTACGGAATTGACCGGAATCAATAACACCGGCGAGATCGTCGGCAACTTTACTCCGGCGTCCGTTCCTGAACCTGCTTCGCTCCTGCTACTCGGCTGCGGGCTGGCGGCGATGAGCGCGCGAAGGCGAGCGACCGGCCGCCGCTAACTTCAATACACCTTAGCCGTTGCGTTTTGCTCGCTTGCACCTTTAAGCACCGAAGCCAACGCGCTGGGCCCCTCTCTCCAGCGGCTCCGCGACCCGTACGCCAATGTCACGTGTGGAGACCTCGACTTCGTGACTGATCAAATCGTACAAGCCGATCGTCGCTAACAGCAGAGCCAGCGCGGCAAACGTTCCGACAGCCAGTTTTCGAGGCGTTCGAATGTAAGCGCTTTGGCGACCGAGGCGTTCATGCTTTCGGGAGCCCGAAACGGCAGCGTGGGATCAAGTGCATGGAACGCTTGCCGCAGATCGGCAGTGATGGCTTCCGGCTTGCCGTCGGTGTTGACAACCAGGTTCATAGACTGAATAAATTGCAACCGCATCTCGGCCGGGATCTGCGAAATGGAAATGTCCATTTCGGCCATTTCCGTTCATAGATGCTTTGTCGAACGTTCGGAACGACGCCGGCGATCGTCGCCTTACCATCGCTGTCGATGACTTTCCCGATGGGAATCCTGGCCAAATGCAAGACGGTGATCGTAGGTCCGCTGCTGTCGCTTTAAAGGAGTGATTCCGGTCTTTGGCTTTGCGCAATCGCTTGGCACCGATACCGTATCTGAATTGCGCAAACCTTCGATAGCGCTGTTAGTCGCCACAATCTTCGCGCTGCTAGTTACTTACATCGTGCCGGTCGCCGCTGTCACTACAAACAACTGGACTGCCGTTGCCCTAGGAGCTGCGGCCTACATCTTGATGGGAGCTATTTATTGGCCGATTGTTCGCTTCTATCGGGGTTCGGCTTGGTGGGTTTTGACGTTACCGGCAGTGGCGCTGTTTTACGCGGGCGCTACGGTTATGTCAGCGGTCCTCTACTGGACAGGTAAGGGAGGAGCTTGGAAAGGAAGAATGCAGGACGTCCACAGCTAAATCTGCAGACCACCACAGATGGTGGTCTGCATGGAGTCAAATTGCAGGTCGGCTTGACTACCAGCGATTCTTGCTGCCGCCAAAGTCGCGTTGATGTCCCGCGCTGGCGCCCTGAGAACGTTCGCGGTGCTCAGGTGGTCGGGCTTCGTTCACCACCAGAGCGCGTCCCATAAGTGCACGGCCGTTACAGGCCTGAACAGCCTGATTTGCCAGCGAATCGTCGTTGATTTCCACGAAACCGAACCCTCTGGCTTCGCCGCTGAAGCGATCTCGAAGAATGTTTACGCTGTCTACCTGAACGCCTGCTTCGGCAAAGAATGCCTGAATATCTGCCTCGGTAGCCTTGTAAGGTAAGTTCCCAACGAACAGCTTTGTCACTTCCACTTTCTCCTAACTTCGTTCGGAACTCGAGGAGTAACCCAAGTCGGGAAGTCGGGCCTCCGAACTTACTCTTATAGTCCCATAACTAACGAGAGAAAAAAGAGCAACTTACCCGCGAGACCGTAACCGGGGCTAAATTCACCTAGGCGTGATCAACCCGCCCAATTTCTCCTGTTCGGTTGAATTCTGGCGGGAAAATCGAGTCGAAAAGGCCTCGAGGTATTTGAGTCCCGAGCCCGTGCTGAATATCACTGCCTTTTCATCAGGCTTCACAAAACCATTCGCCAGCAGGCGCTTGAGTGCCGCCATACAAGCCCCGGTTTCAGGCGCGGCAAACAATCCTTCCTGTTCGGAAAGGAGGAGAGCCGCATCCATCATCTCTTCATCCGATACAGAAAGAGCTAGCCCGGCGCTTTCACGGACAGCGCGCAGAACAAGGAAGTCACCGATTGCTTTCGGCACGCGGAGTCCGCTGGCTACGGTATGAGCATTTTGCCAAAACTCACCCGCTTCCGAGTTCTGTTCGAAGGCCCGGACGACGGGAGCGCATCCGGCAGCCTGAACCGCGATCATCTTCGGACGTTTCCTGCCGATCCAGCCCAATCCTTGCAACTCTGCAAAAGCCTTCCACATTCCGATCAGCCCGACTCCGCCGCCGCACGGATAAAAAATGACGTCGGGTAATTGCCAATCGAACTGCTCGGCAAGTTCATACCCCATTGTTTTCTTGCCTTCAATCCGGTAGGGCTCCTTTAGTGTGCTGACCTCGAACCACTGCTCCTGGTTCTTGCGTTCGGCGACAATTCGGGCGCAATCACTAATTAACCCGTTCACAAGCGTTACGTTCGCCCCGTAAGCCTTGCACTCGATATAGTTCGATTGGGGTACATCGGCCGGCATGAAGATGTGAGCTTCAAGCCCGGCTAGCGCAGCGTAGGCTGCTAACGCCCCGGCGGCATTGCCGGCTGAAGGAATGGCGAGTTTCCGAGCGCCTAACTTGCGAGCCATGGTGACCGCCATCGAGAGACCCCGGGCCTTGAAAGAGTCCGTGGGATTGCGGCCTTCATCCTTCACCCAGATACTCCGGGCACCCAGGTTGCTCTCGAGACGGGAAGCCCGCAAGAGAGGTGTCCACCCCTCCTGCAGAGTAACCGCCTCATCCGCTGCGGCAGGCAACATAGCTGCATACCGCCAAAGACTAGGCACAGCACTTTTGAGATCCGCTTTACTCCAGCTCTCTCGAACACGGGCGATGTCATACCGAACTAGCAGAGGTCCGCCGCAGGAACAGAGATTTGTTAGCTGATCTGGCGGAAAGATCTGCTCGCAGCGGCTACATGCCAGGTTTGTCGGGAGCCCCATACCTCAGCTATAGTAGCGTTTACGCGGAAGCCGACCCCCGGGTGTTCTCGGGATGCGCACGACCGGGTTAATTGATATAACCTCCTCCTCAATACGTTTCCGCCGAACCTGATGTGCCACGACGACTTCGCGTGCCCAATCCGTTGGCGTACGCCACATCGTGATTTGACTCTGCCGATTCCCCCAACTGGACGCAAAACGTGCTGTTGTTCCCTGTGAGGATGCAAGTCTTTGAAACAGAGATAGTTGAGCAGCCCAAGACGGATCAGTAATGGTAAACGCCGATGCGTCGTGACAACTCTTGTTGGCGCCTTTACATGAACCCTGGCTGAGATCACGGAACCGATCCGGCCGTTCATGAGTTGCAAGCGGCGCAGCGGGCGCAAAGTGAAAAAATTCCAAAGGATGCGTGTTTAACAATATGAGTGAGACCGCTTGTCTCGGGAGAACCCGTCAGACCATGACCATATACAGCAGGCATTGCAGCTGCAAGCGATCTCGTTTGATGCGGTGAAGCATCTTTTGTTGTGCCGGATTGAGAGAAGACCACCCCGGTTAGACCTGGACAACTATCCGCATCTGCCGGCGCCGCAAGTGGCATTGACAGCGGCTTCCGATTATCTTCTGCTGCTGGCCAAAGGAGCCCGGTAATGGATACGCCGCAGGTACTGCTCGAGCATCATCTAAAAACACTGCGCTTGCCGACGATGTTGCGCGAGTACGACAAAGTCGCGCAACAGTGTGCCACCGAGTCCATCGACTATCCTCGCTTCTTATTGCGGCTGGTAGAACTCGAACTACTGGATCGGGACCGCCGCGCGGTGGAACGGCGCATTAAGGCCGCACGATTCGATGTGGTCAAGACACTTGACACCTTCGACTTTCTAGCCATCCCCGCACTGAATAAACAACTGGTGCTGGACCTGGCCCGCTGCGACTATATTGACCGCCGTGAGAATGTGCTGGCGCTGGGAAATTCCTGGAACCGGAAAAACTCACGTGGCCCTGGCGTTGGGCCTAGCCGCATGTCAGAAGGGCTATCGCGTCCGATTTGCTACGGAGGCGGGATTAGTCGATGAACTGATGGAGGCACCCGATGAAAAGCGGCTCTTGCGCACCCAAAAACAACTGGCCGCCTACCAATTGCTGATTGCCGAACTCCTGTTTGAGATCTTCAGCCAGCGTTACGAGCGCGGCGCCACGCTGGTCACCAGCAATCTCCCTTTCAACGAATGGACTGAGATCCTTGGCACCGAACGCCTCACCGGAGCGTTGCTCGACCGGCTCACGCATCATATCCATATCTTGGAAATGAACGGCGAGAGCTATCGGCTCAAAGAGAGTAAGCAGACTCGCAAATCTGCGGCGAAAGCTTCGGCTGCCGCTCTCCAGTAGCCCACTTTCCTCTCGATAGTGTGGTCTGCACTTCGCGCCCATCGCCGCGCCCTCCGGGCTCGGCGGGGCTTCGTTCCGACCACCATCGTGTCCTTCCTTTGAAATCAAGCCCTGCTCACCCGAGAACTGGTCTGATTTTCCGCCGCCCTTTGGCCTAATTTCAAAACGCCCTTGACAGCCAGATTACTCTGGCAAGCTTCTTCTTTTTTCGGGCGAATCGTGACCAGCCGCGACTCTCCTTCGTTGTGTTCGACCGCAAAACACTCGGGCGATCCCACCACCAACGAGTTCACCGGTTCCGGCAACCGTACGTTTGTGGCAATATTGGGCGTGAGCCGCAAGGCAATGATTTTGTCATTGAGTGCCGTTCGAGTGAGAACATTCAGGTGATAGTTCCCGTGAGATCGATCGGTTGTCCCGGGTAACGGCACAGCAGGCGGCAGAGAGCATACCGTCTGCGCCCCACAGCTCAGACCAGCCGTACACAACAGCAGAACGTATCGTTTAGCGGGATTCGTGGTTGACCTTCATGCCGTAATTCGGCCCGATATGTTGTAGCCACTTGGCTGACATACGAGGACACGTCTCTATTCGCGTAACGCTCACGGCGCGCCAGCACATGCTGTTCTCCGGCGTTGTACGCGGCCATCGCGAGACGTAGATCGCCATGGAATAACTCGACCAGCTCGGCAAGATAAGCCGTACCGGCCCGGATATTTTCATGAATCCAGAACGGGTGTCGGGCACCATAGCGCCTGGCGGTCGCAGGCATCAGCTGCATGTGGCCCATCGCACCAGCGGATGACACAGCGCCGGGGTTCCAAGCCGACTCCACCTGGATCACGGCACGAACCAGCGCCGGATCGAGATGATGCTCACGCGCATAGTAGGCCGCGCCGCGCGTACTCACGTACCGAGAGAGACGGCTCGGCAGAAGTGCTGACGGCCAACAAAGCCAGCAGCCCGAGAGACTTACGCATGGACCGCCACCCGGTTGAGTCTTTCCGACTTCAGTTTCGAAACATGTCCCTGGATGTCATACACGAGCGAGGCAAATCCGTCACGCAGCATCAGACGTTCCCGATCCTTTTCTGTCTTGGCAATCAGTGGCAGCAGCGTATCCCGATCCTCCGCTCGCACCGCTTCGAGTCCCAGCACGTCGAGTGCGTTGACCAGATCCAACATTTCCGCGATCGAGGGCTGCTTCTGCAGCCGATAGCCGCGCAGCGCTTGCGCAAAGCCGGCCACTTCCAGGCGCAGCTCCTCACTATGCTCCTGCGTCCTCGCCCGAATGATCTCTTGTTCGCGTTCCATCGACGGATGATCAAATTGCATATAGAGACATCGCCGCCGTAGGGGATCTCCAATCCGCCGCTGCTGGTTCGAAGTAAGCAGCACAAAGGGGAGAGACTTGGCCTTCACAGTCCCGAGGCGAGGAATACTGACTTGCCACTCTTCCAGAATCTCCAGCAGCTGCGCCTCGAACTCTTCGCCGACTTTGTCCACTTCGTCGATGAGTAAGACGCAAGGCTTGGGACTCAACAGCGCGCGCAACAGCGGACCAGAGATAAAGAAATCCCCCTGATACAGGTGCCCTTTGACGCGCTCCCATTCTTCATCGGAAAAGCTCCGGTCTCCGTAACGCGAACTCAGGTAGAGCCGTTGCAGCGATTCGTCGAAATGCCCAATCGCTTTTTTGTCGTCCAGCCCCGCGTAATGTTGCAACCGCTCGATGTGTGTCTCTGCCGCGATCGTCACTACGCGAGCTAGCTCCGTCTTGCCGCTTCCCAGCGGACCCTCCGCCAGAATTGGCTTGCCGAGCTTCGAAGCCATGTAAATCACATTCAGCATCACCGGATCCACCACATACCGCGCCCGCTCGAGCCGCTGCGCCAGATCTTCTAAAGAGCTGAACAAGACACAGTCCTCCAAAACAAAGTCGATGTTACGCCGAAACAGCCCTTCAGGCACAATAAACGACTGCATCGCGACAGTAGAAAACGCCCACTAAGCTGATAATGAATACCTGAACGGCACAGGTCAAGAAGATTGCAAGCAGATTGGCTTCGATCAGCAACGGATGGCTCTGTCATCGCAGTGGAACCACTTGTCTTCGCGGGCTTTTTTCTGGTGAACCGGAAAGCGCAGTGGAGCCACTTTTCCCCGCGGACTTTTGTCTGTTCAAGATTCTGAGGTTTTCTCGCTGGATGGCGCGACCTGCCCAACCGCTGAGCGCATTACGAGATGCTCGAATTCTGGCAATACCTGAAACCGGCGCTCCGGTTTCCAACTTGAGAGCTGCCGAATCCGGGCCGAACCGAGATTTCCTAGAAATCGACCGGCATTGGCTACGTGCTCACGAGGCGATGCATGGGCGAGCAGGGCACGGAGTTCACCGACACTCAAAAAGCGTTCGCAAGGTTTTTTCGGATGTTGGGCATGACGAGCTTCCGTGTCGGATTCTTCTCGATAATCTCCTCGTCCGACGCGTACTCGAAGCAAGCCTTGATGTATCTACGAATCTGCCCCGACAGCTGACTTGCAATAGCCATCCTGCGCCATCTTGTTGAGAAGCAACTGCAGCGATGTCAGTGTGACTTCACGCGGCGCTTGCGGTCCGACGATTGGCAGGACGTGTTTGCCGAAAAGATAACGCAGATCCTCCCGCATCGCCGTTCGCGTCGGTAGTCCACAAATGGAAGAACCCTACCCAGACCTTTCCTTCGCGCCGGCACCCGATCTTCTTGATCCAACCCTCCGGTGCTTCCGTCCGCGGCAAGCTGCGCCCAAGACTTCTCACATCAAAATCAAACCGGAGGACCCAGCGGGTTGGAATTGGCCTTGAACAGTCTTCGGCTATCGAAAGCTGCGGTTGCGTTGTCTTCCATAGCCGCAGTATACGTACCATCGATTCATCGGGCAACTCTATCCGGGTGGGCTAATGCGTGGCTTATATTCGTGCTCACCACACTGTGAGTTGCTGAAAGAATTGGTCGGGGCGAGAGGATTCGAACCTCCGGCCTCCTGGTCCCGAACCAGGCGCTCTAGCCAGGCTGAGCCACGCCCCGAACACAACCCAGTGTATCGGGTCCGGGTTTTAGATGGCAAGGCGGGGGCTTACTTGATTTTCTGGAGTTCTTCCTGGAGGCCGCCCATTCCTTTGTGACGGTAGATATCGGCGAGGCGTTGTTGTTCGGGAGAAGAGGCGAGGGCGCGGCGCAGGATCGGGTCGGTGGTGGCTTGCGTAATGTCGACACGGGTTGGAATCCAGAGCTTACCGTCGGAAAACTCGACATCGTGCACGAAGGCAAGCAGCGCATCGACAGCCATGGGAGTACCGCTCGGGTGGGAGAAGCGCAGGGTTCCGGGTTGCGTGATGTTGGCCGTCTCAACCGGGGCAAGCTGCAGGGCGGAGCGGACAGAACCGGCGATGAAATTGCGGCCGCGTTCATCGCGAATGATCCAGCCTACCTCGAAATCTTTGACAGACCGGCCCGAGGTGTTCTGGACCTGGAGGAGCGAATCCCGAACCTCATTCCCGAAGATCTGAGCATTGCCGCCGAGAGGCTTGACGGGAGAACTAGGAAAAGCAACTGCGCCGACCGAGACCGGCTGCTCGTGGCCACGAGGGGCTTGGGCGTGAAGGAGGAGTTCGAGGCCGAGTTGTGAGGGGTTGAGATCCTGCAGACCGAAATTCAGTTCTTCGCGGAGTTCAGAGAGGCGGCCGGTGTCGAGCAAGGCAGCGAGGTAGCGGCGGTCGCGGCGCGCTTCGAGTTCATAGACCATCAGGGCACGGCGCGAGTGGAGCTTATCCGGACCGTAAGCGGAGAGGTCAGAGAAGAGCGCGCAATCGAGTGATAACTGCATCATCGCGCCCTTGGTTCTACCCATATTGAGCGGCCGCAGAAGCTGCATATCGACGCGCACGGGGAACACGTCGCCGGGGAGCGCATGGAGGCTCGGGATTGTGACCGAACCTCTGCCTGAGGGCGTGAGATCGGGCACCTGGACGAGCAGGGTCATCCCGGAGAGGGCTTTGGTGCCCGTGTTACGGAGGAGCAGCGTCGCGTGGAGATCGACAACAAGAGAAGCACCGCGGATGGAGGCGGTGGTTGGGACGGGCTCGGCGAGGCTGAAGGAGACAGGGAGGACGGGCGAATCGTGGGGAAACTCGACGGCGAGCCAGCCACCGGAAGAGGCATCGGCCGCTGCGAGTGTAAGGACGGGCGCGAACGAGCCCAGCAAGCAGAGCAGGAGAAAGGCCCGGAGAGGCGGTTGCCGGCGGCTACTGCCCATAAACATTTGTGATGGTGAGCTGACCGGTGTCTTCGTCGATATAACGCGCTTCGACGGAAGAGCTGCCCGACATGGATACGACCGCTGTTGGCGGATGAAGGATGGTGAGGGTGACGCCTTCCGATCGGACCGCGATGCCGGTGGGAGTGGTGCGCACGATGTTGCCGAGAGGAAGCGCGGTGCGTCCGCCGAGATAGCGCGATACCGAAGCCAAGACCTGACTGGTTTGCTCGTGGGGAATGTGAGTGGTCCAGCCGGCGACAAAGAGCGCAGCGAGCCCAGCGGTGATGGCAAGCTTCGGGAGCCAAGTTCGTTTACGGCCGACCTTCTCGATACAGCGCGCCGCAGCGACGCCGACGACAATGTTGCCGAGCATCTCGCGCTCGAGAGTGTGCCAATCGGCAATAGCTTCAAAAGCCGTCAAAGTTTCGGTGGAAGCCTCGCGTTTGAGCTCGACTGTGGCGAAGAAAAAAACGGAGGCCTGGTGCTCGCAGTCGTGACACTCCTGCAAATGGGATCGCAAACGAAAGCGGGTGATGAACGGAAGATCGCCGCGCGTGTAAAGGGCCAGCATCTCGGGCGCGGGATGAGGCATGCCAGGGTGCGGGCGGAACTTCATGAAAACTTTCTCTCTTCCAGGTAACGTTTGAATTTTGTTCGCGCGTTAGCGATGTGGGAGCGGACGGTGGCCATGGAGCAGTTCATGTGCTGGGCAACCTGATCGGCTGGGATATCTTCGACATCGCGCAACAAGAGGGCCATGCGCTCTCGCTCGGTTAGCATGGCGAGGCCGCCTTCGAGGTGCAGCTTGCGTTCCCCGTGCAGGACGGATTGCTCGGGGTCAGCCCAAGGAGTGGCGAATCCGGCGAGCTGGCCAACATCGGTAAAGGAAAGCTTTTTCTTGCGGCGTAGGAAGTCGATGGCGGTATTGGCGGCGATACGCGAGAGCCAGTGTCCGGCGCGGTCGAGATCTTTGAGCTGGCCTTGCCGCTGGAGGGCCTTGATGAAAGTTTCTTGGGTGAGATCTTGGGCATCGTCGACGTTGCCGACGATTCGGTAGATGAGCAGGAAGATGCGGCGCAGATTATCCTGCACGAAACGGGACTGGGCATCGCTATCCGGCTGCAACTGGACATGCCCGGCGGGGTGAAGGGGGTCGCTCACAGGGTTCTCCGGCAGAGTTCTGGGTTGGAGAGGGGCGAGTACTCGCCCGTCGCTAACGGTCTGACGCATTCCCTTAACAAGGAATGACGGAAACCTGCAGAAAACGTGCAAGCTGAAGTGTCCCGGAATGGCTTGGGAGGAAAGGCGGGGAGCGAGGCAGACGGCGGTCGCCCGTTGCGCAGGAGCTGAGCAGCAGAGTACTCGAGAACGCGACCAGCCATGGACGCTATTTTAGAGTATATGAGGCCAGTCGCAGTTGTAGGAATTGGTAAGACGGCTTTTGGAGCTTTTCCGGATCGGGATCTGCGGTCGCTCGGGACGGAAGCGATCGGGCAGGCCCTGGCGGACGCGCATGTCGGGGCGTGGGCGGTCGAAGCGTTCTATCTCGGAAATTTCGCGGGTCCGTCGTTTGTGGGACAGAACCATCTGGCACCTTATGTGGGAACGGCGGCGGGATTTGAAGGGATACCGTCGACGCGGGTAGAAGATGCGTGCGCTTCGAGCGGATCTGCGTTTTTTCACGCATGGCTGGCGGTGAGTGCGGGCGTGTATGACGTGGTGGTGGCGGCGGGTGTAGAGAAGATGACGTCGCAGGCGACGCCGCGGGTGACCGAAATTTTGGCGGGCGCGGGCGATATGGCGAGCGAGGGACGCGCGGGCGGGACGTTTCCGGCGCTATTCGGAATGATTGCGCGGCGGCACATGCACGAGTACGGCACGACGCGGGAGCAGCTGGCGGCGGTGGCGGTGAAAAATCATGCGAATGGGGCGAAGAATCCGCTGGCCCATATGCGCAAGGTGATCACGCTCGAGCAGGCGCTCGCGGGGAAACCGATTGCGGAGCCTTTGACGGTTTACGACTGCTCGTTGATCAGCGATGGCGCGGCGGCGGTGGTGCTGGTTTCGCTCGAGCGGGCGCGGGATTTGAACCCGAAGTTCGCGCGGGTGCTGGCGGTGGCGCAGACGTCGGATCACGTGGCGCTCGACAGCAAGGCGGACATCACGGAATTTCCGGCCGTGAAGACTGCCGGCAAGAAGGCGTACGCGATGGCCGGGATCGGCCCGCAGCAGATCGAGTTTGCGGAGTTGCACGATTGTTTCACAATTGCGGAGATCGTGGCGAGCGAAGATTTGGGGTTTATCGCCAAAGGCGAAGGTGGTCCGTTTGCGGCGGAAGGCTGCACTTCGCTCACGGGGCGCATTCCGATCAATACGAGTGGCGGCTTGAAGTCGAAAGGGCATCCGGTGGGTGCGACGGGCGTGGGGCAGATCTGCGATGTCGTGATGCAGCTGAGAGGTGAGGCTGGGGAGAGGCAGGTGACGCGGCACGGGATCGGGCTCACGCAGAATTTGGGCGGCTCGGGCGCTACGTGCGTGGTGACGATTCTGGAGGCGACGTAGATGAACGGCGGCAGCGAGTCGCGGGATGGGGTGGTGTATACAGAGACCATCGTGCATTCCCCGCCCCCGCAGTTTGCGGCGGATGCGCCGTATCAGCTGGCGATTATCGATCTGGATAGCGGAGGGCGGGCGACGGTGCGGGTGCTGGGCAAGATGCCAGAAGAGCGGGTGAGGGTGGGCGAGCGTGTGCGGTTCGCCGAAGAGAGGGAAGGCGTAGCGTACTACAAGAAGAGCGAGCGAACGGAGAGCGGTTAAGTGATGGAAAAGGCGCGTGAATTGGGAGCACGCGCCTTCTTCGCGAATCTTACTGAGGCGTTGAGGTAGTTGGTGCGGGATCACCTGTCGGGTCACCCGTATCGGATGGACGGCGCTTCAGCTTGGGACGATCATTCTCGTCACCCTTTGACTTCTTCGAGGGATCGGTTTCGTCTTCGATCGGGGTATTCGAGTTGGGATTGCGACGCAGGGTCGGCTTGTTCGGGTCGCCAGTTGTCTTGTCGGGCCGACGCTGATTTTCGAGCATCGCGAGGCGCAGTTTGACGTCGTTGAATTCGGAAGTGGTGACAACGTATTCCGGCCGGGGCTTGAGATCGGTGATCTCCTTCTGAGACTTGGTGATGCGATCGTCGGTCGGCGGGTGCGTGGCGAAGAGTTTTGACATGGTGCCGGGTTTACGTTTCTCGAGAGTTTGAATTTTTTCGAAGAAGTCGACGAAAGCGGTGGGATCGTAGCCGGACTTGTACATGTATTGAATACCGAGGTAATCGGCTTCTGCTTCAAAGTTGCGGGAGAACTTGAGGAACGAAACCGGGATGATGAGTCCGGAAGCTTCGTAGATGCCGTAGGCGGCAGCACCGCCCATAAAGATGAGCGGGATGGTGGCGAGCTGGGCGATTTCGCCGCGAGTGGCCTGACGAGTGCCATGGCGTGCCGCGACGTGCGCGATTTCGTGAGCCATCACGCCGGCTAGTTCAGCCTCGGTATCGGACTTCAAGATCAAGCCGGACTGGACGAAGAAAAACCCGCCAGGCAAAGCGAACGCGTTTACCGAAGGATCTTCAATGACCTTGATAGTGAAAGGGACTTTCGCGTCGGAGTTGCGCACCAGGTTCTGGCCGACGCGGTTCACATACTCGGCGACAACCGGATCGTTGATGACTTTGGATTGACGCTCGACCTGCTGCGCCATGCCTTTGCCCAGCGCAATTTCCTTCTCGAGCGAGTAGAAATTGACCTTACCGGAGACGTTGCGGTCGCCAATCGCATCGGGATCCTTCTTGTCTTTATCACCCGGAAAAGCGGGGAACGGCGCCGCCATGAGCAGAGCCAGAGCGAAACTGAGCGAGGATCTTAGTGGATTGAGCTGCCGCACGGGAACTCCTTAAACCGACAGAAACCAAAAAAGGCTATGAAAGCTGCTCTTTAAGTATAGAGCGAAAAAGCCACTACGAGTGACCTTGTTAAGAACTCCCGGCAACGCTTTCGAACTCCTCCGACGCCGAACGATGCGACGTGAGGCTCGCAGGCGCTGCCGGGCGACAGGAGAACTAAGGGAGTTAACGTATTCTCGATACGATGGGTTACCAAAATGTTGCGGGGGCGGCGGCAAAAGAATCCGGGCTTGCACTGCATGAGAAATATCGCAAGCAATTTCCCGTTACGGAGCGGCTGATCTATTTGAATCATGCCGCGGTGACGCCGCTGTGCCGGCCGGCGGCGGAAGCGATGAAGCGGCTGGCGGAGGATGCCTGCCTATTTGGGTCGAGCCATTACGGGGATTGGCTCCAGGCGTATGACGGATTGCGGGTCGCCACCGCGAAGCTGATTAACAGCTCAGCGGACGAGATTGCGCTGGTGAAGAACACCTCAGAGGGGATTGCGATTGTCGCGACGGGGATCAAGTGGCGGCCGGGAGATCGCGTGGTGGCGTTCACGGAAGAATTTCCAGCGAATTATTATCCATGGCAGCGGCTTGCAAGGCATGGAGTCGATGTCAGATGGCTTTCCATTTACGCGCCGCTCGATGAGATTGCGACTGCGGTGAAGGGTGCAAGGCTGCTCGCGATCAGCTTCGTCAATTATCTGAGCGGCTACCGGGTGGATCTCGAAGCGATCGGGCGGGTTTGCCGGGAGAACGGCTGCTTCTTTTTTGTGGATGCGATTCAGGGCATGGGCGTGCTGCCGATCGATGTGGAAGCGTGCCACATAGATGGGCTGGCGGCTGACGGTCACAAATGGATGCTGGGTCCGGAGGGGCACGGGGTTTTGTATGTAAGGCGCGAGCGGTTGGACGAGATTGAACCAATCGAGTTCGGGTGGACGAATCCGGCAAATTTTAACGATTACGCTTCGCGAGACATGACGCTGCGTTCATCGGCGGCGCGCTATGAATGCGGAACGCTCAACACGATCGGTTGCTTCGGACACCGGGCGGCTATTGAGCTGCTGCTAGAGGTGGGGATCGAACAGATTGCGCCAGTTGTTCTGGCGTTAGCGGAGCAGATCGAACGAGGCGTGCGGAACAAAGGCTACGAAGTGATGGTTGAGCGGACGCCGGAGACGGGGTCCGGGATTGTGAGTTTCCGGCATCCATCGATAGACTCGCGGCAGATTGTGAGCGATTTGAAGCAAAGCGGGATCGCTGCTGCGCCCCGGCAAGGGTGGGTACGAACCTCACCGCATTTTTATATCAGCCCTGCTAGCATCGATAGCTTCCTGGCGACTCTGCCGGCTGTATAAATGGCGGGCAGACTGATGTGCGGTCTCGCGGAGATGTGCGGCCTGTGCTTCGGCGCGGTGCAAGGAGAGGCTGGTTCGGAGCGGACCTTGCCGGCTCAAACCTGGAAGGCTCGCTGGATCGACGTGCCGGGCACGAGCGCGCAGGACTATGGCATTTATCATTTCCGGCGCACTTTCGATCTGGCGGCAAAGCCGGAACATTTTGTAGTGAACGTGTCAGGAGATAACCGCTACCAGCTGCTGGTGAACGGCCAGCGTGTTTCGTGGGGTCCGGCGCGCGGCGATCTAACTCACTGGCGCTATGAGACGGTCGATCTGACGCCGCAGCTCCGGCGGGGGAGGAACGTGCTGGCGGCGGTGGTTTGGAACGACGGCGTTAACCGCGCGGTGGCACAAGTGACGAATCAGACCGGGTTTCTGCTCGCCGCCGTCGATCCCGAGCAGAGTTTCGTCAATACGGATCGCAATTGGAAATGCGCGGTCGACGAGGCGTATAAACCGCAGCCTTGATGATAGATGACGCGAGCTAGGCGGGGCGCGTGAGCTGACGCCGGGCGCACCACGAGACGCACGGGATGCGCCGAACCGCTGGATGCTGGTACCGAGCCAGATTCCACTCGAAGAACAACAAGGCAAACGGCTGCGGAGAGTGTGGCAGAGCGGAAGGTTTCGCATTGCGCGATTCGTTTCTGGCGGGCCAATCTCCTATGACAGTGCCGGCTCAAACCCATGCGCGTCTCCTGCTGGACCAGAGCTACTTTACGACGGCATATCCCGACATGCAGGTTAGCGGAGGACGGGATGCGACGGTGGAGGTTCATTACGCCGAGTCGCTTTAGATGAAAGAAGCGGGTTCGGGTAAATGGATCAAGGGCAATCGCGACGAGGTGGACGGCAAACGCCTGCTTGGTCCTTTTGACACGTATGTCGCGGATGGGGGAAGGCAGCGCGTGTGGCGGCCGCTTTACTGGCGCATTTACCGTTACCTTCAGCTGGACATTCAAGCGGTGGATGAAGCGCTGACGATCGAGGACATTCGTGGAACGTTCACCGGATACCCATTTAGACGGAGCGGAGAATTCAGCGTCGATGACAAAAACTCAGACGGAGAGCTGCACCGGATTCTGGCAACAGGCTGGGGAACGAGCCGGCTGTGCGCGCACGAGACATACATGGACTACCCTTTTTATGAGCAGTTGCAGTATGCGGGTGATGCGCGCATCCAGATGCTGGTGTCGTTGTACATGACAAAGGACGCAAGGCTGATGAAGAACGGCATAGCTCTGCTGAAATTCTTCACGGACGGCGAAGGGCGCGACGTATAGCCGGGCTCCTTCAAACCTGCAGCAGTACATTCCACAGTTTTCGCTGTGGTGGATCGGCATGGTGCATGACTACTGGATGCTGGTGGATGATCCCCGGTTTGCGAGAGAGATGCTGCCGGGGGTAAGAGCGGTGCTCGAATTTTACGCGGGATATCAGAAGGAGAACGGATCTCTGCGAAAAATGCCGTGGTGGAACTTCGTTGATTGGATTAAGCAGTGGGAAAACGGAGAGCCGCCGGCTAAGGAGGATAAGAGCTCAGCGGCTGCGCTTGACCTGCAGTTACTGCTTGCCTATGGCTGGGCAGGTGATCTGGAGAAGGCGTTCGGGAGCAAAGCAACAGCGGACGAGTATGCGCAAGCGGCTGAACATCTGAGGGCAACGATAGCGGCGACAGACTGGGACCAGGCGGCGGGATTGTTTGCGGACCAGCCCTCGCGTCGGTCGTATTCGCAGCAGGTGAACACGCTGGCGGTGCTCGCTCATGTGGTCCCGAACGGGCAGGAACGGGCCGTGGTCGAGAAGATGATGCTTGATAGTGGAGGTGGAAACGCAGGACATCCGCTCGCGCAATCTTCGATTTATTTCCGGGCGTACACGAATGCAGCGCTGCGAGAAGTTGGTTTGGGCGGCAGGTATGTAGAGACGTTGGGGCCGTGGCGTGAGATGCTGCGCGATGGACTGACGACATGGGCGGAGTGGAACGGGGCCGACAGCCATTCTGACTGCCATGCGTGGGGAGCAAGTCCGAATTTGGAACTGCTGCGCACGGTAGCGGGGATCGATTCGATGGCTCCGGGTTTCAAGAGCGTTCGGATCGCGCCGAATCCCGGCAAGTTCCATGAGATTTCCGCGCGCATGCCTCACCCGGCAGGAACGATCACGGTGCGGCTGGTGCACGAGAGCAAGCTGATAGCGGATGTAGAGTTGCCGGGCGGTACGGATGGCGAACTGGACTGGGCCGGGACGAAGCATCCGCTGCATGCCGGGAGGAATCATTTGGAAATCCGGTAAGGGTGAGCGCGCGGCCGAGATTTGGTGTTAGTATGCTGAGCAAACCTACTCTGAGCAAACCATGCATCAACACCGGGTGAGAGCCAAGTCAAGTGCTGTCATGAGCGGCGCTGCTGCGTTGGGAGCATTTGCGCTGGGAGCGTTCGCGATAGGAGCTCTTGCGGTTGGTGCGCTGGCGGTCCGGCGTCTACTCGTTCAAAAGGCGGAAATCAACGCGCTACATATTCGTGAATTGACTATTGACCGGCTCATTCTGAAGCCGAACGACGTGGGCTGATCCAAGCGCGGCGGTAAGGATTCCCACCAAAAACCTATTGATAGGCCGTTGCAGAATCCTGTTGCCAATCGCTTTCGTTCAGCAATACAGTTCTGCAATACGGAAATCGAGGAACCGGCGGCGGCACTGCTCTGTTGCGAAAACGCTGGTTGCTGTTGAAAAACTCCTTCAGTTGAGCGACTTTGCTCAGAAAAATGACGCGATTAGGCGCGCTATAAGCGATTGCTTGCCCGAGGGCGGACATTTATCACCCCCTCTGGAACGGTTCGGGTCGTCGCAGAAGAGTTTTTCAACAGCATCGCTGGTTTGCGCAACAGTAGTACCCGGCCTGTAAAGCCATCCCCCCTTAGCATCCCAAGGAAGCTAGATGATATACTCCTTTGCGGATGCCAATGGTGATAGATGGCGACAAATAAAACCGAGGTCCTCCAAGGGACTTTAGACCTGATGGTGTTGAAAACGCTGGATGCCCTCGGTCCTCTACACGGCTATGGAATATCAAGACGAATTGAGCAAGTGAGTGAGGAAATGCTTCAGCTCAATGAAGGTACGGTTTACTCCTCACTTCTACGCCTCACACAAAAGAGATGGATTTCTTCTGAATGGGGTGCTTCCGAGCACAACCGCAAAGCAAAATACTATTCCATTACGAAGCCTGGCAAAAAGCAGCTTTCGCGAGAGACCGAAGAATGGGAACGCATCTCTTTCGTAATCGGAAGGGTACTGCAACTGAGAGGTAGACGCTAATCTGTGCCGGCCGGGTTGCAAGTTCTGCTCTCCAAGGTCAAGGCCCTTCTGCGGCAGCGACGCGCAGATGAGGATCTCGATCGGTGAAATACAGCAACATCTAGCGATGCTCGCTGAGCGGTATTTGAATCACGGCTTGAGTGTAGAAGAAGCTTGGCGTGCAGCTCGGCAGCAGTTTGGAGGAGTTACGCAAATGAAAGAAGCTATTCGCGAACGCCGTGGGTTTCCGTGGGTAGAAGAGCTTTTACAAGACGGGAGATATGCGTCGCGGCAGCTCCGCAAGGCTTTCGGGTTCACTATCGTGGCCGTCTCCGTTCTTGCCTTAGGTGTCGGTGCCAACACGGCAATATTTAGTGTGATCAAGGCCGTTTTGTTAAGACCTCTGCCTTATCCAGAGGCGAATCGTCTCGTATGGATGGGCGAAACACTAAAAGGAAATTCAACGGATCAAGTTACCTTAACGCCAGTTTTCCTTGAATGGCGAGAGCAAAACCGGGTCTTCACCGGGATTGCTGCCTTCAACCTTTTCACGCGAACACTCACGAACGTTGGCGAGCCTTTGCAACTCCATACGGCAAAAGCTTCCGCCGCCCTTCTACCGCTGCTGGAGGTCCAGCCATTTCTCGGTCGAAACCTCTCCCGGAGGGAAGACCGGAAGGGGAGTGATCAAGTTGCTCTCATCTCGTACGAGTTATGGCAGCGGAGCTTCGGCGGCAAAAAAGAAATCCTTGGCCAGGCACTAACACTTGATGATCGAGTGTATACGGTTATCGGAGTGCTGCCGCCATCCTTCTATTTCCCTTCTTCGGTCTCGATTGATGTTGTGACCCCGTTGGGCAAGAACGAGGAAACGGAAATGAAGCGCAGCGACGGAATGACTATTGTCCACGATGTCATTGCCCGGTTGAAACCTGGCGTAACGTTGAATCAGGCTCGCGCCCAAATTGACGTTGACCCGAAAGCGGTACCAGCTGGAAGTAGAGTTTTCCGGTTTCGAAGTGGCCCGGAGGCCTGTTTGCAGGCCTTGAGACACTACAATAGCTCAATCAAGGCACTCGAACAAGTGGGTGGA
>JAABUQ010005817.1_pt1 | contig 19254 bp, 15 predicted proteins | sample 5560001 | NCBI WGS metagenome assembly JAABUQ01 (sample SAMN10711888, study PRJNA513371) | rock metagenome | isolation source: Antarctica rocks | place: Antarctica: Victoria Land, Finger Mt nord | collected 2015-12-18
GGTCCATCAAGTCGGTCAGCGGGAAGTCCATCGTCGGTGCCCCTCGGTGCGAGTCACGACCCGCCGTGATTACAGCAGGCCCGAGAGTGGCCCGCAACTGCCGTCCACCATTCCAGGATCATGAGCCGAATCCTTTTGATCCGGGAGTCAGCGGGGCGAAAGCTTTGCACGCGGTGATGACCCGGCAACTGGCCGGACGCGAGGAGCGTCGAGTACTGGGAAGACCTTATCGAATGTTCTACAACCCGATATGGGAGTTTTTCGGGGATCGAACTCCTGGCCCACCCGGAACGTACTATTTGCAATCCGCGAAACCTTATAATCTATTTTGGCATATGTACGACCAAGTATTACTCGTCCGGATCTCATGGAATCCTTGACTGACCTGCGAATCTTGACGAAAATCGGTCAGGAAGATCTACTGACTCCAAGTGGCTTTCCGAACAGGGTCACTGGCTCGGACCATTTACCGATCTTGTTTCGTCTGGTATTATGACTCCGAGGATCAGAAATGGCCGACACGATACCGGACCTCTGGTCCGATGACATCTCCGTCAAGGTCTTGTCCCCGCTCGCAATCCTACGAGCTCAAGCGGGGCCGCTCGCCCAGAAGACAAGGGGGCTATTGCAAGTCCAAATCGAAACGACCGAGACCACTGGTGGGCGTTTGCTTCATCAATTTGATCTGGTCGCCACAGCATTGAACAACTTCCGTCGTCGTATTTTGATCGCCAAACATCACAAAGATCTTGTGTATCCAGTTATCATCGAGGCTGAATGCTTCATTCCTGAAGGAAATGATCCCATCGCAAGTATGGCTCAGCGGATGTCAACGCTGTCATTCCAAAGGACCAATCAACTCGCCGAAGGGGAAAGGCGGGCGGTGACCGCACCAGAATTCATCGATTTGGTCGGAGAAGTCCTGCATTCTTTCCAGGTGAGGGCTTTGATTCAATCACTGATTGCGCGCAGCAATGATCAAATTGCCGCAACAGAGCCGGCGTCACCCTCCGAAGCTGAAAGCGCGGAATGAGAGGGCCGGCCACCCGCTACCGGAAGACCCAATCCACTTCCACCCGCCACCTCGGGGCCGCCGGCTCGGCCTCGGCGACCCGGCCCCGGGTGAAGATGACGGGGAGGTCCGGACTCGCCGCTCGATAGGCGGTAATCGTCTCGGCGACGGGGTCGACGTCCCAGACGACGAGGGTTCCGGCATCGAAGTAGTCAGCCCGCTTGGCGGCGATCTCGGCCTCGGCGGGGGGACCGTAATCCATCTCGTTTCGGACTTCGACGGCCAACGTGGGCGGGCCTTCGACGAATCGCATGCGGTTGGCTGGCAATGGCCCGACGTAGTACGAGACATCGGGCGAGAAGGATTGGCGGCCAGAAGACAGTTCCGGGACGGCGAAGCCCAGAGTCGCGGTGCCGGCGAATCCTCGGCCGATCCGGTCGGCATGATCGGCCAGGCTTCGGAAGATCCGGCCAGTGATGCCATTTACGAAAGGACCCACGGGCATAGATCGGACGATCCTCCCGGCGATCAATTCCGCCTGACCTTCGACACGGTATAGGTCGTCCAGGGTGGCCATCGGCCCGGTACTCCTTCCCTGCTTTTCCTGTCTCAAATAAACGGCCGGCGGTCGTTGCCGTGGTCGAGGGGCTTGGGGAGGTCGGTGTGGCCCATGAGGTGCTTGTCGATGGCGTGGGCGGCGTGGCGGCCCTCGGCGATGGCCCAGACGATCAGGCTCTGGCCTCGGGACATGTCGCCGGCGACGAAGACGTTGGGGACGTTGGTCCGGCGGTCGGCGTCGGCGCGGACGTTGCCGCGGTCGTCGAGGTCGACCCCCAAGCCTTCGAGGAGGGGGCCGCGGTCGGGGCCGGTGTAGCCGATCGCCAGGAGGATCAGGTCGGCCGGATAGGTCGTCTCGGTCCCGGGGACCTCGGTGATCGTGGACCGGCCGGACTCGTCGCGCGTGACCTCGACCCGGACGGTTTCCAGGGCCGTGACCTGGCCGTGCTCGCCGAGGAAGCGGCGGGTGTGGATCGAGTATTCGCGGCCCCCCCCTTCCTCGTGCGCGGCGCTGGCCCGGAAGATGTTCGACCACTGGGGCCAGGGGTTGGTGGGGAGGCGGTCGTCGGGGGGCTGGGGGTGGATCTGGAATTGATGGACGCTCTTGGCCCCTTGGCGGTGGACCGTGCCCAGGCAGTCGGCCCCGGTGTCGCCACCGCCGATGATGATGACGTCCTTGTCCCTGGCGGTCGGGAAGTGACCGTCGGGGATCGCGTCGCCGGCGACCCGCTTGTTCTGCGGGGTCAGGTAGTCCATCGCGTGGAGGATGCCGGACAGGTCGCGCCCGGGGATCGGCAGGTCGCGGGGGCGGGTCGAGCCGGCGCAGAGGCAAATGGCGTCGTACTCGGCGAGGAGGCGGTCGGCGGTGATGTCGACGCCGACGTTGACGCCGGGCTTGAAGGCGACCCCCTCGGCCTCCATCTGGGCCAGGCGGCGGTCGATGTGCGACTTCTCCATCTTGAAGTCGGGGATGCCGTAGCGGAGGAGGCCGCCGATCCGGTCGTCGCGCTCGAAGACGACGACGTCGTGGCCGGCCCGGGCGAGCTGCTGGGCGACGGCCAGGCCGGCGGGGCCCGAGCCGACCACGGCGACGGCCTTGCCGGTCTTCCGCTTCGGCATCTGGGGCTTGATCCAGCCTTCTTCCCAAGCGCGGTCGGCGATCGACTCCTCGATCTGCTTGATCGCGACCGGCTGGTCGATGATCCCCAGGACGCAAGCCGACTCGCACGGGGCCGGGCAGAGCTTGCCGGTGAACTCGGGGAAGTTGTTGGTCGCTTCCAGGCGCTCGATGGCGGCCTTCCACTGGTCTCGGTAGACCAGGTCGCTCCAGTCGGGGATCAGGTTGCCCAGGGGGCAGCCTTGATGGCAGAACGGAATCCCGCAGTCCATGCACCGGCCGCCCTGCTCGCGGACCTTGACGATCGGCAAGGGGTCGTAGACGGTCCGGAAGTCGTGGATTCGCTCGGACACGGGTCGATACGGGTGCGTTTCCCGGGGGGTTTCCAGGAATCCGGTCGGCTTACCCACCGCTCACCTCCAGTGGCCGCGAGGCCTTGGTTTCGCGGGCCGCCGCCCGCTCCCGGTCGAGGACCCGGCGGTAGTCGCCCGGCATCACCCGGACGAATTGCTCGACCGCGCGGTCCCAGTCGCCGAGCAACCGGGCGGCGACGGTGCTCCGGGTGTAGCCGGCGTGCTGGATCAACAGGTCGCGGAGCAGTTCGACGTCCTCGGGCTCGGCGAGCGGCTCGACGGCGACCATGTCGAGGTTGCACCGCGACCGGAAATCGCCGTCGGAGTCGAGGACGAAGGCCGATCCCCCGCTCATCCCGGCGGCGAAGTTCCGGCCGGTCGCGCCGATCACGACGGCGACGCCGCCGGTCATGTACTCGCAGCCGTGGTCGCCGAGCCCTTCGACGACGGCCAGCGCCCCGCTGTTCCGGACGCAGAACCGCTCGCCGGCCCGGCCCCGGAAGAACGCCCGGCCGGAGGTGGCCCCGTACAGGGCCACGTTGCCGATGATGACGTTGTCCTCGGCCACGAACCGGGCGCGGCGGTCGGGGTGGATGATGATCTTGCCGCCGGAAAGCCCCTTGCCCACGTAGTCGTTGGCGTCGCCTTCGAGGGTGAGCGTCATCCCCCTGGGCACGAAGGCGGCGAAGCTCTGGCCGGCCGATCCGGCGAATCGGAGCTTGATCGTGTCGTCGGGCAGGCCGGCTCCGCCGTGGCGCCGGGTCACCTCGGAGCCGAGGATGGTGCCGACGGTCCGGTTGACGTTGCGGATCGGCTTGGTGATCTCGACCGGCTCGCCCCGGGCCAGCGCGGGCTCCGCCAGGGGCAAAAGCTCCTGGTCGAGGGCCTTTTCGAGGCCGTGGTCCTGCTCGACCCTCTTGCGGACGGCCGAGCCGGCGGTCGCCTCGGCCCGGTAGAAGATCTTGCTGAAGTCGAGCCCCCGCGCCTTGTAGTGGTTGATGGCCCGCTTGGTGTCGAGCAGGTCGCTCCGGCCGATCATCTCGTCGAAGGTCCGGAGGCCGAGGCGGGCCATCAGCTCGCGGGCCTCCTCGGCGACGAACCGGAAGAAGTTGACGACGTGCTCGGCGCGGCCGTCGAACTTCTCGCGGAGCTTGGGGTTCTGGGTGGCGATCCCGACCGGGCAGGTGTCGAGGTGGCAGACCCGCATCATGATGCAGCCCATGACGACGAGCGGCGCCGTGGCGAAGCCGTATTCCTCGGCCCCGAGCAGGGCCGCGACCACGACGTCGCGCCCGGTCTTCATCTGGCCGTCGGTCTGGACGACCACGCGGTCGCGGAGCCGGTTCAAGACCAGGGTCTGCTGGGTCTCGGCCAGGCCCAGCTCCCAGGGGATGCCGGCGTGCTTGAGCGAGGTCAGGGGGCTGGCGCCGGTCCCGCCGTCGTGCCCCGAGATCATGATGACGTCGGAATGCGCCTTGGCGACGCCCGCCGCGACGGTCCCGACGCCGACCTCGGCCACGAGCTTGACGCTGATCCGGGCCCGGGGGTTGGCGTTCTTGAGGTCGTGGATCAGCTGCGCCAGGTCCTCGATCGAGTAGATGTCGTGGTGCGGCGGCGGGCTGATCAGCGAGACGTGGGGCGTCGAATAGCGGACCTTGGCGATCCAGGGCCAGACCTTGGCGCCGGGGAGCTGGCCCCCTTCGCCGGGCTTGGCCCCTTGCGCGACCTTGATCTGGATCTCGTCGGCGCTGACGAGGTATTCGCTGGTGACGCCGAACCGGCCCGAGGCGACCTGCTTGACCTTGCTCCGGCGGTCGTCGCCGTTGGCGTCCTTGACGTTCCGGGCCGGGTCCTCGCCCCCCTCGCCGGTGTTGCTCCGGCCGCCGATCCGGTTCATGGCGATGGCCAGGGTCTCGTGCGCCTCGCCGCTGATCGAGCCGTAGGACATGGCGCCGGTGGCGAACCGGGCGAGGATCGACTCGACGGGCTCGACCTCGTCGATCGGGACCGGCTCGCGGCCCTCGAACCGGAACTCGAAGAGGCCGCGGAGGGTGCAGAGCCGCTCGTTCTGGTCGTCGACCCGCCGCGAGTAGTCGCGGAACACCTCGAACCGGCCGGTCTTGGTGGCGTGCTGGAGCCGGAACACGGTCTCGGGGTTGAACAGGTGGTACTCGCCCTCGCGGCGCCACTGGTACTGGCCGCCCCAGTCGAGCATCGGCGGCCCGACCTCGCGGTCGGCGTAGGCCCGGGCGTGGTGGTGCAGGGTTTCCCGGGCGATCTGCTCCAGGCCGACGCCGCCGATCCGGGTGGCGGTCTTGTCGAAATAGCGGTCGACGAAGTCCTGGTTGAGCCCGATGGCCTCGAAGATCTGCGCCCCCCGGTAGCTCTGGATGGTGCTGATGCCCATCTTGGACATGATCTTGACGACGCCCTTCTTGATCGCCTTCCGGTAGCGGCGGACGGCCTCGGCGTGGTCGACCCCGTCGCGGATCATCCCCTGGCCGAGCATGTCGTCGAGGGTCTCGAAGGCGACGTAGGGGTTGATCGTCCCGGCCCCGTAGCCGAGCAGCAGCGCGAAGTGGTGGACCTCGCGGGCGTCGCCGCACTCGACGATCAGGCCGGCGCGGGTCCGCAACCCTTCGCGGACGAGGTGGTGATGCAGCCCGGCGCAGGCCAGGAGCGACGGGATCGGCGCGCATCGGGCGTCGACCCCGCGGTCGGACAGGATCAGCAAGTTCGACCCGTCCCGGATCGCGGCCACGGCCTCCGCGAACATCGAGGCCAGCGCCCGCTCCATCCCGACGGCCCCCTCGGCGGCCGGGAAGGTCATCGCCAGGGTCGCCGACTTGAACCCGCGCCAGCTCCCGTCGAGCTGCTTGAGCCGGGCCAGCTCGTCGTTGTCGAGCACCGGCAGCTCCAGCGCGATCTGCCGGCAGCTTTCCGGCCCCGGCATCAACAGGTTCCCCTCGCCCCCGGCCCCGGTGAGGACCGAGGTCACCAGCTCCTCGCGGATCGCGTCGAGGGGCGGGTTGGTCACCTGGGCGAAGAGCTGCTGGAAGTAGTTGAACAGCGGCTGGGCCCGGTCGGACAGGACGGCCAGGGGGGTGTCGGTCCCCATCGACCCGATCGCCTCCTCGCCGGCGTTGCCCATCGGGCCGAGGATGTATTTGAGGTCTTCCAGGGTGTAGCCGAAGGCCTGCTGGCGGTGGAGCAGGGTCTCGTGGTCGGGGCCCGGGACGTGGGGCGCCTCGGGGACCTCGGCCAGCGGGACCTGGAAGTCGCGGAGCCACTGGCCGTAGGGCCTGGCCGCGACGATCCCGCGCTTCAACTCCTCGTCGTCGATGATCCGGCCGGCCTCGAGGTCGACCAGGAACATCTTGCCCGGCTCCAGCCGCCCCTTATAGACGACGTCCTCGGGCGGGATGTCGAGGACGCCGGACTCCGAGCCCATGATGACCCGGTCGTCCCGGGTGACCCAGTATCGGGTGGGCCGGAGGCCGTTGCGGTCGAGGAGGGCGCCAATGGTCTTGCCGTCGGTGAAGCCGATCGACGCCGGGCCGTCCCAGGCTTCCATCAGGCAACTGTGATAGGCGTAGAAGTCCTTCTTCGCCCGCGACATCGTCTCGTGGTTCTCCCAGGCCTCGGGGACCAGCATCATCATGGCGTGGGGGAGCGAGTAGCCCGAGCGGGTCAGAAGTTCGACCGCGTTGTCGAGGCAGGCGGTGTCGCTGAGGCCTTCGCGGATGATCGGCAAGAGCTTGGCGACGTCGCCGGGCTCGTACAGGTCGGACTCGAACAGGGCCTCGCGGGCCTTCATCCAGTTGAGGTTGCCGCGGAGGGTGTTGATCTCGCCGTTGTGAGAGAGCATCCGGTAGGGGTGGGCCAGCTCCCAGCTCGGGAAGGTGTTGGTGCTGAACCGCGAGTGGAACAGGCAGAGGGCGCTGACGAGCCGCTCGTCGCCGAGGTCGGCCGCGTAGTAGGTCGCGAGCTGCTCGGGGGTGAGCATCCCTTTATAGACCAGGGTCCGGCACGACAGGCTGCAAAAGTAGAAGAACTTGTGATCGTTGAGGCGTTTCGCCTCGATCTCCTCCTCGAACCGCTTGCGGATGACGAACAGCTTGCGTTCGAAGCGGTCCTCGTCGTCGACCCGGGGCCCTCGGCCGACGAAGGCCTGGTAGACCGCCGGCTCGACCGACCTGGCCCCCTCGCCGAGCGGGGCGTTGTCGGTGACGAGCTTGCGCCAGCCGAGGAAGACCTGCCCTTCCTTGGCGACGATCTTCTCGAAGAGGGCCATGCCGAAGGTCTGCTGGACCGGGTCGGGCGAGGCGAAGAACGAGCCGACGCCGTACTCGCCCGGGCCGGGCTCGGCCACGCCCAGGGTCCGGCACCGCTCGGCGAGGAACACCTCGCGGAGGAAGCGGTCGGGGACCTGGATCAGGAGCCCCGCGCCGTCGCCGGTGTTGTTCTCGCAGCCGCAGGCGCCTCGGTGGTTCAGGTTTTCCAGGGCGGTCAGGCCGTCGCGGACGAGCTTGTGCGATTTCCGGCCCTTCAGATCCACCACGAAGCCGACGCCGCAGGCGTCGTGCTCGTTCCGGGGGTCATAGAGCCCTTGCGGCGCCGGAAGTCCCGATCCTGAACTCATGATGGCTCACCCTTCCGCGGCACCCGCCGCGGGCTTCCGTTCGGGCCAAGGTCGCCGGGACGTCCGGCGACCGGGTGGGGCCGCCTTCTGGGACGCGGCCCCGGCGTTGCTCATCGGGGGGCGTCGCCCGCGCCCCGCCCCTGGCCGTCGCGGGCCAGGGCCGCTTTCTCGGACGGTTTCGACGCCGACACCCCTTCGGGGGCCGTCAGCAGGTCGAGGAACCGCGAGGCGGCCAGGCCGAGCTGATCGGACCGGCGGCGGATGATCGCCAGCGGCCGGGTCGGCCGGCGGTCGCGGAACCGGATCGCCCGGAGCGTCCCGGCGCCGACCTCGCCGGCCACCGTCGGCGCCGGCAGGATCGCCACGCCGGAGGGGACCTCGACGGCCCGCTTGATCGTCTCGATGTTGTCGAACTCCAGCGCCACCCGGACGTGGACGCCGTGCTTCCGGAGGAACCGGTCGACCGCCCGCCGGATCGGCAAGGCCGGGTCGAACCCGACGAACGTCTGGCCGTCGAGCTGCTCGACGTCCACTACGTCCAGGCTCGCGAACGGGTGCGACGGGTGGACGGCCAGGACCATCTCCTCCTCGCGCCACGGGATCGCCGTCAGCTCGGGCCACTTGCGGGGGAACGAGATCAGGCCCAGGTCGGCCTCGTCCGCCGCGACGCTCTCGATCACCCGCGTCGGGTGCAGGTACTCGATTCGGACGTCGGCCTCGGGGTACGCCGCGCGGAACCGCTCGACGTACCGGCTCATGTGGTGCAGGCCGACCGAATAGATCGCCGCCACCCGGACCGTCCCCGCCAGGTTCCGGTCATCCTCCAGCGCCTTGACCCGGTTCTCGACTTCCAGATAGCGACCGACCAGGTCCTTGCACCCCTCGTAATACACCCGGCCTTGCGGCGTCGGCACCAGCGGCCGCTTCGATCGGTCGATCAGCTTCAGGCCCAGCCGGACTTCGAGCTGATGCACGACCTGGCTGGCCGACGATTGCGAGATCCCATTCTCCCGCGCCCCTCGCGAGAAGCTGGCCCAGCGGACCACGTCGCAGAAGATCTTGAGCGATTCGAGCTGCATGGGCCTCCGCCGCCGGGGCTGGTCCTTCGATACTGCACGGGAGTTTGTATTGGGATTCGTAATAGTAATGGCCAGCCGTGGCCCAATGTCAAGGGCAAGCTCGTGAAACGGCCTGGTAAAACCGGCTCGTCGCCCGTTTTTCGGGAAACCGAAGCCCGGGCCGGACCGCCGAGAGGCCCGGGATTGGCCTTCGCGCCGAGCCGAGTGGTGGGGTGGGACTGGCCCACTCGCTTCGCCGGAGTCCTGATCCGGGCTGATCAGGCGAGCGGGTCGGCCGACCCCACGCCTTCGAGGGTCTGGCGGACGGCCTCGGCGATGGCGGCGACCTCGCCCATCGCCCCCTGGCCGACGTCGCCGCAGGCCAGCCGCTTGGCCTGGGGCGGGACCAGGACCAGGCCGGGGGCGTGGCGCGCGAACACCTCGGCCGCCTCGTCGAGGGTCCAGGCGGCGACGGGCCGGCCGTCGCCCCGGTCTTCGAGGAGCTGGCGGAGGTGGCGCCTGGTGACCGGGCTGTCCCACATCAGGGTGTTCATCGCCGGCGCCAGGATCACGGGCTTGTCGAAGTCCCAGGCGCGGAACAGGCAGGTCAGGAAGTTGTCGGACAGCCCGAGGGCGAATTTGGCCAGGGTGTTGGCGTCGAGCGGGGCGACGACCAGCAAGTCGGCCCATCGGCGAAATTCGATATGAAGGACCGGGTCGTCGCGCCGCCATCGGTCGCCCGCCCACTCGTCGACGTCCCGGAAGACGGGGCCGCCGGGCGGGTCGAGCGGGTCGGGGGCGAGGGCGAGCGGGTCGAAGAAGTGGAGCGACGGCTCGGTCGCGACCACCCGGACGCGGTGGCCCAGCCTCCGGAGCCCGCCAAGGAGCGCGGGGGTCCGGAGGGCCGCCACCGACCCGGTCACTCCGAGGACGATCTGGGGCATGGATGGGGAGATCCCGCCGCGGCCCGGGGGGGTTGGACGCGGGTCAGCGCCGGTCGGCGGAGAGGGGTTCGACGGCCTCGTTGACGGCGGCCGTGAGGTTGTTCCAGAGCGTCGCGCGGAGCTGCTGGTGCTCGCGGCGGGTCAGCAAGAGCCGCTCGTTGGCCCGCTGGGTGAGCATGGCGACGACCGCGCGGAGGTCGGCCCGGAGGAGCCCCTCCAAGTCCTCGAACTCGGCGGGCAATTCGAGGTCGATCAGCGCGACTTCATTCTTGCAAGCGGCCATTCTAACCCTCCTTGGCTGGGCGTTGGCGACGGGTCGCGGTATCCTCCCGCGTCGTGCCGTCGAGGCTAACCCGCCCGCCAAACCCAGTCAAGCGCCTCGTGTCTCTACTCCCGTCCCGCGATGACTTCCAGGGATCTGGGTACGACCCCGCTCACTGACTTGTGCAACTGCCGCGCCATCCCCCCGGTATCATCCTAGGCCGCGATCGACCGGGCGACCACGATTCCTCGCGGATTCCTCGGGATGCCGGGCATCGGGCCGACTCGATCCCGGGCCGTCGATCTTAGGGCCGGCTCAGAACCAGGCGGGCTCGGGCTCGCGGCGGGCGCCGGGGCCCATCGCTTCCTGGACCAGCTCGACCAGGCGAGGGCCGTCGATCAGCTCGATCGGGTGGTCGGCGGCGAACTTGTCGGCGGCCAAGGTGAAGGTCCGGGTGGTGACGAAGAACCCCTTGTGGCTCTTGGTGTGGTGGATCGTCCCGAGGAACTTCTGGAGGTCGGGCGAGCCGACGACCCCCCGGCTGAAGTACTTGCATTGGACGACCCCGAGCAGTCCGCCGCGGCGGACCTTGAGGTCGACCCCGTTGTCGCCGGTCCCGCCGACGTGCTCGACCTCGAAGCCGAGGGCCTCGAAGACCTCGCCGACGAACTCCTCGAACCCTTCGGGCGTCAGCGAGGCGAGCTGGGATAGCTTCTGCTCGGCGCGCCGGCCCTGCTGGCGGAGCCGGTCGGCGCGCTCGGAGCCGTCGCGGACCCGGGCCCGGAGGTCGCCGACCTCGGCCTCGACCCGCGCCCGATCGGCCTCGTCGAGGCGCCCGGCGTAGCGGTCGATCTTGAACAGGGCGTTCTGGATCGTGTTGTCGAGCCGCGCCCGCTCGGCCTTGGTGAGCTGGTTCTCGTAGCGGCGGAAGACGGCGTAGTTCAGGTGCTCGACCGCCCCGGCCAGCTCGGCGTCGGACCGGATCGCCGGGGCTTCGTCCTGATACGCGACGCTCGACCAGAGCAACCCTTGCCTCCCCACGCCGGCCGGGCTGGCCGCCCGAGGGGCTTCGCCCGGGGGGTCGCGCCGGGCCTTCAGCCACTCCAGGAGCATCGCCGCGCACTCGGGTCCGAGACACTCCATCGCCGCTCCGCTCCTCGGCAAGCCGTCACGCCATCGATCAGACGGGCCGGCCGGCCCCGCGTGACGCGAACCGCCCGGCCATCCCTGGTATCCCTCGCGCGGCGTCCGGCCGCAAGCGAAATCCGGCCGCCCGCGGCGCGACCGGAGGGTCATTGTAGGGCCCGGGGCCCGGGGGGCAAGCCGACCGCCCGGGGTCGTTGACTTCGCCCCGGGACTCGGCCCACAATTGGGATTTCCGGGAGGCCCGTCCAATGGCCCGATTCGCCGTGATCCTCCCGGCCGCCGGGCGCTCGACGCGGTTCGGCGACCCGTCGCGGAAGAAGACTTACGCCGATCTCGACGGCCGGGCCGTCTGGCTCCGCGCGGCCGATCCGTTCCTGGGCCGGCTCGACGTGAGCCAGGTCATCGTCGCCATCGCGCCCGAGGATCGCGAGTTGTTCGAGCGCCGCTATCGGGCCGAGGTCGCGTTCCGGGAGATCACGGTCGTCGAGGGGGGACCTGAGCGATTCGAGACGATCGCGAGGGCCCTGGGGGCGGTCGACTCGACGTGCGACTTCGTCGCCGTCCACGACGCGGCCCGCCCTTGCCTGGCGATCGAGCAGGTCGACGCCGTCTTCGCCGCCGCCGTCGAGCACGGCGCCGCGCTCCTGGCCGTCGCCGTGGCCGACACCCTCAAGCGCGTCGGCCCGGGCCGGATGACGGTCGAGACCGTCCCCCGCGCCGGGCTCTACGCCGCCCAGACCCCCCAGGTGTTCCGTCGCGACCTCCTCGACCGCGCCTACGCCCACCGAGACCGCGTCGGCCCGGCGATCACCGACGACGCCCAACTCGTCGAGGCCCTCGGCCACCCCTGCGCGATCGTCGACGGCTCGCCGATGAACCTCAAAATTACCACCCCCGCCGACCTCCACCTCGCCGCCGCCATCCTCCAGGCCCGGCCCAAACCCAGGCGCGACGAGTTTCTCTACCCCTTCTCCGACGAGCGAGCGACCCCGGCCGAAGGCCCGAAACGCAAGCTCGAAGACCTGTTCTGACCGAATCCCGGACCACCCCGGGGAAGATGATCCGCGTCGCATCCTTTCGCCAGCCTCGACCCCGCCGTCCGCCTCCCCTCTCCCAACGGGAGAGGGGAGTAAGAGTTAGCTCGGCGAGAGTGCCCCAGAAGAGGGTCATCGGCGGGCGGTGCGCCCCGGGACCGCCCGGGCGGTGGCGTCGATGGCGCCGAGGCGTTGCTGGGGCTGCTCGATCGCGGCGGCCACTTCGAGGGCCTTGCGGACTTCGCCCTGGTTGGCGAGCTGGCCGGCCAGGGTCGAGAGGGCGCCGTCCCGGCCGGGGGCGGGCAAGGCGAGGGCCCGGCGCCGGGCCCCCTCGACGTCGCCGAGCCGCGCGAGCAGGGTGACGGCCACCGACTGGCCGGTGAAGGCGACGATGCTCGGGTGGATCTCGAGATCGAGGTCAAGGTAGGTGGCCTGGCTGAAGGCGGTCCGGGGCGAGACCTTGCCCATCGCCGGCTTCTCGGGGGCCTTGGCCTCGACGACGCGGAGGGCCTCGCGGAGATGGCGGCGGGCGGCTTCGCGGTCGCCGGCACGCTCGCAAACGTCGGCGAGGGTGGTCAAGGCCCGGTGCTTCTCGGCGGTCGGATAATCGCGGATCGGCCCGGCCGTCGCGGTGGCGGCGGCGAGGTCGCCGGCCCGCGCCTGGCCTTCGGAGATCATGGCCAGCGAGCGCGAGCGGCGAGGCTCGGGCTGCTTGAGGGCCAGGGGCACGGCCTCGGCGAGCAGGGCCCTCGCCCCGTCGGCCCGGCCGCAACCGGCCAGCCCGCGGGCGATGACCAGCCGGGCGACGATCGCTTCCCCTTCGTCGGCGATGGCGTGGGTCAATTCGGTCGCCTCTCGCGACAGGGCGTCGGGGCCGGTCGGGTCGCCGTTGTTGTCGGCCACGAAGCGGGCGCGGGCGAGGAGGGCCAGGGTGCCCGGCTTGACCGAGTCGTGGAAGCCATCGCTCGGGCCGGGATAGTCGCCCCGCTTGACGTCGGGGATCAACCCGGCGGTCCGGACGGCGCCGGGCAGGTCGCCGGCCTTGGCCTGGAGGTGGGCGATGGCGGACAGGAGCCGCGCCCGGACCGGCGGCTTGCCGGTGGTGGTGGCCACGGCCTCGGCGAGCCGGGGCAGGGCGATCCGGCAAGCGTCGGCGTCCTTGGGCTTGTTGTTGGGGCCGACGGCGCCGATCAGGATCTTGATCCCGCCCGGGTCGAACCACGCGCCCCGGTCTTCCGGGTCGTCCTCGGCGAGCCCTTCGACGATCAGGGACAGGGCCGTGACCTCGTAATGCGACTCGCGGAGCAACCGGGCCAGGGCGATGGCGGCTTCGACGTCGCCCATCTCTCCCATCGACTGCGCGAGGTAGCAAAGGGCCTGGCCCCGCGCGGCGGGGTCGGTGATGGCGTCGGCCTTCCGACGGGCTTCGGCGATGATTTCCCGGGCGGCGGCGGGGTCGCCGGCGCGGGCCAGGAGGTTGGCGAAGCCGCCGACGAACAGGGCCATGAGCCCCGCCGGCTCCTCCTTGGGGGCGGCGTCGCGGATCATGGCGATCCCCCGCCGGGCCGCGTCCTGGGCCTTCGCCCGATCGCCCAGCTTGATCCATTCGTCGCCGAGCCCGGCGAGCAGCTCGCCTTTCATCATGGTCAGGCTCTCCCCCTGGACCACCATCCGCCCCGGGCCGTCGCCGGTGGCCTTGGTCGGCTTGGTCGGGTCGATCTTGATGGCGTCGACCCACCCGGACAGCCGGTCGAGCGCCGCCCGGGCGCCGGCGGGGTCGCCCATCTCGCGGAGGGCCTCGGCGAGGTGGAATTCCCCGGCCAGCCGTTCGAGGCCACCGTTGTTCCGGTCGATCGGGCCGACCTCCCTCGGCGCCTGGCGGATCGTGGCGAGGGCCGCGTCGCGGTCGCCGAGCTTCCACTGGGCGCTGGCGATCTCCGCCAGGGCCAGCCCCCGGGCGCCGGGCGAGTTCGGGTCGAGCGGCAGGGCGTTGACGTCGAGCACGGCCTTCCGCAACGCCTCGCGGATCGGCTCGTCCGCCGTCGATTCCGGGGCCGACGGCGGGGCGGCGTGGGCTCCCGCCAGGGCCAACGTGGTGGCGACGACCGCCAGGGCCAGCAGTCCGCATCCTTCCGACAGGGTCAGCTTCATCGATCGGTCCTCCATGTCCAAGATCCGCCGAATCCGGGTCGTCACCTGGCGATCGGCCATGCCCAGCACGGCCCGCCGCCCCCTCGATCCTTCGCGAGCCGACCCGGCCAGGCTCGCGAGCATCCGGGCATACGCGCACGGTCGCCCCGTCCGCTCGACGACCAGGCGGTCGCAGCAAAGCTCGCGCTCCAGCCGGACCCAGCCCGAGAGCCACCAGGCGACCGGGTGGAAGAACAGCAGCGCCTCGGCGACGCGCTGGAACAGGTTGACGTGGTTGTCCCACCGCCTCAAATGGGCCAGCTCGTGGAGCAAGGCCATCTCGACCTGCTCCCAGGTCCAGACGTCGAAGGCGGCCGGGGGCAGGAGGATCATCGGCCGGACGATCCCCAGGAGCACCGGGGCGGCGATCCGGCCGGACGCGGCGACGCCGACCCGGCGGGCGATCCCGAGCGCCCGGGCCAGGTCGCGGCACCGGCGGGCGACGGCCGCGTCGTCGCCCAGCGGGCGGGCGGATTTCCCCAACCGCTCGACCCCGACCAGCCCCGCCCCGAGCATCGAGAGCCAGAGCGTCGACCCCGCCAGCCAGGCCCAGGGGAGCCGGGCCGCCCACGGATCGAGCGGGTTCGGGCCGCGTCCCTCGGTCGCGGTCGGGGTGGAGGCCGATACGCGGGAGGATCGGACGGGGACGGCCACCGGGGCCGGGTCGGTCGAGGCCATCGGCCGGGCGACCGCCGGAGATCCGGGGGGCGCCGGGGGGCGCCGGGGGGCGCCGGGGGGCGCCGGGGGGCGAGACCCCGGCTCGTAGACCCGGGCGAAGACCGCGATCGGCGTCGCCGGCAGGGCGAGCAGGCAGGCCAGGGCGAACCCGTAGCGGACTTCCGGGCTCGCCGCCCGCAATCCCCACCGGCCTACCGCCGCGACCACGCCCACGGCGAGGCCGACCCAGGCGAGGTGGATCATCGTCCAGCCCGCCGCGATCCAGGCGGGAGAAGTGGTCATCGGCCCGCCCCCCCTTCGCCCTCGGGAGGATTGTCGTCGAGCCGCCCGGCCAGGAGCGCGGCCAGCTCGGCGCGCTCGCGGTCGTCGAGGCCCCCGTCCCGGATCATGTGGGCCACCAGCCGCCGGGCCGAGCCGTCGAAGACATGCCGGACCAGCTTGCCGATGAAGCCCGAGGCGGCGGCATCGCGGCCGAGCACGGCCGACCAGGCGTAGGCCCTCGGCTCGCCGTCGCGGGCCACCAGGCCCTTGGCGAGCATCAGCTTGAGCATCGACGCCACCGTGGTCATCGCCACCGGCCGCCCGGCTTGGAGCCGCGCATGGATCGGGCCCAGGCCCGCCGGGCCGATCTCCCAGAGGACCTTGAGGATTTCCAGCTCGCCGTCGGTCGGCTGTTCGCTCGGCGATCGCGCCATCGTCCCTCCCGGCTTCGTGGTCGTTGGTGGCCTCGTGGCACGATTTCTATAGAAATAGAAGAAACCCGTCAACGCCAGGTTCGTCGGCCATTCCCGGTCGCCGGGCGGGGGTCCCCTCGCCGATAATCGGGGGGGCGAGTCCGGCGGGATCGGCTTCGACGAGAAAGGGGCGGCGATGGCACCGACGGGGCAGCGCGACCACGGCACGGCCCGGTTGACGAGGCACGCCCTGGGGCGGTTCGTCGAGCGGTTCGGGGTCGAGCCCGCCGAGGCCGAGCCGGCGCTCCGCCGGGCCCTGGCGAGGACCCGCCGGCTGGGCCGGAACCCGGCCAACGGCGCCTTCGCCGTGCTGGCCCTGCACCGAGGGGAGCCCCTGGTGGCGATCTTCAACGGCGAAACGTGCCTGACCGTGCTGACCTTGCCCCAGTTCGAGCCCCGGCTCGCCGAATTCGGGCGCCCCCACCTCCCCCGCAAGCCGGGCCGGATGCTCCGCCGCCTGGCCGGCCCCGACCCCGACCCCTCGCCCGGCGATGGTTGATGGGAAGATCGTTGATGGGCGATCGTCGAGTAGACCCCGGGAAGTCGGCCGGATCTCCCCGCCGGTTTCGCCCCATTCCTCCATCACCCATCACCCATCACCCATCACCCATCCGCCCAGATCAATCCTCCCCGCCCCTCCGACCCCGGCCGCCGGCTTGTGGTCGGCGCGTGAGTGTGCGACAACGGCGAGTCGGGATTCCGCGTCCGGCCCGGAGGGCGGTCCGGCATCCCTCCGGATCGGGAGAGGACAGGATGGCGGACGACTGGCAGGCGGATTCTCCCGGAACGGGCCGGCCCTGGGGCCCCTGGGCCACGGTCGGCTGGACGCTCGCGGGCGTCGCGATCCTGATGACGGTCCAGTGGATCATCCTGGCGGGCGTCACGGCGGCCCGCCTGATGCAACAGCCGACGCTGAAGCTGGCCAACCTGACGGCCCTGGCCACCGACGGCACGCTCCTGTCGCTGGCGACCCTGGCGAGCACGCCCGCGGTGGTCGCCCTGATGGCGACCCTGGCCGGCGCCCGCCTGCCGGTCCGCGACTACCTGGCCCTCCGATGGCCGGGCGCCGGGCCGTCGGCCCTGGCCCTGGTGGGCCTCGGGGCCTTCCTCGCCGCCTCCGCCGCCTTGAGGGCCGGCCTCGGCCGCCCCCCGGTCCCGCCGACGATGCTGGAAGCCTACCGGACGTCCTGGGTCCCCCTGCTCCTGGTCGCCCTCCTGGCCTGCGCCCCCCTGGGCGAGGAGGTCCTGTTCCGCGGCTTCCTGTACCGAGGGCTGGCCGACTCCCGCCTCGGCCCCGGCACGGCGATCGGCCTTTCCGCGCTGGCCTGGGCCCTCCTGACGCACGCCCAGCACGGCCTCTACGAAGGGGCCACCGTCTACCTGATGGGCCTCTACCTCGGGACCGTCCGCTACCTGACCCGCTCGCTCCCCCTGACCATCCTCCTCCACGCCCTGGCCAACGCCGCCACCACCGCCGAGGTCGCCCTCCTGGTCGGGCGGACGCCGTGAGTTTCAAACTCGGCGGGGCCGGTCGAGCCCCCGAGCCCGGATGTCGGCGGCCTCGCGGTCGCGCTCCTCCTCGATCAGGGGCAGGTTCCGGGCCGCATAGTCCAGGGCCTCGCGGACGACTTCCAGGGGGATCTGATAATCGTCGGCGACCTCTTGGGCCGTCCGAGGGTCGGGCCCGTGAACGGCCTCGTACAGGACGGCGGCGCGAATGCGCCGCCCCTTGAGGAACCACTGACGGTAATTCGACCCAGGCCGTGGCTCCAGGTGCTGATATTGCGTGGCGGTCGTGGTGGCCATCGGCGAAAGCTCCTGGGGCCGACTCGGGATGACCGAGCGAACCTGTGGCGATGATAACCGGCCCGGATGCTTCGTCGCCATTCTGTCGGATGGGGTAAGTTGGCTGCGTCTTTCAAAGCCGAGGCTTCTGGTTGAACAACGGGACCAGATGAGATTCGACCTCTGCCATGAAGTCGGCCAAACCCGACTCTTCGCCACGTTCTCGGAGCCGGTTCAGGGGAGCCTGTTCCCAGCACTTCGCCTCTCGATTCGTGTCGTCACGGGTGAGGACGCCGAGGACTCGCTTGGCGCTGCGTCTGTCCGGGTCATGCTTCGCCGTGAGTTGATGGGCGTCGAGACAGGGGTTGAACCCCAGGTCGGCCCGGACCTTGGCGAGGATCTCCTCCTCCCGGGCGTCGGCGGGGTCGTACCCGCCCAGGACCCAGCACTCGCGCTTGCACCGCGCCAGGCCGATGACGATGCGTTCTCTGATGTCGTGCTCGGCGTCCCTTGCCTGTTCCAGCCCGACGCGACGGCCCGGGTCTCTGTCGTCGTCGCGGATGAGGAGGACCCCGTCGAGGGGCCGCGTGGAATGCTTCCTCTTCAAGTACCGGAGGGCACGCTGGGCCGCATGCGCGTTGGGTTCGGCGGGTTGGCCGTCGAAATGGCCGTGGCTCCTGATCCCGGCCTCTCGGGCCAGGTCCGGGACTTCTTTCCAGAGGAGATAAGGCTGCGCCAGGTCTCGCCCATGCCAGAGCGGACAGTCGTCGAGCAAATCGTCATCCACCCAATTGACGTGCTCGCGGATGATGCGTTCCGCCAGCCCGGACGCCGTCTTGAAATCGGCCCTCGCCTCGCAGACGACGGCGAATGCGAGAGGCATCACTCACCCTCGGCGTTTTTCGCGAGTTCGCCGACCCACTTCTCGCCGAACAGGCTCCACATCTCGCCGGGGGCCATCTCGTCCTTCCAGCGGTCGAAGTCGGGGTGGTCGATCAGGCCGGCAATGGATACCGTCCCGTCGTCGCCGAGGGTGGTGAGGCGAACTTCCTCGGGCCGCAGATTATCGACCAGATAAGGCGAATGCGTCGTCGCGACGATCTGGAGCCCCGGATTTTGCTCCAAGACCAACCGAAGCAGGCCGACCACCTCACGTTGGGCCTTGGGGTGGAGGCCACGATCGATGTCGTCCAAGAGAATGAGATCCGGGCGATCGCCACCCATGAGAATCTTCAGCAAACCTAACACTAGGAGAGTTCCTTCACTCGCGAGGTGGGCGGAAATATCGCGCGCTCTTGTCAAATCAAAGATAATGTTTTCTTCAAATTTCAAAATATGACCAAGTTCGGCATCGTACTGATTCATCTCGCTGGAACGTCTCCCGTACCCATCCAGATAAAACGCCATCCTGTCAAAACGAATCCTCTCAACGCTCGGCACGACTTTCTTTAACCTTTGCTGAATTAACAGGAACACGTCTGGCTGATTTAGAGCCATTAAAGCCAAGGCTGAAGCGAGCCCACGGCCATCGGGGTCCACGCGTGTACCGACTCTGGAAGAGGGCATGGCCATCCTTGAAGCATCGAGCCTCCATAATTCGCCCGGACCGAAGGGATGAGGTAACCGTTCACGGGGTTTTCCCTCCCCATATTTCCGACCGGTTGCTTATGGGTCGTTGAGGCGTGGACCGGCGCAGAGCAAGGGAATCGCTTGGCCCCGGATGTTTGCCTCGAAGCACGCC
>JAABUQ010005818.1_pt1 | contig 19252 bp, 22 predicted proteins | sample 5560001 | NCBI WGS metagenome assembly JAABUQ01 (sample SAMN10711888, study PRJNA513371) | rock metagenome | isolation source: Antarctica rocks | place: Antarctica: Victoria Land, Finger Mt nord | collected 2015-12-18
CTCCAGCACCCTCTCGGGCAGGCGCAGAGGGGCGAGCAGCCCCGCAAGCACGCTCCCGCTTCGACTGGCCGATGTCTCGTTTGTCGACACGATGTGGCGCGGGTCAGAGAAGCGAGATCGGCCGTCGGTCCAGTTCAATCATCACGCCGACTCTACATCACGTCGTTGAGGGTGCAGTCGCGGCTCGCCGATGGCCACCCGGTAGCGCGTACCCCCGCCCGCTCCCTGACAGACTACGGACTAATTGAGAGCAAGCCCCATCTAGTAGCCCGACGATGTGGCCGCTGGTCCCCGTTGACCCCGGGTACATGGACGGCGAGGTAGGGACGGCTACCGATTCCGAACGGGTCCGCATACGACAGGACAACCGGTGCTCGCTCGGTACGTGGACGACAGGCGTGAGGGGTACCGAACGACCCGGCGCAGCCGCCTGATCAAGCTCGGCCCGGTGGAGCTCGTCGAGCGGATCGATTGGACTTCGGCTTCGTGGCGCCGATGGGGCGCCTGCTTATGGCCCATCCGCGCATCGGCCCAGCGTTCCAGGCCCTGTTCAAGCGCGGGCACTGGTCAGACGCGCCGCTCTCCCCCCACCAGCGCGCGCTCTGTTCGGTCGCCGAGAAGCTGAGCGCCGACCCGCGCCTGGTCGGCGCCGAGGATTGGGGATCCCTCCACGAGGTTGGGCTCGACGACGAAGGCTGTCTCGAAGTGGCCCACATCGTTGGCGTCTTCAACCACCTGACCCGGCTCGCCGACGGCTTCGGGCTGCGCGTGGACCCGGCGAGGTTGGCCGCCGCTTCGGGCGGTCCGCCGCTGCGGCGACCAAGCAGCGCGCTGAGGTCGGGGGCTTCAGGCGGTCACCCCCCCGCGACAGCGCGCAGGCCGAGGAGGAGGGAGGCAAGCGCGGGCTCACCGCTGGACTGAACTGGCAGTGAGATACTGGCCGCCGTGATGTCGCCGGAGCCCGTCGCGGGCGAAGAGGTGCTCGCCGCACTTGAGCGCACCGTCCGTTGCCGGTCGGCGCGGATCGAGGTTCGCTTCCAGATCTCTTGGGGTGACGCTTTCCTGTCCGAGTCAGGCCGGACGTCGCCCCGGGGTGGCTCAGTCCGGCGTCGCCTGACACGATGGGCGGGGGCGGTCGTCGGTCGAATGCTCAACTCGGGGATGCAGCGCCTGCTCAAACGTCTCTCGAAAACGCTGGCACAAGGCGTGGTCGGGATCCTCGATTTCGAGGCGAACCGTTGCGTCTACTACATGGAGCGATCCAAGGCCGAGATGATCGTTGGCGACCGGCAGTGGTACGGAGCGCCAGGGGCGAGTGTCGCGGGGCTCGCGGCCGGCCCGGCCTCGGCGCTGCAACCGCTGTGGCTGGTTGACCTCGTCCGCGGGGTCATGGACGCCCGAGAGCAAGGGCCGGAGCGCCTCAACGGCGGCACGGCCCGGCACTTCTCGGCTCACGCAGACCTCAATCGCGCCGCCGAAGCGGTCTCCTATGAGATGGCGGTCCCTTCGGACATAGATCAGCTCGTTGACCTCACGTACATTGCGGTGGAGGTGTGGGTAGATGAGGATGGCTACCTTCGACGCATCCGCCATGCCAGCGGAGACGGTGGCACCGGGATGTCCACGACCACGCTCGACTTGATCGAGCTAGGGATCGCAATACCCTCGGATTGGTCTCGGATCCCCACCGCTCCGACGCACTGATTGCGTGCTTGCTCGCCCGCGTCTGCGGGCGTGGTGACCGGCGGCTTGCTAGACGAAGCAGAACGAGTCTGTGGAGCAGTCGCCGCCTTCGAGCCGGATCTGGTGTGCGCGGTGACCGGGGAACTCGACGTGGAAATCCGCGGCGAGCGCGATTCCACCGCTGCCGGTGTCGACGTCGGCCTTGAACATCGCTCCCGGCACACCGTCGGGGTAGAACTGCGGATCCCAAGCGCCGTAGAGCGAGTTCGTTCCATAGACGCGCCGGCCGTCTCGACTGACCTCGATCATCTGCGGGCCGCCACCCCAGGGGCGACCAGAAGGATGGTCTGCGCCGTGGAGGATTCCGCCCAGCTCCACCGTGCCAGCCAGGCGCGGGGCGAACGGGTCGCTGACGTCGTACTGGCGCAGCTCGCCGGTTCCCCAGCAGGCTACGTACAGGAAGCGGTCATCGAGCGAGAGGTCGATGTCGGTCACGACCGGCGGAACAGCGCCGAAGCCTTGAAGGAGCGGCGGCAGGCGCTCAGCGTCGACGGGGACGGCCGGAATGTGGATCGTCTTCTTGGCCTTACCACTCGCCGTCGTGCTTGTACCACGTCCAGACCGACGCTGACAGGTCGGTCACGTCGATCACGACACCGAGAAAGCCGTATGTCTTGGTCGGGTCATGCGCGGGGCGCACCTCGAGAGCCATCTGATGCTGATCGCCCAAGTCGATCTCAGCGATGTGGCGGCGCTCTTGCAGGTCAAAGACGTGCAGCCGATGACCGTACTCCCGGGCCAGTAGGGCCTCGGGCACGATCCCGTTCTCGATCAACCGCGGCGGCGCCCATTCGCTGGCGATCAACACCCCCTCGTCGATGTGCCACCAGAAGTCATACGCGTAGAACTGGCTGCCGCGATCGATCTCCCACTGACCAGTGACGCTGAAACGGAGTGGTCCATCGTGAAGATGCCGGCCGGGCCGTCGTTGCCCCCTCGGCCGACCCGGAGCCAAGCGCGCTCACGAGCAGTCCCTCGGGACCGCAATGGACGGTGTGCGGACGGCTGTAGTGACCGCGACCCATCACCTCCTCAGGCTCGATCGTGCGGACCAGCGTGGGTCGGCGAGGGTCGACCCCGGTGTCGAGGACGTAGATGCGCGATGACCGGATGCCGGGCACAACGAGATAACGGCGCTCCATCGCACCGTCGTGATCGTGGTCGCCGCCCAGCGCCGAGCTGCAGATGTTCCACCCGTAATGGTGAAACTCGTCAGGCGCGTCCTGGGGGGGCGGATCCCAGCGACCGACCATGCTCCCGTAGCTCGCGGAAGCGGGATCGACGTCGACCACCGCGATCGCGTCGGGGTCCAGCAGGGCGATGTAGGCGAGCTTCTCCGGGGGTGCCTCCATGGCCTCGCGCGGCGTCCGGTACAGCGTCGCCTCGCCGCGATGCTCTACGTGCGCCTCATGCCCGGACTCGGTCATCACCAGCCACTCCTCTCGTTGTTCAGCATTGCGCATGACGGGGAGCGCGCAGTCAGACGCCCCGCGGCCCCAGTCAACCCGGAAAACATGTCCCGTTAGGAGGGCGATAGGACCGACGGTCACGCCTAGAGAGTACATCCTGGGACGTATTGGCGAGTACATACCCGGTGTGACTGGCAAGCCCACGCGGCGCCACTGATGCAGGGCAAGCCCACGCGGCGCCACTGATGCAGGTGACATGCTGCGGTATGGTGACTGCGTGCGCACAGTGATCGCGGATCCGCCACCGGCCGAGTTCGAGGCGCTGCTGGAGCGTCGGCGCCGCTCTCGCGCGGACACGCACGACGAGATCTGGGAGGGTGTCTACCACGTGACTCCCGCCCCCAGCATGGCGCACGCGCTCATCGTGGCGCAGCTCGCCGAGCTGCTCGGGCCGCCTGCGCGGGCAGCGCGGCTTGCGTTCAGCGCCGAGTTCAACCTCGGTGAGAGCGATGACTTCCGCGTCCCCGACCTCGGGCTGCACCGTGACCCGCTGCCGGGCATCTGGCACCCAACCGCCGCGCTGGTGGTCGAAGTGATCTCACCCGGCGACGAAACGTGGGACAAGCTGCGGTTCTACGCCAGCCGCCACGTCGACGAGCTCCTGATAGTCGACCCGCAAGAGCGCGTGGTCGACTGGCGGGCGCTGCAGCAGGGCGAGTACCGACCGACGCGGCGTAGCCGCTTGATCGAACTCGGCCCAGCGGAGCTCGTGGAGCGGATCGACTGGCCACAGTGAGCGCGCAGCCCAACGACGGCGCCTACATCCGCCTGCCGTCCATCGAGGCGGCCGCCGCGGCCCGGCCCGCCGACCACCCCTACAACTTCGGCTTCGTGGCGCCGATGGGGCGCCTGCTGATGGCGCATCCGCGCATCGGCCCAGCGTTCCAGGCCCTGTTTTCGGAGATCATGTTCGCGCCCGGCGCACTCGACCGCCAGGAGCGCGAGATGATCGCGGCGGTCGCGGCTTCGGCGCAGACGTGCTTCTACTGAACCACCTCTCACGCAGAGTTCCTGCGTGCCGAGGGGGGCGATGATGAGACGGCGGCCGCGATCAAGCACGGGCACTGGTCAGACGCGCCGCTCTCCCCCCGCCAGCGCGCGCTCTGTTCGGTCGCCGAGAAGCTGAGCGCCGACCCGCGCCTGGTCGGCGCCGAGGATTGGGGATCCCTCCACGAGGTTGGGCTCGACGACGAAGGCTGCCTCGAAGTGGGCCACATCGTTGGCGTCTTCAACCACCTGACCCGGCTCGCCGACGGCTTCGGGCTGCGCGTGGACCCGGCGACGTTGGCCGCCGCTTCGGGCGGTCCGCCGCTGCGACGACCAAGCAGCGCGCGCTGAGTGCGCGCTGAGGCTGGTGGCCTCCAGGCCTCTACGGCCAGTCGATTTGCTCGGCAAGAGCACCGCACGCGAGCGCGATGGGGGCGCTCCGCTCGACGGGGCGATACTCACCTTTACGCAACACCAGCCAAGCCACCGTCCGCTCGGCGGGTTCGACGATCAGGACCTCGTCGACATCGTGCTTGGCGTATTGGCGTAGAACGGCAGCTTATTCCAGCTCTCATCGCCTGGCGAGACGATCTCGATCACCATGGCGGCGGTGGCTTACCACATCGAGTCTGCGCCGGACCGGTGCAGCCCCCCATCCGGTACTCGAAAGTCGTGCTCGGACTCGCCCAGGTTGGACTCGCTCATGAGGTAGAGGCCGGCGTCCGTCGCTGGCCCGTGGAGTAGCGCGAGCAGCTGGGCATCGATCCGGGCATGTGCGCCACTGGGACCAGGAACCACGTGGTAGACACCCTCCCACACCTGTCGAACCGGTCCGCACCCGAACGCCGACGGCGCTCGAGGTCGCTCCGCTCGGCGCGAACAAGCGCGTCGATCGCGTCGGTCTCGCCCTGCGGCGAGTCGACGGGCCGACGGACCCTCTCCGCGCGCTCGATCCTGAGCCCTGAGAGCTCGCCAGCCACCTCATCGGGCGTGAACAGGATCGCGGGATCCTTCGGGCCGCCGTATCCGTCGAGGAGGTTGCTCGAGTCGTGCCCGACGACGAGCAACACGCCGCCCCCGGCGACGGCCGCCGCGACCCCCGCTAGGACTTTGCGGCGATCGGCGGCAACGAGGTGGAGGTAGAGGACCACGATCAGGTCGAAGGATCCCGGCTCGGGGACGAACTGAAGCAGATCAGCTTGAATCCACTCGATCCGGACACCGCGCTCGTCGGCCAGCTTCGCCGCCTTGGCCAGAGCCACGTCCGAGAAGTCGACGCCCGTCACCTCCCATCCGCGCTCCCCGAGCCAGACCGCGTTACGACCCTCCCCGCACGCGAGATCGAGCGCGCGGCCGGGGGCAAGCTCCGCCACCTCGGCGGCGAGGAAGCGGTTTGGATGGGCGCTCCAGAGCAGCTCGCTGCCTGCATATCGGCTGTTCCACTGCTCGCGATCCATCCCCGCATCATCCCTGCTGGCGGGAGGGCGAGGCGAAATCTTCAACCGCTTGGGGGTGCCGTCGCGGAGCAGCGGGTGTTGGATGAGCGGGGGCGGCGGCTGTGGGCGGCGGCGGAGGCTCGCTCTGCGGGGCATGGCGGGATCTCTGCGGTGGTCAGGGCGACGGGGATCTCGGAGTCGACGGTGTTGCGGGGGCTTCAGGACTTGGACTCGGGTGAGGTGCTCGATCCGGGTCGGGTGCGGCGGGCGGGGGCGGGAGAGGTCCCGATTCTGGAGCGCGAGCCGGGGCTTGAGAAGGCTCTGGAGCGTCTCGTGGATCCGGCCACGCGCGGCGATCCTGAGTCGCCGTTGCGGTGGACATCGAAGAGTGGCGCGAAGCTTGCGCAGGCGTTGCGCGAGATGGGTCACGACGTCTTGATCGCACGGTGTTGCGGCTGCTGAAGGCCAAGGGGTACTCGTTGCAGGCCAACAAGAAGACGCGGGAGGGCGCGAGTCATCCTGATCGCGACGCCCAGTTTCAGCACATCAACCAGACCGTGACCGCTGCGATCGCGGCCGGGCAGCCGGTGATCAGCGTCGACACCAAAAAGCGAGAGCTGGTCGGCGATTTCAAGGCCGTTGGCCGGGAGCTGGAGCCCAAGGGCCGGCCGGTCGAGGTCCGCAGTCATGACTTCAAGGACAAGCAGCTCGGGCACGCGATCCCCTATGGGGTGTATGACCTGACCGCCGACGAGGGTTGGGTCAGCGTAGGAATCACGCGCGATACCGCGCAGTTCGCCGTGAACACGATCCTGTCGTGGTGGGAGCACCTCGGCAAAGCTCGCTACCCGAACGCGACGAGCCTGACGATCACCGCCGACTGCGGTGGCTCGAACTCCAGTCGCACGCGGTTGTGGAAGGTCGAGCTGCAGCGCCTGGCCAACGACACCGGCCTTGAGATCTCGGTCTGCCACTTCCCGCCCGGCACCTCGAAGTGGAACAAGTCGGCATGGGCGGCCGCCCACCAGGGAGAGATGAAATGCTGTCGGCGGTCCGCCGGGCGCGGTCGCCGTCTCGATAGTGGAGCGCAGCTCAACCCGCAACAAGTCTGGCGCAGGGCCGCGGGACCTCGGATTGTCGCTACGAGCACGAACCCCAGATTCGGTTCTCACCAAGGTCCCTCCCCGGCGGGTCGGTTATCGACATCGTCGGAAAGGAGACAGCGGTGCAGCAGATCCATGATCGCGTCGCCGGCCTGGATGTGCATCGCGACAGCGTTGTCGCGTGCTTCCGCCAGCTTGGCCCCAGGGGCGGCGTAGCTCGCGAGAAAGAGCGGTTCACCACCACGACCGCCGGCCTTCAGGTTCTCGAAGCTTGGCTGGCGGAGCGGCAGGTTCAGCTCGTGGCGATGGAGGCCACCGGCGTGTATTGAAAGCCCGTGCTCTACGCGCTCGAGCGCCGATTCACGGTGTGGCTATGCAATGCGCGGAACGTCAAGAAAGTCCCCGGCCGCAAGTCCGATCTCTCCGATGCCGAGTGGCTGGCAGACGTCGCGGCCCACGGAATGGTCCGCCCAAGTTTCGTGCCGCCGCTGCCGATCCGAGAGCTTCGGGAGCTGACGCGCTACCCGAGGACCTAGCGGCCGGCGTAGCGCTCGTTCCAGAGCTCATCTGTCACCGTTTAGGGATGGACCGCGAGCAGTGTCTCGGTAGCCTGGCCGCAGGATGAAACTCGCGGTGGTGGGCAAGGGCGGCGTGGGTAAGACCACGATTTCAGGGACGCTGGCGCGCCTGCTCGCCCGGCGGGGGCGCTGCGTGCTGGCGATCGACGGGGACCCAAACCCCAATCTCGCGCTGGCGCTGGGTGTCACGCCCGAGCGGATGGAGAGCATGCCGGCGCTGTCGGCCGAGCTGGTCGAGCTCACCGGCGACAGCTACAAGCTGACCAAGACGCTGGAGGAAGTGTGCGCGTCGCATTCGCTGAGGGCGCCGGACGGGGTGACGCTGCTGGCGATGAGACCGGCGCAGCAGGCCGGAACCGGGTGACTGGGCCTCCTGCACGCTACGGTTCGTAGCCTCGTCGCAGTCGCATCGCAGGCTCCGCAGGACATCTGCCTGCTGGACATCGAGGCGTCCCTGGAGCACTTCGCGCAGAACAAGGCGCTGCACGTGGACACCATCCTGATCGTGGTTGAGCCCTACTTCCGCTCGCTGGAGACCGGACGACGCATGATCGGGCTGGCCAGGCAGCTCTCGCCCGAGCGGCTGGCGCTGGTGACCAACAAGGTGCGCGACGAGCACGAGCTGGACGCCGTGCACGAGCTGGCTGCCTCCACAGGGGTCGAGCTCGCTGGCGTCGTACCGTATGACGAGCGGCTGCTCGCTGCCGAGCGTGCCACCACCGCGCCGCTGGACTTCGATCCCCGGAGTGCCGCGGTGGTCGCGATTGGCGAGCTGACGGACCGGCTGCTCGCCACCGCGCGAGTGGCCTGATCCCAGCCAGGCGGGCCGCGCGAGAGCTCGCTGGCTGGAGTTTATGTAGCGTAATCCGCGCTACACTCCACGCGTGACTTCCCCCTCCCTCCCCTCTCGCTGCCCTCGGGCGCCCTGGCTTGGACGCCCTACTTGAGGAGATTGGTCACCGGCGGGACGTGACCCGCGCCGAGGCCGCTCGCCAGGCGATAACCGAGACGGCTGAACGGGACCGGGGCGTTCGGGGCTCGCCCCTGAGACGCGCGCCCTGATGGGAGATCCCGACTACGGCGGTCGATCGCCAGTGAACGTCGCCTCCGACAAGCATGGCATCGGCTTCGCCCGCGCGGCGTTCACAAAGCCAGCGCACCGCTGGGCCGGCTCGGGCTGCGCTCCGTACGGCGGGATAGTGATGCTGCTCCTCGGTCTGGGCCTGCTCGGTCCTGTCGCCCGCCCCCGCTCAGACCTCTCGCAGCACGACCCACAGGGACAACAGCACGACCGGTAACGCGGTCCTCGCGTGCCACACGGTCGCCCCCACGACGCCTTCCCGTTGATCGCGTCGGAGACCAGGGGCACGTGCGTGGCGAGCACCCAGAAGCCGGCCAGGAAGCACACCCCGCCACCGATCAGCCGGCTCCAACCGGGCCCCGCGTTGCGGCGGGCGCCGAGGGCCAGGTAGACGCCGACCGCGGCGATCAAGGTTTCCGGGCACGACGTGGTCGACCACCTCGATCCGTGAGGCGACGTTCACACCGAGGCCCAACGCCCGGCCCAGGTAGGGAACGACGATCGTCCACGCTCCGAGGGCAGCGAGCACAACGAAGCGCTGGGCTTCGGCCTGCGGGGGGAGCGGAGCTGACAGGCGGTCCCACGAGCCGCCCTACTGCGGTTTCCGCGTATCGGTCAGCCCGCGCTCGATGTAGCTGATCTGCTTGTTGGCGGTGAGCGCCAGCGTGTCGGCCGGTGCGGCGACCAGCGCCGGCTGCCGCCGCCATGGGACGGTCCCGGCGGACGGCGATCGATTCTCTGTCTGCCCGCGATCATTGTCGCCGATCTGCGGCAATCGGATCCGGCGCGCGATTTTGGTCGATCAACGGGACCAGCGGGCACACCAGCCTCAGGCTCGCGAGGATCGTCAGCTTGACCCCGGACTCCGTCGGCTGCCAGAACAGTAGGGGCGAGGACGCCGGGTCCCGGCGCGACTCCGGCGTTAGTGCCGATTGCCTCGACCGTCATTGATTAGATCATTCATCGGCCACCCCCATCCTCTACTTTGCTGTGACCATCACGAGCTGCGTCACCGTACCTCCTGCAACCCTGGTCACGGTCCGTGCCGCCCCGGCTTGTCCGCCGCGTGCGACCAGCTCCAGTGCGCCGATACGCCCCAATGGCGCACCCAACAGCGCGGTTTCCATCGCATTCCTACCGTCGGTGACGTAGACGAGATTGGAGGGAACCCCGCGCCGGATCGACGGCCCCACCAGAGCACGAGAGGTGGCATACAGGTCAGAGCCTCCGATGCGTTGCGGGGATGGGAGATGGCCCATGACCGCGTTGCTCACCGCTCCCCTGCCGCCGATCACCAGCGTGTGGGTGATGTTCAGCCGGCTGAGCGCCGCGGTTGTCTCCGCGGGCAGGGAGTTGCGGCTGACGTACAGGATCGGCAGGCGACGGTCGGCCGCGAGGGCCGCGGCTGCGACAGCGGTGCGGCTGCTGGGGTTGGCGATGATCGCGGCGTCGAACGCGGGAATCCGGGCAGTGGTGCTGGCCGCTGTCCGATGGTCTACCGCCTGGGCGATCTGGCGTGCAGTGTCAGCGGTGTTCGCGCCTGACAAGCGCACGATCTGGTTGGCGGGAACGCCGGCTCCGGCCAGATCACTGATGACCTTGGGCGACAGCGACCCCGCGCTCCCCACGACGTACGCGCCAACCGGCTGCAACCGGGCGACTTCGGCCCTGACCGCGGGGGTCAGCCCGGAAGAGGGCGAGAGCAGCACCGTCCCGAGGTTGGCTCGAGCCAGGACGCCGGCGGCCAATGCTCCCGCCGGGTCGCGCTCGTTGACGATCACCACACGAGCGAGGGGCCGGGTGGCGAAGGTTGAGGCCAGCACCGCCTCAGGACCGGCCGGATAGGCTAGCCGGGAGAGCGCCACCGACATGTCGACCGGGTTGCGGCGCAGCGAGATCCGACGGACCGGGACCGCTCCGCGGACACCTACCGTCACCGGGCTCAGGTAGACGTCCTGGGTGTCGGTCTGAAAGTTCCCCTGCCGAGAGTCCATCCACCCGACGAGCAGCTGGTTACCGCCCAGCGGCACAGACACTGGGCCGTAGGCCCAGCCGGTGCCGAACCGGTAGTCGTACCCGACGTCGTTGTTGGTGGAGCGGTCGCTGATCCGATAGTTGGCCGAGAAGGTGCGGCCCCGATTGCTCGAATAGGCGTAGTAGGTGTCCCCGAGCCGGGCCTCCTGGCAGATCACGTGGGTGTTGGTGCACGCCTTGTACCAGTTGCGCCGGTCCTGCCAGACGATGTCCACGCGGCCGTCCGGTGCGACCGACACCGACGGGTGACGCGTCTGGATGATCTGGAAGTTGAGCGGCGGACGATGGTTGATCTTGACCGGGAATGACCACGAATCGCCACCGTTGAACGAACGCGTGAAATAGACGCCCGACGCGGGGTTGATGAAGTGATCCGCGATATGCGCGACGCCGGTCTGCGGGACACCCGGGGGGCCCTGCCCGTAGACGAGGTAGAGGATGTTGCGCTGCGAATCGATCGCGAGGCGAGGGAAGCTGCAGCACGCGAAGGCGGCCGGCGGTTTGGCGAACGGCGGCATCGGCGGTCCGTTGTAGGTGTATCCCTGCACCCGCGCAGCCCGCGAGCCCGTCCAGGTGCGACCATGGTTGCGGGACTTGGACAGCACTACGTAGCCATCGGTCGACGTCGATCCGGACGTTGGACCTGGCAGCTGCTCACGCCAGGCGAGGTAGACGGCGCCGTGGCGCCCCACGACAGGCTGGGATTGCTCGATCGCGCTGCTCCCGAGCGGGTTGACGTTGACAACGTGGCCAAAGCTCCGTCCGGAGTCGTTGGAGCTCACCGACACGATGTTCTCGAGGGTCGTCGGCTTGCTCGCGGGGCCAGCGTTGCCGGGCGTCGTCACGCCCACAGCGGCCGCGACGTATACGCGATCACGATGGGGTCCTCCGCGCCGGGCAGGGTCGACCGCCACCGTCGGTAGCGAGTAATCCCCGCCTTGACTCTCACTGGCACCCCCGAGGGCGAGGAGCCTGGCGATCTTGAAGGTCCGCCCTCCATCCCGGGAGATCACGACGAACAACGACTTCGCCGCCTCGCCTCCCCCCGGCAGGGGCGCCGCGGAGACGAACGTCGTGTAGACGTTGGCCCCGCTGCCGAAGACGATGGACTGCATCACGGCTGCGGCAAGGTGGTGGCCGACCGCGCACGGCACCACGGTGTTGAAGCCCGTCGGGACGCGGAAGCGCCCCCGCCTCCAGCTTCGACCGCCGTTGAAGCTGGTTTGGAACTCGCACTGCTGCGTCTGCCAGTCCGCGTTGACCTCGACGATGTGCCGCGCGTTACGGGGGTCGACCGCCAGGCCGACCGCGTCCTTGCCGCGACCCGGTGTCAGATCCGAGCCGAGGCGATAGTTGGCTCCGACCGCGATCCGAGCCTGAGCTCCCGGGACGACCAGCAGTAGGCAGAAACCGACCGCCGCCAGCAGCGCCAGGGGGGCGACGCGGATACCGCGTCGGCAGGCTCGCTTATCCATGGCCAGGGCACCTTTCAGGTTCGTAGGCAGATCGAAGAAACCAGGACACGACGAGCATCCGGCCGGAAACGTCACCGGATGCCTGTCGTAGATTCGCGCCTTAGAAGGCAGGGACGGAGTGCTGCCCGCGCCGACGGTCACCGAGCAGCAACAGAGCGCCGCCGGCCAGCAGCACGCCTGAGAGGGAGCCCACCAGAACCCCGCTCCCCGCCAGCCCGGCAATCCCCGAGCCACTGCTTGTCGCGTAGGAGCCGGTGCCCGAGCCAGGCGTGCCGATCGGCCACGCCGCAGCTGCGCCGTGCCGGTGGGGGTTGCCGATGCGCAGCACGGCGCGCCCGGGTGTTCCGGCCACCGGCGTACCAGTCGCCGAGGTCTGCGTGGCGTCGACCACGTAATACCCGGGACGGACCCTTGGCGCGGTGAACCTCGGCGCGATGTTGCCGTTCTGATCCGGAGCGCCGCTCCACAGCGCGCGGCCGGTCCGGCTGTTGAAGCGGAGCACCACTGCTGAGGCCTTGGGCTTGGTGCTGTAGTTGTTGCCGAACCCGGAGACGCTTGCCCCGGAAGCGACCGCGCTGCGGTTGAGGTGAACGGTGGCCAGGACGCCGCACGCGTAGGCGAGCGAGACGAGGGCCAGCGGTAGCGCCGCCCCCCCGAGGATCAACATGATCGCCAGCTTCCGTCGCATATCTCTCATATTGCTATCGCCTCTCGCTTCGCCGGGTTTGACGTTTGCACCATAGAACCTTGTTCTAGACGTTGGTAGCTGTCGAGCGCATATAGCGACGACGAGCGAGAGCAAGCAGCAGGCCCATGTCGATGAGCACCAGCGCTATGCCACCGTAGCGCAGCGTCGCGCGCGCCAGCCCCGAGAGGCCCGCTGGCTGAGGCAACGCTACGCGGACGAAGCCGATGTCCTGCTTGTTGGAGACGACCGTCCCCGCGCGGGTGTCGGTCCAGGCGGCGAGTGCCGCCGAGGAGCCTGAGACGAGCCCCAGTCGGCTGCCGAGGTCTGGCATCCCCAGTTCGCTGCCGAAGCCGATGTCGGAGTCAAACGATTGGTCGGTGAGCGAAAGGTGCGCGCTGAAGCTGCGACCGCCGTCAAAGGAGGACTGCAGCGAGACCTCGGTGAAGCGGTTGTGGGGATCATCGCGGCGGTCGTAGTACTCCACGTCCAATCTTCCGCTCGGGGCGACCGCGATCTGGGGCAGGTACTGCGAGCTGCCGTCGTGCGCCGGCGTGTCGTTGACGCGCGTCGGGCCCCTCCACGTCCGCTGGCCGGGTGAGAGCGACCACAGATCGACGTCGGAGGGGCTGAGGCTGGCGTCCTGAAAGGCGACGTAGATCCGCCCGGTGCGGCGATCGATCGCCAGCGAGGGGAATGGAGGCAAGAAGGCGATGAAGCGCTGCGTTGGCACCACATCACCGTCCACGACCGACTGCTGCCAGCTGACCCCTGCGTCCTGGGAGCGAGCCAGCACGAGCGTGAAGCGACCGGCGTAAGGGGGACCTCCGATCCCCTCGCTCGCGCCCTCGTAGTCGAGGCGGTCGCCTTCCAGATCCAGGTACAGGACGTAGAGGTCTCCGTCTTGGCCGACCCTGGGCACCGGCGCGACGACGCGGCCGCGGGCTGGGTCGCTGACCCGTACCGGGCGCTGCCAGCTACGCCCACCGTCCTCGGAGCGAGTCACCTCAACCGGGTTGCCGGGGGCGGTGAAGCGGTAGAGCCCCACCCCCGAGGCCTGCAGCCAGGTCAGGTACAGCCGGCGAGGTCGTGCCGGGTCTGTGGTCAGACGGACCTGGAACGCGAGCGGCCCCAGCACGCGCCGTGGCACCGACAGCGTCCGCCCGCCGTCCGTCGAGTCGACGATCCACACCGCATCGGGAACATTGCCCCGCCCTCGCAGCGTCACATAGGACACGTAGAGGGTGCCGTCGGCCGCAAACGCCAGATCCGGGGCGTAGCACTTGGGCTCCTCCCCGCGCGGGATCGGGACGTGGACACGCCGCCAATGCGACCCGCTGTCCATCGACACCTGTAGGGCGCACGAGAAGCTGGGGGTGTCGATGCGGTTGGCGACCGCGACGTTCCCGCTTCGCACCGGGTTCTGGACGAGCGTCGGGGAGTTGTTCGCGCTGATGTCGCCGGGGTCGCGAGCCCCGGGGTCCACGGGGGAATCGAGGCTCCCCCGCTGGGCGCGGGGGTGACCGTCAAAGGCCGTGGACACGAGCACCGCGCCGACGCCCAGCAACACGAGCGCCACGGCCACGCTCAGCCGTGCCCCCGCGGCCTCGAAGAGGCGGCTGGGGCCCGAGCCTCTGAAGCGCTCACGTCGCCATCGCACGTGACGAAACCATAGAGCTGCTCGGTCTTTCAGGGCCGTCTACGTAGACTCGCTCATGGCAATGCTCGCCCAGACGCGCACTGGCAACCGGCGCTCGAAGCCTTCGGCGTGGCTTCTCGAGCACCTTGAGCTACTCAGCCCACCCGCCCCCGGGCGCGCACTGGACGTCGCCTGCGGAGCGGGTCGCAACGCGCTCCTACTCGATGAGCTGGGGTTCCAAGTAGACGCCGTTGACGTTGACCAATCGGCGCTCCAGGAGCTCGAGCGCAAGACGATCGCGCGCGGTGGGCGGATCCACGCGGTGCACGCTGAGGTGACTACCGTCGAGCTGGCTGGCGCGGCCTATCAAGTGGTCGTCAACTTCAACTTCCTGGAGCGCTCGATCTTCTCGCGGCTGAGCGACGCGCTGGCTCCGGATGGCCTGCTGATCTTCGAGACCTTTACGCGGGATCACGTGGAGATCCTCGGCAACAGGATGAACCCGGCGTACCTGCTCGAGCCAAACGAGCTGCTGCACGCTTTCCGCGGCCTGAGGGTGCTGCACTACCGCGAGACCGTGGTCAACGACGCGAGCTCCCCGGCGGTCGCGAGCCTGGTGGCCCGCAAGCCGAGCGGCGGCTGAGCGCTCGCCTGGTGATCCATCAAACTACAGGCAATGGCCAGCAACGCAGACTCGACTCCGCCTCGCAACGATGGCATCCGGCGCGTCCTCTCTGCCCTGGGTGTGCTGATCGTGGCGGCAGCTGCGATCCTGGGGGGTGACTTGTTCGGCCTGCGAGAAACGCTGCTGGGGAGCGCGACGCCGGCTCCGAGAGCGGCGGCCGTGAGCCCCTTCGTCTCCGTCGGCAATCGCGCCACCGGAGCCAAGACGGTGCTGCGATCGCAGCCCTGGTGGCAGGGGGTGCGCGAGCTCTCAGGCAGCGCCGCGACCACGCCGCCGGCCTTCAACATCGAGGGCGATGCCAGCCAGTGGCGCGTGAAGTGGACCTGTCGCACGGGTCACCTGAGCGTGCAGGCCTCCTCCCAGCCTCACCCGCTCCTCGACGTTCCCTGTCCCGGGACCGGCACCGCGTATGCGACCCGGACCGGCGAGACGAAGCTGCGGGTCAGCGCACAAGGCCCGTGGACGCTCCGGGTGGACCAGCAGGTCGACGTACCGCTCGACGAACCGCCGCTGGCGGCCATGACAGCGCACGGTACGGTCGTCCTCAGAACCACTAAGTTCTACCCAATCGACCAGACCGGGACCGGACGCATCACGGTCTATCGCCTCGCCACGGGCGCCTACGCACTGCGCCTGAGCAACTTCTACATCAGCCCGAACGTGGACCTGCAGATCCGGTTGAGCCCGTTGGGCGCGCCGCACAGCACGCGCCAGTATCTCTCCAAGAGCTCGGTGCTCGTGGCTCCTCTCGACATAACCACGGGATCCTTGAACTTCACCGTGCCCCGGGGCGTGAACCCAACCGTGTACCGGTCGGTGGTGATCTGGTGTCCGCTGATCACCAGCGCCTATGCCGCCGCTTCGCTGACCTCGACCCGGTGAGCCGATCGTCGCCACCACGTCATCGGTAACCGCGGCCGACCGGGTCCCTCGACTCGGCAGCATGCCGGTGATCCTCCCCAGCCGGCGCGACCCGCGCCTGAAGCTGTCCGTCGTGATCATCGCCCTGCAGGTGCTCGGGCAGACCGTGCTCGGCTTCAAGCTCTCGATCGCGCAGATCCTCGTGACCGTGGGCGCATGCGCGGTCGTGGAGGTTGCCGTGACGCTGCATCGCCAGCATGCGTTGGTGTGGCCCGCCAGCGCCCTGCTCACCGGCAACAGCGTCGCCTTCATCCTCCGTGCCTCCGGGACGCGGCACGGTGACTGGTGGACGCTGCACGGGATCCAGTACTTCCTGCTGGCGGCGCTGCTATCGCTGCTGTCCAAGTACCTGATCCACCCGGGCGGACGTCATCTCTTCAATCCGTCCAACGTCGGCCTCGTGTGGACGCTGTTGATCATCGGCCCGGTCCACGTGTTTCCGCAATACCTGTGGTGGGGACCGATCGGCGCGCCCGTCGTGGCGGCCCTGGCGGTGATCCTGCTCGGGGCGATCTGGATCCTGCGGTCAGTACGGATGATCGCGATGGCGCTGTCGTTCCTCGCGACGCTCGCCGCCCTGGTCGGCATCTTCGCCATCAGCGGGCGGAGCTTTATCGCGATCTGGCACTCCGGCCCGGTCAGCGGCGTCTCCTACTGGCTGGACATCTGCCTGTCGCCAGAGCTGCTGATCTTCGTGTTCTTCATGATGTCCGACCCCAGGACGACGCCAAAGGCGCGGCAGGGGCGGGTCCTCTACGGTGCTGGCACCGCGGTCGTTGCCGCCGGGCTGCTGTTCTGGCAGCCAACCGAGTTCGGAATCAAGCTGGCGATCCTCGCGAGCCTGACAGTGATGTGCCCGCTGGTGCCGCTGATCAGCCGCATCGCGCGCCGGCCGCGATCGCCGGTCGCGGCCAAGCCCGTGCCCATCCTGCCGCAGCCAGGCCCGCCGCCCAGCAAGTCCGGCCCGCGGTGGCTGAACCCAGCGCTTCTCGCCGCGGCGATCATCGCAGTGGGCGCCCCACTCGACACACTTGCGCTGACCGCGAACAAGCAACTCCCCTACATCGAGCAGGGGCTGACCGGGAAGCGGAATGCGCAGTAGAGCGCTCGCGCGGGATCCGGCTACCCGGGCACAGGCGCGCAGGCGGCGAGCGGGTCCGCGGCCTGCGTCAGCCCGAAGGCTTGCGCGATCAGCTCGTAGGAGTGCACACGCGCCGCGTGCTCGTGGGTGATCGTGACGACGATGACCTCCTCGGCACCGTACAGGTCAGCCACTTTCTCGATTCCGGCACGAACCGTCCCGGGGCTGCCAACCACGACGCGGCGTCGACGCGCGGGCGCCCCGGATCGCCGCCCGGCGCGTGCGGCGAGGAAGCGCTGGGCCGTCTCGACGGACGGCACCGGGGTCAGCTGACCCTCGCGCTGCAGGATCATCGCCATGCGGCTGCTGGTCGCGAGCTGCTCCGCCTGTTCGTCGGTGTCGGCGCACAGTGCCCACACGGCGATCACCACGCGCGGCTGCGCTACCTGCGCGGAGGGAGTGAAGCGCTGCCGGTAGAGCTGCGCCAACTCCGCTCCTTCGGGGTTGATGAAGTCCGCGAAGGCGTACGGGAGGCCAACCTGCGCGGCCCAGATGGCGCTGTCACCCGAGGAGCCCAGGAGCCACGGCTCCGGTCGCTGCGGACGGCCGGGCAGGAGGTCGGCCAGCGCCGCGAACGGGTGGTCGGCGGCGATCGAGCCGTCGAGGTAGGAGAGCAGTTCCGCGAGCTGCTGGGGGAAGTCGTCCGCTCCCGGTTGGCGACGGTCGCGTTGGAGCGCGAACGTGGTCATCGCGTCGCTCCCAGACGCGCGGCCGATTCCGAGATCTATTCGCCCGGGAAAGAGCCCGCTGAGCACGCTGAAGCTCTCGGCCACCTTGAACGGGCTGTAGTGCGGGAGCATCACGCCGCCGCTGCCGACGCGCAGACGGGAGGTGGCCGCGGCGATCGGCCCCACCAGGACCTCCGGGCTGGTGCCCGCGAGCATCGGCCCGCCGTGGTGCTCTGCCGTCCAGTAGCGGTGGTAGCCGAGCTCGTCGGTCCGGCGGGCGAGATCGAGCGTGTTCCTCAGCGCCTGCGCTCCGGTGGATCCGTCGGAGATCGGGGACTGGTCGAGGATGCTGAGGCGCACCTGATCCATGCTAGATGGCCGCGTCTCTCACTCCGTCACCGCGGCCTGCTCGCGCCTACGATGGTGTGCTGCCCGAACGGCCGCTACCACTACCAAGCCCAGCGCGACCTCCAAACCGCCCTGGGCTGCTGGCACGGGCACTGCCCGACCTGCCAGCGCAGCCTGCCACCATGACAACTAACGAAGTCCTACTAATAGTAGCGCTGAGCACCCCTGTGGACCGCTCGCAGAAGCGGTCCACAGGCGGCAGTTCGAATGTCAAACGTTCTTTGGCGTCAGCCAATCACGCGGCGAGGTCGGACCTCGGCCACGCTTAGGCCGGCCACCAGCGCAACCAGGCCAATCGCGAGTAGCCCGATCCCGATCGTGAGCGCGGAACCCGTTCCGCTTCCCGACATCGCACCCGGCGCGTTGCTGGCCAAGGAGGCCGGCTGGCGACCGCCGAAGCCGCTCCACAGATCACTGCTCGCCGTCAGTTGCGACGTCCTCGGTACGGTCGTTGCCGCCAAGGACTTCCCCGTGCAGACGAAGACGGCGCGGTTGAAGTCAGGCCCGGCGTAGAAGTGTTGCCGTAGGCGTTGCGTGCAGCGTGCGGGCTGTTGGGCTGGTGCCCTGTGCTTTACCGCCTGCGCTCGCCTGCACCTGCGGTACGCCGAACGATGGGGTCGAAGCCTGAGGGCTCGACGACGTTGGGTTCGACGGCTGAGGACTCGCAGTCTGAGTGGGGGCGGGGGACGCGACTGTGACCACGACGGCAAACGACGCCGGTGCGCTGCCGCCAGTTGGCTTAGAGGCGCTGATCACGTAGTCGCCGGCCTGGGTCGGAGTAGTCGCCGGGCAATAGATGTGCGGGACACCTACCGCGGCTGCTGTGTCCGCTGGTTGCCGGTCAGGGGCGGACTGGGGGACGCGCTTTTGCTCTCGATACAGTCCGCGCGTGCACACTGCGGGCACCCCCGCCCCACCCGCCACCACACACGCCGACACCCGGCGCTTTGTCCTCCTCGCCGCCCTCGGAGCGTGGACGATCGTCGTCCCCTACCTGGGTCGGGCGTTCGGCCTCGTCGTGAACGTCGCCAGGCGTATCGAGATCGTCGACCACGTCGTGCCGGGTACTCTGATCCTGGCGATCGGCGCGTACCTGGCCGTCTGCGCCAACCGCGACGCGGCGGGGACGTGGAGCGGGGCTATCGGCGGCGGCGTGTGCTTCTTGGCGGGTTTCTGGGTGCTTGCCACCCACGTCCCGC
>JAABUQ010005819.1_pt1 | contig 19249 bp, 28 predicted proteins | sample 5560001 | NCBI WGS metagenome assembly JAABUQ01 (sample SAMN10711888, study PRJNA513371) | rock metagenome | isolation source: Antarctica rocks | place: Antarctica: Victoria Land, Finger Mt nord | collected 2015-12-18
GGTCGCGCCGCCCACCTCCGCTCGGCCGGCCGATCCATCGTCAGTTCCGCAACGCTGGCGTCCTTAGACAGAAAGGCGACGCGGGCTGCACCCAGGAGAGATCGTGCGCTCTGACAGACCTTCCCGCTCGCGGGGTACGCATCGTATTGATCCCTCAACGGCGAGATTTGCTCCGGGACAGCGATGGGTGCCTTCCACACGTCCCTGCCTGTCGCCAGCGCCGGCTGAAGGAGGCTTCTCTGCCACCCAGTGAAGCTGAGGGTGCTTCGCGGCCCCGACCGTCGATCGCTCGGGCAGCGGTGGCAGCACGCTGCAAGGTTCTTACTTCCTGGGCCGTGTGGAGACCTGTTCAAGCCTCGTCTGGAGCCGATCGGACGACCGGCGTGGACTGCTCGTCCGCAGCCATGCCCGTGGTCCGCCGACGGCTGCCCTGCGGTGTCGCACGCGCCCGCTGGGCGGCTGGCTGTGCCAGCCTCGGTGCGGCCTGCTGTGTCTGCTGGTACCAATCCGCCACTATTTGGCCCGCCGTCTCACGCCCGCCGAGCCCGAAGGCGAGCCCAAACGCCAGCGCCAGAGCGCCCACGATCCCCATGAACAGGATGTTGACCAGCTCCGTGGCGATCCCGACCTGGTCGACCGCGACCAGGATCGCGAAGGCCCACACGGCCACGCGAGCGATGGAGGCAAGCAGGTCCGGGCTGCCCAGGCCCGTCTCGGCCGTGGCGCCTCGCATCAGGTTGGCCAGCGCGGTGGCCGCGAGGCCGCCAATGACCAGAACGACCAGCGCGACCGCCAGGTTCGGCAGCCACAACAGCAGCCGCTGGAGCACCTGCGACACGGCCGGCAGGCCTACCGCGTCGAAGGCACTCACCAACACGATCAGCCGCACGAACCACTTCGCTATGTCGGCCAGGAACCCGGCCGCGTCGGTGTGCACGCCCATCTGCTGTACGAACCCACTCAGCCCACTCCGCCGCGCCAGGTCGTTGAACCGGACCGCCCGCAGCACCGCGCCGACGGCGGCCGCCAGCGCCGAGGCGACCACCCAGCCGATGAGCCCGATGAGCGCGAACGCCAGGATTTTCGGGATCCCAGCCAATAAGAGGACGAGCGCGCTGGCGACGGAGGCCAGCACGACTTCGCCCCAATTCTGCACCGTTGTCGTCAGCACACCATGTCCTCTCCTTCCAGGGTCTCTTCGCGCATATCGGCCGATCCCACAAGGCGGAGCTGGAGCGCGCTCTCCGTCCTAGGAGTGGGTCGGACCGGCTGCGATCCGTCGCGGCCGGTCCGGGCCGCCGAGTCCGGTAACGTAGGGCACTCAGGCGCCGAGTGCTCCACTGATGCCGGCGCGGTGCAGGTTAATGTGACCGATCAGGAGATGCTCGATGATCTCCTCTGCACTGATCAGCTGATCCTCCCTGAGGGGATGTAAGGCCGTCCGCGCGAGCTCCTCGTCGTTCAGCCCTTTGACGACGCTCACCACCTGCGCGCCGTTGCGTCGGAGCAGCACGGCCGCCTCGTGTGGGCGATACTGTACCGTGCTGACACGCGCGTGCTGGTCGGCGTGCTGCGCGTTGATCAACTCCGAGTGGGTCTTCTGGCAGACGGGCGCCGCATTGCTCTTGCCGCGCCTTCTGACCGCCGCATCACTGGGCCTGTGTTCGTGGCCGATCGATTACCGACAAAAGCAGTGCCGAGCATCGACTGGTGCCCGGTCGTCTGCCAGGCGCGATCTCGGCCGCGGCGATGAACGTCGCTGCGACGCCAGCCAGCACAAGCACCTCAACGGCATGACCAGCGACGGCGCTGTCGATCCATGTACGCGTGTATGGGTTGGGGTCGAACAGACGCAACACCAGGCCGTGGATCGAGACATTGTCGGGTCGACCGCTGAACGTCGTTGACGCTTCGTAGCCAGCGGCTCGTAGCCAGCCGAGCAATGTAGCCACCGTCCGCGGCCAGGTGATGGCGAAGGAAACCACCAGTACCGTCAGGCTGGTGCAGACGGTAGCTATCGCGGCTCGCCAGGCGCGCTTCCAGAGCAGATAGACGATCAAGACAGCGAGGAAGGGCTTAATGGTCGTGGCCACACCCCAGGCGAGCCCGGCAAACGTGACGTGCCGACCGCTCAACAGCCAGAGTCCCAGCGTCAGCAACAACAAAAGCAGCAAGTTCGTCTCGCCGTGGTACAGGTCGAGGCGCACGATGCCGCTCACGGACGCAGCGCTGAGGATCAAGACAACCCATTTCCAGGCCAGCCGGTGGCCGAATTTCCGACTCAGCAGGACAGTCGCGCCTGCGAGACTGGCAATGCTGATCACGAGCCAGACCGAGCGTGCAAACGCATCGCCCATCGCCAGCAGGAGCACCAGAAACTCCGCCAGCGCGGGTGGATAGACGTATGCGTCGCGCACTTCCACGCTGCCAATCTGAGACACCGGGAACGGGGCGGACGCATAGGGATCATCGCCAGAGGCGAGGGCTCTCGAGGCCAGCAGGTAGACACCGAAATCCGTCGAGTTGCGCCAGTCTGGATTGCGCACAATGGATCTGGCGAGGGCAGCGCTGCCTGCCGTTAGCAACAGGGTTGAAAGGACAGCAACCACCAGGGTTGTCCGTGGCCAGCCTGAGCCTGGCGACTCAGCGCATGTGACGACTCCGGCGCCTGGACGGAAATACCTGGCTAAGCTCGGCAGATCCAAGATTCCCCCAGGGGCCGGGCTCCTGACTGCCCGCCCGCCCCTGGGGGCCTGACGGTGCCGGCGAGATGTCCAACCGTTCCGAGATCGTAACGTCGTCATGTGTCTGAGGGATCTCAGCATGCAATTTCTCAACCACAACAAAACACGCTGGCTGCGCGGCGTTCTAGCAACGTCCAACTGGTCCGAGGGCGAGTTCACCGTTCACGCCGTCGTCGAACGAAATGAACCCCGTCGAATACGAGCCCCTCAAAGTTGAGCGTGTCGGCGAGAAAAACGGGCAGGCTCCACGATTGCACGAAAGCCTCGCGTCGCGCGAATAGCGTTGCGTAGTCTGGCGCGCGCGTCACGATGTAGATGTCGATGTCAGAGACTTCGTCGGCGGTGCCCGCCGCGAACGAGCCCGAGGAACGCGGCCACGACCTGGCGCTCGTTTTCGCAACTCCTGGAATTGGTGGGGACCCCGATTACCACCGACTGCTGACCGGGCTCAGTGCGCACGCTGGGTCCCGTTAAGCTGCTTAAAACGCCGCGTCCCTCGCGCAGCCGTGGCTTCTTTGTGTCGCTGGAGGACGCAGCAAATCGCCTTGCGCGCCTTAGTCTGGCCACCGATGGTGACAACAGCAGGCGACGCGGTTCCGAGTACCGAACTCACGGCATTCCTCAGCGAGCATGATCTGACCGGGCGATGGGGCGTGACGCTCCGTACAGTGCAACGGCGCATCAACGAGGCAAAGCTCCAGGCCGTCACCATCGCCGATCGGACGCCGCATTTCTATCGCGGTGAGGTGGAAGCATGTGAGACAGCCCACGCATGGCCTGTCGTCCGCAGTGCGGCTGCCCGCCGTACTGCGACAGACACCTATCGTGTCTGTATCGCCCACCGCAAAGGCGGCGTCTCCAAGACGACGACGACCTTCTTCCTGTCACGGGAGCTGGCATCCATGGGGAAGCGGATTGTGATGCGCGACCTGGACAGCCAGCGGACGCTGACCAATGTGCTGCGCGCTCTTGGCACACCGATAGACGCGTACGGGCGGATGCCCTTTCTGAAGCGCATGGTGCTCGTCCCGGACGGAAGCCCCCTCCCCTTTCGCGCGGACGTCGAGGTGCTGGACACGCCGCCGGCACTCGACGATGCCGTGTCTGGCATCCGCCGCGCCGACGGGTTGATCGTCCCAGCGCAGCCGGAGCTAGTGGCGCTGACCGCGCTCAGGGACATGCTGGAGTTCTTGCGCGATACCCGGCGGCAGCAGCAGCCCGATCTTCGGATCATCGGCGTCCTGCCCACGCGGGTCGTTGGCCGCTGGGACGTGCAGCGAAAGTTCCTGGAAGAGATCGAGCTCCTGGCCGCCGAGTACGACGTGCCGATGCTCACGCCAATCCCCGAGAGTCGCCACGTGCAGACCTATTCGACGCGCGGCAGGTTGTGGCGGCCGGTGGCCGAGCGGGTCCTCGAAGCGATGGCTGAACGGAACACCGATGGCCGGTAGGCGCAGCCTCACTCTCACCGCACCGAGCGTGATCCGCGACCAACAGATGCTTCCTCAGCACAAGCAGGAGATGTTGGCTGATGCGGAGCGCGGGGACAGCCGAACCCGCGATCTCCTGTGGATCCAGCTAGACCACATCATTCGGACCCCCGACGAGCTAAACTCGCGCGTCGTCTATCAGCAGGGTGATCTCGAAGAGCTGGCCGAGTCGATCAAAGAGAACGGCGTCACAACCCCCGTGCTCGTCCGGCCGATCACACTCAGGGAGGCTGACCAGCACAAGCTCCTGATCAACGGCGTTGCCTCCGTGCCAGCCTACGTCCTGATCGCCGGGAATCGGCGCTATCTCGCCTCCCGCATAGCCGGGAAGACCCACATCCCAGCGATGGTCCGGGTGGCCGGTCCCGAGCAGGCCTTCGTCCTCAATCTGGTCGAGAACATCCAGCGGCGCGGACTGAGCAACAAGGAGCGCCTGCGCGCCGTGGGGATCCTGGCGAACCTGTACGACGAGGAGAGAGGGCGGCGCTTGAGCGTGACAGAGCTGAGTCAGCGGACTGGGAAGTCAACCGCGACGATCTCCACCTGGCTCCGCATCGGAGCAGCGGCCCCGTTGCGCGAGGCGCTGGAGCGGGATGAGCTTGACATCGGGCGCGCAATGTTGCTGACGCCCCTGGCTCGGCCTGAGACGATGGATGCTCTGATGGCGATCGTCCCCCAGGCGCGCGACATGGCCCGCGAGGAGCTCGGCCGCCTCGTGACCGAGACCTACCGCGAGGCCCGCGCGGCGCGGCCGCGGCGGAAGCGCACCGCATCACTGAATTTGCGCCGCCTGATCGACGCCTACCGTCTCTTGATGAATGTGGACGCGATTGGCGACAGCGAGGAGAGCACGTACGTCAAGATGGTGTTCGATCGCGCGGCTGAATTAATGGAGTAGCCCTCCTCGCGCACGATTGATCGGAGCCGCTCAACTCCCGTCGACCGGGCAGGGGAGCTGCTTGCGGAACCGTCGCTGCTCCGCGACGCGGACGAGCACGGGCGGCGGCTGCCGTGCCGGTTGTGGAGCTTCCCCTCGAAGTGGCGATCAGCGCCGGCCAGGTACGTCGGAGTAGCCGATATTTAGTTACGAGCCGACGCATCACAGCAGCTATCCGTCCAGGGTCGCTATTGTCCCTACAACCGCAGACCTGTCAGTAGGCGTCGATGAACTTAAGGTCCGTCGTTGCTGACCGGCTCCTCGCCAGAGTCGCCCTCAAGCTCCAGTGCCGACAAGATCCGATCGGCGGTCCGCTGAATGCGCGTACCCGCGGCTTTGATGGCGGCGATCGCCTCCGCGCCGCCACCGGACCAGGAAGCGATGTAGCCGAAGGACCACGCGTCCGACTGGATGTCGAGCCCGTCAGAGACGATGAACGCCACCGATTCGGCCTCCAGCTCCGCCAGCGCACGATCCGTAGGTTCCGAATGGAGGAACGCGTGCCCCAGCTCATGGCACAGCGTCTTCACGCGGTGCGCCGGCTGCAACCCTGTGCTCACTCGGATACGCCGGCTGCCGTGCGAACAATCGCCGTTCGTCTCGTCCTCGAAGACGTGATCCTCCACAGTGAAGTCGATGTCACTGGCGACCTGGAGTACTTGGGCGTACGCGCCCAGCGGGTCGTCGCCCGACAAGCGGGTGCAGATCTCAGGTAGGTCCTCTCCAGTCGTTTGCGAGACATCAAAGACTGGCACCGGTTTGAAGGCGGTGACGACGCGGGTGCTTTGCTCGGGGTCGTCATCCGACACGACACGTCGTGTGACAGGAGCAAGAATCCACAGTGCATTCTCGCCACGCCGCACGGTTCGGCCCAGCCGCCGCCAGGTGTGGAAACCCGTGACGCGTGTCGCTTCAGGGCACTGGAGGGCCACCAGCAAGGCGTTGGAGAAACTGTACTGGTGGAACCGCGCCTGAACGCGCAGCCACGTCGTCCACGTCTCGGAGCTCGTGAGTTGGGCGATGCCGTTGGTGAGCCGCTCGAGCGTCTCGTCCTTGCGACTGCTGTTGCTGATCATCGGGTGGTCCCTCCAGGGGAGCGGGGCTGTGATGCGCCCCGTCCGGCAGAGCGCCGGCCGAGCAGCAAGGCCGAGCGCAGCGAGCCAGGCCTGAGCCTTGCGGCGAACTGCGGCCGACGATGTGCCAGGGTGCTGCGTGAACAGCCCGCGTCAGGAGGGACCCGCTGGTGGTCGCCAGGTTCGCGAAGGGACCAGTCGGTCGGCCTATCCGACGCAAGCACGCAGCGTCGTTGGTGCGAGGGTGATGGGCCGCCTGCCCAGCGATCAGCCGGCCACTTGACAGGCTTCCAACCATGATCGCAACCCGGGCTAACCTCGAGGCAGCCAAACCCAAAGGGTTCAACGTGTGGTCCGTCCAGGCGATCTCAGCCGGGGTGCCCATCAATCGGCTTCCCGGTCGTTAGATCTCGTCGAGCCCGTGGCCGACATCGTCAGTTGGCTGGGCGGGCCCGTCGCCAGCAGGGCTCGTCGCATCGCCATCGCGGGGTGGCCGCCAACCGTGGCCGAGAAAATCAGGGATGCCTTTCCCGAAGTACCACTTCGCAAGCGTGTCGCCACCTGTGGCGTAGTACCGCTCGATCGACGTCCGCAGAACCGCCTCCATCCCGAAGCGGACGAGAGCAAGCGGTGTGACGTCGGCAAGCTTGTCGAAGCGGATCTCGGGTCCCCGCCACGTCCCCTCAACCGCGCCCTTGAGATTGCGGTTCGCCGCGGTCACGAGCGACGAATCGGTGAGCAGTGCGTCGTCACCATGGAAGTGCTGCGTGCTGCTGCGCGAGACAATGTGAGCGAGCAGCGCCATCTCGCGCGTGCCGATCTCCTCGAGGCCGTGGACACTACGGTCAAGGACTCGCTCCGCCTCGAGTCGGTGCAGGCCGTTCTGGCCTCTCCGCTTCGAGTCGTACTCGTCGAGTAGTTGCTGGTGGCGCCTCCCCTTCGTGCACACGAAGATCGGACGACGTGCGGCGTCCAACGCCTGGCCGAGGCACGGGCACGTGTGATCCTGGCAGGGGTACGGCGCCGAACTCATGCTGAGGGCGACGACACTCGACGGCAGTTCTGAAAGCAGCGGCAGCCCAGCATTCACGGCAGCCTCGCGGTGCTGCTCTTCCTCGGGCGGCAGTGGCACCACGATGCGCTTGGCAACGTCGATCACCTTGCCGCCGTCCAAGCGGACGCGGTAATCGTCGCCACAGATATCGACGATCGTCCCTCGCGCGCCGTCGCAGCCGTACCCGGTCAGCGGATCGAATTCGACGCTGGTGTCACGAGCGAGCCGGGCTACCTGGGGTTTGCCCGCCTGCAGCGGGCCCTCGGGGAAAGCGACCGCGGCGCTCTTAACGGCCGTGGCCTTGAGGCGATCGCGCTCTTTGGCGGCTGCCTTCTGGGCCGCCTCCTTCACGGCCGCGGCGAGCTCCTGGTAGTGCTTCGGTCTCAGGCAGTATTCGCCGTCGGGTAGCTTGCGGTAGGAGCCCTCCGGTCCAGTGCCGAATGGACACGCGCCGCGGCACAGCTCTCAACGAACGGATGTGGTCCCCACTCGCTTTTGTCGCGGATGGGGACCAGGTCGAGGCCTCGCGCGTGCTGAATTCGCGTGGAAATCTCCCACCGGTTGAGTAGCCCATGCTTGTCCTCCAGCTCGTGGGAGGTCCAGCGCTTCTCGATAGCGGCGGCGGCGATAAGCTCGACGAGCTGGGGCACGCTCTCGTAACGCAGCAGCGCAACCCCGTGGCTTGGCGAGAGTTGCCCCACCTGGATCCACTCCAGGACCTTCTGCGGCAGCCTGAGCAGACGGATGGCGTTGGCGATCGCCGGCTGTGATCGGTGCACCGCCGCGGCGATCGCCTGCTGCGTCATGCCCAGATCCTGGAGCTGGCGATAGCCGTCGGCTTCCTCGAGTGGATTCAGGTCGCTGCGTGCCAGATTCTCTAGCAGCGCCAGCCGAACGCGGGCAGCCGCGTCGAGATCGGTGCGTACGACGGCCGCGATCTCGGTCCAGCCGAGCCGCTGCGCCGCGCGCCAACGACGCTCGCCCGCGACGACTACATAGCGATCGCCAGCCAGCGTGACGACGATTGGCTGCAACAGCCCGTCGGCCTCGAGGGAATCGGCGAGCCGCCGCAGGTCATCGTTATCGAAGTGCTTGCGCGGATTGAGTGGCGAGCTGTCGATCGCCGCAAGCGGCAGGAGCACCGCCACTGCACTCTGCTCGGGCGGCGCGTCGTTATTTCGCGCGGAATAATTCGGAATCATCAGGCGCTCTCTTCGAGCGGCCTCTGGCGCCGCAGCAAGGCGGGCGGGCGACCACGGCGAGGTTTGGCGATGACGAATGGTGCTTCGGGCATCTGGTGGCGCTGGGGAGCGTCGGTGGCGATGGCGATGGCGCTGCCCGGCGGGCGGCGGAAAGGCTGGAGCAGGACCAGGCGGGCGGCGGGCGGCGGCAGCGCGACGGTGCCCGCGGTACGGCTGCACAACGCGCAAACGAGCTCGAGGACGTAGACGTAGACGTAGCGGACCGGCCGGCGTCGCCGATGACAGCTGCACGGTGCGTCAAGGGCTTCCTCCTCTGTGGTGCCGATGATGACGTCGCCGCAGTCGTCACACACCAGGCGGTGGTTGCCTGACGGCAGCTGCGCGGTGAGTGTGCTGACGGACTCGGAGTGGGAGGCCATCAATCCTCCCGATCGAGCCAGCGCTCGAAGGCTTCGGCGATGCTCAGAACATCGGCCGTGCCCACCTCTTCGTGGACCGTGGCGTAATGGCCGACGAAGATGGCGGCCGAGCGCAACGCGGACATGCGACGGATCTCGCGATCGCGCACGATCGACGTCGGCGAGCTGGACGCCGGCGCCTCGTTGAGGACCTGAAGCTCGCGGACGAAGCCGCCGGCGTCCAGTCCAAGTGTGACGCGGGCGCCTCGGCGCGGCGGAGCGATTGGCTCCGCCGTGTACTTCGAGAAATTCCGGTAGGCGTCCTCGCCGACAAGCTTGATGCCGCGTTCGTTACTCGCGCCCACCTGGCCGTCGATGTGCTCGACGACGCGGCCGCCGCCGTTCGTGGTGGTCATGACGGTTACCACTTCAAGCCGCAACAGCCGTCGCGGTGGCAGACGTTGATCGGGCAGGCGCAGATCGGACAGCCGGGCCAGTCGAATGGCTCCGAAGCTGGCCAGAATTTCTCGTCGAAGTCGAAATCGACCAGGAGCGCGCGGCCGGCGTCCGTCAGGACATAGCCGCACGGCGCGTCGACGTCGATCGGTTCAACGGGCTCGGACCAGGCCGAGCACAGATCGTCGTGGCGGCTGAAGAAGCAGCCGCACTCATCGCAGATGAGCGGGTCGTGGTAGGTGGCGCTGGGGGCCATGGCTCAGGCCCCCTCGAAGCGGCTGACAATGCGCTCGTACTGGGCGGCGAGGTCACGTTCGACCGGGCTGACCACGCACCTGGCGGCGGCGATCGGCGTCGGCTCGATGCCGTCGTGGTCGACGCCGCGAGTCGCTAGCTGTTCGTGGTCGACAGCTCGTCGCAGCGTCTGTTGGTCCGGCGCGTCGAACACCTGGTGGCGCTCGAGGCCGAGCAGCGCACGGCTGAACATGACGGCCGCGAGGCTGTGTTTGCACTCGGCGCCGACATGGCGCGCGCTGTCCTGGCAGGTGCAGAACGCGGTACCAGGCTCGGCGTTGAGGTTGACGCGGTAGCTAGTGGACGCGTCGCGTTCGCTACTGACGCGCCACGTGCCGTCGAGCTCGGGGCTGACGGCGCGGAACAGCGCGATGAACGCGGCGTGCTCGAGCTTGCACGCGAGCTCGGGATGGCGGGCGGCGCCGCGGCGCACAAGATCGCGGATGGTGTCGACCTGCATGAGACAGGCTCCCTGGGGCGAGATCGGCGGAGCGGGTTCCAAGCGTTCCGCCGTCAACCACAATACTACCACAATTAGACTACAAAGTGAATATGTAAAAGAGTAACTTGTGCTGGCAATGTGGTATGGTGCGCACATCTATCGCTTACAGGAGAGCGCCACTCTTATGCCCTCACTCGCAAGCGTGCGGCGCCGCCGACTGTTGACCCAGCGAGCGCTGGCTAACAAGGCCGGCGTCGCTTTGAGCACCGTCTACGCCATTGAGAATGGGCGGCGGGCGGTACCCCGGTTCGAGGTCATCCGCAAGCTCGCTGAGGCGCTAGAAATCGAGCCGCTCGAGATCGACGAGTTCCGCCACGCCATCGGCGATGAGGCGAGCAGACGAACGGCCGCCGCGGCGTGACTGAACACCCCACCGCTGACGGCCGCCCCGCTTGGAACCGTTAGCTCTCGCCCCAGGGCTACGCTAACGTCGGGATCGTAGCCGATCCAGCAAGGAACCTCCCATGACCACTAAAGACGAACTGCACCATCTGGTCGACGAGCTCGGCGACCAGGACCTGGCGGACGCCCAGCGTATCCTCGAGGACATTCGTGCGCATGGCCACGACGCACTCGCGCGGAAGCTGCTCACTGCCCCGATCGACGACGAGCCCGAGACGGACGAGCAGCGCGCGGCCGTCGATGAAGCCTGGGAAGCAATCCACCGCGGCGACGTCGTCTCGGACGAGGAACTGCGCCGCGAGTTGAGGCTTTGACCTGGGAGCTCGTCTGGACCCGACCCGCACTCCAGGACATGCGGCGTCTCGACCACCAGGTGGCCGAGCGGATTCGCCGCGGAGTCCTTCGCCTCGCTGAAGCCAACGAAGGTGACGTACGACGGCTGCAGGGCAAGACGCCGGCCGAATGGGCTCTAAGGGTAGGCGAGTGGCGGGTCCGCTTCGCCTACGACTTCCAGGCGCGCACGATCCGCGTGCTGCGCGTGCTGCCGCGGGGTCGAGCCTATCGTGACTAAGGCGCCGCGGTCATTTCGGAACTGCGTGTTGCGGGTAAGCGTGCCGGCCGGCGGCGTGATTTGGTGGCGCTCACGCCGCCTCGGGCGTCGTTGGTTCCGAGGATGACGGTCGCCTGCCCGTCGAGCACGCAGCCCTCCGGGCAGGCTTCCAAACATTACGCCTCTATGGCATAGCTAGCGGGTCGCTAATTCCCGTGCGCCGCGCGGGAGTGAACCCACGACGAGCTGGCCCGGCTGCCACTCGGGCGAGCCAAGTGCGCTGACGACTTCGTACGGCCCCTCGGGTGTCGACCGAGCGAAGACCACGCCCCGACTGGTCGCCGGCGCGTAGCGGTACGGCTCGTGCCAGCCACGCTGCTGGACCAATTGAGCGCACGCGTTCGACCACAGCCCGAAAACACGCCGCGCGAGGTCGTCGGGTAAACCGTCCATCTGCACGCTGGCCAGACGAGCGACAGTAGCCTCGGGATCATCGCGATAGGGACGGCGAGGGGCGTCGCGCAAGGCATCCTCGGCTGGCACCACCAGCCGTTGCCGCTCTCGCCAGCGGAGGACGTCGGCCAGGCTTTGCACTTCCCGCTCTTGCGAAACTCGCGTGCCAGCGGCCCAAGCAGGCGCTCCGCCTCGTCGAGCTGATTGGCACTCAGCGCGGCGCGCACGGCGGCGATGCCGTGAGCCAGTCGGCCGGCGCGTTCGGCTTCCGCCCGCTCGGCGGCTTCGGCTTGCTCCTTTGCCAGCCGCCGCCGTTCAGCCAGGGCACGCGCCAGGTGTGGCCGACTGGCCAGCTCGTCGGCGGCGCGAGTGCGCTCGGCGAGCAGTTGCGTACAGCTCAGCTCGGCTGCCCGCGCGGCAGCGGCGTGCTGCGAGGCCAGCGCGCGAGCCTCGTCGGTGAAGGCCTCGGCCGACAATTGCTCAGCGACCGCGCGCAGTCGTCGCGCTTCGGCGAGCGCCCGCTCCCCGTCCGGGCGCTCGCCGAGCAAGGTTTCGTACTGCGCCAGGTCGATGGTGGCCTGCTCGCGGGCGCGAGCGTCCTGCCGCGCCATACTCTCCAGTCCGCCGCTCAGGCTGGACAGTTGGGCCAGCAGTCCCGCCAGGTTTTGCGCTGCTGGTGTTGCCGGTCCGACCGAGGACTCGTGGCTCTGCTCCGGTTCCACCGCCATCTCAGGTCCAGGTGGGAGCGACTGAACGTCGATCACTGAGCCAAGATCGGCGAGGTCGGTGAGGGTGATGCCGCGATTGCTGCTGTTGTTGTGCGTCGAAGACATTGGGGTAATGTGCTCCAAAGTCGGCGGAGCCGATTCTTTCGACCCCGCCTGTCAGGAAATGGCTATCCAACAATCAAGTCTTGACCGAGTAGGGGCGAGGACTGCCAGTCCTCGCCCCTCCCTGAGCGCTCAGGTGGTCGGCGTGCCGATCAAGCTCCGCCGCAACTCGCGTAGCGCGCGGCGTACCAGCGCGTTGGCCGCTGCCTCGGTGACGCCGAGCTCGTCGGCAACCTCCGCCAGTGTGTGGCTATCGGCGTAGCGGCTCAGCACCGCGGCCTGCTCGTAGCAAGCGGACCCGAAGCTACGCACTCAGATACTGCTACTGCGCGGCTGCGGTGAACGCGCCGCGAGTCAGACGGCGCCGAATACTTGCTGGACTACGTCAAAGGGAAGAGATTGGCTGCCTGCTGCTTTTTAGAATGTCGAGCAACTCCATGACCATCCGCGACGATGTTCACCAGCTGATCGACGAACTCGCCGAGGACGACCTGCCGGATGTGCGGGCGCTGCTCGAAGCGCTGCGTACGCAAGACCGCGCGACCGAGGCTCTGGCCGAGAGACGAGGCCAGGCGGTCGACGATTGGCAGCGCGACGCGATCAGAAAGGGCGTCGCCTACGCCGCAAAGCAGGACGCTGAGTGGGTAGCGCACGACGACATGTTGGCCTGGCTAGGGTCGTGGGGCACCGACCAGGAGTTGTCGCCGCCGCCTGCTCGTCGTCAAATGTGATCGTCGTCGTATAGAGCCTGCTCGTTCGACAGGACCTGGAGGCGCTCCGAACCTACATCGCCCGCGAGAACCCAACCGCTGCGGCGCGTAGCGCCAGACGTATTGCCGCAGCCGCCAACCGACTCTCGCGGTATCCAGCACGGCTCGGCCGGGACGCGATCGCCGACTGGCGTGGCAGCTACGATCCAACCGTGTCAGTCGTCGCGCCTCCAAAACCCAGCCCCTCGCCGCCCAAACCACGGCCGGCACCGGGCCGCCCTCGCCCGCCGAGGTAGTAGTCAGCGACCGACTACAGGTAAAAACGGGCGAACTCGGGATCGTTGGCGATCGCGTCGCTTTCGGCGAGTTCATCCTCGGTCGGCTCGAGCTGTTGCCGGCGGACCACTTTGCGCCCCAGCCCATGAACGACGGCCCACGCGCAGTTCTGCGCACCGTCGACGATCAACCAGTAGCCACTACGTCGGAGGGAAGGCAAGGCATCATCCTCCAAGCGCGCCTCGTGCTCGACCAGCCATGCGCCGACCTGGCCAAGCGTGCGACCGGCTCGCAGCCAGGCCAGCCACACTTGACGGTCCAGCTGGCTGACCCCGCGACGCAGCCCGTCGCTCCAACCTAACTGGTCGGCCTGGGCATCCCACCACAGCCCAACCAAGCGGCGCGGCTGACGATCGTCGCCGTCGGTCACCGAAGAGAGCGTCGCTACCGCGCGGTCGTAGCCGAGTTGATGGAGGAAGGCGGGTGGTAGAGAGAACGGAACCGGGCGCACCATGATGGGCGGATAGTGCTCGTTGATCGACTGCGTGTCGTGTTGGTCCGACATAGGAACCTCCTTGAAGATGTTGCTGACAAAGCGATTAGATTAGAGAGGGACGTCGCCCAGTTCACCGCTGCCCGGCGGCGACGATGAGCCGGTCGGGCGCGCGGTAAACGAACACGCCACCCGGATGCAGCTGACCCGAACGACATACCTCCGTATACGCGTCGTGCATGGCAGGCCAGCGGCGGCGGACCCCGACGGCGATCCCGCGCCTATGCGACTGAGTGTGTTCACTCATGCGACCGCGGCGGCCTCCTTCCTCCTACGCCGGCGGCGGGGTGACTCAGCGACGCCCGGCTGTGACCGTCCGGATTGGCTGTCTTGGACCTGGTCGTCAACGGCAGGCATGAGTCGCTCTTCGGCGAGCGTGACGCGCTGATGCTCGAGTTCGTCGAGGTGTGCCAATTCCTCCGCCGACAGTTTGCTGCTCAGGCGTGCTCGAATTGCGGCTGCATCGTTTGCCGTTGCATCGTTTACCGCCATGTCTGTGCTGGTGCTGCTGGCGACCTCGGACTGAACGGCTTTCGTCTCAGCATCCTCCAGGCGCGCGGTCCCCGCATGCGCGGCCACATGCCAGAAAGGATTCTTGCAGTCCGGTCTGGCCGGCTCGTTCTCGCGAGCCTGACATTTCATACATCGAGCCGAGACAGGCGCGGCAGGCGGTGGGCGCTGTGGTCGCGGCACCTCGGTCAGCATGCGATCGAGCGATGGTTGGGCAGCGGGGCTCGATGGGCGTTGGCTAGAGTCGTTTACCCGAGTGTGGCCAACGTCGTCTCCGTTCGCCTGTCCATTTGAAAAAGAAGGAAAGTCACCGCTGGTCACAGGTGCGGCCGTCGCGACGGCCGCGGGTTCTTGTACGGGTTCTTCATACTCCGGGTTAAAAGACGTACCGGGTTCGGGTGACAGTACCGGTAACGACTTCTGCGTGTTTTGGCCGGTAGCGTCGCGATTTTCAGGAAGTCCCGTCTTTACCGGCGCGACTTCTTCCGGTACCGGTACTGAATTCCTCGCGGAGGCCGTGTTGTCGACCGGTACCGGTAAGGAATTCTCTGAGGAAATCGCGACGATACCGGTACGATTTCTGAGGCTTCGACTGGGCCATTGGTCGGGTCGAAGAGACCATTTGCTCGGCCGTGCGCGGCCGGGCTCCTCCCCGTTGGCAGGTCGGCCTGGTCGCCGTCCCTCTTCCAGCTTCACGATGTAGCCTTCGCGCTCGAAGACGCGTAAAACACGCTGCACCTGGCGCTCCGAGGCGTTTGCCAATTCGGCGATCGTCCCTACCGCCGCGAAGCACTGCCACGTGTACGCTGGACCGAGGATCTGGTCTCGCGTGGGGTTCGTGAACTTGGCCATGGCCATCAAGATGAGCCGCGCTACGGCCTCCGCGACAGCGGGCGCGCGCGTGTCACGCTCATCCATGATGGGCGGGAGTTCTGCGAGCCAGATCAAGTCGTAGAGCTCGCCTGAGCTCCGCTTTGGCCGCAGCTCGGCACGACCGCTCACCGGTCTGGTTCACTCCCTGCCGCGCTGTGCACGCGGCGGCTATGGTGGTATTCTTTCATCAGAAAATCACCTCGAGAGCACCCGCGCGCGGAAGCTTGGACGGCGATGCGTAGCGGGTGTTTCTGCGTCTTGGGCCGAAACCGGCCGGCGTCAGGACTTCAGCTGGCGGTCCTCCTTAGGAGGCTGCGGGGTCTGAGCGTCGGGGTCGGGAACGTATGTCTGACTGGCCGCATAGGCCTCGATCTCCGCCAGATCCAGGCGGAATTGGCCGCTCGCGAGTCGCCGCGCGGAAAGCGTTCCGTCCTTGACCAACCTCACTATCGTCCGACTCGAGACCCCCAGGACCGTGGCCGCCTGGCCCGTGGTTACCCACTCGGGTGCCGCAGGCGCTTTGCGCGTCCGCGACGTTCTGTCGACCACGATTCGAGTTTATAACGTGCTTGTCGCAGTTGTCGTCACTGCGCCGGTTTTTGCTTTTGTCAGGCCGGTAAGTTGCCGGAACATGAACCGACTGGCTTCCCAGGTTCAGATTCGACGCCAGTGATGTCAGTCGACGAGAGGCAGCCCTGCACGAGCGAGGGTTGCCTGACGTTGATCTTTTAGCGGAATGCCGAACGGGCGTGGCGTGTTCGTTCATGCCTCACGTACGTGGTCAGCACCGAGCCGGGCATGTGCCCGCGCTACAGCAATTGGGTTGCGATCGCAGGTCCAGAAGCGCCGGCCGAGCGCGTGTGCTACGACGGCGGTTGTGCCGCTACCGACGAACGGATCGATGACCAGGTCGCCTGGAAACGACAGCAGTTTGATGAGTCGGCGCGGCAGCTCTTCGGGAAACGCGGCTGGATAGCCGACCCGCTCGGCGTGCTCGCCTGGGAACGACCAGGCCGCGAGTGTCCACGCCAGCCATTCGTCGTGGCCGAGGTCGCTTGGATCGGTGCGCCCAAGGTTCCATTCGCCTTTGTGGACGATGAGCACCAGCTCCGCCGGGCAGATCAGGTTGATCGCCGACGGCGAGTCGATCGAGCCGCGCGCCGTGCTCCTGGCGATGTTGCCCTCCGCCCAGACCACGGTCGTTCGGTACTGGAAGCCGGCCGCCCGCAGCAGCTGCAGCCAGTCGCAGGCCAGCGCTTCACGCTGGCCGCGGGCGGTGTCGACGGGCACGTTGAGCGCGAGCCGACCGTTCGGCTGCAGGACGCGATACAGCTCGGCGGCCCACGTGGCCGCGGCGGCGAGGTAGTCGGCATAGACCGTGAAGTCGATGTACCCCTGCTCCTGGATCCCAAGACAGTAGGGAGGGCTGGTGATGGCCAGCGCAACGTGCTCGCACGACGCCGGCTGGCAAGCTGCGTTGTGCTCGTCGCCGTCAGGCAACGGCAAGTGTGCTGCGTCGCCGACCACAACGCGGTAGCTGTCGTCGACGTCGTCATCATCATCGTTATTGCGTGGCCTAGGGAGTGGGATGGCCAACGGCCGATTGTCGAGCCGGGCAGCACGCTGTTCAGCCTGTCGTTCGCGGATCACCGCTCGTAACTGGGTCAGGGTGAGCCTGGAAAGATCGCTGGCGGCAGCGATCGCGCGCTGTTCGTGCGGCTTGAGCGGCGCCAGCTCGAGCGCATGCAGAACCGGAAGTAGGGCTCCGTTTTTCTCATAATGAGAAATTGTTCTGTCGACCTGTGCGGCGGTGAGTTGGCGATAGAGCGTGGCCTGGCTATGAGAAAACTCGGACGCGACGCAGGCACGCCAGGAGTCATAGCAGAGCGCGCGCCAGCCCTCGCGTTCGTACAACTCGAGCAATTTCACGCGGGCGTCGTTCAGGTGGCGGTTGATTTGCTCGACACACTGCCGCGCCGCGTCGCGCGACATCGGCAGCGCGTTGCGGTTGTCGTCGTCCTGCCGATTCCAATCCACGGCTACAGTCACGACGACGTCGCTCGTGGAGCGTGGTCCAAACTCGGTGGCCAGCACGCACACCGATGTCCGACAGACTCTTGCGCATCGCAATGGCACGGGTCGTTGCACGCCGCGCAACTCGAAGGAGACTCAGCCTGGAGCCGTTGCCACTCGGGCAAGCTGTGGATCCAGGCGCGGACAATGGTTCGATCGTCGTGCTGGTGACAGCACCAGATCGGCTCTGTGATGGCACCCATCGGCCGCACCATCTCGCCGGTCGGACGGCCACACACGACACACGGGCGGTGGCCCCTGGCGAGCTTCGGCCCGGCGCCGCTGTTCATTGTCACGATGCCGCCAGGTCGGCAAGCTGCACCAGCCGCCGTCTGAGCCGCGCATCGTCGATGCAGCGCTCGGCGAGCCGCCGCAGGTCGGCGAGTTCTTTTCCATGTACCAGCACGACCAGCTGCTCGAGGTCCAACTCGCCAGCGCTGGCGGCGCCGAGAGGTACCAGCAGGTCGATATACGAGCACGGCTCAGCGCCAATGCCGGCCACAACAGCGCCCAGGTGTACGCGGCCAGCGCGGTCGGTGAGAATACCTAACTGCCAGGCCTGGGCTCCAGAGCGCACGGTGTCGTTTTCGGACGGCTCGAGCGTCGGCTGCGCGACGATCGTCGATTCGTCGAGGGTTGTCATGGTGGTTCCTCCACACGGCTCAGGAGGGCGGAGCGGGATCCCCGGTCAAGAGCTCCCGCCCCGTCCAGCCTGGCGCTCAGTTTTCAGAAGGGCAGGTCGGAGTCCTGTGCGTCATCGGGGAAATCGCCGACGGCGGCGCTCACCAGCGCGCGACCGTCCTCGCCGTCCGGTGCAGCGCTGCGGCCGCTGACGGTCTGGACTTCGTCAGCCCAGACATCGAAGCCGGTGCCTTGCTCCCCATCTTTGCGCTGGAAATGGCTGATCTGGAGTCGACCAACAACCAGCGCTGACCCTTCTGCAGATGTGAGGCGTAGTCAGCCTGACGGCCGGCGACGTTGATCCGGAACCACTCGGTGCTGTCCTCACGCTGCCCATTGGCGTTGGTGCGTACCTGGTTGACGGCGATTCGGAAGCCAGCGATTTGGGTCCCTTTGGTCGAATAGCGAAGCTCGGCGTCACTACCAAGATTGCCCAGTACGGTCACTCGCAACATGTCCTTAACCCTTTCGTCTCGAACGGTCACACCCTGATAGGGCATGGCACACGGTCCAACTATCACCACTGCCGCTCCACGAACCGCCAACCGGCTGGAGCGGGCTGTTCACGCTGCATGAACCTCCTTCCGCTCGACCTCGAAGCCAGGCTCGGTGCCCCCGACCCGGTAGTCATCCGAGCTGATCTCCTCCATGAACTGGGCGTACCCCTCGAGACGAGACCACCTGACGAACGCCAGCCGCTGCGCCTGGACTCGGTCGAATCCACGAGCCACTGCCTGATTGATCCTGTCGGTGTGCATACGAACCTCTCCTTTCCTTTCACGTCGGGGCTCACTTCCGGGGGGCTGCAACTCTTAGAAGCTCGCATCCGTGGCGGCGAAGGGGCCCCGTCACCCGCAGGGCCATGGCCGCCTGATGGGAAGGGGCCCCAGGCGCTTGGGAAACCTGGGGTAGGTTCCCATCGCGAGGCGACCAGGGAGCCCGCAGGCTTGACGGGGAACGTGGCCACGGCACGTCGCTCACTCTCAAGTTGCGGCCCCGCCGTTCTCGCTCCCGATCCTGCCAGCCATCCCGATCGCACCCATCCTCAGGCGTCGTCGACGTCCAGTACGAGTTGTCCGTCGCCCTCGGACTCATTGCCGGGCACGTCCGGTAACCCCGGGGCCGGTGGCAACGTCGGCACGGGTGGAGTGGGCAGTCCTTGTCGAGACCGCAGCCCGCCGACCGTAC
>JAABUQ010005820.1_pt1 | contig 19249 bp, 14 predicted proteins | sample 5560001 | NCBI WGS metagenome assembly JAABUQ01 (sample SAMN10711888, study PRJNA513371) | rock metagenome | isolation source: Antarctica rocks | place: Antarctica: Victoria Land, Finger Mt nord | collected 2015-12-18
CCCGGCCGCAAACAGCATTATCGACAGGCGATAGCTGCCCGTTTGCGCGAACGACACGCCCATCGCCACCGGCCCGACCGCGTTGCCGACCATAAACAGGGTGAAGACGTAGCCGTAGATGGTCCCGAACGCCCGCTGACCCATGTAGCGCGAGACCAGATAGGCGATCAGGTCGACCTCCGCGCCCAGCCCCAGGCCGACCAGCACCGTCGCGATCCAGGCCGGGCCGGCCGCTCCCGATGCGAGCAGGACGACCAGGCCCGCCAGCGGCGCCGTGAAAAAGCCCAGCACGACGAAGGGCGCAAACACCCGGTCCAGCAGGAATCCCGACAGCAGTCGGCCGAAGATCATGGCCACGCCGCCGACGCTGATCGCCGCGGCCGCCTGCGCGGCCGAGACGCCGCGGTCGGTCAGCAGGGCGACGAGGTGCGCCATGACCCCCGCCGAAGCCAGCGCCACCAGCAAGAAGGCCACCCCGACTTTCCAGAACACCGGGTCTCTCAGAGCCTCGTTGGCAGTAGAGCCCCTCCGGACAGCAGAACTCTCGGCCGCCGAGTTTTGGCGCCGGGGCAGCGTCAAAAAACTTGCCGGAAAGGCGACGGCCAGCACCAGGCCGGCCAGGCCGAAATAGGCGATCCGCCAGCCGTAGGCGGCGATCAAAGATTGGGTGAAGGCGGGCACCAGCGTGGCGCCGATGCCGATTCCGGCCATGGTGACGCCCAGCGCGAGCCCGCGCCGGGCCTGAAACCTGGCCGACACGGCCTTGGCGAAAGGCACCGTGGTATAGCCCGTCGCCACCATGCCGGTCAGGCAGTAAAGGGCGATGAAGGCCCACGGCGTGCGGGCGACTGCGCCGAGGGACGCCAGCCCCAGCGCGGTCAGCGGGATCGAGATCAGCACAATCCGGCGCAGGCTGTAACGGTCGGTGAGCAGGCCCACGATCGGCGTCGAGATCGCCACCATAAGCAGAGCCAGCGCCGGCGCCGGCGAGATGGTCCCGCGGTCGGCGCCCAAAGCCTTCGCCAACGGCTTGACGAACACCGCGAAGCTGAACTGCACCACGGGCCCGAGGCTCACCGTCAGCGTGGCCGCCGAGCCCGCCACCAGCGCCCACGCGCCGACCGGCCGAGCGCCGTCCTCAGAGTTCATGGTCGGCCTCCGGTGCCGTGGACGCCGCCCGGGTCGGCGTAGCGGTCCCGGGTGCGCTTTAGAATCGCATCGAGATCCTGGCGCGAGTAGTAGCGCCCGTCGCGCACGACCGCCTCGACCTTGTGTAGGTTGGCGACCGAGCGGGTCGGATCGCCGGCCAGCAGGACCAAGTCGGCGTCCTTACCGACCTCTACGCCGCCCAACCGGTCCGCAGCACCCATGAAGGCCGCGCCGCTGAGCGTGGTGGCCTGCAGCACCTCAAGCGGCGACATACCGGCCTGAGCCAGCAGGTCGAACTCCTGGTGCAGGCCGAAGCCCGCGATCACCCAGCCGCCGCCGAAGTCCGACCCGGCCAGCAGCGGCACGTGATCGCGGTCGAAGCGGCGGACCAGGGCCAGCTGGGCGGCGAACAGGCTCCGCAGCGCGGGCCTTTGCGCGCCGGTCTTGGCGATGAACTGGTCGGTGACCTCGGCCCACAGCCGCCGACTCTTGGCTGTGGCGTACTGGAGGTTCGGGTCGTTCCGGTAAACCGGATCGTCCGCCAGCTCCATCGTCCGGAGGCGGATTAAGGTCGGAACCTGCCAGGTCTGGTTGGCCCGAAACTCGCTTGCCAGCTCGTCGCACTTGGCTGGATCCAGGGTGTCCAGCACGCGCTCATAACGCGGGAAGTCTTCCGGGTTGGTGGTCAGAATCGGGTTGACCAGGGTGCGCGTGATGAGCGCGGCTAGAATCGCCGGCGCCGGCGGCGGGCCTGGGGGTCGAAACGGCCCGCCCTTGGGCAGGCTTTCGCGCAGAGCCGCCTCATCTGTCGAACAGCCCAGGAAGATGCTGTCACGGGGCCCGAGGTGCTCGATGGACCGCATCCCCGCCTTCGAGGCGACCCGCACGTCAACCGCGGGCGGCAGGTGCCCGACAAAGGTCAGCCCCTGCCGCCGCGCCTCGGCCAACCCGGCCAGATAAGCGGGCGGCGGCCCATCGACGGATTTGATGAAGTCGGCACCCTGGGCACGCTCGTCACGCACCAGGGCCGTCGCCGCCTCGGGTGTGCCGGCGTTGAACCGATTCAGGATTGTCCCCGGCATGGCGAGCAGCCGCGGGGCGTCGGGCGTGGGCATCAGCGTGCCCCTGCGCCGCCGCGCAAGCAACTCGGGCGAGCCCGACATCTGCCGAAACCCAGTCACTCCGTTGGCGAGCATCAGCTCCAGGCTGCCGACAGGGTCTTCCGAGTCCAGTATATGGGCGTGCATGTCGAGAAAGCCGGGCACGAGATACTCGCCCCTTGCGTCGACCACGCGGCGCGCGGCATGGCTGGGCGAACGGCCCGCCTTGGCGATGCTTGCGATCCGCCCGCCGTCGACGGCGACGTTCATGTCGCGTCGTAGCGCGCCATCGCGCGTGTCCACGACGATCACGTGGGTCAGCAGCAGGTCGTGGGTGATCACTTCGGCCCCGGCCGGCCCGTGCGCCGAAACCGTCAGCGCCGCGGCCGCCGCCAGCGCCCATGACGCTACCGTCAAGCGAGATTTCATCGGCTCAGTACTTCACCGAGGCGCGTATTCCGTAGGTGCGCGGATTGGCCGTGGTCAGGGCGATTAGGTTGGCGAAGCTGTTGGCGTTGGTGGCGTAGCGGTTGTCCTCTAGGTTGCGGACGAAAACCGCCAGCGACCAGGGGCCGGTGTCCGGCGTGAGTATCAGCTGCGCGTTTGTCTGCCAAGTCGGCGTCTGATGCTCGGGCGCTATATAGTCAAATCCGACGTATCGACCCGACTGGTACTGGGTGTCGATCAATCCCTGCAGTCTGAACGGGCCGAGCGTCGCTGTGTGCTGTAGGCCGAAGTCGAGCGTCCATTTCGGCGCGTTGAACGACTGCTTGCCCGAGCAATCGACGTTGTCGAGCGTGGGGTTGGGGGCGTAGCTAGACAGCTTGCAGCCCGTCAGCGGCGGGGCCCCGCCGCTGATCGGCGCCTGGAACAGGAAGTGGTCGTAGGTGGCGTCGAGGTACTGAACATTGGCCGTTACCGTGGTGTCGGGGGTGGTCAGGTAGCGCCCCTCGAGCTCGACACCCTGGTTAGTCGAAGCGCCGACGTTCTGAGTGAAATTGCCGGTCTGGCCCGCCAAGTCTACGCCCAGATGGGAGATCTGCTGGTTCCTATACTTCCAATAGAACAGCTCCGCGTTCAGCTCCAGCCGATTGTCAAATAGCAGATTCTTGACGCCGACAGTATAGGCATCAATGTATTCGGGCTGATAGGTCTGATAACCGTTGACCAGAGAGAACCCGCCAGCGCGGAAGCCCGACTCGAAACTGGCGTAGGCCAGCGAGCGCGACCCCAGGTCGTATTCGACAGCGGCGCGGTAAGTTGTGCGAGAGTTGTCGAGCGGAGAATTGACGACGACGTCGCCGCGGCTGACGATGGCTCCGGTTCCGACGACGGGCAGCACCCCGTTCACACCGGGTACGGGTAACGCCTCCTGCGCCAGCGTGTTGACCACGGGGAAGAACGGCGCCGCCGGGCAGGTCGGCACGCCGGCGACAATGACGCGACACACTATCAGCAAGCGGACCGAGTCGCCGTTGAAGTTCTTGTGGTCGTCGGTGTAGCGCACGCCCCCGGTCAGCCGCAGCTTGTCGGTCAAGTGCGCGGTGACCCGCAGGAAACCCGCTCCGGCGTTGATCCGGTCCTTGTAGTCCTGAAACACCGTCTGGAACTGCTGATTGACGGCGAAGTGACCTTTGTCGTTCTCGTGATAATAGAGGCCGCCGAAGGTGTAGTCGAAGATGCCGATCCGGCGTCCCGCAAAGCGCACTTCGGTGCTGATCTGCTCGTCGTGCTCGGTCAGGTGCGCCAGGAAGGTGGGTACGGCGGTGTTGCTGACGAGCGAAGAGGGCGAAAAGACGGAATGACCGTCAGCGTGCCAAAAGGCAGGGTGTAGTTGATCTCGGCGTTGACGCCCCAGAGTTTCAGGTTGCTGAACGGCTGGGCGGCGAGAGGGCCGAAGACGCGGCCGGAAGGGCCGGCGGCGACGGTCCGCAGGAAGGCGGTCGAGGCCGGGTCGTACAGGCCGACGCGCGAACTCAGCCCCGAGCCGACGAAGCCGTACTGGCCGGTGGCCCGGTTGTAGACCGCCTTGCTCTCGAGATAGCTGCCCTGTCCTAGCCCGCCGACGTCGGCATAATCTGTCGATACGCGGATGGACAAGTTCGAGGTCGGCTTGGTCAGCACCTGCAGCCGATAGGCGCGGGTGTCCTGGTCGGAGGTCTCGTCGGACAGGTAGCCGTTGTGGCCGAGGAAATTGGCCGACAGTCTCACCGCCGTGTTCGATCCGATCGGCGCGTTTACCGCGCCTTCGAAGTCGTAGGTGCCGTAATTGCCGTAACTCGCGATCACGTAGCCGCCGAGGTGGTCCAACTGAGGCTTGGTCGGGATGACGTTGATCGCCCCGCCCGTCGCGTTGATGCCGTAAAGAGTTCCTTGCGGACCTTTCAAGACCTCGACCCGCTCCAGGTCGAAGAAGGGGCCGAGAGTGGCCTGCGGTCGGCCAATGTAGACGGAGTCCAGATTGAAGGCGACGGCGGGATCTGCGTACGGTGTCGTCGTAAAATTGCCGACGCCACGAAGGAAGTAATTGCTTCCGTTCACGCTCAGGCCGGGCACCAGGAAGCTGAGCGTCTGCGAGTCGGTGATGCCGTTGGACACCAAGCTGGCCCCGCCCACGACGTCGACGGCGACGGCCGCGCGCTGAAGGTTCTCGGACCGTCGTTGAGCGGTGACCACCACTTCACTCAGCATTCTCGACGGCGGGGCCGATATGCCCGAGGGAGCGGCCGGGGATCCCGTGGCGGCTCCGGGCGAGCTGGAGGCGCCCGCCGCCTGACTGCTCGACTGACTGGACGGCGGCGTGGCGCCGACGTCCTGCGCACCCGCCGACCCGGCGCCTGCCAGCAGGCCCAGCGGAACGACCGACGAAAGCAGCATTCTTAGCAGCATCTTCACCCCCAGGGCTCGGGGCCGATCTGACGTCGGGCTCCCTCAGGCCGGGCGCCGCCCGACGGGGTGCATACTGCTGAAAACAATCTCCGGCGCAAATACTTCTCTCGGCCATTTCGTAGATTGTTACACCGAAGCTGCAGAGCTTCGGCGCGCCGCCTCGACGAGCAAGGCGGTGGTCTTGCGAAAGTGGGCGACGGTCAGGTCGATCAGGCGATCGGCGTTGCGATCCAGGGCGGCGTCCACCAGGGCCTGGTGTTCGGCCGTGACATCTCGATGATTTTCGACGTGCACCGATAGGCCGCGATACCGCTCGGACTGCTCATACAGTTGCAGATGAAACTCCTGCAGCCGACGACTGCCGCATGCACCGACCAGAGCCGCATGAAAGGCCGCATGCCTGGAAACCCATTCCGGCGAGAGCGATTGCGTCTCCGACAGTAACATCTCGGTACGCCTCAGCTGATGAGCCGATGCCAGGACCGAAGCTTCCCATCCCGCATCACCTCGGGCGACTGAGCGCCGCAGCGCAATAGCTTCAATTTCACATCGAAAGTCTGTTAGGTCTTCCAAGTCGGACAGGGACAGAGGCGCGACCACGCAGCCCTTGTGATCGCGGGAGACCACCAGCTGCTCGGGCACCAGCCGGGAGAGAGCCTCCCGGATGGCGCCGGTGCTGACGCCCAGCGCGAGGGCGAGATCGGCGATCTTCAGCTTCTCGCCCGGCTTGAGCCGCCCCGCGAGTATGTCCCGCCGCATGCGTGCGTACGCCTGCGACGTCTGACTCCGCGGGGAGTCCAATTCATCAATCGATGCCTCGCGTAAAAATACCATGATAATATATTGCCTCGCGGAGCCTCCAGCATCTCCGAAGCGGTAGTGGCGCGTGCCATGCAGCTGCTGCCGAACGCGAAGCTCTGCCAGGCCTATGGGCAGACCGAGCTGTCGCCGGTGGCGACCCTGCTGGTTCACCAGGACCACCTCGACGGCAAGCTGACCTCGGCTGGTCGACCAATCCTGTTCGTTGACGTGCGCATTCTCGGAGACGACGGGCAAGCGATGACGCCGGGCTTGGTCGGCGAGGTCGCGGTCAGCGGCCCCGGCGTCATGCTGGGCTACTGGAACCTGCCGGAGCTTACCGGGCGGACGGTGCAGGATGGATGGCTCCGCACCGGTGACGCCGGGTACCTGGACGAGGACGGTTATCTCTATCTCGTCGACCGCGTGAAGGACATGATCGTCTCCGGCGGCGAGAATGTGTATTCGGCCGAAGTCGAGAACGCGCTGCTCGCGCATCCGGCCGTTCTGCAATGCGCGGTGATCGGCGTTCCCGACGCCAAGTGGGGCGAGGCGGTGCACGCCGTGATCCACCTTCGCGAGACCATGGACGTGTCCGCCAGCGAGCTCGCTGTGCACTGTGCCACGCGCATCGCCAATTATAAGCGTCCTAAAACCTACGACATAACCGATACGCCGCTGCCGATGTCTGCCGTCGGCAAGATCCTGAAAACCGAGCTGCGCCGTCCCTTCTGGGAAGGACACGACCGCCGCATCGGCTGAAAAAGAGGAAGACCATGACCGAGCGACCCTATTGTTTGACCATCAACGGCCGCCGAGTTCCGGGCGCGGCCACCTTCCCAGTGGTGAACCCGGCGACAGGCGCCGTTTTCGCCGCAGCGCCCGATGCGTCCGAAGCGCAGCTCGACCAGGCCGTGGAAGCGGCGTCCGCCGCGTTCCCGGGCTGGGCCGCCACCCCGATTGAGGAGCGCAAGGCGCTCGTCAGCAAGCTCGGGGACGCGATCGAAGCCAATGTCGACGCGTTGAAGCGCGTGCTTACGAGCGAGCAGGGCAAGCCGTACGCCGACGCCGAGTGGGAGATCGGGGGAGCCGCTCTGTGGTGCCGCGCGACGGCGACGCTGGACCTGCCGGTCACGGTCAACGAGGACACGCCCGAGCGGTACAGCGTGACCCGGCACGTGCCGATCGGCGTCGTCGGCGCGATCGCGCCGTGGAATTTCCCAGTCATCTTGGCGATCTGGAAGGTCGCTCCGGCGCTGGTGGCGGGCAACACGGTGGTCCTCAAGCCGTCGCCGTTCACGCCGCTGTCCACGCTCATCATCGGCGAGATCGCCCAATCCGTGCTGCCGCCCGGGGTGCTGAACGTCCTCTCGGGCCGCGATGCGCTGGGCCCCTGGATGAGCGCCCACCCGGGCATCGCCAAGATCGGCTTCACCGGCTCGACCGCCACGGGCAGGAAGGTCATGGCGAGCGCCGCGGCCAACCTCAAGCGCGTGACGCTCGAGCTCGGCGGCAACGACGCCGCGATCGTACTGCCCGACGTCGATCTCGACAAGGTCGTTCCCGACCTCTTCTGGGCGGCGTTCCGCAACACCGGCCAGGTCTGCGTCGCCGCCAAGCGGCTGTACGTCCATGACTCGATCTACGACGAGCTGGCGCGGCGCCTGGTCGAGTATGCGGCCACGGTGACGATGGGCGACGGCAGCGAGCAGGGCGTGCAGCTCGGCCCGGTCCAGAATGCGCTGCAATATGAGCGCGTCCGCGACCTGATCCGTTCGGCGCACGACGCGGGACTGACCTTCCTCACCGGCGACGAGCCCGCTGAGAGCCGGAAAGGGTATTTCGTTCCGATCACCATTATCGACAATCCGCCCGATCATGCGCGCGTGGTGACCGAGGAAGCGTTCGGCCCGGTCCTGCCGCTCCTTCGCTTTCACGATGTCGACGAGGTCGTCCGGCGCGCCAACGACACCGAATACGGGCTGGGAGGGTCGGTCTGGTCGGGCGACCCGGAGAAGGCGCGCCTGCTGGGCGAGCGGCTTAGGTGCGGGACGGTGTGGGTGAACGAGGCGCAGCACGTCTCCCCGTTCGCGGCGCTTGCCGGCCATGGACAATCCGGGGTGGGTGCCGAGAACGGGATAGAAGGGTTGCTGCACTACACCAACACCCAGACGGTGTCCGTTCGACGGAATGCGGCTCCGGTGAGTTAGCTGTCGGCTGCTCCGGCCCAATCGCGCAGCTTGGAGGTTCGACCGATCCCCGGATTGAGTTGGTTGCGCGGGTCCAAGTCGCGATAGAAGGCGGCCAGCGCCGGCTCGGCCGCATAGACTTGGCCGACGTTGTGCTCGGCTGGATATTTTGCCTGCCGCTCGTCGAGCAGCGCGAGCAGCGCATGCTCGAGACGCTCCGGATCGTGCCCTTTCCGGACGAGATAGTCTTGATGGAAGACGTGGCAGAAGAAATGACCGTAGTAGAGCTTATGTTCGATCTGCGCCTCGAGCGCGTGCGGCAGCCGCTCGAACCAGTCGCGCGCGTTGCGCGGGAGGGCGACGTCCAAAGCGACGATCCCCTCGATCCCATCCGAGTGCACCGCCTGATAGCGGACGGCCGCGCCCGCGACCGCGAACCGGTGAAGAAAGGCTTTCGCGGCCTCTTCGGCGTCGCACTCGAACCAATCGCCTTCGATGGACGACCAGATTGACGCTAGGTAAGCCCGGGCTTCTGAGATGCCTCCATCCGCGACCTTGAGGATCAGGTGATGCTCGTAGGCGTCGCGAAAGGCGGTGATCCGGCGCGGGAGGTGCAGCGGCAGCCAGCGGCTCGCACGCTGCAGAAGACGATCGCTGGCGTTCGCGCCTCCGCCAAGTCGACGCACTAGGCCGTCCAGTCGGCGCTTCCATCGAAACAGGGCCGGCAGGCGGGCCGTGCCCATCCGCTCGATCGCCCAGACCGTGTCCCGCCCATAAAGCGCGGCTAGGTCGAATGCCGTCCGATGGATATACTCGGCGCTCACGGGCAGCGCGGCGAAGTTGGCGAGCATGTGCCGCCGGAGGATAGTCAATTCGGCGGGGTCGTTCGTGCCGAGATAGAAGGTTGTGGTGGCGGCGTCGGCGATGAAGGTGTCGAGGCGAACCGCGAAGACGACGATTCGACCCGCGCTGCCGGACGCGTCGCACAACCGGTGCGGGTCGGCATTGAAGCGGGCGGGCGTGTGCGCCTCGACGTCCCGTACATGGTCGCGATAGGCGTGGTCCGAGGCGCGTCGGCGCGGATCATCACGGACTACCTCCGCCGAGAACCTACCGGCGTCGACACACTCGAGCATTCCTTCGGGACCGTCCGGCAAGTCGATCCCAAGGCGGTTGACCAGGCGTAGCGTCCCATCTTCGTCCAGCTGGGCGTAGAGCGACAGCTCGGTATAGGCGGGGCCCCGCCGGACCAGCGCGCCACCCGAGTTGTTGCAAACGCCGCCGACGACGGAAGCTCCGATGCACGATGATCCGATCACCGAATGCGGTTCGCGCCCAATTGGTCGCAGCGCGGCCTCGAGTTCGTATAATGTGGCACCCGGCAGGCAGATCACTTGCTCGCCGCCCCGGAGCAGGTGAATCCCGCCTATGCGGCCGGTGTTGATCAAGACTACGGGTCGATCGTAGGTATCGCCATCGGGCGTCGACCCGCCCGTCAAGCCAGTGTTCGCCGCCTGCATCACGACGATGGCATCGGCCTCGACACACAGCTTGAGCGACCGCCAGAGCGCGACCAAAGAGCCGGGGCGAAGGACCGCCGCTACCGGCCCCCCGCCGAAACGGTAACCCTTGCGATAGGCCCGCGTCGCCCGTGGCCCCGTCAGCACGTGCCGGCGGCCGACGATCGCGCGCAGCTCCGCCAAGAGTTTGGCAGGCAGATTCTGGATGCTTAGATTCCTTCATACATCGTCACCACGCACGCGCCGCCGAGCCCAAGATTATGTTGGAGACCGTGACGTGCGCCTTCGACCTGTCTCGAGTCGGCGGTGCCGCGCAGCTGATTGGTGAGCTCGTAACATTGGGCGAGACCCGTCGCGCCCAGCGGATGTCCCTTGGACAGGAGCCCGCCCGATGGGTTGGTGACGACGCGTCCGCCATAAGTGTTATCGCCGTCCGCGATGAACCCGGATGCTCCCCCAATTGCGCATAGTGCGAGACCCTCGTAGGTGATGACCTCGTTGTGCGCGAAGCAGTCATGCAGTTCGACCAGCTTCAGGTCCTCCGGGCCCACTCCCGCCTCCTCATAGACTTGCGTCGATGCCTTGCGGGTCATCTCGCCACCGACCAGATTGATCATGCTGCCCGACCCGAAGGTCTCGGGCGTATCGGTGACCATCGCCTGCGCCGCGATCCGAACCTTGGGACTCAGCCCCTTTTGCCTTGCAAAGTCTCGCGACATGAGCACAGCGGCCGCAGCGCCGCAGGTAGGCGGACATGCCATCGGCCGCGTCATGACTCCGGGCCAGAGAACCGGGGCAGCCAGCACGTCCTCCTCGGTCATCACGCTTCGAAAAACTGACAAAGGGTTGTTTGCGGCGTGGCGACTGGCCTTGGCGCGGACCTTCGCGAAATCCGCGATTGTCGTGCCGTAGCGTTCCATGTGCTCGCGACCCGCGCCTCCGAAGTACCGCAGCGCGAGCGGAAGCTCGACGTCTACAAGCGCCTCACAGGCTTCGTCGAAAGCGGCGAACGGACTCACGCGATCGGTGAACGTGTCGCCGATCGCGCCTGGCTTCATCTGCTCGAACCCAACGGCAATCACGCATTCGGCCATGCCGCCCTCGATCGCTTGGCGCGCGAGGTACAACGCGGTTGATCCGGTGCTGCAGTTGTTGTTGACGTTTACGATCGGCACGCCGGTGAACCCGGCTGCGTATAGAACGCGCTGACCAGCGCAGCTGTCGCCGTACACATAGCCAGCATAGGCTTGATCGACGTCATCGTAGTCGATCCCGGCGTCCTTCAGCGCAAGCCGCACCGCTTCCGTACCCAACTGGTCGTATCCGAGGTTTGCGCTTGGCTTGACGAACGGCACCATGCCGACCCCGCCGACCAGAATCTCGCGCTGCATTGTCACTCTCCCAAGATCGCCACCTATTGCCGCAACTGCCCTCGGCACCCAAGCTTCTTGCTGTGGACGACCGTCCGCCCGACTATGGCGACAAAGCCCCAACTGCAGCGGAAAAGGGCCAGGGACGACAGCGCAATCGGAGCGGCGGCGCCGGTCATCGCGGGTGGAAAGGACAGGTTTCGAAATGCAAGCCGTTCAGCCGCGCCCGGGCCTGTTCGTTCGCGCGAATGCGGGCAAGGCGCTGGCTCCAGTGCAGGTCATGATTGAACGCGATCGCATACGCTTCTTCGCTAAGGTACTCGGCTACAACAGTCCGATCTACCACGATACTCGCGCCGCGCAGGCCGCAGGCTACCCCGACCTCCTCGCACCACCGTCCTTTCTGATGGTAGTCGAGGCGCTCGCCGAGGAGGAGCGCCGGCGAACCGAGCAGCAGAGCTGGTACGACTTCGTCGGGTGCGACATGCGCTACCTGCTGCACGGCAACGAGGCCTATTCGTATCACGGCCAGATCTATGCTGGCGACGCCTTGTCTCTCGAAACGGCGGTCTCGGGATTCGAGGACAAGAAGGGAGGTGCGCTTGAGCTTTGCAGGCTTGTTGTGCGTGTCTCTCATCCTTGCCGCGGCCTGTTGATTGAAGGGCGCCGCACGATCATCCACCGGCTGGCTTGAAAGGGGGAGTCCGATGGCGACCGATACGTCGATCCCGCAACTCCACTTCGGCCCGGTAACCCGGGCCATGCTGGCCCTCTACGCCGGCGCCTCGGGTGACCACAACCCGATCCACATCGACAGCGACTACGCGGCTGCGGCAGGACAGAAGGATGTATTCGCCCAGGGAATGCTGTCCTACGGCGTCCTTGCCCGAGCGGTGACCGAGTGGGCGAGCCAAGACGATCTTCTGTCGCTCGACATCAGGTTCGTATCGATCACTCAAGTCCACGACTTGATCACCTGCACGGGCGTGATCGTGGAGCGCTTCGATCGCGGCGGTGAAGACTGCATGCGCGTGGCGCTGCGTGCGGCGGTGCAGGACGGTCGGACCACCTTGGAAGGCGAGGCGATCGTCCGCAGTCGAGATCTTGAGCAGGGAGGCTCGCAATGACGCTCCGCTTCGACGAACGGGTGGTGGTCATCACCGGTGCCGGCAACGGTCTAGGGCGATCCCACGCGCTAGCTTTCGGCGCGCGGGGTGCCCGCGTGGTGGTCAACGATATCGGGGGCCTCGATGGACCTGACCCGGCGACGGCAGCTGCCGAACAGGTAGCCGCCGAGATCCGGGCAGCCGGAGGGGACGCGTTGGCCAACGTCGATCCGGTCCAGGAGGGCGGCCGGATCATTGAGCAGGCATTGGACGTCTACGGCCGGGTCGATGCCGTCATCAACAACGCCGGTGTCCTGCGCGACGCGGCGTTCCACAAGATGACCGACGATCAGTGGCAAGCTATCTACGAAATACACTTGCTCGGCACATACCGGACGACCCGCGCCGCCTGGAATCACATGCGCGCCGCAAGATACGGTCGCATCGTGTTTACCAGTTCCGCTGCCGGTCTGTACGGCAACTTCGGCCAGGCGAACTATGCCGCAGCGAAGCTCGGCATCGTAGGGCTCGGCAAGACACTCGCGATCGAGGGGGCATCCCGTAATATTGTCGTCAACACGATTGCGCCCGTGGCAGCGTCGCGGCTTACTGCGGGTGTGATGCCGCCTGCCGTCCTTGATCGGCTACAGCCTGAATATGTAAGCCCGCTCGTGCTGCGGCTATGTCACGAGAGTCATTTGGAAAGCGGTGGAATATTTGAAGTCGGTGGTGGTTGGATTTCGGCTGTTCGCATGGAGCAAAGCATAGGGGCATTCTTCAAACTCTCCGACATCTCGCCGGAAACTATTGAAGAGCGCTGGACCGAAGTCTCATCGTTCGATGCGGCTGTGCATCGTAGTAGCGTCTTGGAGACAATGACCGAACTCGGCGAGAGGATTGGAGTGCCAATCCATTTCGGTCTTTAAAGCCCGACCCGAAGACTAGTCTGTTTAGGGGCCACGTAGGAGCCGCCGCAGACTTAGCACCATCAACCAGCCGGTGCTCCGCAGCTTTTTTGCCGCATTCGGGCAAAGTAAGGCGCATGTATTCCAAGCCGAGCGGGTGATCGGCTTTCGAACCCGCTCGGGAGCCCTTCTTCGTAATTCTCTCGCGAGCTACTTGTTCGTGAGCGATGGGAATGAGGAGGGATCGGCGATGACCGAGCGGATTTTCTTGACAGCTGAGGAGGTCTCAGAGCGCTACCGTGGCGAGATTAGCGTCGGAACGCTGCGGAACTGGCGGGCAATGCGTATCGGACCCGGGTTTGTGAAGATCGGTAAGGCAGTGCTCTACCCGGTAGACGCGCTCAGCGCCTGGGACGAGAAGAACCTCGTAGCTTGCCGTGCCTCACGGCGACTTACCCTGAGCGATCAGGATCAGGCGTGATGATCACGGGTAGGCACAATCTACCGATCTCCACCGCCGCTCTCAGCACGTTTGTGCTTGCCCGCTTTGACACATGAAATCAATCTGTTGGCGCGTGACAAAACGATGATGCACAACAATCCCGCTCTAGATCCCACCCTCACGGTCGATCATGCGCGACAACCCACCCGTCGTGACCGAACGTGCAGGAGCAGACTTTTCGACTTCCACCTTAGGCTCCAGCCACCGTCGGAAGGCTTGTAGGCACGAACGATTGTAAAACGGCGCGGGTGGGACACCCTGAATCGGCGCGCTCGTGACCCCACTCCCAAATAGCGACTCCAAACTTTCGAAGGCTTACGATAGGGACCTCCGCCCCTATTGAGGTCACGATTGAGAGCCGGTACGCAATCGTGAGCGTGACTTTCCGGGCCGTTGCGTTAGGCTCAAGGACAGTGAAGCTGCTGCTGGCCCTATTCGCCGTGCTCGCGCTGGCGCTCTCCCCGCTTTCCTTAGCGGCGGCTCAGGCTCAGTGCGCCAGCCACGTCGCAGCGGCGGCGATGGCGATGAACATGGGTTCTGCGCACAATTACAAGCCGCCCTTTCCAGCTCATTCGGACAAGGCCTGCGCCGCCGCGTGCGCGACCATTGCGGGGGCAGTCGCAACGTTAGCTGTGCCTATGTTCGTCCCTGAGCCCGCTTTCGCGACTTTGCGAGTGGCTCGGCCAAGTAGCTCTGCCGCAAACTCGCTGCCTGCAGCCACCCAGGACCGCCCTCCAAAGCTGAACGCCTGACGTAGAGCGCTGCGATGCGCTGACGTGCATTGAGGGATCCGGCAACGGTCGGGGTTTTCGTGCGCGGCCGCCGCCTCGTCCCATTCCTCGCGATCAGAGCTTCCTCATGCGAACCTTGCTGCTCGCCGCCTCCGCCCTGGCTTGGGCCGGGGCTGCTCGGGCTGAGCCCGTAACCTTCGCCGACGCGCTCGCTCGCGCCTCCACGTCCGCCCCTTCGCTTCAAGCGCGAGGTCTGCAGGTCGCCGCTGCGCAATCAGCGCTGCGCGCTGCGGACCAGCTCCCCGACCCCAAACTATCCGTCGGGATCACGGATTTCCCGCTCTCGGGACCGCTCGCCGGCCATCCTGAGCGGGACAACTTCAGCATGGTCACCCTGGGCTATTCGCAGGACGTCCCTAACCGCGCCAAGCGGCGCGCCCGCGCCGACCAGGCGCTCGCGGGGATCAGCGTCGCAGAGGCGGAGGCGCTGGCTGAGCGCCGCAGCGTGCGGATCGCAACCGCCCTGGCCTGGGTGGACCTGTTCTATGCACGCAAGAAGCTGGAGGCGCTGGAGCTGCTTGCGTCCGCACTGGCCAGCGAGTCCACGACGGCTCCTTCCCGCTTGACCTCGGGCGCGTCGCGGCCCGCCGAGGCGCTCGCGCCGGAACAGGCGAAGGCCGCGCTCGCCGACCGACGAGAGAGCTTAAGGGCGGCGCTGGGCAAGGCCCGAGCCGAGCTGGGAAGGTGGATCGGCTTCGATCCCGGCGTCGAACCTCAAGGCGCCCCGCCGTCTCCGGCACTGGATGCTGAGGCTCTGCGGGCCAATCTGGATCGCCTGCCCCAGCTCGCGGCGAAGTCGGCCATGATCCGCCGCGCGGCCGCCGACCGAGGCGCCGCCAAAGCGGAGACGCGCTCGGACTGGGGCTATGAAGTCGAATACGCCCATCGCGACCCGCGGTTCGGCGACTACGTCTCGGCCAAGTTGAACTTCAGCCTGCCCCTGTTCCGGGCCAACCGCCAGGATCCCATCATCGCCGCCAGGACCTCGGACGTGGCGCGCGCGACGGCGGAGCGGGAGGCTACCCGCCGAGAGTTGCAGGCCGCCTTGGAGGGCGATCTAGCCGAGCACGCCATGCATCACGCCCAGCTCGCCCGTGCACGGGAGACGCTCGTGCCGCTGGCCAGAGAACGACTTGATCTTGAGACGGCAAGCTACGCCGCGCGCACGGCCAGCCTGTCCGACGTGCTGACGGTCCAGCGGGCGTTCGTGGACGCCCGCCTCGACGTGCTGGATCGGGAAGCCGAGACGGTACGCGACGGCGTGCGCTTGGCGCTCACCTACGGCGAGGAGCCGCAGTGAACACACCCCAGCGCAACGCTTTGATCCTGGCTGGCGGGCTTGCGGTCGCCGGCATCGCCTATGCGAGCTACCAAGCGGGGCAGCGCCACGTTGGCGGCGCGACGGCGAGCGGCGTCACGCCGACCGCCGGGGCCAAGCCGCTCTACTGGTACGACCCGATGGTCCCAAACCAGCACTTCGAGCATCCGGGCAAGTCGCCCTTCATGGACATGCAGCTTGTGCCGAAGATGGCCAACGGCGGCAATCCGAGCGCGGGAAGCGCGCCCGGCGTGCGCGTCGATCCCGACGTGGTTCAGAACCTCGGCATCCGCACGGCCGAGGTGCGCCGAGGTCAGCTGGGCGAAGTGCTGACGACCACAGGCGTCGTTCAGTTCAACGAGCGCGACATCGCCATCGTCCAGTCGCGAGCGGCCGGCTTCGTGCAGCGGGTCTATGGGCGTGCTCCGGGGGACGTCGTTCCAGCAGGCGCTGCGATCGTCGATCTGCTCGTGCCCGAATGGGGCGGCGCGCAGACCGAGTTCCTCGCCGTGAAGAGAACGGGAAACGCGGCACTGACCGTCGCCTCGCGCCAGCGCCTGCGTCTTCTAGGCATGACCGAGGGTCTGATCTTAAACGTCGAGCGGAGCGGACGGCTGCACGCCGTCGTCTCCGTCGCCACGCCCATCAGCGGAGTGATCCAGAAGTTGGAGGTCCGCCCCGGCATGACGGTCACCGCGGGCCAGAGCCTGGCCGAGATCAACGGGCTCGGAACCGTGTGGGTCAACGCCGCCATCCCGGAGAGCCAGGCGGGACAGGCCCGCACCGGGCAGAGCGTATCGGTGAGCTTCGACGCCTTTCCCGGCGAGGCGTTTTCGGGCCGGGTGCAAAGCTTGCTGCCGCAAGTCGCCGGCGAGAGCCGGACCCTGCAGGCGCGCATCGAGCTGCCGAACCGCGGCGGCCGCCTTCGGCCGGGGCTGTTCGCGCAGGTCGCTTTCCGAGGGGGAGCCGAGAGCGCCCTGCTCGTCCCCTCCGAGGCTCTCATCCGCACGGGCCGACGGACAGTCGTCATGGTCGCCGGCCAGAAGGGCCGGTTCGAGCCGGTCGAGGTGCAGGTCGGTCGCGAGTCCGGCGACCAGACGGAGGTTCGCGCCGGTCTGAACGCGGGCGACCAAGTCGTCGTTTCGGGCCAGTTCCTGCTCGATTCCGAGGCCAGCCTTTCAGGGCTGAACCCGCGTCCGCTCGGCGCGACGGCGCCTGCCGCCCCGCCCGCTCAGCCCCAGGGCGGCCCGAAGCCCGCGGGCGCCAGTCCAGGCGCGCCCGCAATGGCGGTGAGTCAGGGTCGGGTCGAGAGCGTGTCGCCGGGCGCGATAACCCTGTCGCACGATCCGGTGGCCGCTGTGGGCTGGCCGGCCATGACCATGACCTTCCGCGTGCCCGATCCGAAGCTCACGCAGGGCGTGAAGGTGGGCGAACGGGTGCGCTTTGGCTTCGATCAGCCGCCGTCCGGCCCGACCGTGCGCATGATCGACAAGGCCGGAGTCCCCTCACGATGATCGCCGGCGTCATCCGTTGGTCGGTCAAGAACCGCATTTTCGTCCTGCTCGCCGTGCTGGCGGTGGTCGCCGGCGGGGTCTGGGCCGTCCGCTCGACCTCGATCGACGCCCTGCCGGACCTCTCCGACACCCAAGTGATCATCCGCACCAGCTATCCGGGCCAGGCGCCCCGGATCGTTGAGGACCAGGTCACCTATCCGCTGACCACCACCATGATCTCGGTGCCGGGGGCGGAGACCGTGCGCGGCTATTCCTTCCTGGGCGACAGCTTCGTCTACGTCATCTTCAAGGAGGGAACCGACCTTTACTGGGCGCGGTCCCGCGTCCTGGAATACCTGAGCCAGGTCCAAAGCCGCCTGCCACCTCAGGCCAAGCCGTCACTCGGGCCGGACGCAACCAGCGTAGGCTGGGTGTATGAATACGCCCTGGTCGACCGGAGCGGCCGCCGCGACCTGAGCCAGCTCCGCAGCCTGCAGGACTGGTTCCTCCGCTACGAGCTGAAGACCATTCCCGGCGTGGCGGAGGTCGCGTCCGTTGGCGGCATGGTCAAAGAGTACCAGGTGCTGCTGGACCCCGTCCGCATGGCGGGGCTGGGCGTCACCCAGGCGCAGATCACCGACGCCCTGCAGCGCGGCAACGCCGAGATGGGCGGCTCGGTGCTGGAGCTCGGCGAGGCCGAGTACATCGTCCGGGCCAGCGGCTATCTGAAAACGCTCGGCGACTTTCGAAGCGTGCCGATCAAGATCGCGGCGGGCGGCGTGCCCGTGCGCCTGGCCGATGTCGCGTCCGTTCAGATCGGCCCGGAGATGCGGCGCGGCGTCGCGGAGCTGAACGGCGAGGGCGAGGTCGCGGGCGGGATCATCGTCCTTCGCGCCGGGCAGAACCCCCGCAGCGCGATCGCGGCCGTGCGCGCCAAGCTCGACACTCTCAAACGCGGCCTTCCCGCCGGCGTGGAGCTGGTGACCACTTACGACCGCTCGCACCTGATCGACGCCGCCGTCGAGAACCTGACGGGGAAGTTGATCGAGGAGTTCCTCGTCGTCACCGTCGTCTGCGCCCTCTTCCTCTGGCATCTGCGCTCGGCGGCGGTGGCCATCATCGCCTTGCCGCTCGGGATCGCCGCCGCCTTCGTGGTCATGCGCACGCAAGGGGTGAACGCCAACATCATGTCGCTCGGCGGCATCGCCATCGCGATTGGCGCCATGGTGGATGCGGCGGTGGTGATGATCGAGAACGCCCACAAGCGTCTGGAGGGCTGGGCTCACGATCACCCCGGCGAGACGCTGAAAGGTCAGCCGCGCTGGGAGGTGATCACCGAGGCGGCGGCGGAGGTCGGGCCGGCATTGTTCTTCAGCCTGCTGGTCATCGTCTTCTCCTTCATCCCGGTCTTCACCCTGCAGGCGCAGGAGGGGCGGCTGTTCAAGCCGCTCGCCTTCACCAAGACCTACGCCATGGCGGCGGCCGCGATCCTCTCGGTGACGCTTATCCCGATCTTGATGGGCTATCTGATCCGCGGCCGCATCCCCGACGAGGCGAAGAACCCGATCAACCGCTGGCTGGCCGCCGCATACCGCCCAGCGCTGGACTGGGTCATGCGCAGGCCCCGGGCGACGCTGGTGCTGGCCGCCCTGGTGTTCGCCACCAGCGTCTGGCCGCTGACCCACCTCGGCGGCGAGTTCATGCCCGCGCTGGACGAGGGCGACCTGCTCTACATGCCCTCCGCCCTGCCGGGCCTTTCGACGGCCAAGGCCTCCGAGCTGCTCCAGCAGACCGATCGGCTGATCAAGACCGTGCCCGAAGTGGAGAGCGTGTTCGGCAAGGCGGGCCGGGCTGAAACCGCCACCGACCCCGCGCCGATGGAGATGTTCGAGACCACCATCCGCTTCAAGCCGCGCAGTGCGTGGCGAGCGAGGATCACGCCGGAGAAGCTGGTCGCTGAGCTGGACGCGCGGGTGAAGGTCCCTGGCTTGACCAACATCTGGGTCCCGCCGATCCGCAACCGCATCGACATGCTGGCCACCGGCATCAAGAGCCCGGTCGGAGTGAAGGTTTCCGGGTCGGACTTGGGCGAGATTGACCGCGTGGGTCACGATATCGA
>JAABUQ010005821.1_pt1 | contig 19248 bp, 22 predicted proteins | sample 5560001 | NCBI WGS metagenome assembly JAABUQ01 (sample SAMN10711888, study PRJNA513371) | rock metagenome | isolation source: Antarctica rocks | place: Antarctica: Victoria Land, Finger Mt nord | collected 2015-12-18
CTCAACGTGGTCAGCGGCTTTCCCGATTTTGTGCTGGCCTCGCAGTTGGTCGAGCGGGAGCTCAAGGCGCTGGGCATCGACGCCACGGTCACGCTGAGCCCCGACTACAATAGCTGGGCCAACGTCGCCAACAAAGGCTTTACTCCCCACGTGCACTGGACCTATGGCGGGGTGCAGCCCTACTACTACTACTACTCCTTCATGTCCAAGCACTCCTACGTGCCGACCGGCACGGACGCCGTGGCCACGGGCAACTGGTCGCGCTTCTACAGCCCCGCGGCCGACGCGCTGTTTGCGCAGTATCGGCAGACCACCGATGCGGGCACGCAGCACGCCATCACCAACAAGCTGGAAAAGATCGCCATCGACCAGATGCCCACCATCCCAATCATGATCGGCGCCAGCTGGTATACCTATAGCACCCTGTACTTCACGGGCTGGCCGACGCCGCAGAACTTCTATGCCAACGGCCAGGCAGGCACGTACCCCGACATGTCCCTCGTCCTGACGAAGCTGACGCCGGTGAAGTAACGCTGGCCTTCGCGCCCCCGACCGGCGTCGGGAGCGCGAAGGAAGTGCCTCGCCCCGCGAGGCGCACGACCCAGGAAGGGGTGGCGGCCAATGAAGTTCATTTACAGGCGTCTGATGTTCTATGCAGTGGCCCTTTGGGCGTCGCTGACGCTCAACTTTCTGCTGCCGCGGCTGATGCCCGGCAACCCGATCGACTTCTTCGTCGGCAAATATCGCGATCAGATCCAGCGCAACCCGCACTATCTGGACGCGCTGCGCTCCGAGCTCGGGCTCTCCAAAGATCCCATGCCGGTGCAGTATCTCCACTATCTGGGCGACCTCATCCACGGCAACTTGGGGATCTCCTACAGCTACTTTCCCTCGCCCGTCACCAGCGTCATCGCCGCGACGCTGCCCTGGACCCTCTTCTTGGTCGGCGTCGCCACGATCCTGGCCTTCGTGATCGGCACGTTCCTGGGCATCGTCGTCGCCTGGCGGCGCGGCGGCGTTCTGGACAACGTGCTGCCGCCGCTCACCGCGTTCACCTCGGCGTTCCCGTCGTTTTTCATGTCCCTCGTGCTGCTCTATTTCCTGGGCTTCACGCTGGGCTGGTTCCCCTTGCAGCACTCCATCAGCGGGCAAACGACGACCGGCTTCAACGGACCCTACATCGCCGATGTGCTCTCGCACGCCGCGCTGCCGATCATCGTGATCATCATCACATCCCTCGGTGGCTGGCTGCTGGGCATGCGCAACGTGATGATCAACACCCTGGCCGAAGACTACATCGCCATGGCGCAGGCCAAAGGGCTGACGGAGCGGCGCGTCATGTTGGTCTACGCCGCGCGCAACGCCATCCTGCCCAACCTGACCGGTTTCGCCATCGCGCTCGGCTACGTCATCGGCGGCGTGACCCTCGTCGAGACAGTGTTCAGCTACCCCGGCGTGGGGTTCACGCTGGTGACGGCGGCGCAAGCGCAGGACTATCCGCTCGTGCAGGCCCTGTTGCTCCTGATCTCGTTCTGCGTCCTGGCCGCCAACCTGATGGTCGACCTACTCTACGTGCGCCTCGATCCGCGCGCACGCACCACCTGAGCGCCTGAAGAAGCGATCGAAGAAGGGAGGGACTGTCTGATGCGACGCGAGAACGAGGATCGGAGCGCCAGCCCCCTGGGTCTGTCTGCGACGCGCTCCGACGCGGCACCCGAGTTGAGCGTCCCGGTGGGGACGGGGATACCCGCCCTGCCAGTGCCGGCGCGCCCGCGCCGCCGGCTTGGCGGTCCCCAGTGGCTGATGCTGTTGCTGCGCAACCCGAAGTCGGTCTTTGGGCTGGTCGTGCTGCTGCTCATCGTGGGCGCGGCGGTCTTCGCCCCGCTGCTGACGCCCTATAACCCCAGCGACATGATCGCCATGCCGTCGCAAGCGCCTACGGCCGACCACTGGTTCGGCACGACGCACCAGGGACAGGACGTCTTCTCCCAGATCGTCTACGGCGCCCGCGTGTCGCTCATGGTGGGCGCCTCCGCGGCCGTGCTCGCGACGCTGGTCTCGGCAGCGCTGGGCATGACGGCGGCGTACCTTGGCGGTTGGGCCGACGAGATCCTGAGCCTGGTCACCAACATCTTCCTGCTGATCCCCGCGCTGCCCCTGTTGATCGTCATCTCGGCGTACCTGCCGTTTAAAAACTCGTTCTCCATGATCTTGATCATCGCCCTGACGACATGGGCCGGCGAGGCGCGCGTGTTGCGCTCGCAGGCGCTCTCGCTGCGCAACCGCGACTTCGTGCTCGCGGCCAAGGCCAGCGGAGAATCCACCTGGCGCATCGTCTTCGGCGAGATCATGCCCAACATGACCAGCCGCATCGCCGCCGGTTTCCTAGGCTCGTTCGTCGGGGCCATCCTCTTCGAGGCCAGCCTTGAATTCCTTGGGTTCGGCAACACGGATACGGTCAGCTGGGGCACGACCCTGTACTGGGCGCAAAATAACTCGACGCTCCTGACCGGCGAGTGGTGGCACTTTATGTTCCCCGGACTGACGCTGGCCATCACGGCCACCTCCCTGATCTTCGTCAACTACGGCATCGACGAGATCAGCAACCCGCGCCTGCGCCGCATCAAGATGCCCCGGTTCGCGTCCAGGCGCAGTCCCCGGTCCACGGCCGCGTCTCTACCGCTGGCGACGACATCGGGAGACCGCTAGCCATGCAAACGGTTCGTTCGCCGGTGGCGGACGCACGGCGCGACTGGCCGCGCGATGACGCGCTGCTCGACATCCGCGACCTCGTGGTCGACTACATCACTCCCCGCGGCCCGGCCCGCGCCGTCGACGGTGTGTCCTTCTCTATTCGGCGCGGTGAGGTCTTCGGGCTGGCCGGCGAGTCCGGCTGCGGCAAGAGTACCATCGCCCACGCCATCATGCGCCTGATCAAGCCCCCGGGCGTCATCAGTGGCGGCGAGCTGATCTTCGATGGTCAGGACGTGCTGGCGCTCTCGCCACGCGAGTTGCAGCGGTTCCGCTGGCGCCGCGCCTCGATCGTGTTCCAGAGCGCCATGACAGCCTTGAACCCGGTCATCAACCTGGGTGAGCAAATCTCCGACGCCATCATGGCCCATGACCCCATGCACAAACGTCAGGCCCTGGCGCGCGCGGACGAGCTATTCGCGCTCGTCGGCATCGATGCGCGTCGCCTCAAGAGTTTCCCGCATGAATTGTCAGGAGGAATGCGCCAGCGCGCCGTCATTGCCATGGCGCTGGCCCTCAATCCGGACCTGGTGATCATGGACGAGCCGACCACCGCGCTCGACGTGGTGGTGCAGCGCGACATCCTGCAGCAGATCCAGGACCTGCAGGCCAGATTAGGCTTTTCCGTCATCTTCATTACGCACGACCTGTCGCTGCTGGTCGAGTTCTCGACGCGCATCGCCATCATGTACGCCGGTAAGATCGCCGAGTTGGCCCCGGCCGACCGCTTGTTCCGTGAGCCCAAGCACCCCTATACCGTGGGGCTGATGAACTCGTTCCCGTCGATCGTCGGCGAGAGGCGCAAGCTGCAGGGTATCCCTGGCAGCCCGCCCGACCTCGTGACCCCGCCGCCCGGCTGCCCGTTCGCGCCGCGCTGCCCACATGTGATGAGCGAGTGTACGCGCGCCTACCCCGTGTTGCGTCAGGTCGGCGACGCCCATGTCGCGGCTTGCCATCTCTATAGAGAGGAGGGCGCCCATGCGGTCGTCCAGTGACGGCGCGGCGTCGAACGCGTTGCTCGACGTGCGCGGCCTGAGTAAGTTTTTCCCCGCCGGCGGCGGCGACCCCTTCGGCGGCGAACGCCGTGCCGTCCATGCCGTCGAGGAGGTATCGTTCACGCTCAGCCGCGGCCAGATCCTGGCTCTGGTCGGCGAGAGCGGGAGCGGCAAGAGTACCATCGCGCGGCTGGTCGCCGCCCTGTATCCCGCCACCGCCGGGCAGGTGCTATTCCACGACCAGGACGTGCTCAAACTGCGCGGACGACGCCGCCTGCTGCGCTACCGCAACCAGGTGCAGATCGTGTTTCAGGACCCTTTCGGTTCGCTGAACCCGGTCAAGTCGATCGCGCACCACATCGCGCGCCCGCTCAAGATCCATCATCAGACACGCGGCCGCGGCGAGACGCGCGATCGCGTGCGTGACCTGCTGGAGACGGTGGGACTGACACCGCCCGATGAGATCGCGGCCAAATACCCGCACCAACTCTCGGGTGGGCAGCGCCAACGCGTCGCCTTCGCGCGGGCGCTGGCGACCGCCCCCGAGATCATCCTGGCCGATGAGCCGATCAGCATGCTCGACGTGTCCATCCGCATGGGCATCCTCAATATGATGGAGCGGCTGCGTGACGAGCGCGGGCTGTCCTATCTCTACATCACGCACGATCTGGCCAGCGCGCGTTATCTTGCCGATGACACATTGGTGCTCTACGCCGGGCACCTCGTGGAGGCCGCGCCGACCGAAGAGGTGATGCGGAAGCCGCTGCATCCCTACACGCAACTCCTCCTCTCGGCCGTGCCCGATCCCAGCCTGGGATCGAAGCGGCGCGTGGAGGCGCGCGGCGAGATCCCGACGGTGATCAATCCCAAGCCGGGCTGCCGCTTTGCCAACCGTTGCCCGCACGTCATGCCGGTGTGCCGCGAGGTGACGCCGCCGCTGATCCAGGCGGCGCCGGGACACCGTGTGCGCTGCTATCTCTACGGGACCGACGCGTCGTCCGCCGCCACGGCGCCGACGTGAGAGTGTGGTCGGGCGAGACGGCTAAATGGCGAGACGCAAACGAGGGCCGTCTCTGACCCTGAAGACCGACTATAGAAAGGACAGTGCGGATGGCTTCTCCCGACCTGCCGGCCGACTTTTTGTGGGGCGCCGCCACCGCCTCGTTCCAGATCGAGGGGGCGACCCACGCGGACGGGCGCGGTGAATCGATCTGGGACCGCTTCTGCGCCACACCGGGCAAGGTGAAGAACGGCGACATGGGCGATCCCGCCTGCGACCACTATCACCGCTATGCTCAGGACGTGGCCCTGATCAAGCGCCTGAACCTGCGCGCCTATCGTTTCTCCATCGCCTGGCCGCGTATCTTGCCCGAGGGCACGGGGACGGTCAACGCGGCGGGCCTCGACTTCTACGACCGGTTGGTGGACGAGGTGCTCGGGGCCGGCATCCGCCCCTTTGCCACGCTCTACCACTGGGACCTGCCCCAAACCGTGCAGGACCGCTGGGGCGGCTGGACCGGGCGCGAGACCGCCGAGGCGTTCGCGGCCTACGTCGACGTCGTGTCCCAACGCCTGGGCGACCGCGTCAAGGACTGGATCACGCTGAACGAACCGTGGTGCTCGGCTTGGCTGGGCTATGGCTGGGGCGTCCACGCGCCCGGCCTACGCGACCCGAACGCCGCGCTCCAGGCAACGCATCACCTCTTGCTTGGCCACGGCCATGCCGTCCCGATTTTACGCCGCAACAGCACCGCTGCCCGCGTCGGCATCACCCTGAATCTGTCGCCCGCGCACCCCGCCACGGATAGCGCCGAGGATCGCGCCGCGGCCGGGACCGCCGACGGTTTCTCTAACCGGCAGTACCTCGACCCCCTCTATAAAGGCTCCTATCCGTCGGACCTCACCGCTCAGTTCGGTGACGATGCTTTCCCTGTCCAGCCGGGCGATATGGATTTGATTGGGGCGCCGCTCGACTTTCTGGGCGTCAACTACTACATGCGCGGCGTGGTGAAGGCGGACCCCACTGGCCGCAACCCCGGCGGCGAACACGTGCGCGTGGAGGGCGCGGAACGTACCGCGATGGACTGGGAAGTCTATCCCGACGGCCTGCGCGAGTTGCTTGAGCGCGTCCACCGGGATTACGCGCCGTCGGCCCTCTATGTGACCGAGAACGGCGCCGCCTACGACGACGTGGTGGCGCCCGATGGCCGCGTCCACGACGAGGGACGGCGAGCCTATCTGGAGTCGCACCTGGCGGCCTGCGCGCACGCTAGAGCGGCGGGCGTCCCGTTACGCGGGTACTTCTCGTGGTCCTTGCTGGACAACTTTGAGTGGGCCGAGGGCTATAGCAAGCGTTTCGGCATCGTCTACGTCGACTACGCCACACAGGAGCGCATCGTCAAAGATAGTGGCGCCTGGTACGCCGAAGCGGCCGGGCCACCGCGTGCGCTGCCACCTGTATAGTCCGGGCAATCCGATACCGCTCAACGCGGCGCGGGCTTAACGGCCTTCACCCCTCACCCCCCAGCCCCCTCTCCCGTACGACGGGAGAGGGGGGGCAACAAAGGATAGTGTGGTCATCCCGGTTATAAAGCGCGACCAGCCCTGTCGCCGCGTTCGCAATGGTCCGACGCAACTCCAGGGGCTCGACGGCCTCCACCAAAGGACCGCATCCCAGCAGGGCACGGCATGCGTCGTCGGCGCGCTCGAACACGACTGGTACCGTCCGCCAGCCCGCACTGTCGGGCAGCGTGGCCCGCTCCAGGTCGACGATGACTTCCGCCCCCAATAGCTGACCCAGGCGGTCCATGGCGACCGGCGCGACGCGCACGATCACCGGGTAGCGCGGGATGCGGCCCACAAACTCCATGCGCCAGTCATCCCAGAACGCCCGCAGCTCGAACCCCTCGGGGCGCGTGACAGGCTCGTCCAGCAGCCTGGCCTCCTGAATCCGCGCTACCCGGAAGACCCGCATGGCCCCGGCTTCGTGGGCGACGAGGTACCAGGTGCGCGCTTTGGCCACCAATCCCAGCGGCTCCGCTACGCCGACGGTGATGTCATCATTGCCGCGCCGATAGGTCAGTTGCAGTCGCCGCTCCTGCCACACTGCCTCGTGGAGGAGGGGCAGGTAGGGCGCCGCTTCGGCGTCCTGGAACCATGGGTCAGGGTCGAGGTGGATGCGCGCCAGCGCCCGCTCGGCGTTGGCGTGGGACGTGGTGAGCAATGCGGCCAGGAGTTTCACCAGGGCCGCCTCGCCGGCTGCCCCCAGGCCCAGGTCGGCCAGGTGTCCCGCGGTGCGCGTCGCGAACAATGTCCGCACCTCCGCGTCGGTCAATCCCGTCAGGTTGGTGCGGTAGCCGTCGACGAGGGCGCAGCCGCCGTGGCGCCCGCGCTCGACGTAGACGGGGACGCCGGCCATGCCCAGGGCGTCCAGGTCGCGGTAGATGGTGCGCTCCGACACCTCGAGACGCCGGGCCAGTTCCCTGGCCGGCATGCGGCCCCGCGTCTGCAACAGCAGCAGGATGGAGAGGAGCCGATCCGCGCGCATCTCCTGTACCTCCTCGCACTCGTGTTCTCTACCCATTAGTTTATCCTGACACAGGATGTCAGATTATGCGTGCTATGCTGTCCTTACCAACCGGACGCGCCGCACCCGGCGCGCCAGGGATTAGCGCAAGGAGATGCACGCCCGTGACGCCCACGATTGCCCTGCTCACCATTCTGACGGACGATATTCCAACCATGACCCGCTTCTACCGCGATGTGCTCGGTTTCCCCGTGGAGCAGGACCACGGAGAGTACGTGGAGTTCCAGTCGCCGGGCGTGCGCTTCGCCCTCTGCGCCCGGCATATCCTGGCCGACTCCACTCGGCATCCGTCGTACGGCGAGCCGAGGCGCGGCCAGTCCTTCGAACTGGCGTTCCCGCTCGCGACGGCCACGGAGGTCGATGCAACGTACGCCGCGATCGTCGCCGGGGGAGCGGCGCCCGTGCAAGCCCCGGCGAACATGCCCTGGGGGCAGCGCACGGCCTTCTTCGCCGACCCGGATGGCAACATCCACGAGCTTTTCGCCGGTTTGGAGTGACAAGAGGAGATCGCCATGTTCATGAGCAACGTGCGGCTGGAGGTCGCGGATGTGCGCGCCTGCTTCCGCTTCTACCGCGACGTGATGGGCTTCCCCGTGAGTTGGGGGGACGAGAACGACGCGGGCTATAGTAGCTTCAAGGTCGGCGAGCAGACCTCACTGGCCATCCATCAGTACGAGAACAACCTGCCCGAAATCGGCCGGGAGGTCGGTATGCGCCCCCTGGCCGAGACGACCCGTGGGCGGGAGACGGCCCTGGTGGTCTTTGAGGTGGAGAGCCGCGAGCGGCTCGACGCCTGCGCCGAGGAGCTACGCGGCAGGGGAGCGCGCATCATCGCGGGGCCGGCCGACCATCGGGGCTGGGGCATCCGGTCGTTCTACCTGCGGGACCCCGACGGCAACCTCATCGAAGTCAACACCCCAATTGAGATGTCGGAGGCATAGCGCGCCTATGCCGGCAGCCGGCCAGCCCGTGGCGCCACCTGGACGTCATAAAGCTGTGGGCCGGCGGTCGCCCTTTGCTATAGGTCGGTATTCGGCGCGTCGGCGAAGAAGTCGTCGACGGGCGCGCGGATGGGCAGCGTTGGAGAGACCAACTCCGTACCGGGATCGACGCGCACGCTCTGAGCATAGTCTTCCAGGCCGCCGTCCGGTTGCGAGTAGACTAACACATCGCGGCGGCCGGGACGGACGATCCAGTACTCCGGCACGCCCGCACGCGCATAGGCGTGCTGCTTGACGTCCGTATCGGCGGGCGCAGCCATCAGATAAACTTATTTGCGCCGGATAGCTTTGGTGTATACGATCAACTCGCCGATGATCAGCACCAGTACCCCAAGGATATTGCCGAACACAATATGCTCGAAATCCGAGCTTGGTAAACCGGTGGATAGCAGTCGTCCGTGACCATCGACATATGCCACGGTCGAGTTGCCGTTCAAAAAGTAGATGCCCATCACTTCGATGGTGGGGATACCAAGGGTCGCAATGGTAAGGGCTGCGGCAACGGATGAGACCACTGCTGGAATGATGGACGCTTCATCGTCGAAAGGGAGTTTTTCTTTCCGACGATAGTACACGCCATAGCCAAGCAGGCCAAGCATAACAACGAGACCGACTCCAAACTGAACCTGGATGTACACGAGACGTCAGGTCGGTTGTCAGTGACGCATGGCTAAGAGTCGATCCCCTTCATGCCCAAGAAAGCCGCCACCGAAGAAACCAAGCACCACGCCAATCGGTCCTACCAACAATCCGAGAAGGATGCCGGAGATGACGGCGCCACTGAATGTCAGCGGAGGGATAGATAAGCCGTCGGTCAATGGAGATGGCGACCGGCCGGCCGGTCCTGATGCGCCACTCTGATCGAAACCTCCGCTCTTATGAGACGATTGCCGTTGTCGAGCGAGTTCAGCCCGTGGCCGTACTTTCGTTGTCGATGTCGTCACGCTACCTCTCCTTACGAAGCGCCATAGGCGAACGATACAGCCGCTTACCTTCCCCATGCTACTAATACGGCATGCGTCGCGCTAGCTATCACAGTGTAGCGTACATGAGCCACAAAAGTGCAGCTTGCACACTTCATAATGCCGTTGCATAGTTTACCCCGTCAGGATCACCACTCCCGTCGCCGGCAGGGTGAGTTGACCCTCGTGGCGTTGGTCTGTCAAGAGGTCACACGTCGGTGTTGGTAGCGAGATCGAGACAGGCGCGTCGGTAGCCGTGTTCTCTACCCATTATTTGTCCTGACACAGGATGTCGGATTATGGGTGCTATGCTGTCCTTACTACTCGGAAGTCATGAAGCCGTGGGCCGGCAGTCGTTCCTTGCTATAGGTCAGTATTCGGCGCGTCGGCGAAGAAGTCGTCGACGGGCGCGCGGATGGGTAACGTTGGAGACACCAACTCCGTACCGGGATCGACGCGCACGCTCCGCGCATAATCTTCCAGGCCGCCGTCCGGCTGCGAGTAGACCAACACATCGCGGCGGCGGGGACGGACGATCCAGTACTCTGGCGCCCCCGCGCGCGCATAGGTGTGCCGCGTCATGCCCGCCGGCGAAAGCGGGCGGTGTCGGCGCCCCCGCGCGCGCATAGGCGTGCCCTTGTCGATTTCCGAATTGTGAACCGCCATAGAGGCGCCCCCGCGCGCGCATAGGCGTGCCGCTTGACGTCCGTATCGGCGGAGGAGTTGCTGGGCGACAGGATCTCTACGAGCAGCGACGGGACTCCTTCGATGCGCGTCTGGACGATGGCCAGTTCGTCGGTACGCACCACGAAGAGGTCCGGTTGCACGGGGTCGCAGCCCGGCATGAAGACCCCGAGCGGCGCCCAGAATGTCTCGCCAATGCCCGTGTCGTCGATCTGAGCCAGCAGGACGCGAGCAATCCGCTTGGTAATCCATTGGTGGAAGGAGCTGGGCGACGTCGACATGTACAGAACCCCCTCGATCACCTCGCGGCGGAGGCGGGCGTGCTCCAGGCGCAGGCGGAGGTGGGCCGGGAGGGCGGGGCGCTGAGCCCGGCGCTGTCCGGGCGCATCCAGGCCAGGCGCGGGGGCGGCCAGCCACTGGAGGGTGACGCCGTGCTGTTCTATGGGGGCGGGGTGGGCCACGTCGCGCTCGTGAAGGGTGTCGACCCCGCCCGCGGTCAGCTCACCGTGGTCGAGGAGAACTGGTCGCCCACGGGGGAGGCCACGCTCCCGCTCTACGGAGGGAGCACGGTCGGCATCCGGGACAGCGCCTACGGGTCCTACGTCGTGGCCAGCTGGCTGCACAGTCCGCGGAACGCGGCGTGACCGTCGTCCGTGTCACCCGTCCTTGCCGGGAGACGGCGCGCACCCGCCTGTCTCAGGCGCCGCCGGCACGCCAGAGGGCACTGGTGTCGCTGCCCCTGGCCTGATCCTGGCCTCGACTGCCGCTCCCGCATCCACGTGGACCTGCGGTTGGAGCATGCCGGCTGGCGCCAGCGTGCCCGGCCCCGTGGCTGGCGCTAGCGCCCGCTATGTCCTATTTTTACACGTATCCTGTCCGTACCCCTGTTCGTCGGCTGGCCCGAGCAGGAAACCTACGAGATGCTCCGGCCCATCGTGCTGTTCGGACAGACCTCCGAGGAGCGGGCGCGGGTCGTGGGCGTGTCCGAGCGCACGCTCGACCGCAAGGCCGACTGCTTCGACGCCGAGGGCTTCGCGGGCCTGCCCGACCGGTCCCACGCGCCGAAGGCCCCCAAGAGGAAGGTCGACTTCAAGGCCATGGCCGCGATCCGGCGCGTGCAGGCGAACCCCGACCTCGGCGAGTTCCGCGTCCACGCCGCCCTGGCGCAGATGGGCATCCACCTCAGCCCGCGCCCCTGCGGCCGCATCATGGCCCGGAACCGCGCCCTCGGCCTCCCGCGCCCGGCCGACGCCGCGCCGCACGACCCCAAGCCGATGCCCTTCGCGGCCACCTATCGCCACGAGTACTGGAGCGTCGACGTGTCCTACGTCGAGACGCACGGCCTGGCCGACCCCAAGCCGGTCTACGTCATCTCGGTGCTCGAGAACGACAGCCGCGCGCTGCTCGCCGATGTGCTCTCGCCGCGGCAGGACCTGACGGCCTACCTCCTCGTGTTGCGCGCGGCGTTGCACGAGTACGGGGCGCCGGCCGCGCTCGTCAGCGACAGCGGGTCGATCTTCCGGGCTAATCAAGCCAAGGCCATCTACAGGGCGTACATGGATTACTGCTCGTGGGACCGGTTCACACCGGACGGGAGTTGGGGGCGCTACACGAGCGCGGATGCCTCCGTGGCGACGGCCGAGGCGGGGAGGCAGTTCCTCACGTCCTTCGTGTGTCGAGACTGGAAGGGTGGCAGTGGTGTCCTTGATGAGACGGGCCGGGCTTAATCGGGACGCTGGGCTACGCGCTGTGCGGTTGCCGGGCGGGATCCGCGGTGACTGATCGGAGGGCACGAAGCGTGTCGTGGACGAGGTCGGACAGTGGTTGCTCGCCGTCTTGGTCGAGCCAACGGCTGATGGTGACGCTGAAGACGGTCACGGCGAGCTGGGCGGCGAGAATCGAGGTCAGCTCGTCGACGCCGCGATTCCGGAATCCCCAGCTGATTGCGTCCGACAGTGCGGAGAGTTTCCGCAGCTCGCGCTCGCGCAGGCCCTCGTCCGCCTGAATGACGGCATGGCGTGTCCTCAGGTACGCGAGCTGGCCTTCTAACCTGGTTGCCGCGACCGTCTCGAGTGCGTGGGCGATCACCATCATCGGGCTAAGCGACGCCGGGGCGTCGGCCGCGAGTCGTGCGACCAGCGCAGGGAGTTCCTCGTCGCCCGCGAAGAGCACCTCGCGCTTGTCGGCGAAGTGACGGAAGAACGTGCGCGTCGTGAGGCCGGCGCGCGCGGTGATCTGGGGGACGGTCGTCTCCGCGAAGCCCTGTTCGGTGAACAGTTCGACGGCTGCGCGCTCCAACCGGTCACGCGCGTTTGGCTGCCATCGACTCATATCTTCATCCTACTTGACGACACGCCGTGTCGTCAAGTATAGGGGGTTTTGCATAACCCCTCAAATCAAAAAGCCCCATGGCGCCCTCGCGCCCGCTTAGGCCCCCAAGGAGGACCTGGTGGCCGCGGCAGCGTGCGACTCGCCCTCAGGGTTGGGCTACACCCTCCTGCGCAACAACTTCTACATGCAGAACTTCCTCATGCTGGCGCCCGCGATCGCAAAGACAAACAGTTTCGGCTCCTCCGCCGGCGCTGGGCAAATCGGTCTCATCGATACCCGCGACATCGCGGCCGTGGCCGCGGAGATCACTGCATGATCTTCTCCTGTCAAGGTTGACGAAAGCGCTTGGCTTGGGTTGAACGTCAGCAGCGGCGGGAGGCTGCACAGCGGATTCATCGGGCGTGCCCGATTCCGGGATCAGGACCGGACGGACGAGGGCACGTCGGCGCCGGCGAAGGTAGAGATGGCGTCGAGGACCTGCTGCGGCGTCTCGACCTGAGGCAGGTGGCCCGTCTCGGTGAGGAGCTGAAACCGGGCCGTCGGTAGTGCAGCGGCATAGGCGCGCCCGTAGGCGACGTCTGCCACGCGGTCTGCCTCGCCCCAGAGCACCAAGACAGGCACAGTGACGGCGGCAAGTCTGGCGGCCAGGGCCGGGTCGTTCATCGTCGTCCCCGCATAGACCGCCAGGCTCGCGCGGTTACCGGGCATCGCGGCCTGTGCAGCCGGCGGCAGCTTGGACGGATCGATGCGGAATTTGTCCGGGTCGTGGAAGCTCAACGCAGACATCTGATCCAGGGTGAGCGAGAAAAAGTCGGCGACCGGATGGTCGGCGACCTCGATGCCGACGGCGTCGATAAGGATGACGTGGCTGACACGCGGTGAGTGCAGCAGGGCCACCTCGGCGGTGATCCACCCACCGATGGAGTTACCCACCACCGTGACGCCGGTGACGTCGAGTTCGTCGAGAAGTGCGACATAGAGCGCGGCCAAGCCGCCGACACTGCGCAATCGCTCGGGTCGGACGGCGCCGGCAAAGCCGGGGTGGGTCGGTGTGATCACGCGCGCGGCTTGGCCGCCGGCGAGCAGCGCGGCGAACCCAGCGACGGTCTGTGGCCCGCCGCCGTGCAGCAGCAGGTACGGACTGCCCGCGCCGCGGTCGTCGATCGAGACGTCGACCGGGCCGATGCCGGCGACGGTCAAGGTGTGTGTGGTGGTGGTCATGATGTCTCCTTTGGTGTCCCCTTGATTGGTGTCCCCTTGATGGGGTCGGCGGGCAGGTCGGTCGATAGGGCCGGGATGTCGTCTTCTGTGCCGGCTGACCGGCGGCACGGCGGCGAGCGTGGCGGTGGCCTCGCCGCCGCCCACGTCGGGGTGGGGTGCGACCACGCCGCCGCTCTGTCTGTCACACGCGATGCGCTCATATCAACTAGCTTACATCAACATGCTTAAATAAACAAGGTGATGGTGATCTGCTAGAATGGGGGTGTGACGAGAACATAGCCGGACAGCGGGCTGTCCGTGGAGTTGAGGATCGGCGGGGATGGGGGCGTGACGAGAAAACTGCAAGACATCGGACTGTCTGTGAAGCGGCTGCAGATGCGCCATCACCGCGCGCTCAACGCCGAATTAGCGGCGCTGGGGATCAGCCTCGTGCAGTGGGACGCCCTGCGCCACCTCGACCAGAACCCCGGCGCCTCGCTGCACGACCTGGCCCAACTGACGTTCCAGAGCGACCAGTCCTTCGGCGCGCTCGCCGGGCGCCTGATCGACCGTGGCCTCATCGAGCGGGTGCCCGGTCCTGGCCGCGCCGTGCGTCACCGCCTCACCGACAAAGGCCGCGCGCTGCGCCGCGCCGGCGACCCGATCGTCGAGCGCGTCCTCGCCGACTCGTTCGCACCCCTCACACCGACGCAGCTGGCCACCTTCGACACGCTCCTCGCGCAACTCCTCAGCTCTCCCGACGACGACGCGGCGCACGGCGCACGGTGGCCAGCGTCGGAACAGAAATGCGACAACGACGCGTGATTTTTGGGGTTATGTGCCCTTAAGATGATATGTCCCCAATCAGCAACATAGTTTCGGCTGAAAAAGCTTGGAGATGTTGTTCGGTGAGAGGAAGGTCGGCCGCTCACTCGAACTCCAGATTCCAGAAAACTTCTTGAGTCGCCATTTGTGGCGCAACCAGGGCCGCTCATGCTCTTGCACACGGCGCCTGAGCCCTCACAGCCCTCTTATTGGAGGGCTATCGACGGCAACATGCCCTGCTCGTCGGGCCGGTCGCTGCCTCTCGTTGACCATAACGCACGCCCCGGTCCATCCGCGCAGGTGTTCAGGCGGCTGTTTACCCGCCTCTAACCTCCTCGTAGAGTTTTCTGGAATCTGGAGACTCGAATACTTGACTATCCGCTCACTCTTTATTATAATGATAAGCATGGCCCATACGACGTCAAAGGAGGGAGTGCCTATGCCGGCCGGATCGATGACGGAGAGAACAACTGCTGACGCGGCTTTACGGAGCGTGACTAGGCGTCAGCGGAGGCCTTTGGGGCCGAAAACGGTCCGATCGGTCCGTCAAAACCACGACCGCCAGGCGCCCCCCCACCTCCGGCAAGGTATGGTCTAAGCATGGCCAGGCCGAGAAGCGAGGAGAAGCGGAACGCGCTCATGGCGGCGGCGGCCCGCGTGATCGTGACGCACGGGCTGAGCGCGCCGACCGCGCTGATCGCGCACGAGGCTGGCGTCGCGAACGGCTCACTGTTCACCTACTTCGAGACCAAGGCTGACCTATTGAACCACCTCTATCTTGACCTGAAAACCGGGCAGGCCTCGGCGGCCCTGGAGAGACTTCCGGTCGGGGCTGAGCTGCGTGCGCAGGTCTTTCACCTCTGGTCACATTGGATGGACTGGGCCGTGTCCAATCCTGAGAAGCGACGCGCGCTGGCGCAGCTTGACGTCTCTGACGAGATCACGCCCGCGAGCCGCGCGGCGGCGCATCAGACCATGGCCGGCATCGCCGATCTGCTGGAACGCAGTCGCGCCAACGGTCCCCTGCGCGACGCCCCGCTGGGCTTTGTCGTTGCGATCATGAACGCGCTGGCGGAGGCAACGATGGATGCCATCATCCGCGACCCAGCCAACGCGGAGCAGCGCTGCACGGTCGGGTTCGAGGCTCTCTGGCGCGTGATCGCCTAATTTTTTGACCTAAAAATGACTGACTAGACGAACAATTACATGGAGGGACCTATGTTGAAGACTGTTCTGGTCGCCGATCCGACCGCTCGCAAGGCGTACATCATCACCGGCCCGACCTCCGGCATCGGTCGCCGCACGGCACTCGAGCTGGCCACGCACGGCACGGTCGTGCTCGTCGGCCGCGACCGCAGAAAGCTCGACGAGCTGCAGCAGACCATCGAGCAACAGGGCCAGCACGCGGTGTCGGTCGTGTGCGACCTCTCGGATCTTGTGAGCGTGCGGCGCGCGGCCGCGGAGATCATCGCGCTCCATCTTCCGATCGCCGGCCTGCTCAACAACGCAGGCATCTTCCCGATGAGCGCCACGCAGAACGCGCTGGGCTGGGACATGGCGTTCGCGACGAACCACCTCGGCCCGTTCGCGCTGACCGAAGCGCTCGTGCCGCATCTCCCCGCTGGGACGAACGTCGTCTTCGTCGCCTCCGCCGTCGAAGACCCCGAGCGCAAACCCGCCGTGGCTGCCGGTTTCCGCGGCGGTCGCTATATCTCCGCGGAGGCGAGCGCGCGCGGCGCGTGGGAACCCGGCGGTTCTGCGCTACCGGGCGGGGACGCCTACGCCACCTCGAAGCAGTGCAATCTCGCCACGGCGATGGAGTTCGCCCGCGAGAACCCGCGATTGTTCATTAACGCGGTTGAGCCAGGCTTCACTCCGAACACCGGCCTCGGGCGCGAGGCCAACGTCTTCCTACGCGTCTTGGCGAACTACATCCTTCCGCTGCTTGCGCCCCACGTCACATACTGGAGCACTCCGCAACGCGCCGCGCGCGTCATCACCAAGATCTTGATCAATCAATCAAGCCAGACCGGCATCTACTACGACGAGGGCGGCCATCCGATGCTCGGCTCCACGCTCGTGCGCGACCCGGCATTCACGTCTCGCGTCGTCGCCGAGACGCGCGCCTTGCTATCGACAATTCCACTATGATGGTCGATTGCGCAGAGAGCCTCATCGCCAAGCGCCCCCTCGGCTACGTCAGTGGGGAACGGTAGTATAGGGTCTGGAATAAGCGAAGCTGCAACCAGGGACAAACTAGCTTTATAGATAGAGGCTCAAAGTGGCCCCGAAAGTGCCGAGAAGTGCCAGAGTAAGCACTTTTGGGGCACAGCGAGTATACGGTCACGGGTGGATCGCGCACAACAGGGCTATCCACAAGGCGGAAGTGCATCGCCCAGAAAGGTAGGCGGCACTTACCTTTTGTCACCAGCACCTATGGACTCACAGATGAGGCGCAAGGAGGGGGGTTTTGCATAACCCCTCAGCTAGACTTTGGCCATTCGCGGAGGAGATAAGACAGGCAGACTAAGCAAAGAATCGCTCCACCGTTGCAAGGAAAAGAGGCAACCAATGCTTACTCTGCCCGCTCATATTATGGACCGTCTGGCGCCCTTCGCGCCAGTTTTCTCGCGCCGCGTCTGGCGGTATGTGCCCACCTTGGTCGGCGGGGCGATCCTCGCACCCGGTCGGCGCATGGTCAGTTCGACCTTGCGCGTGATGGGACGCGGTCACTGCCGTGCATGCTCCACCGACCATCGTGTGCTCAATCGCACCGTGTGGTCGAGCCTGCGGGTCAGCCGCATCTTGCTTGGTCTGCTCGTGGCGGCCTTCGCCCCCGATGGCCCGTTGGTGATCGGCCGCGACGCCACGTTGGAGCGGCGGCGCGGCCCTAAGATCGGCGCGGCCGGCATCTATCGCGACCCGGTGCGCTCCAGTCACAGCCATTTTGTCAAGGTGCGCGCCTTGCGCTGGGTTAGCATGATGCTGCTCGTGCCCATCCCCTGGGCGCACTGGACGTGGGCGTTGCCGTTCCTCACCGTCCTCGCGCCCTCGGAGCGTTACGACGAGGAGCGCGCCCAGCGCCACAAAGCCGTGCCGCGCTGGGCGCAACAAATGATCCTCCTCCTGCACCGCTGGTATCCCGACCGCTCCCTCGTCATCGTGAGCGATCAAGAGTATGCCGTGATCGACCTGCTCGCCGCGACGCGTCAGGTCGCCACCCTCGTCACGCGGCTACGCCTGGACGCGCGCTTGTTTGAGCCCGCTCCGCTGCGCCCGCCTCACCAGAAGGGACGTCCCCGTGTGGTCGGGCCACGGTTGCCGACCCTGGCCACCCGCGCCGCTGACCCGACGACGGCGTGGACGGTGCTGCCGCGCTGCTGCACGTGGGCTGGCCGAGGGGTGTCGGGAAACAAGTGTTAGGCGACAGGCCAGTGACGCTCGCCTATTTCGTCGCTGCAGTCCACGGGGATTTGTACGGAAAACCCTGCCGCTATGGTGTACCATACGTAAACAGTAACGCAGAGGTTTTCCGTACATGCTCATTGGCTACATGCGTGTCTCATCCGATAGCGATCGTCAATCCACCGACCTGCCGCGCGACGCGCTCGTGGCGGCCGGTGTCGACGCGCGTCACCTGTTTGAGGACCGCGCGTCCGGCGCCACGGACAGTCGGCCTGGCTTGGCCAAAGCTTTAGACTTCGTACAGCCCGGCGATGTGCTGGTCGTCTGGAAGCTCGACCGGCTCGGGCGCTCGCTGCCACATCTGCTGACCAGATGCGCGCGTTGCTGCCAGCCGTGTAGGAGAGCCTCACCAAGCACCATTGCGGGCCAATTCCACTAACAGCCCGATTGCGTCTCACGTTCTGACGCGTCCGGTGTTCGAGGTCATCGCGGGCGGTCGTCACCTGTTCGAGCGGCGTGTCGAGGAGCTTCTGGTCCAGACTCATAAGGCTGGCCTGCTACCAGGACCCGATGATGGCCAGCCGCCGTAGCTCTGCCGTCCCGTACCGGCGCCGGCCGTCGCGGCGAGATGCCGGTTGGAGCAGGCTGCGCCGCTCGTCGTAGCACAGCGCGGAGGCTTGCGCCCCGACGCGGCGTGCCCCCTCGTCCTATACGGGCGTCACATCGGCCGAGGGGCGCAGGCCGTCGAGCGCCGTCCGCAGGATCGGCTCGAGGTAGTCGGACTCGCCGTGGATCTGGGCGATGGCGATGACCAGGTCGAGGACCTGTGCGAGGGAGAGGTCGTCGCGGACCTCGTGAGCGCGCTGCGCGGCGGCGAGGAGCGGTCGGCCGGCGGCGAGCACGCGGGCGCGGTTGTTGTCGAAGAGGGGGTTGCTGCGGTCCGTGTGCTCGAGCAGCGCGGAGGCGATGTGGCGCTTGCTGGTGACAAAGACGAAGAACCGGTGCAGCCAGGCCGTGAGCACGGCGCCGGACGTCTCGCCGTCGACGGTCTTGGCGGCCGTGCAGACGGCGTTGACCTCGTCGGTGTAGAGGGCCTCAAGGAGCTCTCGGCGTCCGGGGAAGTTGCGGTACAGCGTCGCCATGCCGACGCCCGCGCGTCGCGAGATCTCGGCCATCGACACGTCAGCCTCAGGATCGGCGAACGCGGAACGGGCGGCCGCGAGGATCTTGTCGCGGTTGTGCGCGGCGTCGGCTCGTCTCGTAGGTGATGGCAACGGGTCCGGACGCATCGGGACTCCAAGTGGACAGGGTATCCGTTATCCGCTACAGTGAAGTGGACAGGTTATCCGCCTGTCGCATCCACTCCTATTCTACCCGTTGCGAGCCGCTCGCGGCCACACAAGGAGGCTCACCATGGACTACCGACCTCTGGGACGCACCGGCGTCTCCGTCAGCCAGCTGTGCCTGGGCGCGATGATGTTCGGCGCCTTCGGCAACCCCGATCACGA
>JAABUQ010005822.1_pt1 | contig 19247 bp, 15 predicted proteins | sample 5560001 | NCBI WGS metagenome assembly JAABUQ01 (sample SAMN10711888, study PRJNA513371) | rock metagenome | isolation source: Antarctica rocks | place: Antarctica: Victoria Land, Finger Mt nord | collected 2015-12-18
CGTATCCTCCCCCCATGCCTCCCGCTGTCTTGCCGGCCGGCCCGCCGCCCATCATTCCCATACGGCCAGGGGCTCCCATCATCCCGCCTCCGCCCATCATGCCGCTCCCGCCCATCATGCCGCTTATCCCCGGGCCGGGGGTGTTCACCTTGCCCAATGGTGCGTTGTCGATGCCCTCTCGCCCCAGGGCTGGAGCTGCCGTGGCCGCGGCCACGCCGGCCTGAGGCTTAAGCGCCTCGACCTGTCCCTCGGCCTCGAGCCGGTTGTAGAGGGCCTCGAGGACCGCGACCCGGGTGGCCGTGCCGGCCGCGAACCGCTCGTTCACCGCGGCCTCGCGCTCTCGCAAGTCCTTGAGCCGGCGGACGGCGTCGAAATAGGCGTGATCGGTCCCCTCGACTTCCATTCTGGCCTGGTTCAGGCGGTTCTGCCATTGACTGAGCATGGCGGCGGCGGTGTTCACGTCCATGCCGCCTTCATTCGCCGACTTTCGGATCGCGGCGATGGCCTCCTCGGCGATCTTGAGGCGGGCCTGGGCGCCGGACTCGGCCGGGGCCGATGCGGGTGCGGGCCCGTCCCCGCGTTGGGCCTTCTCGACCGGGCCAAGGCTGGGCCCGGGTCCGCGTCCCTGGTAGGCCGAGACTCCGGAGGCGGAGAGGGCGCCGGCGACCAGCAGGGTCGCGGCGAGCTTCATCTTGGTGGCGGACATGGCGTGCAAGGCTCCTTGGGCCAGGGCGACCGCGTGGGGAGAGACCGTGAGCGCGGCCAGGGTGCCGAGGGCCGCCGCCGGGTGGGTCGCGACGGCGACGGCGGCCGTGGTGGTCGAGTCGAGCAGGGCCGGGGGGACGGCGGCCTCGGCCTCCCGCGCCATCGAGGCGAGCAGGCCCCCCGGGGTCAGGGCGATCCCCCTGCGGGTCAGTCGGCCGCGGAGCAGGTCCCGGGCGCGGGCGAGCCGCCCCTTGACCGTGCCGACGGGCCAGCCCAGCTCGCGCGACGCCTCCTCGTGGGTCATCCCTTCGAGGTAGCAGAGGACGACGACCGCCCGGTACGCCGGCGGCAGCCGTCCGACCTCGTCGTGGATCGCCGGGCGGAGGTCCAGGTCGGCGGCGGCCGGGTCGGGCGCGGCCGGGTCGGCCGGGTCGTGGTCCCCGCCGGCCGTCCGAGCCCGGCGACGGGCCGACTCGGCGCGGGCGCGGGCGGCGACCCGTCGGGCGACCCCGTGCAGCCACGGGCCCAGCCGGTCGCGGTCGCGGAGCGTCCCGGCCCGCCGGACCAGGACGAGGAAGACGGCCTGGAACGCGTCGTCGACGTCGGCCGGGTCGCGGAGCATCGCCCGGCAGACCGACAGGACCGTCGGCCCATGCCGCGCGACGATCGCCTCGAAAGCCGAGTCGTCGCGGCGCGCCACGAACCGATCGAGGAGCTGCGCCTCGTCGAGGCCCGCGACGGTCCCCGACCCGGCCGCGAAGAGCCGGCCGATCTGGCGATAGACGGCCGCGAATTGCCCGCTCGCCATGGCCCGGTACCCCCCTTGTGCGACGTGACCCTCACCCATTACTGCACAGCCGCCCCCGATCGGATACAGATTTTTCCCGCCCGGTCGCCGTCGCGATGAATTCGTTCGGGGCAACCCCCGAGGACGCCCCGAGCCCAGCCAGCCCGAGCCTCGACCCCCGGGCTTGGCCCCGGCCGCGTCGTCGGGCGGGGGCTGCGACGCCACCCGATCGCACCGATCCGTCCCGCCTCCGGCCGTTCGATTCGGCGAATCGGTCAAGTCGCCGGCATTTCACACCGATGCATAATCAACATCTGTCCGTAGTGGAAACAATAGGCAGAGGCGGCCTTAAAATAGGAGGGCTGGGATGCCTATTTCGACGCGGTCGGGCGAACCCGCCCGTTCCATCCCGATCCTGCCGATCGCGGCGGCGCTGCTGCTCGCGGGCTGGCCGATGTCGGCGACGGGCCAGGAGGCCCTCCTGCCGCCGGCCGCCCGGGCGGGAACGGGCGAGCCTCGGGGCGGGGAGCCGGCCGTCGTGACCTCCACGCCGATGCCCGCCCCCCGGCCCGAGCCGACGGCGGTACCGACCCCTGCGCCGGCGCCGGCGCCGGTGCTCCGGGCCGACGCCGGGGACGACCAGATCGGGCTCGTCGGCCGCCAGATCACGCTGAACGGGGGCCGGAGCGGGCCGCGGGGCGCGATCGGCTACCGATGGATCCAGCTCTCCGGGCCGGAGCCGACCGCCCGGGGGCAGGACGGGTACATCTTCACGTTCACGCCGAGGGCGGCGGGGATCTATCGGTTCGCGCTGGTGGTGGCGTCGGGGTCGGAGATCTCCGAGCCCGACGCGGTCGAGGTCGCCGTCGGGACGCTGAGCCCGACGGGCCCGGACGCCGCCCCCCGGGCGATGACCCCGGCGGCGCCCGCCCCGCCGATCGGCGACGTGGCGCGCACGGCGCTGGCCGGCCTGGAGGACGGGCCCGAGGCGGCGCCGGCCCTCGTCTCGACGTTCGAGGCGATCGCCGGGCGGATGGGCCTGTACTCGACCTATGCGGAGGTCTTCAGCGAGATGTCGAGGCGGCTCGACGCCTTCGTCCCGCAGGAGCCGTCGCGGCGGTCGGCCTGGGTCGAGCGGCTCTTCCGGCCGCTGACCGCCAGCCTCGTCGAGAAGATGCGGGGCGAGGGGATCGACCTGCTCCGCCCCGAGTCGGCGACCGCGCCGCTGTCGGCGTCGCAGAAGGATCGCCTGGCCGAGCAGTTCCGCGCCATCGCGGCCGGGCTCCGCCCGTCGCCGACGACCACACGATGAAGGCCCCGGGGCGACGGCGGCCCCGATCCGCCCGACCGTCCGACCGTCCGACCTATCGGGAAAGGGAGCGAGCCCAGATGAGAACGACGAGGAGGCGATCCACGACGGGCCTGGCCCTGGCCGTCGCCCTGTCCGCCGGCCCGGGGATCGGCGCGGCCCAGCCCGCGCCGGCCCCGGCCCGGGCGGCGGTCTCGGGCCTCGAGGCGGCGATGCGCGAGACGAACGCGACGGGGAGGCCGACCGTCGTGGTCGTCACCTCGGCGACGGAGCCGGCGTCGCTCGGGCTGCTCCCCGCCATGCTCCGGGTGAAGAAGGCCCAGGAGCTGGCCCGGTCGGTCCGGTTCGTCCAGGCGGACCTGGCCGAGGCGACCCGGCTGGGCGTGGCGACCGCGCCGGGGCTGGCCGTCTGCCGCAAGGGCAACGGGCGGCTCGAGGTCGTCCGATCCGAGACCAGGCCCCGCGACGAGTACGACGCCGTCGGCTGGCTCTGCACCCTCCGGTTCGACGCCGCGACGGCGACCCCCGCCGGGGCCGGGTCCGACCCCGAGGTCGCCCGCGCCGGGCATCTCTTCCACCATCCGCACGTCCAGCCGTCGGCCCAGGCACCCCCGCCGGTGTACGCGGCCCCGCCGCAGGTCGCGACGCCGCAGCCGACGTACGTCCAGCAGCCGGCCCCGCCCCAGTTGGTGACGGTCTCGGCCCCGACGACTCCGGTCGTGACGACCCCGTCGTCGCCGGTGATGGTGACGACGTCGTCGCAGCCGATCGTCTTCCAGCAGTCGGCCCCGACGATTTACGTCGCGCCGCCGTCGCAGCCGGCGAACGTGGTCGTGCTCGCCCCCGCGCCGACGTCGCCGACGGTCTCGGTCGTCCAGCCGACCACGATGGTCTCGTCCCCCGGCCCGCAGCAGCCCCAGCAGCTCTTCGTCACGAGCCCCGGTCCGGGCGTGTCGAGCCCGAACCAGCCCTCGGGGCAGACGACCGCGTCGGCCCCGCCGCCGCAGCCGGTGCAGATGGTGACGTCGGCCCCGCCGCCGCAGCAGGTGCAGATGGTCGCGGCGCCGGTCCAGTACCAGATGATGGCGGCGAGCCCGGCCCCCGCCGCGGCCAACCCGACGGTCTCGCTCGGCGCGACCGAGGCGATCCCCGCCGGCCCCTTCGGCCGGGCCCTCGGCAACTTCGGCGAGCGGCTCTCCCGGCACAAGTACCCGAGGGTCCGCGGGGCGACGACCACGCACGCGCTGGCCCAGCCGGCGAACGTCGCGCTGGCGACGGTCCCGGTGGCGGTCCAGCAAAATGTCTCGTACGTCCCGGCCCCCCAGCCGGTGGCCTCGACCCCGTACGTCGCGAGCCCGCCCCCGCCTCCGCCGAGCGTCGCCTCGCCGCAGGGCCACTGGCGCTGAGCGATCCCGGCCGGGCGGCGTGAACGCGTCGCCCTCGATCGCCGGCCGCCGTCCGGGGCGGCTGATGGAACGCGATCAACGAACGGCCCTGCCCCCGGCTTACTCGCCGGGGGCAGGGCCGCCTTGGTTCGCCCCCGGCGGGAGGACGGTCCGGGTCGTCAGAACGGGGCCCGCGATGGCCCTTTCTGGTCGCGGTCCGAGGGGTCCGAGGCGCCGTTGTTGGCCGGGGCCGGCCCATCGCCGTCCTTCTGCCCGCCGTCCTTCTGCCCGCCATTGCTCGGGCCGATGAGCAGCTTGCCGGTGAATGTGACGGTGTATTCGCCGGGCTGGAGCGACGGGCCGCCGCCGCCGCCACCGCCACCGCCACCGCCACCGCCACCGTTCTTCTCCCTCAGCAGCGCGTTGATGATGTTGTCGAGGTCGGGCATCGCCTGGTTCTTGTCGAAGCCGCCGGAGCCGCCGAGGAAGAAGTCGAGCAGGATCGACCCGATCGACCGGAGCAGGTTGCCGTCGATCCCCCCGCCGGCGAACGACCCGAGGAACCTGCGGAGCGCGGCCTTGATCAGGCCGGCGATCGTCCCCCGGCCGTTGCTGTCGACGAACCGGGTGAGGTAGGGGGCCTCGCCCGACTGGACCGACTCACCGACGATCCCCTGCGCCAGGGCCGTGGCCAGGGCCTGGTTCGGGGCGGGCGCCGACACGTTGAACGAATAGACCTGCCCCCCCTGGTTGACGGTGAACTGCGGTGCCGTCGCCGTGCCGAACCCGCCCTGGGGGGTCGCCGCCGTGAACGTCGCCTGCGGGGCCGGGGCGGTCACGAAGTTCGGGGCCGAGACGACATAGGTGGTCGCGACCATCGGGGCCGGGAACGAGACCAGGGAAATGGTCGTCGAGGGCACGGACACGGCAAGGACCGCCACGCTTTGCACGGCCACGCCCTGGACCGAGGAGGCGCGCGCGTGGTGGCCGTGGCCGAAGAGGTGATGGCCGCCGGCCTGGGTCGCCGCGACATACTGCGTCGGGACGGGGACGACCTGGACCGCCTGGGCGGACTGGACCATCTGAACAGCCTGGACAGCTTGCCCGCGGGCGTGACCGTGGCCGCCGGCGAGGGCCGGCCTCGTCGCGGCGAGGGGGGCGAGGACCGCGGCGATCGCGGCCGGGATCGACCATCCTGAGCAGGGGATCTTCATGGGCGGGGCTCCAGCCGACGGGAGGGGAGGGGATCGAGTTCGACCGGGTGCTCGCCGGCCCGGCGGCGGGGCGACCTCACCGGACCTCGATCGGGACGGTGAAGGTACGGCCGGCCAGGCCGCTCGGGGTCTTGTAGACGAGCTTGAGCTCGCCCTTCCCCTTCTTCTTCGCCGTGAAGGAGAAGAGCCGATGCTGGACGATGCCCGGATAGCCGGGCAGCGGCGACCTCTCGGCGGACGGCGGGCCCTTCAGCTCGAGGAGGTCGGGATTCTCGGCGCGGTCGTAGGACCAGGCGCCGACGCTCGCCTGCTCCTCGAGGCGGAGCTCGACCTTGCCCCCATCCTGGACGACGACCGGCCCTTTCCGCCCGGCGTCCTTGAGGGTGATCTTCGTCGCCTCGCCCGCGAGGGCCGCCGTCACGCCCGCGGTCGACGCCCACGAGACGGCCAGGGACACGACGATCGGGATGCGCATGGCCATCGGACCGCTCCGTCGGACAAAAGGAACTCGACCCGTCGATGCGACCCGGTATTATCCGGGCCCGGCCGCGTCGGATCAACGGGAGCGGGCCCCGGGCGGGGCCGGGCTCAGTTCCCCGCGAAGATCACCGGCTCGACCCACGCCGCGCCGAAGCCGATCTTGTTGCTGTCGAAGGCGATATTGATGTAACCGGCCTGGCCCCAGCCCGGCCCCCACGAGTTGCGGACGATCCAGCCGAGCTGGTTCCAGCCGACGATCATGACCGCGTGGTTGATCTCGCCGGGGTCCTGCTCGTCGAACAGGCCCGAGGTGTAGTGCTGGAACTGGTCGGTCACGTTGACCGCCGCGATCAGCGGGCCGTGCTCGCAGAGGGCCTGCTTGATCTGGGCCGGGGTCGGGACCTCGTTCGCCGCCGAGACGTATCCCCACGTCGTCGCTTTGTAGCGGCGGCCGGGGAGCGACGGGTCGCAGCCGGGGACGCCCGCCGAGAGCTGGCCGCCAAGGCATTCGACCGACCCCGAGGCATAGGGCAGCTTCACGTTGCCGACCAGGCCCGAGTCCTTGATAAAGTCGAAGCCCCACCAGCCGCCGCAGCAGGTCCCCTTGGGCGACTCGGTGTTGCACCGCAGGAGCTGCTCCTCCGACAGGTCGAGCAGGTTGTCCCGCGCCCCGTTGCGGATCGCGTACATCGACTCGAAGACGCCGACGGTGGCGAAGTCCCAGCAGTCGCCGCAGAATTTCTGGTCCTTGACCGAGCCGACGACGTCGAGCTGGCTCCAGTCGAACTTCGCGAGCGTCGGGTCGGCGACGACCCCGGCGCTGACCAGCCGGGCCCGGGCGACGAGCAATTTGGGATGCCGGGCCAGCTCGGAGTCGGCGACCCGGTTCTGGAGGGCGGCCGCCGCCTTCAGGTCGGGCGGCGGCCTCGTCCCGGCGAGCTGCGAGAGCGTCCGGGTCGACGCCGAGGTGAATCCGACCTGGAAGGTGAGCCGGTTCGCCTGCACCCTCTCGCGCGCCTGCCGGATCGATGCCTTCACCGACGGCGGGGCCGCCGCCTCCTGCATCACCCGCAGCGTGCCCTCCGAGATCGGGGCCGGCACCGGCGCCCGGGGCGGGCCCGGCGGCACCTGGGGCGGGGGGGGAGCCGGCGCGGGTGCGAGGTTCGGCGGCAGGATCGCCTGCTCGGCCCGGCCACCCGGCTCGGCACCGATCCCGTCGCGGGGAATGGGCCAGAGCAGGATGCCCGCCATCGCGAGCGATGCCAGGATCGGAGGTCGCGCGGGGAGGATGGGCATCGTGTTCACCTGAATAGAATGGCGACACGCCGCTCCCTGGCTGGGATCACACCGTCTGCTGGCCAACCTCGCCAATTTACGCAGCTCGCCTGGCTGATCAAGTATAACATGGGGAGGCCGGGCGAGGTCCGGAAAAAATCCGTGGCATCCCAACCAGGGGATGCCGGGCCGGGGCCGGGGCGTCGGCTGGCCCGGGACGCGGCGACGCCCGGATCAGGAGCGCGCCGCGCGCACGGCGAGGAGCCGGATCGCCCGGTCGCGGAGCGGGCCCCAGGGGAGCGTCAGGGGCGTCGGGTCGCCCGGCGAGGGGTCGGGCAGGCCCCCCTCGATCGGGACCGGCCGGCCGGCGGGGTCGACCTGGACGAACTGCATCAGGCCATCCATCCACGGCTTCGACCGCCGGGGCAGCGGCGTCCCGTACAGCCCGACGACCACCATCGCGCGGGCCCGATGGACCTCCCGGCCGCGGATCTCGATGACCCGGCCGACCGGGACCGGCTCGAAGCAGCGGACGTCGAGGACCCGCTTCAGGACGAGGTTGGCCGTCGCGCCGATCGTCCGGTAGGCCGTCGCGTAGGCCGCCTCCAGCGCCAGCGCGAGCAGGCCCCCCGCGAAGAGGGTCCCGTAATGGTTGGCGTCGCGAGGCAGGATCAGGCGATGGGTCAGGGTTTCCTCGTCGGACCGGTCCGGCATCGTCGGTCGCCTGGATGGTCTCGGGTCGGTCCCGCCGCCATCGAAGCGTATCACGCCGATCGACGCGATCAAACCCCCCGGCCGCCGAGCCCTGAACTCGACCCAACGCCTGCCCGGTCATGCACTTCGGCATGGGTGGTCGCCCCGCCACGGGGAGGCGGATGCGGCCGACGCCCGGAAAATTCGTCGCGATCTCCCCGGAAATTCTCGGGGCGCTCACCCGATGACGCGGGACCGACGCTACAATCGGTCGCGGCCGGGGCCTCCCCACGCGACGGAGCCCGCCTCCCGCCGCCGGCCCGGATGCGGAGGGGAGAGGAATTCCGAGTCCGTGTGTCCCAAGGCTCCGAACGGGTCGTAGATGTTGCGAATCGAGGACGCGGGTGTTGAAAATCGGGGAGGCTTGAAGTCGAACGGTCAGTTGCGCCGGCAGGAATCGAACCTACGACCTCCAGGTTATGAGCCTGGCGAGCTAGCCGCTGCTCCACGGCGCACCGAGAGTCTAACCGATCCTCGCGGGGTTGGGAAGCCCTCCCGGCGGCCGAGGGTGCCGGGAGGTCGACCGGGACGGAGGGCCCTGAGCCGGTTGGTTATTGCGATCGATCAAGTCGCGTCCGCCGACGGTGGCGGTCCGCAACCGGGGGACGAATGCTCGTCCCCGAGCCGACGGATCGCCGAATGCCAGGGTCGGGGCTCCGCGGGGGACCCGGCCGGTCGCCGGTCCCGGTCACGGGGGTGCCTCGGATGACGCGGGCGTGGCCACGCGTCGGGAGATCGACCATGCATCCGTCCGTCGCGCACTTCCTCGAACACCTCCGGACCGAGCGCGGGGCGTCGCCGCACACCCTCCGCTCGTACGAGGCCGACCTGAACCAGTTCACCTCGTACCTGGTCGGGGCGGTCGGCGAGGGGGCCGACCCGATCGCCGCCGACTCGAGGCGGCTCCGGTCGTACACGGTCTGGCTGGGCGCGCGGGGCTATTCGGCGGCGACGGTCGCCCGGAGGCTCGCCAGCCTCCGCTCGTTCTACCGCTACCATCGCCGGCAGGGGGCGATGACGGCCGACCCGGCGGGGGGGCTCCGCAACCCCAGGCAGCCGAAGCGGCTGCCGAAGCTGCTCGGCGTCGAGGACGTGATCCGCCTGCTCGACGCGATCCGGGCCGACACGCCGGCCGGGGTGCGGGACCGGGCGATGTTCGAGACCCTGTACGGGGGCGGGCTCCGCGTCGGCGAGCTCGTCGGGCTCGACCTGGCGGACCTCGACCTGGAGCAGGGGCTGGTCCGGGTCCGGGGCAAGGGGCGTCGCGAGCGGCTCGGCCCGATCGGCGCCGCGGCCTCCGCCTGGATCGCGGTGTGGCTCGGCGAGCGCCGCCCCGCGCGGGCGGGGGAGCGGGCCGTCTTCCTCAACCTGAAGGGGACGAGGCTCTCGGCGCGGAGCGTCGGCCGGCTCCTGGAAGGGCACCTCGTCGGCCTCGGCCTCGACCCCGCGGCGAGCCCGCACACCCTCCGCCACAGCTTCGCCACCCACCTCCTGGACCGGGGGGCCGACCTCCGGAGCGTCCAGGAGCTGCTCGGGCACCGCAGCCTCACCACCACCCAGATCTACACCCATGTCACGGGAGAACGGATGGTCGATGCCTACAGGGACGCACACCCCCGCGCCTGAAGGATCGAGGCGCGGCGGGCCACAAATCGCGATGTGTCAACGATCTTGGTGAAATTCCCCCGGCTTTGACGAGATTGCAACCGCGATGTATATCCCACCCGACGGGGCCGTGGATTCCGGGATGCCTTGGCCGGCCCGGCGCGACGAGCGTCGGGCCCGGCCGGGCGGGATCCGCCGGGACGACCGACCGGCAGGCCGCTCCGGACTGGGGTGCGTGAGGCCTCATTCCTCTCAGGGACGACGATCCGTTGCGGGACCATGCCAAGCGGGTTGCTATCCTGAGAGCGTGATGCTATGACACAGCCCTTGATCTTGATTGTGCATTCGGACCCGTCGGCGCACGCGCTGCTGGCCTCGATGCTCCAGTCGCTCGGCCTCGGCCTGGAGGAGGCCCCGAACGACCGGATCGCGGTCCGCCGGCTGGAGCGCGGGGGCGTCCAGCTGGTGATCTCGGCCGTCGACCCGGCCGACCCCGACGCGCTGGAGCTGCTGGCCTACCTCCGCCGCAAGCACACGAGGGTCCCGACCCTCCTGCTCTTCGCCGACGCGTCGTGCGGCAAGGCCCGCGAGGCGACGCGGCTGGGCGGGATCGTGGTCCGCTACCCGGCCCCGGCCACCGAGCTGAGGGCGGCGGTGACCCACGCCCTCGGGATCTGGAAGGACCCCGAGGCGCCCTCGCCGGCCGCCCCGACGTCGCCGTCCCCGGCCGCGTCGTCGTCGGCCGCGAGCCCCCCGGCCCCGGCCGCCGCGGACGGCGACCCCCCGGCCGCGGGTCGCGGGACGAACGGAGCCGCCCGGCACGGCGGGTTCATGCCCAGCCATCGGACCGAGGCGAGGTCGTCGGCCTTCGACCTCGTCGGCGAGGCGCCCGGCCTGAAGCAGGCCGTCGAGCTCGCGATGAACGCCGCGACGACCCGGACGCCCGTCGTCATCGTCGGCGAGCAGGGGACGGGCAAGTCGCTCGTCGCCCGGTCGCTCCACGCGGCCAGCCCCCGGGCCGACCGGCCGTTCGTCGAGGTCGTCTGCGGAGGGCTCGACGAGCACCAGCTCGAGCGCGAGCTGTTCGGCCAGAGCTTCGGCCGGGCCGATATCGACGGGATGCTCGACCGCCCGGGCAAGGTCGCCCGCGCCGACGGGGGCACCCTCTTCCTCGACGAGGTCGCCGCCCTCACGCCGGGGCTCCAGCGGCAGCTCCTCCGCCTGATCCAGGAGGGGGAGTACGACGTCCCCGGCGCGGCCGAGTCGTCGCGGGCCGACGTCCGGATCGTCCTCGCCTCGCACGAGAGCCTGCCCAACCTCGTCGACCAGGGGCGATTCCGCCGCGACCTGTACGACCGCGTCGGCATCGTCTGCCTCCGGCTCCCGCCGCTCCGCGACCGCGGCGGCGACATCGAGGCCCTCGCCGAGCACTTCCGGGCCCGGTTCGCCGCCGAGTTCGCCAAGCCCGTCCTCGGCTTCACCTCCGACGCGCTGGACCTCCTCTGCCGCCACGACTGGCCGGGCAACGTCCGCGAGCTGGAGAGCGTCATCCAGCGCGGGGTGGCGCTCTGCCAGGGGGCCCGGATCACCTCGTCCAACCTCTCGCTCGGCTTCGGCCCCCCCCGCGCCGGCCGGAACCCGACCTACTCCCCGAGGCCCCACCTCCCGATCGGCATCCGCCCGCTCAAGGAGGCCCTCGAAGAGCCCGAGAAGCAGATCATCATCCAGGCGCTGCAGGCCCTGAACTGGAACCGGCAGGAGACCGCCCGGGTCCTCGACATCAACCGGACCACGCTCTACAAGAAGATGAAGAAGTACGGCCTCCTGATCGACGAGCCCGCCATCATGAACTGACCCCCGGCCCCTCATCCGTCGGATCACGAGCCGCCGCGGCCCCCGCGAGGACCCTCCTCGGCGGGGGCCGTCCCCTTCGCTGGCGGCGCGGAAATCGTGGTAAGATCCATCGGCCGGGCGCGACGACCGCCTTGCGACCCGCCCGTCGGCCCGTCGAACCATGCCCGGCCGTGGAGACCTTGCCATGCGATGCACCGTCGGGGCCTGCCTGATCGCCGCGGCCCTGTCCCTCGGAGTCGGCCATGGGACGGCCCGGGGCCAGGTCGCCGGGGGCCCGGTCCTGCCCTATCGGATCCAGTCGTACTACAGCGCCCCGGGCTCTTACGGGACGACCTTCGGCGTCGCGAGCTACGGGGTCCGCCAGACGTACACGACCTTCTCGTCGAGCTACGGGGCCGGCTACGGGTCCGGTTATCCCCCCGCCTCGTTCCTGCCCGGCCCGTACGGCGTCTCGCTCTGGCACCCCGGCGGCCTGCCCGATCAGTACGTCTGGCGGACCCCCTACTACGGGACGTTCGGCATCCCCGCCGCCCCGAGGAACGTCCCCCTGCCGCCGATCGGCGTCTACGCGCCCGCCTTCGGGCCGGGGCCCCTGCCGGTCCGGTACGGGTGGTGAGCGCCGTCCGCGGCGGCTAGATCTCGATGATGTATTCCCCCCCGTGCCGCGGGTTGCCGATCAGCGTCTGGCTGGTCATATCCACGACGTAATCGAGCTGCTCCAGCGGGATCTGACCGATCAGGACGGGGGTGCCGTCGGGGACCTCCATCACGTCCAATGTGCACGCCCGGCCGCCGATCGTGAGCCGGACCGCCTCGTATAGGGTGGCCTCGCCCTCCCCGATGCTGCTCCTGACCCGCCTCGTGCCCGTTCTGCCGAGGCCGAGACGACCGATCAGGGATGTCGGCAGCGACAGGAGCCTCGCACCGGTATCGACCAAGGCGTCCGGGACCGTGATCGAACGGATCTCGCCCGGCGGTTTGCTCCCGGCCTCGATCGCCCAGAGGTCTTTCAGGTTCTCGATCGTCGCTTCGGTCAGGACGCGCCCCACGATGGTAACCCTCGCCGGACCATGATTGCGCGCTTCATTTCCACTTGAGCCCATGATACCTCGCGTGATCGTCGTCCGCGAGGCTGCAACCCCCAACCCGATCGGGCCGCCCGCCATGTCCATCCCGCCGCTCGCCCGGGTCCGCCAGTCGGTCTTCCAGCCCCACCTGGCCGACGTCGCCGGGACGGTCCGCCGGCTGATCCTGGAGGCGCGGCTGGGAGACCGGGTGCCGGCGGGGGGTCGGGTCGCCGTGGGGGTCGGCTCGCGGGGGATCTCCTGCATCGCGACGGCCGCCCGCGCCGCGGTCGACGCCCTGAAGGAGGCCGGCTACCGGCCCTTCCTCGTCGCCGCGATGGGGAGCCACGGCGGCGCGACGGCCGAGGGCCAGCGCGAGCTGCTGGCCGGCTACGGGATCACGCCCGAGGCGATGGGCGTCGAGGTCCGGACCGAGATGGACGCCGACGTCATCGGCACCAGCCCCGTCGGCCTGCCGATCTACTTCGACCGGAACGCCCGAGGGGCCGACGGGATCGTCCTGATCAACCGGGTCAAGCCGCACACCGACTTCACCGGCCGGTACGAGTCGGGCATCCTCAAGATGCTCACGATCGGCCTGGGGAAGCGCGAGGGGGCCGCGCAGGTCCATCGGCTCGGCCTCCGGGGGCTCCGCGAGGTCCTGCCCGCGGTCGGGGCGTACCTCGTCGAGAACACGAAGTTCGCCCTCGGGCTGGCGATCCTCGAGAACGCCGACGACGAGGCCGCCGAGATCGTCGCCGTCGACCCTTCGAACATCCTCGACGTCGAGCCGGCGCTGCTCGACCGGGCGCGGGGCCTGATGGCCCGCCTGCCGTTCGACCAGATCGACGTCCTGGTCGTCGGCGAGCTGGGGAAGAACTACTCGGGGACGGGGATCGACCCGAACGTGATCGGCCGGCTCATGATCGAGACGATGCCCGACTTCGCCCGGCCGAGAGTCACGCGGCTCGCCGTCCTGGACATCTCGGACGAGAGCCACGGCAACGCGATCGGCGTCGGCTTCGCGGACCTGACGACCGACCGGCTGGTCGCGCGGATCGACCCGGTGCCGTCGCGGATCAACGTGATGACGGCGTGCTTCCTCGAGCGGGCGCGGGTCCCGATCGCGCTGCCGACCGACCGCGACGTGTTCGAGGCGGCGCTGGCGACCTGCTGGCGGGCCGACCCGGCCGAGGCGCGGCTGGTCGTGATCCCGAATACCCTGGAGATCCATCGCCTCTGGATCTCGCCCGCGCTCGAGTCCGAGGCCGCCGCCCACCCGCACCTGACGCGCGAGACCGACTACCTCCCGGCCCCGTTCCGGGAGGGCGGGACGCTCGACCAGGAGACGATGTTCCCGGAGAGCGTCCGCGCCCGGAGGTCGTCGGCCCGTCGCGGCTCGCTCACCGGAATGAGGGCGGGTTGATGGGGTCGGTGGCGCGGCGGAGGTTCATCTCGACCTCGACCCGGTCGGGGACGGGCCGGCCCTCGATCCGGTCGACCGCGATCCGGGTCGCCCGCCGGGCCAGCGGCTCGACCCCGCGTTCGACCATGGCGGAGACCTGGTTGGTGGCGACCAGCATCACGTTGTTCCGGCTGAAGACATAGCCGGCGACCATGTATTTCCCCCTGGGGTTGGTCTCGTCGCGTGCGGCGGTCCCGATCGTGAAGCCCTGGTCGTCGTCGGCGAAGACGGCGCGGATGTCGGGGTGGGCCTTGAGGGCGGCGTCGAACCGCCTCCGCGACTCGTCGGAGGCCTCGACGACCTCGACCGTCGCCGCGACGGTGACCCCGGCCGCCTTCAGGGCCGCCGCGACCGCGGCGGTCCGCGCGGCGGTCGTCTCGTCCTTCCAGACGCTCTTGACCAGGAGGAACGGGGCGTCGGCCGGGAGGCCCGCCTTCCTGGTGTCCTCGACGAGGATCTCGACGAGCTTCCTGGCGCTGGCGGCGTAGTCCGGGAGCGTGACGAGCGTGTAGGGGGGGCCGTCCGGCGGCGAGGCGAGCGGCCTGCCGATCAGGATGATCGGGACCCCCTTGCGGCCGGCGGCCGCCAGCGCGTCGGCCGTCTCCTTCGAATCGTCGGGCACGACCAGCAGCGCCGAGGCCCCGTCGGCGACGGCCTGCGAGATCAGGGCGGCCTGGTTCGACGCCGGGTCGTTGGCCCTGGGCCGGAAGGCCCGGTGGATCACGTGGAGGTTGCCGGCCTCGACCCGGGAGACGTTCTCGTAGGTCCGGAGGTCGGCGTTCTCCTCGACCGGGAGGATCAGGACGACCTCCTTGGCCCGGACGGGCATGGCGGTCGCGGACGAGGAAGAGGCCGTCTTCAGGCCGACCGGCGGCGGCGGGGCGTACGAGTCGGAGTCGCACCCGGCCAGCACGGGCGGGACGAGGGTCAAGGCGAGGACGAGACAGAGTCGCGGCGACGGACCCCGGCGGAGCATGGCTCGCGGACCTCCCCGGTCGGGACGGCACGGTCGAGAGCGACGCGTGCGCGTCCGGGACGATGGATCGTGGCGGATGATCAGCAGACGCGATCGATCGTACCCGGCCGGGCCCGGCCCGGCTACCCGCCGCTGCCTGGCCCTGGGGTTCGGCGAGGTCGACCGGGGACGACGTGGCGAGCACAAAGGCAAGGGTGTGGCCTCAGCCTCAATCCCCTTTGCATTGGCCTCGCTTTCGACGCCCCCCGCCCTGCTCTGGACGATCCGCGTCATCATTCAGCCGGCCTCTCTTTCTCCGATCGGGGGGCGGGCCACCCCCGGCACGTGGCTAGGTCTCGCCGGAGGCGGTCAAGAATGTTGATAGTGCGAGGTGGCATGGGAGGGCTCCATACGATTCTAATCGAATAATTTATACTATTTGATAAATTATAATACATATTAATTGATATATTGTAATATTAAATTTTGTTTATTTAAATATATATTATTTACATGATATTCATTTTAATGTTAATGCAATTTACGTTATGGATTGGATTAAAAAAAATTGCAGAAGATAGCGACTATTTGCTTGCCTCCTCGCCTTCATTGGTTACCATTGGGCTTCCTATCGAACGGCGCGAGTCACGAATCCAACGATTTTGCGTAATCAATCCGCGATCTTCGGGGCGTAGGCCTTTAATCAGGCCACGCGAAGGAGCCCGATACCGATGCGCACCGCGGACACGCGGCCGGCCCGCCGCCGCCGCCCGAACGTCGACGCGATGGAGCAGCGCAACCTCGTCTCGTCCCTGCTCTTCTCCGGGCCCGGCGTCGCCGGCGGCCCGCCGCCGCCGGCGGCGGCCCGCCGCGCCCCGGACGACGCCCCGTCGTCGGCCCGCGCGATGCGGGTCGTCCCGGCGCCGACGATCCGGCCCCTGGCCGCCGCGACGGGGGCCGGTGCCGGCCTGGCGAATCGCCCCCCGGCGCCGACCCAGCCGGACCCGGACCCCGGCTCCTCGGGCCCGCCGCTCCTGCCCCTGCTGGCGAACGCGGGCCGGGCGGCGGCCGACCAGCCCGCTACGCCCCCGATCGCGGCGCCGCCCCGGCCGGCCGGCGCGAGTACCGCCGCGGCCGCACGAGGCGGGGCCATCCGGCCGCTCGCGCTCACTGCCCCCCCGGCCGGGGGGGCCGCCGCCGGGGCTGGGGCCGCGACCGCCACCGCTCCGACCGGCGGCGACTCCACTCGGTCGGCCGCGACCGTCGCCCCGACCGGCGGCGACTCCGCCCGGTCGGCCGTCGCCGCCCCCGCCTACGGGTCGCCCGGGCCGACCACGCCGACGATCACCTACAGCGGCGTCGACCTCATCGGCGGCCAGGCCAGGGCCACGATCGCCGCCCCCCCCGGCAAGACGATCACCTCGGTCACTTGGCAGATCAGCGGCGCGGAGTTGGACCAGAGCTACACCAACGTCCAGGGCAAGACGACCGACCTGCCCAGCCCCTACGTCGTCAACGGCGGCGGCGGGTCCGCCGGGCTGACCTTCTACTGGAACGCCACCGACGGCGACCACACCATCGGCGCCACGGCCACCTACGACGACGGGACCAGTGGCGCGGCCGCCCCGCTCACCGAGACCGTCCTGAAGCCCACCGTCAACTCCTTCACGATCGACTACACCAAGAACGCCTGGGGCGCCATCGCCGGCGGCAACGCGGGATTCCGGCTCGACTCGCCGGGGATGGTTTACCACGCGACCGTCACCCTGCCGAACAACGCGGTCGCCTCGGCCAACTTCGGCTTCATCCAGCTTGCGAGCTGTAACGACACTCAGGACAACGCGGTTTCCGGGCACCATGTGATCAACACAGGCGGGTTCGTGCTGGACAATGACCCAGGCATGACGAACCCGGGCGACCCGGGGTATCTGCTAGACAACTGGACATCCCCGCTGATGACCGCCGGGAAGGCCGTCTCGACCCCGCCCGCACCCAACGAGTTGACTGACGCACCCCAGACGCGATACGCACAGAAATCGGGCACGCCGACGACGGACTGGAGCTTGGAGCTGAAGATCAACGACCAGTTCGTCACGTACCTGGCCTATCACCCCAACCCGGGCATCTGGGTCGGCCTACAAGTGACCCCGGCGTTCACGATGGGGGGCGACGCCACCTACGACATGACGAATAACAAGTGGAACATTACGGGGGTTACGCCCGCCCAGGGGGGCACTCTGACGGGGATGGCCAGCCAGCAGTTCATCACCTGGACCAACTTCGCCACCGCGTCATTTAGCTGGAACCCGCCATACTGAAAGGTAGGGGAGGATTCGAATGACGCTTCTCAAGCCGATCGCGGCCTGCCCGGCCTTCGTCATCTTGACCTTCGTCACGCTCTTGCCCGGAGAGCGGCCGCTCTCCGGGCAAGAGACGAGGAAGGAGAAGGGAAATATTATTCCCCTGCCCGGTGGGCGGCCGCCCACCGGGCAGGGGGAGAGGGGAGACAAGGGCAAGGGGGATGACATCCCCGCGCCAGGAGGTCGGCCGCTCCCCGTGCAGGAGGCGAGGGGCGACGAGGGAGGTGCCATCGCGGAGGGGGTCGAGATCCACGTCCGGGCCACCCGGGCCAAGCTCCGCCAGCTCGACCCGGTGGAGATCGTCGTCCAGTATGCCAACGCCTCGGACCGGGAGGTCATCGTGGACGACAACGGCAGCCTCAACGGCGGTCAGGTCGCCACCGAACGATTCCTCCTCAAGATCCGCCGGGACGGCGAGGCCGTGAGGAGGACCGATTTCTTCAAGCAAGCCCGGGCCCCGGTGCGCTCCTACTTCGAGAAGCCGCTGATCGAGACCGGGTCGCAGTCGGGTCCGGGTACGATGGTCCGCACGCTTGCCCCGTCGGCGACGCGTACGGACAAGGTGGTCGTGAACCTGTTGTATGACATGTCCCACCTGGGTCAGTATACAATCAAAGTCGGTCTCCCGGTGCGAGACCTAGCGGGCACCGAGACGGGCGTCGTCTGGAGCGATCCGGTCAGTGTCGAGGTCGCCCCCTACTTCCAGGCCAAATGAGCCGGAGGCCCGGGCCGGCCCACACCGGGTCGTCGGAATCGGGCGTGGGCCGGGAGACTTGGGATGGGCGTCCGCCGCGTCCTCCTCTACCAAGCGACTCCGGAGGCCGAGACGTCTCCCCTGCAGCCTCTCCGTGCCCTGTGCCGATACCTCCTTGACCTCAGGATCGAATGCGAGGTCTTTGAGGCGTCCGGGGCTGGTTCGGATGTGGCTGGCTCTTTCGAGGACCGTCTCGATCGGGCCCGCCCCGACGTGTTGCTCGCCTTCGGAGCGCAGGGCGCCACTGCCGTGGACTTGGGCCTCGCCCGGAGGCGCGGGATACCTACAGCGCTCGTGTTGCGCGATAGCACGCTGCGCCGAGCGTCGGAATTGATTGGCTTCGACGCGGTGATCGTTCACTCCCAGTTCCTCGCCGACTACTACGCCAACAGCCAAGGAATCCGTTGCGCCGTCCTACCGGAGCCGATCGAGCCAGGTGATCCGCTGCAGGCGAAAGGGGTGCAGGCCCCTTACATCACGTTCATTGATCCAACGCCCGATAACGGGGTCTTCGCCCTGGTGAGGATCGCCGACGAGTTGGGACGGCGTCGGCCGGACATCCCGTTCCTGGTCGTCGAGGGTCGGGGGACCGAGGCGGACCTGGTGGCCTGTGGGGTCGACCTCAAGGCCCACAGCAACGTCCACTTGATGATCCGTCCCGCCGAACAGGCGGCGATTTGGAGCGTGACGCGGATCGCACTGGTCCCGGCGTCGACCTGGGACTCCCCGGGGACCGTGGCCGCTGCGGCGAAGGCATTCGGCATCCCAGTCGTCGCGTCCGAGCGCGGTGCACTGGAGGAGGTTGTCGGGGACGCGGGGTTAGTGCTGCCGCTGCCACGGTGGTTGACGTCAGCGACCCGAATCCTCCCTACGGCCGAGGATGTCGTGCCTTGGGTCGAGGCGCTTATCGGCCTATGGGATGATGCCGAGCAGCACTCCCACTACCGCGCCGTGGCACGCGCCTCCGTTCCGTCCCGTGTCGGGGAGCGGTACGCCCGCTTCCTCGGCGGCCTCCGTTCGGGCACGGGGGTACCCCGGGCCGAAGTGAGCCGACGTTGTCGATGGGCGGTGCTCGTCCCGTATCTCCACGCCATCGAATATGATTGCGAGGTCGGGCTACGGAAGTTGGAGGAGCGCGGGGTGCATGTCGTGCGATGCCGAGGTAGTTCGGCCGTAACTGATTAGCGCCCCGGAGGGGGACTCAGCCGGGGATGGGGACGGCGGGATGTGCGAGCTGGACGACGGCATCGATCAAGGCGGGGCCCGACGTGGTCCGAGAGAG
>JAABUQ010005823.1_pt1 | contig 19246 bp, 20 predicted proteins | sample 5560001 | NCBI WGS metagenome assembly JAABUQ01 (sample SAMN10711888, study PRJNA513371) | rock metagenome | isolation source: Antarctica rocks | place: Antarctica: Victoria Land, Finger Mt nord | collected 2015-12-18
GGCGACCTGAGCCAGATCGACCTGCCGCCGGGCCAGCGCAGCGGGCTGCGCGACGCGCTCGACACGCTGGACGGCCTGCCCGGCATCGGCATCACCCGGTTCGGGGTGCGCGACGTAGTGCGCCATCCGCTCGTCGCCGCCATCGTCGGAGCGTATGAGCAACGGGCGCAGGCTCAGCGCGACGCGGGCATGCCCGAAGCGGGGCAGAACCGCGGCCCACGCGGCCGGCCGCGCACCGAGCCGCCCGCCGACTCCCAGGACGCCAATGGACCCTGATAGTAGACGCAGCCCCGCTTCGGCGGGGCTTACTGACGTTGCCGCCATCATTGTAGCCGACCCAAGGTGGCGGCGGTTCGCGCCGCGTGCCGAACTGATCGCCGCCCGGGCGGCGCGGGCCGCCGGGGGCGCCGGGGCCGTGGTCCTCGCGTCCGACCTGGCGGTGAGGCGGCTGAACGCGCGGCACCGCGGCCGGAACAAGCCGACCAACGTGCTGACGTTCGACAGCGGAGACATCATCCTGGCCCTGGGCGTCGTGCGACGGGAGGCCTGGGCCGCCGGGCGCCGGCCGTCGCACCACCTGGCCCACCTTGTCGTGCACGGCGCCCTGCACCTGCGCGGCCATGACCACGCCTGGCCCGGCGAGGCCCGGCGCATGGAGATGGCGGAAACCCGGCTGCTGCACCGCATCGGCGTGCCCGACCCATGGCGCGCCGCCCGGCGCCGGCCATGATCGCGACCCAACGCGGCTTCCTGAACCGGGTGCGGCAGGTGATGCGCCGGCGCCAGCCCGAGCACAACGTGCGGGACAGCATCGCCGAGCTGGTCCAGCAATCCGCCGACGACAGCCAAACCAACGGCACCGTGCCCGAGCTGGACCGTCAGGAGCGGGCGCTGATCGCCAACGTGCTGCGGCTACGCGGCAAGTCGGCCGACGACGTGATGGTGCCCCGCGCCGACATCGTCGCCATGCCGGTCGACGTCACGCTGGAGCAGGCGCTGGACCAGATCCGCCGGGAAGGCCATTCGCGCCTGCCGGTGTATCGCGAGCAGTTGGACGACATCGTGGGCATGGTCCACATCAAGGACCTGTTCGCCTATGTCGGCCGTCCCGATGCCTTCAACCTGGAGGCCCTGCTCCGCCTGCCGCTGATGGTGGCGCCGCAGATCCCGGTGCTGGACCTGCTGCTGCAGATGCGCCAGGCGCGGATGCACCTGGCGCTCGTCGTGGACGAGTACGGCGGCATCGACGGCCTGCTCACCATCGAGGACCTGGTGGAAGAGATCGTCGGCGACATCGCCGACGAGCACGACGAGGTCGAGGGTCCGATGATCGTCGAACGCCCGGACGGCGCGCTGGACCTCGATGCCCGGCTGTCCATCGAGGATTTCGAGACGCGGCTCGGCCAGACGCTGACCGAGAACGAGCGCGAGGCGGACATCGACACCGTGGGCGGCCTGGTGTTCACGCTGGCCGGCCGGGTGCCGGCGCGTGGCGAGGTGATCAGCCATGCGTCCGGGCTGGAGTTCCGCATCCTGGACGCCGACGCGCGCCGTATCCGGCGGCTCAGGGCGCGGCGGCCCATGCAGCAGGCGGCTGAGTAAACGGCGCGGCGTCCCGTGCCACTTGCATCGGGCGCCGCTTTTGGCCACATGAGTTGGCATCCGGACCGCACTAGTCCACATTCTTGAGGTAAACCGATGTTCATCGAGACCGAAGGCACCCCGAATCCCGCCACGCTCAAGTTCCTGCCCGGGCGGGACGTGATGGGTGACGGCACGGCCGATTTCGCCGGGCCGGACACGGCCGCCCGCAGCCCGCTCGCCACCGCGCTGTTCGCCCTGCCCGGCGTGGCCCGCGTGTTCCTCGGCGGCGATTTCGTTACCGTAACCAAGTCCGACATCGCCGAATGGCAGGCCCTGCGGCCCCAGGTGCTCGGCGCGATCATGGAGCATTTCGTCGCCGGCCGGCCAGTGATCGAGGGCTTGGGCGCGGCGGTGGACGAGGACGTGTCGCCCGAGGACCAGGAGATCGTCGATCAGATCAAGGAACTGCTCGACAGCCGCGTGCGCCCGGCTGTCGCCAGCGACGGCGGCGACATCGTGTTCCGCGGTTACCGCGAGGGCGTTGTACGCCTGCACATGCAGGGCGCCTGCAGCGGCTGCCCGTCGTCCAGCGCCACCTTGAAGCATGGCATCGAGAACATGCTGCGGCATTACGTGCCAGAGGTGACTTCGGTTGAGCAGGTCGAGGCCTGACGCGCCCGCCAGCCGGCCATCCCGCCGGGAGATGGCGATTTGATGCCGGATCTGATCGTCGGCATCAGTCCAGTCGAGGCGTGCCCGCGACGATTTAGGTCTGATGAAGCCCATTTTCTCTGAGGGCCAGTTGGTCCTTGCGCTGGACGCGGCGCTGTCTGGCTGTTCGGCCGGGGTGATCGGACCGCATGGAATTGTGGCGGAGCGCCGGGCCATCGGTGCTCGGGGTCAGGTCGCAGCACTTCCCGCAATGGCCCAGGCGGCGCTGTTCGAGGCGGGCATCACGCCCGCTCAGTTGGCGATGGTGGCCGTGACGATTGGACCGGGAAGCTTCACCGGCATCCGCGCCGCCTTGTCGCTCGCGCACGGCATCGCGCTTGCTGCCAGCGTGCCTGTGGTGGGCGTCACGGTGGGCGAGGCCTTGGCCGCCCCGGATCGCGGACGCCTGCAGTGGGTGGCAGTCGATACGCGCCGCGGCCGTGTGTTTCTGGAGCGCGGCGGCGGCGTCGCGACTGTGGCGCTCGATGCGCTGCCGGACCCGTCCGGCCCAGTGTCGCTGGCCGGAGACGCAGCCGTCGCCGTGGCGTCCCGGCTCGCGGCACGCGGCGCGGATGTCTTGCTGCTCCCGGCCCGGATGCCCACGCCGGCCAGTGTGGCGGCTGCCGCCCGGCGCCGGGTCAGCGCGGGACCGGACTCTCGCCCGGTGCAGCCCTTGTATGTGGACCCGCCGGAGGCGCGCCCGGCGAAGCCGATATGACCGACCCGCTCGTCGCGGCGACCCCGGCCCATGCGGGAGCCATGGCGATGCTGCATAGCCGTGCCTTCGCGGCCCGCGAGCGCTGGGGCATTGATGCGATTGGGCTGCAGCTTGCCCTGCCCGGCGCGTTCGGCTGGATTGCGTCGTCCGGCGGCATGATCCTGGCGCGGGTCGCGGCCGACGAGGCGGAGGTGCTGACCCTGGCAGTGGACCCCTCGGTTCAACGGCGTGGCTTCGGGCGGGCGCTGCTGGAGCAGGCATTGGCCACGGCGCGGCAGCGTGGCGCTGCTGTCATCTTCCTTGAGGTGGGGTCTGACAATGATCCGGGGCGCGCGCTCTATGCTGCTACCGGCTTCGTCACGGTCGGGAGCCGGCGCGGCTACTACCCGGGCGGAGGCGATGCGCTGGTGCTGCGGCGGCCACTGTAGCCGGTACCGCGCCAGCCGTCCTACATACGGGGCGGCCCACGGCGCAGCAACAGGTCAGTCGTTCCGTCATAGTTATCTGTTTGACTGACGACAACATGCCCCTGGTCGACCGCAGTCCGCGGGACATTGCGGCGTGGTTCCTCTCCGCTGAGGCGCACCATCAACGTTTGTCCAGGTGACAGTCGGTCAAGTGCGAGGCGGGTGCGGACATAGGTCATCGGGCAAACCTCGCGGGTGATGTCCAGGTGCTGGTCTGCCGGTTGGGCCGGCAGCACTTCGTCAAGCATGATTGACCCCATATTTATTTTACAATTCATCTATTGCGAAGTGACGAGGTAAAACCGTATATGCCTCACTACTTATGTAACGAAAGGGTACCTATGGTTGAAGCGACGGCTAACTCGGACGTTCTTGGGCTGACAGCCCAGATCGTCTCGGCTCATGTTTCCAACAACTCGGTCGCGCCCGATGCGTTGCCGAACCTGATCCAGGAGGTCTATCGCACTCTGGCCGGAGTCGGGAAAGAACCAGTGGTGCCTGACAAGCAGCAGCCGGCCGTGCCGGTCAAGAAATCGGTATTTCCCGACCACATCATTTGCCTTGAGGACGGAAAGAAGCTGAAAATGCTGAAACGCCATTTGAAAACTTCTTACAATATGACTCCGGAGCAATACCGGGAGAAGTGGCAATTGCCCCCGGACTATCCAATGGTGGCGCCGAACTATGCACGGCATCGCTCCTCGCTCGCCAAGAAAATCGGCCTGGGCACCAAGCCTCGCGCCCGTTAGAGCGGGATCTGTACGGTTTGGTTCAGGCAACACGCTCTCGCGACTAGTGGTGGCGAGCGGCTTTTCTGCACGGACAGGCTGTCCGTGCAGATGTTGGTTGAGCTGGACGGGGCTGGCGCGCCCCGTCAGCCGTGTGGAGGTCCTTGCGCTGACTAAGCATCATTCTGCGGAGCGTACCCACGCGCAGCAGGCAAAATGATACGTCGATCAAGGAAACCTATGCGGGCATTCGTGGCTCCAGCCACGAATGCCCGCATAGGTGTCGGGATTCGACAGACAGCGCCTACATCGGCTACGCCGGAAACCGTGATGCGGATAACGGAGTCGGCTAATCGTGTCCCTGAGCCGGGCCGGCGGCGGCCTGCTTTCTGCTATCCGTCCTATGCGTAGACCGCTCCGTCACCATGGGCGGCAAGGCGCCGTTGCGGAAGGTGGCCGACTGGCCGCCCCTCGAACTCCCAAGCATGGTTGCTTGATGGCGCCGATCTTATGACAGGCCTTCAGCCGCTGCAGGTCCCGGCCGGCTCCCAAGGTTTTGGAGAACTGCGAGCGGGCAATCTCGGCCTCCGCATCGCTTCCACGCGGAGCGAGGTCGATGCCGCCCTGGCCCTGCGCTACCGCGTCTTCTTCGAGGAGATGGGCGCCATCCCGGACCAGGCCGCCCGGCAAAGCCGGCGTGATCGGGACGCCTACGACGCGGTAGCCGAACACCTGCTGGTCATCGACCACGAGATCGGGTCGGGGCCGGAAGCGGTCGTCGGCACCTACCGATTGATCCAGCAGGCCGGCGCGGACGCGGTCGGCGACTTCTACTCGGCGGCCGAGTACGACATCGGGCCGATCATCAGCTTCCCCGGCCAGATCCTGGAACTCGGACGCTCCTGCGTGGATGCCCGGTATCGCGGCCGGGCGGTGATGCAACTGCTGTGGCGCGGCATCACCGCCTATGTGTTCCACAACCAGATCGAGCTGCTGTTCGGCTGCGCCAGCCTGCCCGGCACCGACCCGGACGCGCTGGCGACCGAACTGACCTATTTGTATGGCCACCATCTCGCGCCTCCGGCCCTGTGCCCCCGGGCACGGCGGGAGCGCTACATCGACATGCGCAGGCTCGACCCCGCCCTCATCGACCCCCGCCGCGCCAGCCAGATGCTGCCGCCGCTGATCAAGGGCTACCTGCGGGCCGGCGCGTTCGTCGGCGACGGCGCCGTGGTCGATCTGCAGTTCAACACGACCGACGTGGCCATCATCGTGAAGACCGACATGATCACCGACAAGTACTACCGGCACTACGAACGCCAAAGCCGTGACCTGCCGGACTGATACCGGTCGCCGCTTGGGGCGATCGGTATCAGAGTCGTTTTTGGCGCGCGGCCTCAGCCGCAAACGCTGCGCGTTCGGCGACCTACCAACCCCGCGCGCGTACCGGTCAGCCCAAAGGGCTGCCGGTATGGCGCGCGGCCTTTGACCCGGCGTCCGCAACCAGCTTAGGACAGACCCTGATGAACGTGATCATGACCGCGCCCCACCTGGCGCCGGCGGCGGTCGCCGTGATCGAGGCCGCGGGTGGGCGCCTGCACTACATGGCCCCGTTCCCGTCGGCGGCGGAGGTGGCGGCGCTCGCAGCAAAGGTCCAGCCGGTCGCCATCCTGTCCCGCCAGGGGCCGGTCACGGCGGCGGTGATGGACGCGGCGCCGGGCCTGCGCGTCGTCGCCCGGCATGGCGTGGGCGTGGACGACGTGGACGTGGCGGAGGCGCAGCGCCGCGGCATCGTCGTCACCCGTGCGCCCGGGTCCAACACGCAGGCCGTGGCCGAGCACACGATGGCGCTGCTGCTGGCCTTGGCCAAGGACCTGCCGCTGCTGTCGGCGCAGGTGGCCGGCGGCGCTTGGCGCAAGGCGGAGACCAAGGTGCGGGACGTGGCCGGGCTGCGCCTGGGCCTGGTCGGCTGCGGCGCCATCGGGCGGGCCGTGGCGCGCTTGGCAGCCGCGTTCGGCATGTCGGTCGTGGCCTACGACCCGACCTTGCCGGACGGGGTGGGCATCGAGTCCGTGGCGAGCCTGCACGCCCTGCTCAGGCGGTCGGACGTGCTGTCCCTGCATCTGCCGCTGCTTCCGGTCACCCGGCGCCTGATCGGCACGGCCGAGCTGGCCGCCTTGCCGCGTGGCGCGGTCGTGCTCAACACCGCCCGCGGCGGCCTGATCGACGAGCCCGCGCTGCTCCAAGCGTTGGAGGCCGGGCACCTGGCCGGCGCCGGGCTGGACGTGTTCGAGGACGAGCCGCCGCCCGGGGACCACCTGCTGCGCCGCCATCCGCGCGTGATCTGCACCCCGCACGTCGCAGGCGTGACCGAGGGCAGCCTGGTGAATATGGGCGTCATGGCGGCCGAGTGCATCGCCGCCGTGCTGCGCGGCGACCCGGTGCTACCCGAGCGTTTGGTCCGGGCATGACTGACACCGGCGTGATCGATACGGTCGTGACTGGGCCGTGGCTGCGCCTGCGCGCGGCGACCGGCTGGCGGGTGGATTTGGCCGCGGCAGGCTTGGGGGCACTCTCCGCCGCCGCGCTGCCGCCGGTGCATGCGATCCCTGTGCTGCTGCTGGCGGTGCCAGGCCTGCTGTGCCTGATCGACGGGTCGCGCGGGACATGGACGGCGGCGCGGCGCGGCTTCTGGTTCGGCCTCGGCCACCACGTCCTCGGGCTGTATTGGATCACCGAGGCCATCCTGCTGGAATCCGCACGATACTGGTGGCTGGTTCCCTTCGCGGTGCCGGCGTTGTCTGCGCTGCTGGCCCTGTTCATCGCGGCGCCCTGCGCCCTGGCCCGCCGGGCGCAGCCGGGCTGGCGGCGGGTGCTGATGCTGGCGTCGGCCTGGACGTTGTCCGACATCGCGCGGCAGTATGTCGGCACCGGGTTTCCCTGGAACCCATGGGGCAGCGTGTGGGCGATCCCCGGCGGGCTGGGCGACGTGATGATCCAGCCCGCGGCGTGGGTCGGCACGCCGGGCCTGACGCTGGCCACGCTGCTGCTGGCGTCGTCCCCGGCCTTGGGCCGGCGCGGCATGGCCGGCGCGGCGGCGGTGCTCGCAGGCTGGGCCGGGCTGGGCTGGGTGCGGCTGCAGGAGCCGGAGCCGCCGGGTCCGGGCCTGACGGCGGTGCTGGTGCAGGGCAACGTGACCCAAGGCCAGAAATGGGACCGCGCGACGGCGCTGGCGACGTTCGAGCGTCACCTGGACCTGACGCGGCGGGCCGTCACGGCGCTGGACGGCGCTCCGTCCGTGGTGATCTGGCCCGAAACCTCAAGCGTGTTCCTGCTGCAGTCCGACGCCGCCGCGCGCCAGGCCATCGCCGATGCCGCCGCGCCGGCGCGGGCCGCCATCGTCGGCAGCCTGACGTTCACCGCCGGGGCGCCGTCAGCCGATCCCGGCAACCTGCCGCGCAACAGCCTGGTCGCCATGACGCCCGACGGCACGGTCGCGGGCATTTATGACAAGTGGCACCTCGTCCCCTTCGGCGAGTATGCGCCGTCCTGGGTGCCGCTCTCGATCCAGGTGGTGCCCGGCCAGTTCGCCTTTGGCCGCGGCCCGGCGACGCTGCACATGCCGGGCCTGCCGCCGTTCGGCGCGATGATCTGCTACGAGGCTATCTTCCCGGCTCAGGTCGTTGACCAGGCGGACCGGCCGGACTGGCTGGTGAACATCACGAACGACGCCTGGTTCGGCAACTCGACCGGGCCGCGGCAACACCTCGCGGCGGCCCGGATGCGCGCGGTCGAGGAAGGGCTGCCGCTGATGCGCGCGGCGAACACCGGCATTTCGGTGGGCTTCGACGGACAGGGCCGGGAGTTGGGCCGGCTGCCTATGGCGGTGGCGGACACCTTGGCTTTGCCATTGCCCGGCCGGCGGCCGCCCACGTCGTTCTCGCGCTGGGGCCTGGTGCTGCCGGGCCTGCTGTCCTTGGCCGGCGCGGGAATCGCCATCGGCTTGACACGCCGGCACAACCAACCCGCCGCCTAGAATCTGAGGGCGGTCTCAATTTGATGGCGCACGGAAGGATCGTTGCAGAGCATTGACAATTAGCGGTTGCATTGTTGACTCTTATATCTATAATTTCACGTAGAACGCCGTCGTTGGAGACGAGTATGGGACCGGACGCATTCATGGCCAGCAGCGACAAGGAGAGCCGTCCGAGTCCCATCGACGTTCATGTTGGCGGGCGCATCCGCCTGCGCCGCACCCTGATGGGCATGTCGCAGGAGCGGCTTGGGGAGGCGCTGGGCCTTACTTTCCAGCAGGTGCAGAAGTATGAGCGCGGCGTTAACCGGGTGGGCGCGTCCCGCTTGTTCGACCTGTCGCGCGTGCTGGACGTATCCATCAGCTTCTTCTTCGACGACATGCCGGAGCCGATTGCTGGGCTGCACGGCACCCATCACACCACCCGCGTCGCGGGCGGCTTTGCGGAGGCACAGGATGGCTTCGGTGCCGACGAGGCTTTGAACCGGCGTGAAACGCTGGAATTGGTGCGGGCCTACTACCGCATTACCGAGCCATCCGTCCGCAAGCGCGTTTTCGAACTCATCAAGTCGATGGGGCCTGCGGAAACGTAGTTTCGCGCATCCCGCAGAAACGTAGTTTCGTCCGCCCGGCGGAAACGTAGTCTTGCGCGCCTTGGTTGATGCGGCGTCACTCGGCCCGCAGTTGCGGGTTGTCGAATCTTGGATTGCGATGACGGTGCAGTGCCGCCGCCAAGGCCGCCGCGAGGTCGCGCTTCTCGGCTTCGCCCAACTCGGCGCCCACCTCCATCCGGCCGCTGCGGTCGGACAGCCATAGCGCCGGGACGCGGCCAGCCCGTTCCTGCAACTCGGCCCGCAACCAGGCCGATTGCAGGCGGCGCTCCACCTGGCATCCGGCCATGTCCGTCCGCACCACCCGCAACCCTTCGTCGGACAGCAGCAGCATTTCGCTCGCCCGCGACGCCCGCGCGTTGCGGCGCAGCAGCACGAGCGCCAGGGCGACCTCCGCCCCGTTGAACCCGATCACCGGCCAGGCGCCGATAAACCACAGCCCCAGCGAGATCATCGTGCTCAACAGGCAGATGAAGCCCACAAGCCAGCGCAGCCCGGCGCGCGTCAGGCTGCGGTGCGGTATGATCACCGCTTCGAACGCGGTGCCTGGCTGTGGGGACATGGCGGCTTGCATCCCTATCATTTGGCTCCGGAGGTGATCTTGTCAGCCCGGCGCCTGCACGCGATACCGGCGTCATGGCCCAAGACCCCGACCCAACCCATCCCAAACCCCGCCCAGCCTTGAAGCCGCGCGTCGCCACTGAAGCAGGACGCGCCTGGAAAACCCCGCCCCGGAAGACTGCGCCCATGAGCCTCGCCGCCGTGCGCGGCTTCATCGAGGCGCTGTCAAAGGTTTATCCGGTGGGATCGAGCGAGCTGGAGTTCACCGACCCGTACACCCTGCTGGTCGCCGTGGTGCTGTCCGCGCAGACGACGGACGCCGCGGTGAACCGGGCCGGCCTCGCCCTGTTCGCCGCGGCGCCCACGCCGTCCGCGATGGTGGCGCTGGGCGCCGAGGCGGTGGGCGTGCACATCCGCAGCATCGGCCTCTGGCAGGCCAAGTCGAAGAACGTGGTCGAACTCTCGCGCCTGCTGATCGAGCGCCATGGCGGCGCCGTGCCCAATGACCGCGAGGCGCTTGAAGCCCTGCCCGGCGTCGGGCGCAAGACCGCCAATGTGGTGCTGAACGTGGCGTTCGGGCACGCCACGATGGCGGTCGATACCCACGTCTTCCGCCTGGGCAACCGCACCGGCATCGCGCCGGGCAAGACGGTGCGGGAGGTCGAGGACGGCCTGGTGAAGCGCATCCCCAAAGAAGTGCTCCGCCCGGCGCACCATTGGCTGATCCTGCATGGCCGCTACGTCTGCAAGGCGCGGCGGCCGGAATGCTGGCGTTGCGCGGCGAAGGAGTGGTGCCGCTTCCCCGCCAAGGAGTCCGGGCCGGCCAGCAGCGCGGGGTAGCGCCCTTGCGCCCCAGCCGCTTGCCGTCCTAATCGAAGCCCATGCTGCACATCGCCAAGCTCGCGGTCGGAATCCGCGACATCGCCCATCTGCGCCAGGTCCAGGCCATGCGCGCCACCGAGCTGCCGCCGCTGCGCCACCGCACCCGCATGTTCCCGCGGCGGGCGGCGGAGATCACCGGGGGCGGCAGCATCTACTGGGTGATTGCCGGCGCCATGCTGGTGCGGCAGCGCGTGCTGGACGTGATCGAGGACCGGTGGGAGGACGAGACGCGCTGCGCCGGGCTGGTGCTCGACCCGGTGCTGGTGCCGGTGGAGGGCCGCCCGACCAAGGCGTTCCAGGGCTGGCGCTACCTGGCGGACGCGGACGCCCCGGCGGACGTGAGCGCCCAAGGACCCGCCTGCGGCGCGGACGGCCTGCCGGAGGAGCTGCGGCGGCAGTTGCGGGCGCTCTGCCTGATTTAACGGTTCGCCTCGATCAGGGTCAGCAGCGCCGTCAGCACAGACGCCGGGGACGGCGGGCAGCCCTCCACGATGAGGTCAACCGGCAGCGCGGTGCCGATGCCGCCCTGCACCGCATAGCTTCCGGCAAAAACCCCGCCGTCGATGGCGCAGGCGCCGACCGCCACGACCCATCGGGGTTCCGGCATGGCCGTCCAGACAGCCTCCATCGCGGTCCGCATGGCAAAGGTCAGCGGCCCCGTCACCAGCAGCACGTCCGCTTGGCGCGGGTTGCCGACGAAGGTGAGGCCGTGGCGCTCCAGGTCGTAGGCGACGCCGTGCAGCGCGCCGATCTCGGCCGCGCAGCCGCCGCAGCCGCCGGCGGCGACGTGCAGGAGGGCCAGGCTCCGGCCCAGCCGGGCCTGCGCGACGCTGTCCAGTTGCGCGGCGAGCGCCCCGGCAATCTCCACGTCCGGCGCTCCCGCAGGGTCGGCGGCAAGCCGGCGGAACAGGGCACGGGCCAGGTCTTGCAGCATCGCTAAAGCTCCAGTCCGGACGCCGCAGGGCTGAACGACTGCATGATCAGCGGCAGGTCGCTCACAGCGGCGCCGCCGCACGCCGCCTCGATCAGCGGCCAATGCAGCCAACGGGGGTCGCGGACGAAATTCGTCGCGACGTTCCCGGCGTCCAGGCGGAGCCAATGCCAAACGTCGCCATGCGGCCCTTCGGCAACGCCCAGGCCCTCACCGCTGGCGAAGGGCACGCCGGCATTGACGGGACCGGGCGGCAAGTCGGCCAGCCATCCGCGTAGCATCGCCTCGCTGTCCCGGATTTCATCGAGGCGCAGATGCAGGCGTGCTTCCACGTCGCCGGCGCACAATGTAGGCGGCTCGGCGGGCGGGCGGCGGTAGGGCGGGTAGCCCGGCGCGCGTCGGGCGTCATCCTCGCGGCCGGCCGCCCGCCCCACCAAGCCGCCCGGGGCGACTTGCGCCACAACCTCCGGGCCGGTCACGCCGATGCCTGACGCGATGCTGTCCAGGCCGCGCAGCACGCCCGGCCGTTCCGCCGCGATCCGGTCCAGGGCTTCCAGCACGGCCGCCTGGCCGCCCGGCGCGAGGTCCACCGCGGTTCCGCCGGGCACGACGCAATCCATCAGCAGGCGGTGCCCGAACGCGGCCTGGCTGGCCCGCAGCACGGTTTCCCGCAACGCGCCGCACCGCGCGCCCGGCAAGCTGGGCAGCATCGCGCCCAAGTCGGCAAGGTGGCTGGCGATCCGCTCCAGCTCCGCCATGACGCCGCGGAGCGCGTGGCCGCGGGGCGGCGGGTCGGCATCGAGCGCGGCCTCACCCGCGCGGGCGAAGGCGACGGCGTGGGCCACCGTGCTATCGGCGGCGATCCGGGCGGCGAGCGGCGCCGCGCAGCGCAGCGGCTTGCCGCGCATCAGCGCCAGGACGCCCCGATGGGCGTAGCCCAACCGCGCCTCCGTCCGCACAATCGTCTCCCCGGCGGCGGTGACGCGCAGGTGCACGGGATCGACGGCGATGCCGCCAATTGGGCCGATTGACACCTGATGCTGGCCGGGCTGCACGGCGCTGGGTGCCTGCGGCTCCGGCGGGGCGGCGTTGGGCGCGGGACGGCGCGAAAGCGGGCGCAAGATAGGCCAGCGCCCGTGGTCCAGCAGCGGGCGCGAATCGGCGCCATGCGCGGCGACGTGTCCCCAAAGGTCATGGATCATGCGCTCGAACAGCGCCGCCGCAGGGCGGCCCGGCGAAAGCGCGTGGAACAACCCACCCTCGACCGGGACCGAAGCGATCAGCGGCGTGCTGCCTATGAACAAGGCATGGACGTGGGCCGTGTCCGCCCACAGCCCCAACAAGGCCGGCTCAGGATCGCTGCGCAGCGCGTCCGCCATTGCGCGCCAGGCTTCGGGACTGAGCAGGTGGCGTGGCCAGGGCCGCATGGGCTGCGCTTCTCCGGCGGCGATCAACGCCTCGACCGTCATGGCGTAGCCGCGACGGCCCGAAACCACGCCGCCACCCCGGCCGGCATGGCCACCCCCAAGCCCAGCAGCGCCGCCACGGGCAGCCAGATCCAGGCGAACGCCGCGCTGCTTGGCTCAGCCGCTGGGCCGGGGCGCTCCCGCAAACGCACGACCAGCGCGCCGGCCAAGGCCAGGAGGCCCAGGCCAAACAGCAGGGCCAGCCAGGGCAGGCTGTGCACCGCCTCGGTCAGGATCAGCGCCTCACTGCCGAACAGCGCGAAGGGCGGCAACCCGGCAAGCGCGACCAGCAAGATGGCGAGCGGCGTGGCCGGAAGGGAACGGCGCAGCGCCGCGTGGGCCAGGCTATGCGCCGTCAGGTGCAGCAGGCCGGCGAAGGTCGCGGCCGGGCCGCCCAGCCCGAACGCGACGGCGGCGATCCCGTTATGGCCGAGAATGCTGGCAGCCGTCAGCCGGCCCCGGCGCCAAACGCCAAGCGCCCCGAGCAGCAGCGCGCCCATCCCGAAAGCCAAGAGCGGCGGCCCCGGCGCAACGGCGTCGGCATTGGCCGCCATCACGCCACGTAGGCGCAGGACCACGGAGAACGCGACGATCGGCAGCAGGACACCCGCCGCAGCGCCGCCCGGCCCCGCCTGGCGCGGCGCCAGCACAGCCATCGCGCCGTAGCCGGCCAGCAGCAGCAGAAACGCCAGGCTCAGCACGCCGCCCTGGAAGCCCGGCGCGGCGGCAAGGCCGGTCCACCGCAGGCCGGTCCAGCCGGGATCGGGCACCGGAACCGCCGCGACGTGCAGCAGCACGGTGCCGAACAGCGCGAGCAGAACCCCGGCGGCGGTGGGCAGCAGGCCCGGGCCGGCCCGCCAACCCGCTGTCAGCATGGCCACTGCGGCAAACGCCGTCCAAGCCAGGCCGACGTCGTCCGACAGCAACGCGAGTTGGACGAGGCCTAGCTGCAAAAGCAGCACGGCCGGTCGGCGGCGGGCGGCATGGCGCTCGGCCCAGGCGGTGATCAGCCCGACGAGGCCCGCGAGGATGGCGAGATGGGCCGCAAGCCCGTCGGTCAGCAGCGCGTCGCCAGGCTCTGCCATGGTCCAGGGCAGGAACGCCGCGCAGCCCAAGGCCACGGCGGCGCCGGCGACGCTCACCCAGGCCACCACGCGACGAGACGGCAGCGCAGCCAACCCGGCGGCGGCCAGGAGCGGGACCGACACGGTTCCAGCGGCGGCAACCGGCCAGGTCATGCCGGCCGTGCCCTCGCCGGCGCCAACCGCGCCGCGACAAGGCCGACAACGCCCAAGCTCGCAAGTGTCACGAGGACCGCGGGAACGCCGGCCGCGCCGAACGCGGCCAAGGCCACCCCGTTCTCAAGCGACAGCAGGCCCATTGTCTGCAACGCACGGTCCTGCCGGGCCGCAATCGTCAGCAGCCCCAGCAAGACCATCGCAAGCGCGGGCGCCAACTCCTCTGGCGCGACGGCAGCCGCCAGCGCCGCCAACCCGGCGCCAAGCGCCATAGGCGTCCAGCCGCCCGCGGCAAGGCGTTTGCCGCGAAACGCCGGGCGCAGCAGCAGGGGCAGGCCCACGCCCTTGGCACCGAACGTGACGAGAGCCGCCGCTGCCAACGGAAGTGAGGCCTGCTGCCAAGCCTGCCAGCCCGCGGCGAGCGCCAGCACGACCGCCTGTGCGACGTAGGCGCCCAGGACAGAGCCGGGACGCCGCGCTGCCAGCACGACCAGGGACAGCGCCAGCGCCACGCCGGCCAGCCAATGCACAATCTCGGAGGCCGGCGGGACGGTCATGCCAAGCCCTGGCTCGCGAACAAGAACGCGGCCGCCAAGAAGGCCAGCGCCGCCGCGACGCCCAGCATGGCCGGCACGCGGGCCACGGCCGGCCTGGCGGCCAGCGTGTCCAACACCGCCGCGGCGACCCCCAGCACGCCCGCCTTGACGACCCAGGCCGCGATGCCGAGGCCCCAAGCAAGCGGCCCCGCCCCGGACGCCGCCAGGCCGAACGGCAGGACCACCGCCGCGAACAGGCTGATCCACACCAGGGTGCGCACCTGCCCGGTCAGGACGACCACCGCGAGGGCAGGCCCGGAATACTCAAGCGCCGCCGCGTCCTGCATGGAGGCAAGCGGCGGGCCGCCCTGCCCGCGCCGCGCCATGGCGAACCCGACGATGGCCAGCGCCGCCACTGCGGGAAGCCACGCGGCCGCCAGCCCCGGCGGCACCTCCTGCAGCGCTGCGCAGGCAGCATCAAGGTTGCTGGTGCCGGCCAGGGTCGTCAGCAGCAGGATGACCAGCACCGTCGCGGGCGCGGCCCACACTGCGGCCAGCATGACGCGGCTGGCGCCCATGCCGCCCAGCGCCGTGCCGGTCTCAAAACCCGCAAGGGCCAGCACGCACCGGTCCAACGCCAGCAGCCCGGCCAATACGATCAGGTCGGATGCCGGCGCCGTCGCCATGCCCAGCGCAAACGACGGCACCAGCAGGGCGGCGACGAAAACGGCCGAAAGGCACGCGAACGGCGCGCCCTCGAACAGCCAGGACCCCGGACCCGGCAGCACCGGCCGCTTGCGCCATAGGCGCACGAGGTCCCGCCATGGCTGCGCCAGCGGCGGCCCGGCCCGGCCCAGCAGGCGCGCACGGACCTGCGCCTGCACCCCCGCCAGCAACGGCGCTCCGGCCAGCATCAGCGCTGCATGCAGCAGCAGGCTCGCGACGCCGATCACCACACACCCCACAGCAACAGCCCGATCACGACCAGCAGCAACAGGCCGACGGGTCCGCCGACGCCTAGGCAGCGCAACCGGCGGGCCGCCTTGCCGGCCCACGCCCCCATGCCGCGCAACCGGGCTTGGCGCGGCGTGCTGGGATAGCCGAGGCTCTGCAATAGCGCCTGGCTGGCCGATGCGGCGCTGTATTGGGAAGCCGGGTCGCCGAAGGGCAGCCAGGGCGGGGGCTCGTCGAGGCCGCCGTCCCAGGCCGGCACCCGCTGCCCGCCCTGCCCCGCCCTGCCCCGGGCGATCCAGGCCAGCACCACGCCGCAGAATGCCAGCAGCGCCGCGAGTCCCGGCGCGGCGTAGCCCGGCCCATCGGACTGCGCCGGGATCGCCAGCAGGCGCCCGGCCAGGTCGACATCCAGCAGCCGCGCCACCGCGGGCCGGATCAGCAACATGGCCAAGGATGGCCACAATCCCAGTAGCGCACACAGCCCGGCCAGCCCCGCAACCGCCAGCCGGACCCGGCGGGATATTTCCTCCGCTGCCGCCGTCCGGGGCGTGCGTGGACGGCCCAGGAAGCCGATGCCGATCAGCCGGGCGGACGCCGCCGCCGCCAGCGCGGTGCCCAGCGCCAACGCTGCCAGCACGGCCGCAACGCCCGCCTGCTGCCGGACGCCGCCGATCTCGGGAAGCGCCAGCAAGGATTGCAGCACCAGCCACCGCCCGGCGAACCCCGCCGTCAGCGGCAGGCTTGCCAAGCTGGCTGCGCCTGCCAATGCACCCAAGGTGACGCCGGGCATGCTCCGAATCAGCCCACCCAGCCGCGACAGCGCCCGCGTCCCCGCGCCATGCGCCACCGCGGCGGCGCACAGCGCCAGCAGCGCGTCAACCAGCGCGTAGCCCACTGCATGCAGCAGCACCCCGGCGAGCGCTAGGGCGGCCAAGGCCGGCGCGTCGGCGTCCCGCGCCGCCAGCGCCGCGCCAAGCCCGGCCACGGCCAGCCCCGCCGCGCCCATCCGGCTCGCGTCCAGGATCGCCAGCAGGTCGTCCTCGGCATTGGCCCGCAGGCCGCCCAGCACCGCCGCCCCGGCGCCCAAAACCAGCAAGGGTGCCGCCCACCAGCCGGGAGCCGTGGGACCGCAAAGGTCGAGCAGCACGCGGATGAGCACGTAGAGCGCGGCCACCGCTATGCCGCCGGACAGCAGCGCGCCGACCGGCTCCGTCTGCATGGCGACCCGGGCGGGCCAGGCCAGTTGCGACGCGGCGCCCAGCAACGCCAGGAGCAAGATGGCCGTCGCCTGCGCACCCTCCGGTGACGCGGCGCGCATCGCGGCGAACTGCAGATCCGGCGGCGCGCCCGGCGGCGCCAGCAACGCCATCACTGCCACCAGGCACAGGACGCCGCAGGCCGCCTGCTCCATGCCCGGCCGGCTCGCGACCGCGGCAAGGCCGAAGCACAGCGCCAGAGTGAACCCGTCCGCCGCGAACGGCGTCAGGATCATGGCCCAGATCGCAATGGGCAGCCGCAACGCCCCACCCTCCAGCGCCGCCGCCGCGCCCACGACGCACAGGACCAGGGCAAACAAGGCCGACAACGCGTCGCAGGCCCAATGCAAGCCGCCGGTCGGCCCGATCGGCACGGCGATGGGATCGGTCCACCCCCCGCTCACGGCCAGTGCCAGGAGGACAAGGCCCGCCACGCAGCCGGCCCAGCTTGCCGCACGGATCAAACGGACAGCGGGCGCAACGAGTCAGGGGCGGCCAAAGCCTACTCGCCGCCTGACACCAGATCGCCTGGCACCGCGTGGGTCCGTGTGGCAGGCCCTGGCCGCGGATCGGCGGCGCGGGGGTGTCGGGCGAGGTGGGTCATGCTTCCTCCGGCCCGTGGCATCCGGGACTTCGGCGACGATAAAGCGACCCGTCCGGGAATGGCAACGCTTCCCGTCACATCGGGCGTTGACCGGGACCGCAGCGCGCTTGATGCTGCGGGGCAGCAATCATCCATCCTGAAGGACTGGCCCATGCGACTCCGCACCCTCCTGCTGGCCGGCGCCGCGCTGCTGTGGGCGGCCTCCGGCGAGGCCAAGACCCTCGTCTATTGCTCCGAAGGCTCGCCGGAGAACTTCAGCCCCATGCTGAACACCACCGGGACGACATTCGACGCCAACCACCCCGTCTATGGACGGCTGCTTGAGTTCAAGCCCGGCACAACCAGCGTCCAGCCGGGCCTGGCCGAGCGGTGGGACGTGTCGCCCGACAGCAAAATCTACACGCTGCACCTGCGCCCGGGCGTGAAATGGCACAGCAACGCGGCGTTCAAGCCGACGCGCGACTTCAACGCCGACGACGTGCTGTTCACCTTCAACCGCCAGGGGCAGGAGGACCACCTGTTCCACAAGGTGTCCGGCGGCTCCTATGACTACTACGGCGACATGGGCCTGGCGAAGCTGATCGCCAGCATCGAGAAGGTGGACCCCCTCACCGTCCGCTTCACCCTGACCGAACCTTCGGCGCCGTTCCTGCCGGACCTTGCGATGGAGTTCGCCGCAATCCAGTCCGCCGAATATGCGGACGTGCTGATGCGCGCCGGCAAACCCGAGCAGATCGACCAGGTGCCCATCGGCACCGGCCCGTTCAGCTTCGTCGCCTACCAGCGCGACGCTACGGTCCGCTACCGCCGGTTCGACGGCTTCTGGGGGCCGAAGGCGAAGCTCGACGCGCTGGTGTATTCCATCAACAAGGACCCGGCGGTGCGGCTGGCCAAGCTGCGGGCCAACGAGTGCCAGGTCTCCGCCTACCCGGCGCCGGCGGACCTGCCGGGCATCCGGGCCGATGCGTCCTTGAAGCTGATGGACCAGCAGGGCCTCAACATCGGCTACCTCGCCTTCAACGCGCAGAAGAAGCCGTTTGACGACAAGCGGGTACGGCAGGCGCTGAACATGGCCATCGACAAGAAGGCCATCATCGACGCGGTGTACCTGGGCGCCGGGCAGCCGGCCAAGAACCTGATCCCGCCGACGATGTGGTCATACAACGACGCCGTGGAGCCCTGGCCGTATGACCCCGCTACAGCCAAGAAGCTGCTGGCCGACGCGGGCTTCCCCGAGGGGTTCGAGACCGACTTGTGGGCCATGCCGGTGCAGCGGCCCTACAACCCCGACGCCCGCCGCATCGCCGAGCTGATGCAGTCCGACCTCGCGAAGATCGGCGTCAAGGCGCGGATCGTCAGCTACGAATGGGGCGAATACCGCAAGCGCGTCCAGGCCGGAGATCACACGATGGCGGAGCTTGGCTGGACTGGCGACAACGGCGATCCCGACAACTTCTTCGTGCCCCTGGCCGGCTGCGCCGCCGCCCGGCCCGGCGGCGGCAGCTCCACAAAATGGTGCAACAAGGAGTTCGACGCCCTGGTCAACAAGGCCGCCACCCTGCCCGACCAGGCCGAGCGCGCCAAGCTGTATGAGCAGGCCCAGGTCATCATGCGGGAGGAAGCGCCGTTCTTCCTGATCGCGCACTCCATCACCTACCAGCCAATGCGCAAGGAGGTCACTGGCTTCATCATGAGTCCGCTGGGCATCCACGACTTCGCCCCGGTCGATCTCCAGTAGTCTCTCCACGCATGTTCCGCCTGCTGGCCCGGCGGCTGGCGCTGATTTTGCCAACCTTCATCGGCGTCACGCTGCTGGGCTTCCTGCTGATCCACTCGATCCCCGGCGACCCCGTCGAGGTCCGCGTCGGCGAGCGCGGCATCTCGCCGGAGCGCCTCGCCTACTTCCGCCACGAACTCGGCCTCGACCAGCCGCTGTGGAAGCAGTTCCTCGACTACCAGGGCCAGC
>JAABUQ010005824.1_pt1 | contig 19244 bp, 4 predicted proteins | sample 5560001 | NCBI WGS metagenome assembly JAABUQ01 (sample SAMN10711888, study PRJNA513371) | rock metagenome | isolation source: Antarctica rocks | place: Antarctica: Victoria Land, Finger Mt nord | collected 2015-12-18
ATCGGCCGAGGCCAACGCCATCGTCGACCTGGAGAGCGGCGCCACGGACGCGCTGTACGCGATCACGCCGACGGTGGTGCAGACGGCCACGCTGGCCAATAAGACGGCCATCATGACCACGCCGCCGATCACGGCCGGCGGCTACCTGCTGGCCGTGGTTACCGACACGCTGCCGCCGGTCGGGCTGCAGCAGGGCACCATCACGCGCATCACCGTGGACGACGACGCCAGCCGGTTCTTCGGCCTGCCGCGCATTCTGCCGGCGGCGTCCTATTGGCAGCAGGAAGACCTGCTCTCACCGGGCGATAGCGGGCTAAGGGCCGCCACACGGGCCGCACGGAGTATCGGGACACTGGACGACCCCGTGCCGCCCACCTTCGTCCAGCGCGTCTACATCCTGGACGCGCCGACGGGCGCCGCCACCTACACCATCTACTACGGTAACACGGCCCGGCAGGCGCCGGCCATCAGCCTCAGCCAGGACAGCGGCCCCGCCGGCACGTACGTGCTGATCACCTCGACCGCCGCGTTCACGCCGAGCGACACGGTCGCCATCACTATGGGCACGGTGTTGGTGGACAGCAACGTCATCGTCGACGCCAATGGCACGGTGTCGGACTACGTGACCGTGCCGAACGGGCTGCTCGGACCACAGACCGTGCGGATGTGCGACTCGGCCGGTGATGTCTGCGCCTCGGCCCCGTTCACGGTCACGCAATACGTCCCGCCGACGGGCACGCCAACCAGGATGCCGACGGGCACGCCGACGAGGACGGCCGTGGCCGGGTCCACGGCAACCCCGCCCGGCGCCGCGACCCCCACAACCACGCCGAGGGGGACGGCCCTGCCCACCGCCACCGCTCCGGGCGTACCCGCGCCGACAGGGACAGCCCTGCCCATCGCCTTGCCCACGGCGACGGCCATGGACACGAGCTTGCCCACGGCGGCCGCGACCGCGACGCCCACACCCTCGCCGACGCCCACCGCGACCACCGTCCCCACGGCGACGCCCACATCCTCGCCGACGCCCACATCCTCGCCGACGCCCACCCCCGCCCCGTCAGGGACGAGCGCGGCGGCCACGGCGACGGCCACGGCTGCGCCCCGGTCGAGCACGGTCACGGCCGAACTGGACGGCACATCCTATCCGACCGCGACCCCGTACCCGACAGGGGTGGCGCGCCCGCGCCAGTCCAGGCCGACCCCCACCCCGATCACCATCGTCAAGGAGATCGTGGTACCCGCCCGAGAGGCCGGGGGACGCATCAAGCAGGTAGCGGCGGCCTTGGGCCTCCGGTTGACGCTCGACCGCGCGTCGGCCCATATCGGCGATCGCCTCTGCGCCAGCGGTAGCGGCTTCCTGGCCGGCGAGTCGGTGACCATCGCGGTGGACAGCATCGCCGTCGCCACGACCGCCGCGAATCCGCGCGGCGCCTTCAAGGCGTGCTTCGCGGCGCCGGGCTCTATCGTCGATACCAACAGCGTCAGCGCCGTCGGCACGCGGAGCATGGTCCCGGTCTACGCGACCTTCCGGGGGCTGGTCGCCCGCGCCAGCACCTTCTATTTCGTCGGCGGCAGCACCGCCGGCGGCGACACGACCGAGTTGGACTTGGTCAACCCGCGGGGTCGCGCCGCGGCCGTCACGCTGCGCCTCTACTCGCCAAGCGGTAAGGCGCTCATGCGCGCGCTGCGCATCGGCGCGCACATGCGCATGAGCGTGGACCTCGGCCGCTTCGTCCCGCGCACGCGGCCCTTCGGGTTACGTGTGCAGGCCGACCAGGTGGTGGCGGCGCAGATGATCGTACACCGCGGGCGGAACAATCCCTACGCCCTGCTCGGCAGCGGGCTGCTGGCGCGGCGCTGGTACCTTGCCGAGGGCTACACCGGCCTCAGCTTCCAGGAGACAATTTACTTGCTCAACCCGAACCGGCGCGCCACTCGCGTCTGGCTGCGCCTGCTGCCCGCGGGCGGACGCCGCGCGCGCACGGTAAGCGTCGTCGTGGGGGCCGAACGCAGTCTGGCCGTGCCCGTGAACCGGCTCTACCCGGGCGCCGCGCTCGCGGCGGTCGTGACGAGCAACGACCCCGTGACCGTGGCGCGCGTGCAGACCTTCGGGGCGCACGGCTACGGGGCCACGGCCAACGCGGGCACGGTCGACGCGGCGACGGTGTGGCTCTTCGCCGAGGGCGCGTCGGCGCGCCGCTTCGAGACCTTCTACACCGTGCTGAACCCAGGGGCGCGGGCAGCGCGCGTCACGGCGGTCTTCACGGACACGCGGGGCCATGTGCTGGCCCGGCGCACGCTCACGGTCGGCGGCCTGCGCCGCGGCACGATCCAACTCACCAAGATCGTACGCGCGGAGGCGGTGGCGGCGCTGCTGACCGCGACGGTTCCGGTGGTGATCGAGCGCCCCTACTACTTCGGACCGCCCAACGGCGGCGAGACGGGCGGCTCCATCGTCTACGGGCGTAGCGGCACGGGCCTGACGTGGACCTTCCCAGCGGGCGACACGACGGGCGGCGGCAACGAGCGCCTGCTCGTGTTCAATCCCAACGCGCGCGTGCTGCGGGTGCAAGCGACCTTCTACCTGGCGAGCGGGCGCATGCTGACGCGCGCGTTCAGCGTCCCGGCGCACGCGCGCTACACGTTCGACGTGCGCCGGGCCATCGGCCCGCGCGGGACCATCCACGGGACGCAGCTCGTCGCGAAGAATGGGCTCGGCTTCATCGCCGAGCAGAGCATCTACAACGCGCGCTTTACGGCCGGCTACAGCACCGCCGGTCTGGCGCAGTAAGCCGTCGCGGCGCTGTATCGTCGAGACAAAGCGGGGCGCTCAATCGAGGGCGCCCCGCTGTACGTCCTGGCGCGGGGTCGAGGATGTGTTCGCGGTAGCGTCTCTCCAGGGCCGCGCGATCGCACGCGCATCCCTCCGGGCCAGCACTGGCGCATTCGCCACGATGGCAGCCCTCTCACCTCAATAATGATAACGGCCATCTCAAAACACATCGCCCAACCGGCCGACCTGCAAAACAGTATCAGCAACAGTATGAGTTTTTTATGGCTGTACGGTACCTGTGTCGTGCATCCTATATACTGACAGCCCTCCGTGCGAAGCCGTCCCATCGATATGGCGGCGCATGGGCGCGTAGGGTAGAGGGAACGGGTGATTGGCAACATGACGAGCGATACACGGACACGAGCATCCCGGCCGCACACACTGACGAGCCTGCTGCTCGTCACCCTTATGGTCAGCTCCCCGCTGACCTCGCCGGCCGGGCACGCGTCCACGGCCCCGTCGGCGGCGGCGCGCGTCGCCGCGCCCACGCCAGTGGTCCCGACCGTGAGCCCGACGAGCGCCACGCCCGTGAGCCGGACGGACCCGCGCGCGCGCATCCAGCAACCGGAGACTAGCCGGCAACTGATGGCGCAGGGCTCACCCCTGCCCGGGACGCGCTGGTACTTCGCCGCGCAGGCGCCCGACGGCGCCCCCGGCCACCGCGCGACGGCGGACCAGGCGCTCTCCATCCTCAACCCCAACGCCATCCCCGTCCCCGTTACCTTCACCTACTATCCCAGCCACGGCGCGCCCCTGATCGCGCGCACGACCGTCCCGGGCGCGTCCACATACATCGAGGACATCAGCGCCGACCTGGGGGCCGCCACCGCCGCCGCGGGGGCGGCCGTCGTCGTGAACGCCCCGCACGTCATCAGCGTCGCCCGCGTGACGCGGCGCGCGCTCACGAGCGGCGCCGCCCTCAACGCGGGCATCACGCCGGGCGTCGCCGGTCCCAGCCGCCAGTGGCTGTTCGCCGAGGGCTACATCGGCCTGACCTATCGCGAGTATCTCACCCTGTTTAACCCCAGCCCGGACACGACGCGCGTCACCGTCCGTTTTGCCCCTCAAGGGTCTAGCGCCCCGGCGATCGCGCCGGTCAGTCTGGTCGTGCCCGCGCTCGGACAGACCATCCTCGACGTGCGTGGGGCCTACCGGCGCGCCTCGGTCAAATCGGTGGGCCTGCGCGTCGAGAGTGACGCGCCCATTGTGGCGGCGCGCACGCTGTACTGGGGCGGCGCGTCGGAGGGACGGCAGTTCGGGGCCGACGCCCGGTCCGGCGCGCCCACGGCGAGCTCCTCCTGGGATTTCACAGGCGCGAGCGTGGACGGGCAGGATCAGTCGTTCCTCACCGTGCTCGCACCGCGCGGCCCCGCCCGCGTCACGGCCTGGATGCGCGCTCCGGATGGCCTACTGCTCGCGACGCTGCACATGACCGTCGCGGCCGGACAACGCGCCACGGTACGCCTATCCGATCAGGTACGCGGGGCGGCGGGGCCGGTCGGCGTGACGCTGCGCGCGGACGAGCCGGTCGTGGCCGAGATGCCGCAGTACAACGCCGGCTCGCCCAACGTGACGCGCCACGCCGGGGATGTGATCACCGGCATCGTCGGGGGCGCGAGCTACGCCCACCTACCCTACCTGAACACGGGAGGCCACGCCGTGGCGGCCTTGATCGACGTGTACAACCCCGGCCGGCGCCCCCTGACCGTGACCGTGCAGGGCTACACCAGCACGGGGCGGCAGGCCACGGCGCGCCTGGTGGTGGCGGCGGCCCACACCGTGCAGTACGACGTGGCGCGGTTGGGCCTGCCGCGGGGCGCGTGCGGCGCCACGCTGACGGCGGATGGGCTGTTCGTGGCCTACGCCCAGGGCTACGCGGGCGGGGCGGCCGAGTTCCTGAGTGAGCCGGCCATCCCGCTGCCGGTCGAGGCGCTGCAGGCCGTCATCCCGGCCGGCCCGGCGCCGTCGTCCACGCCGGCGGCGACGGACACCGCGACCACGCAACCGGCCAACGCCATCACCCCTCCCACGGCCACCGCGACCTCGTCGCCGGCCCCGACCGCGACAAACACACCCACCGCCACGAGCACGGGCGCGCCCACGAGCAGCGCGACGCCACCGCCAACGGCCACGAACACGGGCCTCGTTCAGCCAACAGCGACGAACACGGGCACGTCGACGCCGACAAGTACGGCTACCAGTACCCCAGCCCCGAGGAATACGCCGACCGCGACGCCGATGCCAACCAACACGGCCACCAGTACCCCCACACCCACCAGCACGAGCACGGACACGCCATCCCCCACCGGCACGAGCACGGACACCGCGACCGCGGCTCCGTCCGGCACGGCCACATTGACACCGCCGGCTCTCCCGACGACGGTAGAGACCAGCACCGCGACCGCCACCACTATCCCATCCAGCACGGCGACCGCGACGGCGTCGAGCACAGCGTCGAGCACGGCCACGAGTACCGCGACGGCCACGAGCACCGCGACGGCCACGAGTACCGCGACCGTCACGAGTACCGCGACCGTCACGAGCACGCCCACCCAAACGTCGACGGGTACGCCCGCGGACACCACGACGCCGGCGAATACATCGACGAGCACGCCGACAAATTCGCCGACGGCCACCCCCACGCCGGTCTTCCAGACGCACGGCATCAACGTGTCCCTCGGCTACGCCGACTCCCTGCGCGGCAACCCCGACCTGCCTGTGCCCTTCAAAGGCTCGCCGCACACAATCTTCATCGGGAACGACTATACCTATGACTCGGGCGCCATCAAGCTCGACAACACGACCTCGGCCCCCATCAGCGTCACCGGCGTTACGGTCTACTTCCCCAACCACAACATAAACCCGCAGACGTTCAACCTGTGGGGCTCGTTCGAGATTCCGGTCAATTCGTCGGTCATCCTGGCACAGACGGACGGGAATAACTTCGACACGACCGACTACGGCCTCTCCGGCATCAGCTGCAGCAACATGGCCGGCTCGGACTACTATCCGCCGCAGGTCCTGCTCAAAGTGTCCGACGCCGTCACGACTACGCTCCTCGATACCGGCCATGTGCTCGACGGCGGCGGCACGGACAGCGCGGGCTGCCCCAGAGGCAACGAGTCCTTACAGTGGCGCGCCATCGGTACCGGCGGCGCGACGGTCTCGGGCGGCAACTTGACCTTGGAGCCTATCTCGTCCACGGTCAGCGCCAGCGCCACAACGACGCTCGTGGCGCGCCTGAAGGACGCCGCCGGCGTCCTGCCGCTCTTCAACACCCAGGTCGACTTCAACGTGACCGCCGGCCCCAACGCGGGCCAGTCCGCCCATGTGCTCACCGACGCCGACGGCGTGGCCCGCTTTAGCTACAGCAGTACGGTCACCGGGACCGATACCATCCAAGCCTCGGTCACCAACATCAATAACGGCACCTTCTACTCCAACCCCGCCGTGGTCGTCTGGGCCGCGCCCCCGCCCGCCTCGGCCGGGTCGCTCACGCTTGACCCAACCGACTCGGTCACGGCCACCATCAACGGGTCGCAGCCTTTCACCGTGACCGCGCTCGACGACGCCGGGAACGCCGTGCCCAACCTGGCGGTCACGCTGGCTATCACCGGCGTCAACGCCGCGACCTTCACCAAGAGCACGAACGCGCAGGGGCAGGCCACGTTCGCGTACCGGGGCGGGACCACCGGCCTCGACAGCGTGCAGGCGCTGGCCACCGCCGCGGACGGGTCGGCCCTGTTCTCGGGCGTGGCCACGGTGCGCTGGGGTCTGCCGCCCGGCGCGCTGGCCATCAACGCCGGCGGCGGCGTGGCGGGCGGTTTTCAGGCCGACACCGACTATGCCGGCGGCGGCTACCTTTTCCCGCCGTCGACGCATACGATCGACACGAGCGGCGTCGCAACCAACAACCCCGCCCCGCAGGCCGTCTACCAGACGGCGCGCTGCGGTAACTTCACCTACACCTTCCCGCACCTGACGCCGGGCGCGCCCTACACCGTGCGCCTGCACTTCGCCGAGGCTTTCCCCGCGACGGCCTGCCCCGGCACGAACAACGGCCAGCCCGTCGCGGCCGCGGGCCAGCGCCTCTTCGACGTGGCCCTCAACGGGACGACCTTCCTGCACAACTTCGACATCGCGGCGACGGCCGGCGCGCCGTACAAGGCCATCATCGAGCAGGCCGCGCTCCCCGCCGACAACAACGGCGCCATCGTGGTGCGAGCATCCTCGACGATCGGGCAGGCCATCGTCAACGGCGTCGAGCTCATCCCGGGACAGGACGCGCTACCCACGGTCACGTTGAGCCCCGGTGGGACGGTCACTAACACTGTCAACGCGGGCCAGGCATTCACAGCCACGGTGCGCGACGCGTCCGGGGCGCCGATCGCGGGCGCGACGGTCTCACTGCTCGTGCAGGGGGCGAACGGGTTCACCACCGGTCAGCCCAGCGCCGTCACCGACGCGGGAGGCGTGGCGACCGTCGTCTACACGGGCACGGTCACCGGGCTGGACACTGTGAGCGCGCTGGCGCGGGTCGGCCGCGCACAGATCCTGGGCACGGAGACGACCTCAGTCTACTGGCAGCTGCCGGCGGGCGACGTGGCCATCAACGCGGGCGGGCCCACCGTGAACGACTTCGTGGCCGACACCGATTTTAGTGGCGGCGCCCAGTCCGGCGACGGCAACACGATCGACACCAGCGGCGTGGTCAACCCGGCCCCGCCGGCGGTCTACCAGACCTTCCGCTACGACTACAGCGGCTTCAGCTACCGCGTGCCAGGCCTCGTACCGGGCGCCTCCTACACCGTGCGCCTGCACTTCGCCGAGCGCGACTACAACCGTGCGGGCGGGCGCATCTTCGACGTGGCCGTCAACGGCGCGCCCATCCTGCGCCACTTCGATATCTTCGCCACGGCCGGCGCCCAGAACCGCGCCGTGATCGAGCAGGCCGTCGCGCAGGCGGACATCTCCGGCACGATCGCCGTCGCGGTCAGCGCCGTGCGCGACTACGCGCAGCTCAACGGGCTCGAGATCATCCCGGTCTCCGGCACGGCGCCCACGCTCGCCCTGAGCCCCTCCGGCCCTCTTACCGACACGGTCAACGCCGCGCAGGCCTTTACGGCGACGTTGCGCGACGGCAGCGGCAATCCGTTGGCCAACGCGCCCGTCACGCTGACGGTCAACGGCGCCAACAATCAGGCCATCACTGGCACGACGGACGCCCAGGGGCAAGCCAGCCTCGTCTACACGGGCACGGTGACGGGCGCGGACAACGTGGGCGCCTCCGCCGCGGTCAGCGGCGCCACGTTCCTGAGCGCGGGGACGGCGGTCTACTGGCAACTGCCGGCGGGCGACATGGCCATCGACTCGGGCGGCCCGGCCGCTGGCGACTTCGTGGCCGACGCCGACGCCGTCGGCGGCAACACCACCTCGCGCGGCGAGCCCATCGACACGAGCGGCGTGACCGATCCCGCTCCGCAGGCCGTTTACCAGACTGAGCGCTACGGCAACTTTACCTACACGATCCCCAACCTGACGCCGGGCGCGTCGTACCGCGTGCGCCTGCACTTCGCCGAACTCTTCGACGGCGCGCCGGGCCAGCGCCTCTTCAACGTCGCGCTCAACGGCGCGCAGGTCCTGAGCAACTTCGACATCTACGGCGCCGCCGGCGGGTTCGAACGAGCGATGATCGAGGAATACACCACGACAGCGGACGCCAACGGGCGGATCACCGTGCAATACACCACGCTGCGCGATCAAGCCGTGAGCAACGGTATCGAGATCATCCCTATCGCCACGGCGGCGCCCACGCTCACGTTCGCGCCCACGGGCGCGCTGACGCACACGATCGGCGATACACAGGCCTTCACGGCCACGCTGAACGACAGCAGCGGTAGTCCGCTGGCCAACACACCCGTCACCTTCACGGTCGGCGGGGCCAACCCCCAGACCGTCGCGGTCACGACCACGGCGCGGGGACAGGCGATCTTCATCTACACCGGGACCGTGACCGGGCTGGACAACGTGGGCGCCTACGTCGCGGTGGGCGGGTCGACCATCGTCGCCGATGGCGCCACGGTCTACTGGCAGCTCCCGGCGGGCGACCTCGCCATCAACGCGGGCGGCGGCGCGGTCGGCGACTTCGTCGCTGACACCGACGTCGTGGGCGGTGGCCAGTCGGGCGACGGCAACGCCATCGACACCAGTGGCGCCGTTAACCCAGCGCCGCAGGCGGTCTACCAAAGCTTCCACTACGACTACACCGGCTTCAGCTATCGCGTGCCCAATCTGACGCCGGGCGCGGCCTACACCGTGCGCCTGCACTTCGCCGAGCGCGACCGCAACGGCCCCGGCCAGCGCGCCTTCAACGTGGGCATCAACGCGACGCAGGCGCTGACCAACTTCGACGTGTTCGCCTCCGCAGGTGGGCAGAACCGCGCTGTGATCGAGCAGTTCGCGGCCAACGCCGACATCTCGGGCACGATCGGCCTCACCTTCACCGCGCGGCAGGACTACGCTTTCGTCAACGGCATCGAGATCATCCCGCCGCCGGCGGCCGCCCCGTCCCTGACCCTCGACCCGAGCGGCACGGTCAACAACACGATCTACCACGAGCAGGCCATCACCGCGACGGCGCGCGACGGCGCCGGCCAACCGCTGGTCAACCTGCCGGTCGCGCTGACCATCCGCGGGCCGAACGCCCCGAACGACCGCGTGCTGCACAGCGTCACCGACGCGCGGGGCCAGGCGCGCTTCGCCTACACCGGCACGAGCTCGGGGACCGACACAGCGCACGCGACGACCGGGTACGCGCCCGCGGCCGGGGCCTACCTGACCTCGGATATCCTCGCCGTGCAGTGGGTACAGATGCCCGGCTACGTGGCTATCAACGCCGGCGGCCCACAGGTCTCCGACTTCATAACCGATACCGACGTCAGCGGCGGCGGACAGTCGGGCGGCTATTGCTGTACTATCGACACGAGCGCCGTGACCGACCCCGCCCCGCAGGCGGTCTACCAGAGCTTCCGCTACACCGGTGGCGGCAGCTTCAGCTATAGCATCCCCAACCTCACGCCGAACGCGCCCTACCTGGTGCGGCTGCATTTCGCCGAGCGCGACCACACCGACATCGGCGGCCGTCTCTTCAACGTGTCCATCGACGATATACCGGTGCTGACCAACTTCGACATCCTCGCCGCGGCCGGCGGGCGCAACCGCGCCGTGGTCGAGCAGCTTGCCCAGCCGACGGACGACAGCGGCGCGATGACCATCACGGTGACCCAGGTGCGCGACTACGCTCAACTCAACGGCATCGAGCTCATCCCGCTGGCCAGCCTGCCCGGCGCCAACGTCACGTTGAGCCCAAGCGGCCCGCTCACCGACACGATTAACACGACACAGTCCTTCACCGCCATGGCCCGCGACGCCTCGGGCGCGCCGCTGGCCAACACCCCGTTGACCCTGACCGTGAGCGGATCCAACCCGCAGACGCTCACCGCGACGACCGACGGGCAGGGGCAGGCCACCTTCTCCTACGTGGGACGGACAACGGGGACAGACGTCGTGTACGCCGCGCCGGACGTCGCCAATACGTACCTCGTCACGCCCGTGCGCCTCTACTGGCAACTGCCGGCCGGCGACATCGCCATCAACGCGGGCGGTCCCGCCGTGGCCGATTTCGTGGCCGAGACCGACGGGAGCGGCGGTGGCACGACGGGCGGCTACTGCTGCGTCGTCGACACCTCCGGCGCGGTCAACCCGGCGCCGCCGCAGGTCTACCAGACCTTCCGCTACAGCGGCGGCAGCTTCAGCTACATCATCCCCGGTCTGACCCCGAACATGCCCTACACGGTGCGCCTGCACTTCGCCGACCGCGACTTCGATACGCCGGGCAACCGCTCCATGAACGTGTCCATCAACGCGACGCAAGTGCTGACCAACTTCGACGTGGCCGCCGCGGCCGGTGGGCGCAACCGCGCCGTGGTCGAGCAATTCGCCGCGCAGGCCGACGACAACGGGACGATCGCGGTCACCTTCAGCGCGGTGAGCAACTACGCTTTCGTCAACGCCCTCGAGGTCGTCCCCGGCGCGTTCGTCAGCGCGTCTACGAACACGCCCACGCCGACCGGCACACCCACCAACACGCCGACGCAGACGGAAACCCCGACGCAAACCGGCACGCCCACCCAGACTGGGACACCGACCGATACGAGTACGCCTACCCAGACCGGAACGCCGACCAACACGCCGACCTCGACCAGCACCAGCACATCCACGAGCACCCCCGCCGCGACAGGGACCAGTACGCCTACACCGGCGGCAACCGTGACCGGGACACCGGCCGCGACAACCACCAGAACGGTGACGGGAACGATGTCCGCGGACATCACTCCGCCGCGGGTCAGCGTCGATGCTAACCCATCGATCGTCGACGTGGGACAAGCGGTCCTGCTGACCACGCATGCCTCGGACAACGTCGGCGTCAGCGCGATCACCCTGACCGTCAACGGGGTCGCCGTGCCGCTCGATGGATCCGGCCAAGCTATGTTTACGCCTCAGGCGTCCGGTTTCTACACCGCGACCGTCGAGGCCAGCGACGCCGCCGGGAACACGGGCCACGCCAAGACATTGTTCCGCGCGCGTAGCGCGACCGATAACGGGCCGCCCACGGTGGCTCTGACCGACCCGGCGGACAACAGCATCATCACCGCGCCGGTCACGCTCACCGGCACGGCGACCGAGGCCGGCTCCATCATCTATGACCTGCAAGCGGCCCCCTCGGGCACGACGACCTTCACCACTTTCTTCGAAGGCTACGCCTCCGTCACCAACGATGCCTTAGGCACACTGGATCCGGGCGCCTTCATGCCCGGCTCCTACGATGTGCGTGTCTGCGCCGAAGACACTCGGGGCGCCCGCGCCTGCACGACACCGCTGCGCTACGACCTGAACCCGGCCGCGCCCCGCCCGGGCGTCACTCGCTTGCGCTTCAACGATGGGCAGGTCGATGTGACCGGGCTGCCCATCGTCGTGAACCGCGTCTACGATTCGCGCGACAAGACCCCGGGCGACTTCGGCGTCGGGTGGCAACTTGACGCCAGCGCGGTCGCGCTGCGCGAGAGCCGTGTCATGGGCGACGACTGGGAAGTCCAGACCATCCAGGGCTTTTTCACCACCTACGAGTTGCTCCCGACGAAGGATCACCGCATCACCATCACGTTGCCCGACGGCACTATGGAATACTTCCGCATGCGCCCTGACCCCCAGGAACAGCAACTCGAGCCCATCACGTTCCTCAACGGCGCCTTCTACGACCCGCTGCCCGGCACGCAAGGCACACTCACGGCGAGCGACCAGCCGTCGTTCATCAGCCCATCCGACGCTGGACCCACGCAGATCTTCGACGCGAACGCCAACATCTACAACCCATCGTCGTACGTCCTAACGCTGCCCGATGGCCGGCAGTTCACCTTTACGCGATCCGGCGCACAGTCCGCCCTGGATTACACGCTGACGGGCATCAAGGACAGCAATGGCAATACAGTGACCTTTGGCCCCAACGGCATCATCGCCTCGTCCGGCCCCTCAGTCGGCTTCGCGCGCGACAGTCAGGGGCGCATCACGGCGATCACCAACGCGGACGGCGCCACGCGCGCCTACAGCTATAACGCGGCGGGCGATCTCGCCAGCGCGACCGACTACGTCGGCTACACCACGCAGTACCGCTACGACGACAACCACAACCTGATGCAGATCGTCGACCCACGCGGCAACGTGCCCGGCACGCTCATCTACGACGACCAGGGGCGCGTCAGCGCCGTGATCGACGCCCAGGGCCGCCGCGTGAGTGTGGTACACGACGACGCCAACCGGCAGGACGTGGTGACCGACCGCCTCGGCCACACTACCGTCACCACGTACGACGAGCGCGGCAACGTCGCCTCCCTGGTCGACGCGCTCGGCAACCGCACCAGCTACACCTACGACGCGCACAACCATATCACGTCGGTGACCGACCCCTTGAGCAACACAACGCGGATGGCCTACGACGACGCCGGCAACCTGCTCTCCTACACCGACGCCATGGGCAACACGTCGACGTATTCCTACGACGCCAACAGGCGCCTCACGTCCGAGGCCGACCCGCTCGGCCGCGCCACCATCTACGGATACGACGCGAGCGGCAACCGTACGACCATCGTTTCACCGCGCGGCGGACGCGAGTTGTTACGATACGACGCCAGCGGTAACCTCACCACGTCGACCGACCCGACCGGCGACACGGCCGCCTTCACCACGACCACGACGGCATCCGGGCAGCAGTTCAACTATGCGGACCCGCTCGGCCGCGGCGGGTCGGTCGCCATGCGCAACGATGGTCAGGTGACCGGGGAACAGTTCCAGGCTAACGGTCAGGCCGTGCGGTACCAGTATCAGTACAACGCCAACGGCATCCTGACCGGGCAGACGCTGCCCAACGGGGCCTCGTCGTCGCTCGGCCTCGACGACGCTGGCCTGCCCATCTCCACGACCGACAACCTGGGCGCCTCGCAGCACGTGGGCTACGACAACAGCGGGGCCGTCACATCCTTCACCGACTACAATGGAGGGACGGCGCATATTCAGCGCGACGCCGAGAACCAGATCACCTCGATCACGCCGCCCGACGGGTCGATCATAACGCGCACGCTCGATCCTCTCGGGCGCCCGACCACGGTGCGGTTGCCCGACGGGAGCCAGTTGCACAGCACCTTCGACGCGGCTGGCCGCGTGAGTAGCGACGGGAGTACCGGCGCGGGCACGACCACCTATACCTACGATGCGAACGGGCGTGCGACCCAAAAAGTCGCGTCGGATGGCGGCCAGACGGGCTACGCCTACGACGCGGCAGGCCAGATGATCAGCACGACCGATCCGCTCAGCGCGACGACCGCGATGACCTACGACGCGGACGGCAACTTGACCGGCTTGACGCTGCCCGACGGCGGTACGACCGCCATGCAGTATGACCTCTCCGAGCGCCTGACCGGGACGCGCGACGAGCGGGGCGCCACGATGGGCTACGGCTACGACGTGGCGAGCCAACTCACCGCCATCACCGACACGGCCGGCGGCGTCACCTCCTATCAGCACGACGACCTGGGCGACCTGTCGGGCGCGACAACGCCGGGGGGCAATACCTGGGGCTTCACCTACGACACGCTGGGGCAGCAGGCGTCGCGCACCTACCCCTGGGGCGCGACCGAGTCCTACGCGCGCGACGCCGCCGGGCGCATGACGGAGTTCACCAACGGGGCCGGCGCCACGACATCTTTCGGCTTCGACCCGATGGGCCACCAGACGGCGCGCACCCACGACGGCGCGACCGAGGCGTACACCTACACCGTCGGCGGCCGCCTCTCCACGGCGAGCGACTCCTCCGGCGCCACGCGCTACAGCTACGACCTGGCCGGCCGCGTCAGCCGCATCGACAACCCCGACGGTACCTTCATTGCCTACACCTACGACGCGGCGGGGCGGCTGGCCTCGATCCAGACCGAGAGTGGCACGACCTCCTACACCTACGACGGTGAGGGACGCATGACTGGTGTCTCCGACAGCCAGGTGGGCACGACCTCCTACACCTACGACCTGGCCGGCCGCGTGACCCAGGCCGTGCTCCCCGACGGTTCGACTACCACCTACACGCGCGCCACGCGCGGCTGGGTCACCCACCTGCACACGGTCGCCGCCGACGGCACGACGGTGCTGCGCGACGAGGTCATGAGCTACGACGCGGCCGGCAACCTTGTGCAGGACACCGAGCCGGGCCGCGCCCAGAGCTACAGTTACGACGCGGCGGGGCGCGTGTCCTCCGAAGCGCGCACCGGGGCCGACGCGGGCAACCTGGGCTACGGCTACGACGCGGACTGGAACCCGACCACGATCGGTTCCCGCACGCTGAGCTACGACCATATGCGCCTGACCGGGGACGGCGTCTGGTCGAACTACACCTACGACGGCGCCGGCCGCCCGCTCACCCGCTCACAGGGCAGCCTGACCGAGCACTTCACTTACGACGCGCTGGGGCGTCTTTTGCGGCTGCAGCGCACTGGCACAGTGCCGAGCGGGACGCCGCAAACGGTCGACCTGCAGTACAACTACGCCGGCCTGGTTCGCCGCATCGTCGCCGACGGCGTGGCGCGCAACCTGGTGTGGTCGACCGACCAGCCGGTCCCGCAGGTGCTCGAGGAGCGCGCCGACGACGGGACGCTGCTGCGCCGCTACGTGCGCGGGCTGGGGCCGGTCGGTATAGTCGACACGCACGGTGTGCGTGTGCTGCACCAGGACATGTCCGGCAGCATCCGCCTGGTCACCTCGGCCAGCGGCGCGGTGGTGAGCAACTACGCCTACAGCGCCTACGGCGACGCTACCCTCGGCGGCTCCGACACGGCAAGCCCGCTGCGCTACGACGGCGAGTACTTCGGGGCTCTACTTCCTGCGCGCGCGCTTCTACGACCCACAGGACGGGCGCTTCCTTACGCCGGACCTGCTGCCAACCAACGATCGCATGCCCCAGAGCTTCAACCCCTACCTCTACGCGGGCGACAACCCGGTGCGCTTCGACGATCCCCTGGGCACGTTCTCGGCGGTCGAGATCAGTATCGGCATCTCCATCATCAACGTTCTCGCGTCGATCGCACTCACCATCTTCCCACGACCGCTCGTGTTTATCGCGAAGCAACTTGGTTTCAGCACCACGACCCCCACGGGAGTCCAGTACCAACCCGTCGGCCTCTCGCTCGATCTCACTCTGAGTAAGGGCGCGGGGACAGGCGGGCTCCAGTTCGACTATGTGCATGGCAAGACTAAGGAACTGGGTATCGTCTGGGTCTTCTTCGGCGCCCAGTTCAGCACCTCGTCCGCCATGCAGTTCAACACGCCCCAATTCACCGTCTGGGGCGGCGTGACCCTGGGCGACAATATCAACAACGACGTGTCCGATCCGGGGGCAGGTGTGTACGTCGCCTTGAGCGGTACCATCGCGCGCGCGTTGATAGATTTCTCTAAGGGATCTCACGGTGTACTTAGCCAGCAAGAGTATGAACGCGCGTCCTTCTCAATCCAGTGGGAGGTGATCGGCTTTGACAAGAACGCGGTGGATCAGGGGACCGTCCAGGGCTTCACCATCTATCAGAGCTATTTCGGCAAAGGATTCGGGCCACTGAGTCAGGTGCAGAACATACAGCAGAGGAACGAGTGGTCGGCGGGCATCTCGTTCACCATTTATATCCCGCTCTTCTTCGGGTACTATAACCATAGTCCCGCGGCGAACAGCAGCGCGTTCTCGTTCGGCGGCCCGATCAACTCCCTGCTCAGCAACCTGTAGGATGCCATGCACAAGATCTACGTTGTTTGCCTTTGTCTGCTAGCCCTGACCGGGGCGCCCGACGACACTCATATGCGTTCGTCGCGTCCCGCGCCCCCGCCCGTGCTCGGCGCGTGGCGCTTCGTCGGCACGGCTCCGCCGGGCTTCGTGCGCACGGGTACGGAGGTGGCCCGGCTGACGCTCACTCTACAGCGTGGGCGGCTGCACGCGCTCGTGTCGACGGGCAAACATCGCTACAACGCCGATGGGCGCTACAGCGCCGCGCAACACCAGTTGCTGCTGTCCGTGCCGACCACCGCCGGCCGCGTGCGCCTGCAAGCGACATTGGGCCAGCATGACGCGCGCATGCTCGGCATCTGGAGCGACACCCACGGCGACGACGGCGGCTTCGTACTGCTGCGCGTGCCGCCTCCTCGCCGCGCCCCAACTCACCACCGCCGGTGAACGTGGTATGGCTGACACAGCCTGGCCCTGAAGGAAAGGGCCAGGCTAGCGGTTACAAAACCGCGCCGCGCACCCGGTTCCGCGAGGTCTATGTCATTGTCGGCCGCGCCCAACGCGTATGAAACACACCCGAATGAAATGACCTTGGGTTCCGCCAACAGCAGTTGATTGTGGTTGCCCGCCAGTTATACTATCTGTACAAGACGTAGCAATGACGGCAGGACGAGTACACCAGGCGCGCGCCAGACAGAGCAGGGAGGCCACCGGCTGAGAGCCTCCCGGTCGAACGCCCGGCGGAACCCCACCTGCGCGACGGCTTCGAGCGCGTGTACGCATGCGTACACGCGGTAAGGGGCCGCGGCGGCCACCGTTATCCGGCACGCAATGAGGGAGATTATGCCGCCGTGGCGTCGCCACGACAGCGCATCCTCCGAACTCGGGTGGTACCACGAACACGGCCCTTCGTCCCGTTGGATGGAGGGCCGCGTTTTTTGAGCAATTAGCAGTTAGCAGTTAGCTTGTAGAGCCTTGCGTCTGACGGACACTCTACCGTGTCGCTGGTAGCAGCGGCGCTCGGAACTCGAAAGCTAATCGCTAACAGCTGCATAGGAGGTACTACCCATGCGCCGTTCCCAATTGTTCACCGAGACACTTCGCCAGGCCCCGGCCGACAGCGAGGTGGCGGGACACCAACTGCTCATCCGCGGCGGCTACATCGCGCCGCTCGCCGCAGGTATCTACTCCTATCTACCGCTCGGCCAGCGCATCAAGCGCCACGTCGAACAGATCTTACGCGAGGAGATGGACGGGGTCGGCGGCCAGGAGGTGTCGCTGCCGGTCGTGCAGCCGGCCGAGTTGTGGCAGGAGTCCGGCCGCTGGTACGATATCGGCCCCGAACTGGCGCGCTTCACGGACCGCGCCGGGCGCGACACCGTCCTGGCGATGACCCATGAGGAGGTCGTGGCCGACCTGCTGCGCAAGAATGTCGCATCGTACCGCCAGCTCCCGCTGATGCTCTACCAGATACAGACCAAGTTCCGCGACGAGCCGCGCGCCCGCGGCGGCCTGATCCGCGCGCGCGAGTTCACCATGAAGGACGCCTACTCGGCGCACACCTCATCCGAGGACCTCGACCGCTACTACCCGCTCGTCTACGACGCCTACCTGCGCATCTTCCGGCGCTGCGGGCTCCCCGTCATCGTCGTGGAGGCCGACCCGGGCATGATGGGCGGCAGCCAGGCGCACGAGTTCATGTACCTGACCGAGATCGGTGAGGACGCGCTTGTCTTGTGCGACGCCTGCGGCTACGCGGCCAACCGTCAGGTCGCCACCTTCCGCGAAGGTGACCCGCCCACCGAGGAAATCCTTCCGGTCGAGGAGGTGGCGACGCCTGGGACGGCGACGATCGCCGCGCTGGCCGCGCTGCTCGGCGTCCCGGCGTCGCGCACCGCCAAGGCCGCTTTCTTCATGGCCGGCGCGGACGGACCTGCCGGCGGGCGCGGGAGCCTGGTCTTCGCCGTGGTGCGCGGCGACATGGAGGTCAACGAGACGAAGCTGGCCAACGCCGTCGGCACGCTGGAGTTGCGCCCGGCCCGCGCCGACGAGTTGGAGGGCACGGGCATCGTCGCCGGCTATGCCTCGCCGATCGGCGTGACCGGCGCGACCGTCGTGGTCGACGACCTCGTGGCGCGCTCGCCCAACCTCGTCGCGGGGGCCAACAAGGCGGGCTATCACCTGCTCAACACCAACGTGGGGCGCGACTATCAGCCGGACATCGTGACGGATATCGCGGCGGCCTACGCGGGCGCGGCGTGCCCCCGCTGTGGCGCGCCGCTGCGCCTGGCGCGCGGCGTCGAGGTCGGCAATATCTTCAAGCTCGGCACAAAGTACACCGCGGCCCTCGGCGCGCGATACCTTGACGCGGAGGGGCAGCGGCGCGATATCGTGATGGCCTCGTACGGCATCGGGGTCGGCCGGCTGATCGCCTGTATCGCCGAGGCATGTCGTGACGAGCGCGGGTTGATCTGGCCGGCCGTGGTGGCGCCGTTCGACGTGTATCTCGTCGGGCTCGACCTAGGCGACGAGGTGGTGCGCGACGCCGCCGAGGAGTTGTACGCCGCGCTGGGGGCGCGCGGCATCGCGGCGCTCTACGACGACCGCGACGAGCGCGCCGGCGTCAAGTTCAACGACGCCGATCTGCTCGGTATCCCGGTGCGTGTCACGGTCAGCCGCCGCACCGTGCGCGACGCCGCCATCGAACTCAAGGGGCGCGCGGGCGGCGAGGCGCAGCGGATCGCGCTGGCCGACGCCGTCGACGAGATCGTGGAACTGGTGGCGCTACGGCAGCACAAGGCATAACGCAGCACCCGGGCTTGGGTAGATTGGTCTGCGAATCGCCGGACGTAGGACATAGCGTACAATGCAAGTGTGTGGGAGATAGAAGGCGCCGATCAGTTTGTAGCGTGGTTCAGTTCGCTCACGTCAAGGCAAAAGGCGGTAGTTATCGACCGCATCGATCTCCTGGCGGAAGAAGGGCCGCGGTTGCGGCGTCCCTACGTGGGGGAGATCGTCACCTCGACCTTTGCTCCGCGT
>JAABUQ010005825.1_pt1 | contig 19241 bp, 19 predicted proteins | sample 5560001 | NCBI WGS metagenome assembly JAABUQ01 (sample SAMN10711888, study PRJNA513371) | rock metagenome | isolation source: Antarctica rocks | place: Antarctica: Victoria Land, Finger Mt nord | collected 2015-12-18
GCCTGCGTGTCACCGATGCCGAGACCATGGAAATCGTGGAGATGGTGCTGACCGGCAAGACCAACAAGGGCATTGTTTCTCATCTCAGCCGCCAGGGGGCGTTGGCGGTGGGGCTTTCGGGCAAAGACGGCAACTTGATTGTCGCCGAACGCGAGACCACCAAAGGCGACATCGGCTTTGTGGGCCGCGTCGTTGCCGTCAACCCTGCGCTTATTCACACGCTGACGGCGGCGGGGTATATCCCCGTCATCAGCAGCGTCGCGATTGGGCACGATGGCGCGAGCTACAATGTCAACGCGGACACGGTCGCCGGTGAGCTGGCCGCTGCCCTGGGCGCGTCCAAGCTGGTGATGATGACCGATGTGGACGGCATCTATCAGGACTTTGCCGACAAAAGCAGCTTGATCTCGCAGATGACCATCAAAGATGCCCGCCAGCTCCTTACTGACGGTGCCGCCGAGCGCGGCATGATCCCCAAATTGGAAGCCTGCGTAACTGCTCTGACCGGAGGCGTCCCCCGCGCGCACATCGTAGACGGACGCCTGCCCCACGCCTTGTTGATTGAGATGTTTACCGATGAAGGCATCGGCACAATGATTAAGTAATGGCCCGCCGATGCCTTGCCCTGCCACTGCCATGACACAAACCCACCACGCCTATACCATTGAAGACGGCCTCGCCCGCATTGACTTTGCGCGTGTCCACGGCTGGCTGGCTTCTGCCTATTGGAGTCCCGGCGTAGGCTGTGCGAAGGTGGAGCGTGCCGCCCAGCACTCCGCCCTTGTGATTGGCGCTTATGCCGCCCCCTCTGCCGACGGGGACAAAGGGGAGCAGGTCGGCTATCTGCGCGTTGTTTCCGACTGCACCACGTTCGCCTGGGTCTGCGACGTGTATGTGGACGAAGCGCATCGGGGCGCGGGGCTGGCGCGGGCGATGGTCGGGTTTGCCCTGTCGCACCCGGACTTTCAGGGCTTGCGCCGCTGGCTGCTCGCCACTTTGGACGCCCACGCTGTCTATGCAGGCGCTGGCTTTGCGCCGCTCAAAAACCCGGACCGCTGGATGGCTTATCTCCCCGCCGGGCAGCCTGCCGTGTAAGAAAAGAGGCCCCCCCGCCCCAATCGCGCACTGGCGCGCCTGGAAGGCTGGGGAGCAATATAGAGAAACTAGAGACACTTGTCTGCTCCGAGTCCTTTCCGAGTACCCCAAACTTGGGGCGGAGGGGCCTGTCACGCGCATCGCCTTAGGGAACTTAGGGCGTTTCCCTCGCTGATTAAGCGCGAACCGACGACGGAACATTTTCTTCCATCGTTGGTACACGCTCGCAGCGCAAAAGCAAAGACCAAGTAACACGCTCATAAAACGCTCGTAAAGACCAAACAACCATGCTGGAAACACAGTACACTTTAGACACGCAGACCGGCCAAATCGCGCCGGTCGTGGACGCCGAGGCCGTTCGCGCCCAGGATGACGCCCATGTCATGTGCACGTATGCCCGCCTGCCTGTCACCTTTGTGCGCGGACAGGGCGCGCGGCTGTGGGACTCGGAGGGCCGCGAGTACCTGGACTTTCTCGCCGGGATTGCAGTCAATGGGGTGGGGCACTGCCATCCCAATTTGGTCAGGGCCATTCAGGAGCAGGCGGCGACACTCATTCACACGTCCAATTTGTACCACACGGCCCCGCAAAGCCAACTTGCCGAAAAGCTGACATCTATCAGCGACTTCTCGCGCGTCTTCTTTTGCAATTCGGGGGCCGAGGCGAACGAAGCGGCAATTAAGATTGCCCGCAAGCATGGCAAACAGGGCGGCAGGAGCGATAAGTTTCAGATTGTCGCCGCCCAAAACTCGTTTCATGGACGCACGATGGCGACGGTCACGGCAACGGGCCAGCCGAAATATCAGGCCCCGTTTACGCCGCTCATGCCAGGCTTCTCGCATGTGCCGTTCAACGACATCAGGGCATTAGAGGCCGCAGTCACCGACCAAACCTGCGCGGTCCTGCTGGAGCCGATCCGGGGCGAAGGCGGCATCTACCCCGCGCATCGCCCGTACCTTGAGGCCGCGCGGCGCATTTGTGACAGGCACGGTGCACTGCTGGTCTTTGACGAGGTGCAGACCGGCGTGGGCCGCACCGGCAAATGGTGGGCGTACCAGCATTACGATGTCGTGCCGGACATGATGACACTGGCAAAGTCATTGGGCGGCGGCGTGCCGATTGGGGCGTGTTTGGCGCGCGGGTCGGCCTCGGAAACCCTGGTTCCCGGCGACCACGGCAGCACATTCGCCGGCAATCCCCTCGCCGCGCGGGCCGCTTTGGCCGTGCTGCAAATCATTGAAGACGAGCACCTTCTCGCCAATGCCCACGCTATGGGGACGTACTTTATCCACCGGCTCAACGAACCGGCGCTGCGGGAAAAGATCACAGACATCCGTGGGCTGGGCCTAATGATTGGGGTCACATTGTCTGCGTCCAATGCCAAACGAGTCCAGGCCGAGGCATTGGAACGCGGGCTAATCTTAAACGCCATCGGCGACGACATCCTGCGCTTCCTGCCGCCCTTGATTATCACGCAGGCTGATGTAGACCAGGCCATGAACGTGCTGCTGGCTGTTTTGTAGCAAGAGGCCCCTCCGCCCCAATTCTGGGGAACTCAGAGGCCCCTCCGCCCCAATTCTGGGGTACCCGGATAAGAGCAGGGCTGGTTGCTTAGCCTTCTTATCCTCTCATGCTCCCCCAGAATTGAGGGCCGGGGGGCTTCTTACTCAGCGATTACAAGGAGAACTGTCCTATGTGGCAACGATTTACCGAGCGTGCCCGGCGGGTCGTTTATTTCGCGCAGGAGGATGCCCGCAAACGCGGTTTAGCTTTTGTGGACACAGAACACTTGCTCATGGGCATCCTTTTGGAAAGCCAAAATGCGCCAAAATCCTCTGCGCCCGACACTGTCTGGCCGCCCCCGCCCCAAACGCCTCGCAGCAGGTACAATCTTGCCTATCATATGTTAACTGCACTCAACATTACACCAGAAAATGTGCAGGCGAACCTCGCGCCACATCCTCAAAGCGGGACTGTCCCACCACTAATCAATGATATGCTGCTTGCACCTGGTGGTAAGCGAATCATAGACTTAGGCTACGCAGAGGCGCGGCTTCTGCGTCACAATCACATCGGCACGGAACATCTCCTGCTTGGCCTCATCAGTGACAAGAAGGGTGCAGCAGGACAAGTATTAGCGGCTTTAGGCGCGGAAATTGAACAAGCGCGGCTTGTTGCGGCAAAACTGCGAGGAGCCGGAACAATGAACGGTATGGAAACGCCCGCGCAGGACTTGCAGATCAAGACAAGCAAATGGTGGACATGGTGGCGTAAAAAGTAGGAACCTATGTGGCAGCGGTTCACCGAGAGGGCGCGCAAATGCATGTTCTGCGCACAGGAAGAAGCGGCGAAACTCTGCCAAAGCGAGGTTTCCACAGAGCATTTGCTGCTGGGCCTGCTCCGCCAAACAAGCGGCGTCGCCGGGCGCATCCTGCTTAGAATGGGCATGGATTTAGAGGGCATTCGCACCGAGATTATGGCGCAGGCTTCACGCAATGAGGGCAGGCTGGGGCGGGATTTGCGGCTTGCGCGCCATGCGAAGCGTGCGATAAGACTAGCCCATGACGAAGCGCGTCGCTTAAACAACAACTACCTCGGCACAGAGCATTTGCTGCTGGGATTGATTGCCGAGAGTGACGGCCTCGCCGGGCGCGTATTGCGGCAGTCCGGCGCGAGTTTGGAAAAAGCGCGCAGGGAATTCGTGCGTTTGCAGGAAAGTAGCAGCGCACAGCATAGGGATACGCAGGAAGACACTCACTAAGGAGAAACTTATGTGGCAGCGATTTACCGAGACGGCACGCAAATGTGTCTTTTACTCGCAGGAAGAAGCCGGGCGCTTGGGCGGAAACTATGTCTCCACCGAGCATCTGCTGCTGGGCCTCTTGCGCGAAACGGACAATGTCGCCGCGCGCGTCCTGGACAGAATGGGCATCAGCCGGGAAAGCATTCTGGCGGAAGTCAACCGGCAGGTGGTGCCCGGCGAGGGGCAGTTGGGCCAGGATATGCAGCTGACGCCGCGCGCCAAGCGCGTGATTGACCTGGCTTATGACGAAGCGCGGCAGCTTAACAACAACTATATCGGCACGGAACACCTGCTGCTGGGGCTGATTGCCGAGGGCGAGGGCATGGCCGGGCGCGTGCTATCCAAGTTCGGCGTGGAACTGGAACGCACGCGCCTGGAAGTAGCGCAGCTTCAGCAAGGCGCGCGTAAGGAAGGCGTGGACGCCAAGCCCGGCGCTGCCGCAGACGCTGCCCCGCGCGAGCCAAGCATCAAAGAACTGTTCATGCGCATCGGACAACTGGCGGGTCAGGGCTTAAACCAGGCAGAAGCAAAAGCCACTCACCCCGCGCCCGCACCGTCGCCCGCCGCCTCCAACGCGAGCGGGCAGCCGTCGCAGCGCATGGCCCCGCCGCAGGGCACGTCGCCGATTGCCGATGTGCTCACCGAGCATAGCCTGCGCGGACGCGACATCTTAGGCATTGAGCAGCTCACGCAAAGCGAGATTATGCTGATATTAGATGTCGCCGCACGCCTAAAAGCCAACAAGTTTGACGCCACGCAAACCCAGTTCGCGCAGGGGCAGACACTGGCAATGCTGTTTGAAAAGCCCAGCCTGCGCACGCGTGTTACGTTTGAAGCCGGCATGACCCAATTGGGCGGACACGCGATCTATTTGGAAGGAAAGCTGGGCGTGCGCGAGACAGTCCCCGATGTCGCGCGCAACCTCGACCGCTGGATAGACGGCATCATGGCGCGCACCTTCGCGCACCAAACAGTGCAAGAGCTGGCCGAATATGCCACAATCCCTGTAGTCAACGGCTTGTCCGACCGCGAGCACCCGTGCCAGGCACTGGCGGACTTCCAAACACTCGCCGAGCGCAAGGGGGCGCTGGCAGGCCTGAAGCTGGCCTATGTGGGGGATGGCAACAATGTCGCCCATTCGCTCGCGCTGCTGGCCGCCAAGGTAGGCGCGCACTTTTCGCTGTCCTGCCCCGCCGGGTATGAACCTGACACGCAGATATGGCAGGCGGCGCTCGCGTTTGCCGCACAAACCGGAGCCGTATTGACATTGACCCACGACCCCGCCGAGGGCGTGGCCGATGCCGATGCCGTGTACACAGATGTATGGGCCTCTATGGGACAGGAGGACGAGACAGCCGCGCGCGCTGTTATCTTTGCGCCGTTTCAGGTCAGCAGTGCCTTGATGGCCCATGCCAAGCCGGACGCTTTGGTCATGCACTGCCTGCCCGCCCACCGGGGCGAGGAAATCACTGCCGAGGTGCTGGATGGCCCGCATTCCGTTGTCTTTGACCAGGCGGAGAACAGGCTGCACGCGCAAAAAGCTATCCTGTCGCTGGTGCTTTAGTGGCTGAAACTCTGGTTTTTCTGCACGCGGCAAGCTATACCAAGGCCATGTGGCTGCCGCAGACGCGCGCGCTCAGCCCTGAGTTCCGCATTCTGGCACTGGACTTGCCCGCGCACGGCACGCGCGCACACGAGCCGTTTGCCCTGCGCGCGGCGACTGAAACAGTGCGGCGCGCCCTGGACGATGCGCAGATCAGCCGGGCGCTCCTGGTGGGTGCGTCGCTTGGGGGCTGCGTGGGCATGCTGTTTGCCGCCGAGTATCCAGAGCGCGTGGCGGGGCTTGTGCTGGCGGGGTGTACGTTTAACCCCTGCCGCCCACTGGCGCAGGCCGTGCTGACAGGCGAGGGCATTGCGTTTGTGCGCGGGGCGGCACGCTTTACGCGCACGTTTTATCAATGGCTGCGCACGCGCTTTCCCCTGGATGTGGCAGATGAGATTATCAGGAGCGGCACCTATTGGAGCGGCGCGGCGCAGGCGGTGCGTGCCCTGCGCGGCGTGGACTTCCGGGCGCGTTTGGCCGCCTATGCCGGGCCGACACTCATCGTCAACGGTGCGCGCGACTGGGTGCATCGGTCGTCGGAAGCCTCGTTTGCCCGGTGCGGACGGCAGTCCGAAGTCGTGCTTATTCCCCACGCCGGGCATATCCCAAGCCTTGATGAACCCCAATTGTTTACCCATGCCGTGCGCGAGTTCGCGCGGCGAACTCTGATCCCAAAGGAAGACAAAACATGCCGAAAACTGTTGTAATGGTTTACTCAGGGGGGCTGGACACATCGGTTGCCATTCCCATGATGCGCGAGGATTATGGGTTTGACCATGTGGTCACAGTCACCGTGGATGTGGGCCAGCCCGCCGCTGATGTGCAGAGCGCGGAAGAACGCGCGCGGGCGATGGGCACGGAACACTACACTGTGGATGCCAAAGCCGAGTTTGTCACCGACTACTGCTGGCCCGCTGTCCGCGCGAACGGCGATTATCAGGGCTATCCTCTCTCAACCGCCATTGCGCGGCCCCTGATTGGACTGAAAGCCGTAGAAGTTGCCAGGCGTCTGAACGCCGATGCGTTCTGCCACGGCTGCACAGGTAAGGGCAATGACCAGTTTCGGATTGAGTATGTCATGCGCGCCCTCTTGCCGGACACGCCCATTATCGCGCCCATGCGCGAGAACAATTACACCCGCTCCGAAGAAATAGAATACGCCCGCAAAAAGAACATCCCTATCACCGTCAGCGCGGACAAAATCTGGTCTATCGACGAAAACCTCTGGGGCCGCTCCATTGAAGGCGGGCATTTGGAGGAGCCGAATTATGCGCCCCCGGAAGAAATCTACCAGTGGACACGGGGCATCGAATCCGCCAATGCTGCGCCGCAAATCCTGACCATCGGCTTTGCAAACGGCGTTCCCGTGTCTTTGGACGGGCAGGAGATGGCCCCGCTCGCGCTTGTCCAGAGGCTCAACACGATAGCAGGCGACAATGGCGTCGGGCGCGTGGACATCATGGAAGACCGATTGCTTGGCCTCAAGTGCCGCGAAAACTATGAGTGCCCCGCGTCAACCGTCTTGATTAAAGCCCATGCCGCTTTGGAAGCCCTGGTAGCGACTGCGGCTGAGCGCAAGTTCAAAACCTATGTGGATCAGCAGTGGGGGGAGCTTGCGTATTACGGCCTGTGGTTTGACCCGCTCAAAGATGACCTGGAGGCCTTTATTAACCAAATCCAGACACGTGTGACCGGCACTGGCACCCTGCGCTTGTTCAAGGGGTCGTGCGTGGTTGTCGGGCGGTCGTCCGAGTGGGCGCTTTACAGCGAAGACCTCGCGTCGTTTGACAGCAAAACGTTTGACCAGAGATTAAGCGTGGGCAATGTGCAGACGCACGGCATGCAGTCGCGCCTGTACTGGGCCTTGAAAGAAAAGATGGCCTCGCGCTGACTTGGGGAGTCTAAAGGCGCTGTTCTAGCGTTTCTCGCGCTTGACCCTCTTGTACCAACGACGGACGAGTTTGTTCCGTCGTTGGTTCGCGCTGGAAACGCCCTGGAAAAGCGCAGAAGAAGCCTTCGCTTCCCGCAGGCATCACGCAGAAAACTCAGCGGGTGTACGGCTGCTCTGTGGCAAGAGCGGGGACAAGGCGGTAGTGTTTGACGTTGAACGTGCAAAGCGGAAGCGAATGGGTCAGGGCGGTGGCGGCGTTGAGCATGTCCACGAGGCCGATGCCGTGCGAAAGGTGCAGCGTGCGAAACAGGGACAGCGCCCGCAAAGCTTCCGTCTCGCTGGCCCAGACAACCGGCATCAGCCGAATGATCTTGTCTGTGCCGCGTATTCGGGCGAGCGTGCCGGCAGACTGATAAAGCTCCATGACAACATAGCCCGGCAGCAAAAGCGCGCCGGGCGGAAATGTCTGAAGCCAGGCCAATGCGGGCGGATGTCCATGTTCGATGTCTACGATGATGTCTGCATCAAGCAGGCGCTGTGGGGACACCCTCATGGACGCTGCCTGCCTTGCTCTCTTTGCCGACGCATGGCAAGCATATATTCGGTGCTGTCGGCGTACTGCTTGCCGGGGCCAATCAGGTCGTTCAAATAAGCGAATGTCTCAAAGACGCCTTCGCGCTCCCAATAAGCAACCATTTCCGCCCCGCTCATTGAGCCGGGAACGATGGCTTGGACGGCAGGGTCCATCTCCAAATCAAGGGCAGGCTCGGCTTGTGCCGTTGTTGTTTCTGCGGTTGTTTCTGCGTGGCTGGTTTGCTGGGTATCCATAGGCGTATTATAGCGCGTTCGGGGCGCAATTTTAGCAAGAGGGATTGATGTATGATAAACGCTCCTAAGCTATGGGCGGGACGGTTTTCGCAGGAAACAGACGCATTAGTACATCGGTTTAATGCCAGCTTATCGTTTGACACGCGCCTGTGGCCGTATGACATTGAGGGCAGCGTGGCCCATGTGAATATGCTCGGCGCGTGTGGAATAATTCCCCAAAGCGAGGCACAAACAATCGCGCAGGGGCTGCAAAGCCTCGCCGATGATTTAGGGGCGGGCCGCACCCATCTGCCGCCCGGCGCGGAAGATGTCCACATGGGCGTGGAAGCTTTGCTGACCGAGCGTTTGGGGCCGGTCGCGGGAAAGCTGCATACGGCCCGCTCGCGCAACGACCAGGTGGCGACAGACCTGCGCTTGTATGCGCGCGAGGCAGTAGGGGAAGTGCGGCGTCAGATTGCCCAAGTGCAGGAAACGCTTGTCACGCACGCCGAGGCGCACCAGGAGACATTGCTGCCGGGCATGACGCATTTGCAGCACGCGCAGCCGGTGCGTTTGGCCCATCACCTCTTAGCCTACTTCTGGATGCTGGCGCGTGATGACGAGCGGCTTGCCGACAGCCTGCGGCGCATGGACAAGCTGCCGCTCGGCGCAGGGGCCTTGGCGGGCACAACGTTCCCGATTGACCGGCAAATGGTGGCGCATGCCCTGGGCTTTGGCGGCGTGACGGAGAATAGTTTAGATAGTGTCTCCGACCGTGATTTTGCCCTAGAGATTATCGCAAGCCTGGCAATAATAATGGTACACCTGTCGCGGCTGTGCGAAGAGCTAATCTTATGGAGCACGCCGGGCTTTGGCTGGGCGCAGATGGGGGACAATGTCACCACAGGCAGCTCTATCATGCCGCAAAAGAAGAACCCGGATGTGGCGGAGTTGATTCGGGGCAAGACCGGGCGCGTGTGCGGGGATTTGCAGGCATTGCTGATGGTGATGAAGGGTTTGCCTCTCGCGTATAACAAAGATATGCAGGAGGACAAAGAGCCTTTCTTTGACGCCATAGACACGGCAACGCTGAGCCTTGCGGTGCTGGGCACATTGCTGCAAAACACGGAGTTTAACGCCGCGCGCATGGCGGGGTCACTGCGCGGGGACTTTTCAACAGCAACAGACCTTGCCGATTACCTTGTCAGGCAGGGCCTGCCATTCCGGCAGGCGCACGAAGTGGTGGGGAAGCTGGTGGGTGGGTGCGTGCAAGCCGGGCGCGTGCTGGAAGATTTAACCGACGACGAGCTAAGGGCGGCATCGCCTTTGTTTGGCGGGGCAAGTGCCACGGATTTGGTCAGCCCGCGCGGCAGTGCGGATGCGCGAAAGTCCGAAGGCGGGACGGGAGCGGCCTCGGTGGCCGCACAACTTGGCAAAGCGCGCGTCCTGCTGAGGGCGCGCGGGGAAGAGTAATAAGAGTACGTTGAAAGTACAGATAAGCAGTTGGTTTAGTAATGACCTCGCGGCGGCGTTCGGGGCGCTGGCGATAGTCGTGGGAGTGTCGGCAAGCGCGCAGCCGGGGGCCATGATTGCCCTGGCTGTGGCGATGGTGGGCTTCTATGCATTCGCCGCCCAGCGTGGCTGGCTGCTCAAAGAGAACGGCCAAAAGGCGGCAAGCGACAGCCTGGTGGCGGCGGCGTTTGCGCTGTGCGCGACCTTGTTCGTGCGTCTGACAGGCAGTGCAGACTCCCCGTTCCTGTGCGCGCTGTACCTGCCTATCCTGCTGGCCTCGCTGACATTCAGCCTACGCCTGGGCCTGGTCACCAGCGTGGGGATGCTGGCGATCTGCGCTGCCGTAACTTCGCAGGGCCATCTGCCCCCGCACGGCCTGACTTGGCGCAATGTAGCTGTCGGCTTTTCTTTCCCATTGGTGGCGGTCTTCGGGCGTTTGCTCAGCCTGCAAATGCAGGAGCGCTACCTTCAGCGCGACCGCGAGGCCAAGAACCTTGCTGTTTTGCTGGACATGTCGCAGATGATGGATGCGGCTGCTGACCTTGACACGACGCTTAACCTGGTCTTGTTCAATGTGCAGAAGCTGGCTGGCTGCCCTATTTGCGCTATCTATCTGAAGTCGGCATCGGGCAGCCGCCTGGAACTCAGAGCGGCGAATGGACTGCGCGAGCGGGTGGTTTTGCAGTCGTCCCTGCCCTTAGAACAGGCGCATCTCGGCGAATGGAGCCTTGCCGATGCCGCAGACTACGGGGCGGACAGCCAGGTGTGCTATGTGCCTAGCCGTGACAGCCAGCGCTTTGGGAACTTGGCTGAGAGCTTGGGCGGCCTGGACTTGCGCGCCCAAAGCTTTGCCTGCGTGCCCCTGAGCAGCATGGAAGGCTTAATCGGCATGCTGTATGTCGGCTATGACACGCCGCGCGGCCTGAGCGATGACGGCGCGGCCCGCCTGGAGCAACTGGCAAATCGCGCGGCGTTCTCGCTTCAGCGCGTTATCTTCCAGCAGGATTATCAGTCGCTGGCCTACAGCGATGCCATGACCGGCCTGGATAACTTCCGGCGCTTTGAGCAGAACCTGGGCGAGGAGATGCGCCGGGCGGAGCGCTACGACCGCCCCATGTCCCTGATACTGCTGGACATTGACCACTTCAAGAGCTTCAATGATACGCTGGGGCATCAGGCGGGAGATGCGCTCCTGGGGCAGCTCGCGACTGTGCTGCGCGACAGCCTGCGCTCGGTAGACAAGCCTGCGCGCTACGGCGGCGAGGAGTTTGTGGTCGTGTGTCCCGAGACCGGCAGCACGGAGGCGGCCCTGATTGCCGAGCGTATTCGGCGGGCTGTTTCCCAGACCACTTTTGCCCTCGTTGACCAGGAGCAGGCGGACCAAAGCGGCCTGCCCCGCACGACCCATGTGACCGTCAGCGTCGGCTACGCCACATGCCCGCGCGATGCCCGGTCTCCCCGCGACCTGATCCGCTGCGCCGACGAGGCCTTGTACGAGGCCAAGCACGCAGGCCGCAACGCTGTCCGGGGCTGGCAGGACGCCCCTGCTCACGCGCAGGTGGCCTAATCTTCTGTGCGCACGGCGCACGCATGGCCTAATCTTCTGCACATAGGGGCCGCTTCTAGGCCGAGCTATTCCCGCTCTCGTGGCTTGCCAAAAAGTCCTGCACCTGCCAGCGCGCATTGCGCCCGTGCGCGCCGAGATAATCCAGCATGGCTTCCTCGGCAAACTCCCTGTCGGCTAAATAGTCCGGTGCGAAGTCCTGCGCGACTGCCTCCCAGACCGCCGCGAGGTCGCCGGGCGAAAACACCCGGTGGGCATCACGCACGCCCGCAGGCTTTACTTTGATAAACACCTGGTCGGACTGCTCAAACCGCCCCTTCACCACATACCCTTCAATGCCTGCCTGAGCCGCTAGATGCTCCAAACCTCGCAGGCGCTTGTAGACATCCCCCGCCTCGCTGCCGCCGACCATTCGGCCTTGCAAACCGACCACGCGCAGGCCGTAATCCTCGGCAATGCGCTCTTTCTCCAGGCGATCCACAAACACAAAGTCGGGGTCTATGACATCAATCAGCACCATGTCGGGAACATCGGCGGGGATAACCGTGTCCACTTCCGGCAGGAGCATCTCAAAACACGGCGTGTAGCCCAGGGCGGCGAGGGCATGCGCGCGCGGATACTGCTTGTCAATCAGGCGCTTCGCCTGCGCCCCGTAGTCAATCCCCAGGCCGCGCACGTTTTCTATGCCCGCCGACACTAGGGGGTTGGAGCCGTTGTACACGTCGCGCGTGGCGAATTGGGGCTGGTCATTATGGAGATACAAACGAATGTTGACCCCGTCTTCTTTTTTCTCCACCACCACTTCGCCGTCGCGCAGCGCGCGGAACAAAGCGCGTTCTTCGGCGACCGCAAAACGCTCCGGCGTGTAGTCAGACGTGGGCAAAATGCGCGGATAGCCGCGCACAATCTGGCGCGTATCGGCAAAAAACAGCGTGCCTTTGAGCACATAAGAAACCGCTGCATGGCTGCCGGACTGGTGGAACGTGTACACATCGCCGTCGCGCGAAAAGCAGTGCGTGGGCACGCCGAAGAACTGCGCCAGTGTTTCGCGCGAAAACACGGGCACATCAACAAGGCACCGGCGCAGCTTTTCGGCCATTTCCAGGTACATAACGCTTCTTTTCAGGGCATAGGAAGGCAGACACAAAACGGGCGCGTTTGGCACGCTTCGGGATGGAAACGATGCCAAACACGCCCGTCAAAGGGGGCAAAGCCTAGCCGGCGGCGGCGAGTTCTTTGTTCTTTTCAATGAACGACTTCCACTGCTCCGGCACTTCATCTTCCATGAAAATGGCGTCCACGGGGCACTCGGGTTCGCACAAGCCGCAGTCAATGCACTCGGCAGGGTCGATGTAAAACTGATCGCCCGCCTCATGGATGCAGTCCACGGGGCACACGGCGACGCACGATTTATCTTTAACGCCGATGCACGGCTCGGCAATAATATAGGGCATGTGAAATCCTCCTGAGTGTCAGTGCGGGTATTATATCATGCAGACCGCTTAAATAGCAACAGTCGGACACGGGGAAGTCTCCGGGTTCGCGCGGCGTGTTTGGCTCGCCGTGCCGAGTTGACGACGCTTTGGCGGCTTCGTTTGCGCTTTGCCCTGGCATTGTTTGCGCCTGCCAACGATGGAACGATTTCTTCCGTCGTTGGTTCTGGCTTGGCAAGGGGTGGAAACCCGCACACAATGCCGTGAAAACGCGCAGGCTGCACTTATCCAAATGTGCCGCAACGAACACATTGCCACTTTGCGGCCCTCCTAATTGGAGGCCGCGTCAAGGGAACTTTATGAAACAAAAGACATGGCTGCGGGAGCCATTCAGCGGCATTTCGCACGCAGTCGGGGCGGGCTTGTCCCTGGTGGGCTTGGTTGCGCTGCTGGTGCTGGCGCACGGACGTCCGTGGCAGACAGTCGCCTTCGCGCTGTACGGCGCGAGCTTGGTGGTGCTTTACACGGCCAGCACGATCTACCATTCGCTGTGGGCATCCCCCAAAGGCGAGGCGCGCTTGCAGCGCTTTGACCATATCGCTATTTATTGCCTGATTGCCGGCTCGTATGTTCCGCTGTGTTTGATCCCATTGCGCGGCGTTTTGGGCTGGGCATTGCTGGGCGTAGAAGTGGGCCTGGCGGCCCTGGGCATCGGGATCGTGCTGGGCTGGAGGGCCGCGCCGGACTGGGTGCGCATGGTTATTTATCTGACAATGGGCTGGCTGATTGTCGCTGCATTCGGCCCGCTGCGCCATGTCCTGCCGCCCGCTGCGATGACGTGGATGGTGGCAGGCGGGGTGGTGTATTCCATTGGCGCGGTGATTTTTGCCACCAATCGTCCGAACCTGTGGCCGGGCAAGTTCAGCGCGCACGACTTGTGGCACCTGTTTGTGCTGGGCGGCAGTGCGTGCCACTTCATGGTCATGCTGCATCTCACGAGCGTGAATGTTTAATTGAACGGGCGTGAATGCTTGGTTTGGCGGGCGTCAATGCGCAGCGTGGCAAAACGAACCCGGACACAAAAGGCCGCACCCACGCGGGTGCGGCCTTTGCTTTTGCCAATTCGGCACCGCTCTAGGCGAGCGTGTCGGCTTTAAGGTCTAGGTAAGCCATCTCCTGCGGGGTCAGGGTAATGTCTAACGCGCCGACATTGGCGTCAAACATCGCCTCGTTCGCGCACGAAATCAGGGGAAAGATATTGAGGGGCTGGCAGAGCACAAAGGCCAGGGCAATCTGCGGCACTGTCCCGCCCTTCTGCGCGGCCAGCGCGCGCGCCCGGTCTAAGCGCTGAAAGTTCGGCTCATCACAATAGCACCGGACGGCCACCTCTGCAAAGCCGCCCTGCTGTGCCATAGCGTCCAGATTATCCCGGCGAAAGCGTTCGCTGAAGAAGCCCCCCGCGAGACTCGACCAGGGAAACAAAGCCATCCCCGACTGCGCGTACCACGCCCGGTCGGCTTCATGCGCCGGCCCGCTGATGGTGAGGCAGTCGGCCCACGGCGGCTCCCTTTGCGCCGCAAGGCTGAAGTTGGGGCTGGACACGGCGAACGGCAGCAGGCCGTGCGCCTGGGCATAATCGTTGGCTTCCTGAAGGCGAGCCACCGACCAGTTGGAGCCGCCGAACGCCCCAATTTTGCCCTCGCTGTGCAGGGCGTTGAGCGTCTCCACAATCGGGCCGACCGGCACGGCGGGATTGTCTCGGTGCAGCACATACATCTCCACGCGCTCGGTTTGCAGCCAAGTCAGCGCGTCGTGCAGATCGGCGGTAATATCCTCGGGCGTGACGCGGGGCCGGCTGCTCTGGTGCGCGCCTTTGGCTAAGATTACCACCTGGTCGCGCACGCCCCGTTCCTGCATCCAGCGGCCTAATATCTGCGAAAGCGCCGCGCCGTAGATGTGCGCCTGGTCAAAGGTATTGATGCCGTGCGCCAGCGCCATGTCCAGCAGGGCAAAGCACGCGTCGGGGTCGCTGGTGTCCATGTCGGTGGCGGTGCCCTGCACCAGCCGCGAAATAGGCTTATCAACGCCAGGCAATGTACTATACTTCATTGTGTTCTTTCTCTAGATGGGAGTAATAGGAGGGGAATAAGAGTTAAAGGGACGCCATGCTCTGGGGCGCAGGCCGCAGGGCGGGTTGGGCGTGCGGCGCGACATGCTGCACAAAGCGGGCGATGCGCGCCAGGGCCGCCTCTATCTTCTCCAGGCTGGTGGCGTAGGAGCAGCGGATATGCCCCGCCCCGCCTGCCCCAAATGCGCTGCCCGGCACCACGGCGACGTGCTCCTCAAAGAGAAGCTTCTCCGCAAACTCCTCGGCACTCAGGCCTGTTGGCGCAATGCTCGGGAAGGCATAAAATGCGCCCTGCGGCATGTGGCACGGCAGGCCTGCGTTGTTCAGGCCCGCCACAATCAAGCGCCGCCGCTGATTGTACTGCCCGACCATCTCCTGCACCGACGCTTCCCCGCTCCTGAGCGCTTCAATGGCGGCCTTTTGCGCGGTGATTGGCGCGCACAGCATTGTGTAGGCGTGTATCTTGACAATCGTGCTGAGAATAGGCTCGGGCGCGCACACATACCCCAAGCGCCAGCCGGTCATGGCATACGCCTTGCTGAAGCCATTGAGGGTAATCGTCCGCTCCCACGCACCAGGCAGGGAGGCCACGCACGTATGCGTGCCGTCATAGGTGAGCCTATCGTAAATCTCGTCGCTGATAATATACAGGTTGCGCTTCTTGGCCCAGTCCACAATCTCTTGCATCGCGGCGCGCGGCAGGGTGGCTCCCGTGGGGTTTGACGGGTAGCCCAGCAGCACGGCCTTGGTGCGCGGCGTGGTCAATGCCTCAAGTTGTGCGACAGACACGCGGAACCCCTGCTCGGCATAGGTGGGCACGCCTATGGGAATGCCCCCGGCAAGCCAGACGCACGGCTTATAAGAGACGTAGCATGGCTCGGGAACCAACACCTCGTCGCCCGGATCAAGCAGGGTGCGCATCGCCAAATCCATGCCTTCAGACACGCCCACCGTCACGCAAATCTCGTCGTCGGCCCGGTAATGTGCTTGATAGCGCTCGCCGAGATGGCGGCTGATAAGGCGGCGCAATTCTACAAGTCCGTAGTTTGACGTGTATGTGGTCTGCCCACGCTCCAGCGAGTAAATCGCCGCCTCGCGCACAGCCCACGGCGTCTGAAAGTCCGGCTCGCCCACGCCCAGCGAGATAACATCCTCCATCTGCGCGGCGATGTCAAAGAAGCGCCGGATGCCGGACGGCGCGAGTTCCCGCGCGATACGCGACATTGGGGGCAATGCTTGGTCGTGGTTCATGGGCGAATCCTCCTTTGGGTTCACGGGGCAGCAACTCGGCTCACGGGGCGGCAACCCGGCCTGAGCCTGGCGCTTACGGGGTGACCACCAGGCGCGGGTCTTCTTCGGCCTCGGCGAACACGTCCTGGTCTTCCTTGTAGCGGCGCAGGAGAAAGTGCGTGTCCGTGCCGGTGACTCCGTCAATCGTGCTGAGCTTTTCCGCGACAAAGCGGCCCAGCTCCCGCATGTCGCGCCCTTCCACGACCACGCGCAGGTCGCTGCCGCCGGACACCAGCCAGACGCTATGCACTTCAGGCCACCGGTAAATACGCTCTGCCACGCCGTCAAAGCCGACATCGCGCGCGGGCAGCACTTTGACATCAATAAACGCAAAAACGCGCTCCACGCCCGCCCGCTCCCAGTCAATAATGGTCTTGTAGCGTTTGATAATGCCGTCACGCTCATAGTCCGCAATACGCGCGCGCACCTCGCCCGGCTCGCGCCCGGTCAGCGTGGCAATCTTTTCAGCGCTGATCCGGGCATCACGGGCCAGCAGGGACAGGATTTCATCGGGGGGAGTGCTCGGCATAGTCCTGTCAGTATGGCACGGGGCCGTTGTGATGTCAAGGGAATGGGCTGGGTGCAGGCGGCTTGCACAGGCATTGCTTGGGCTTTCCCAGGGCACTTTGCAGGCGCACCAACGATGGAACAATTTCGTCCGTCGTTGGTATGCGCTTAATATGAGTGTGAACTGCCTTAGCAACGTGGGTGGAAGCACCGGGGGTGTAAAACCCCCGGCAAATGAGAAGCCCGGCCCTCGCGGGCGTAAGGCATGGTGAACATTGTCTTTCTTATGCCCGCGAGGGCATGGCTTCATCTCTGCCGGGGGTTTTACACCCCCGGCCCCCCGCCGCGCTCAGTTGCCGGTGGGAGAAAAAGACAGCGGCGTGCGGTAGATGGCATCGCGTGGCGTGTCGGAAACCCAATCGCAATGACCGTCCGCAAAGCCGTAGTCGGTGCCGCCGTTGTGCCGTCCGGGGCGGGGAATACTTTCGCCGGTATCAGAGGCGTTCTTGACACCGGCATTGCTTTCAAACAGCAAAACCGTGGTTGCGGGGCTGTCAACCTGGCTCGTCTTCAGCCCGGAGAGATTGCTGTTAAAGGCATACGACCATTTTTGGCTGGCGGGAGCCGAGGGGTCATGGAACACCGAGTCGACGACGCGCTGCCGTTCCTCATGCGTGTGCAGGTCGGCTGTGAGATACGGCGTGATGGCGTCCACCCATTTTGCCGCGGGTGGATAGTGCTCATCATAGTCTTGCGTATACTGAAGCATGGCGAGGGACATCTGCTTGAGGTTGGACAGCGAGGATATTTGGCGTGCGCGTTCCCGTGCCTTCTCAAAGCCAGCGCGGTCAGTCTTGAGAAGGGAAGCAAGCATGTCGATGTGGGGCACTCGTGTCTGCGGGTCGGGTGCGGTCACAATGCGCAGCAGAAGCGGCTGGGCAGATTTGTCTGCTCCTGCTTGAAGCGGCTGGGCGCTGACAAGGACAGTGTGCGCATCTTCGGGAGCAATGCCGACGACTAGAAAACGGTAGCCGAGCGTATTCCCGGCGTCGATAAACAGCGCAGATACGGCACGTAAAATAGGCGTCATACCGTCCGATGATGGACTGACAGGCACTGCCTTTACCTGCGCGAACTGATCAAAATGAAGTTCTGACTGCGTGGTGCGGGACAGCAGCGCATAGGCTTTTGTCAACTCGTTTGTGGCGCGGAAGGCGAGATACTGGCGCACGGTGTTCACGGCATCGCTCGCCGGAACGGGCGCGGAAACAACGCGGGGCGGGTCGGCCCACGCCGCCGCTGCCGAGAATAGGCCGATGCCGAGCATGGCGAGAAAGCTGCGTCTGGTTGCCATTGTTGCCCTCTTATCCTGGTTAAGATGTGCCATTATAACACGGCCCGGCCTGCGCGTCAAGCGTTGTTTGTGGGAACTATTCACTCGTTTTCATGGTTATTGATACTAGAACACAAGAAGGGAAATAAGGCAAATGCGTATACAATCGTCCATGCTGGTGCATTTAGGCTTCGGGAAATATGTGCGGTCGGACCAGGTCACCGCCGTGCTGCCGATTGAAGAAGACCGTGGGCCAGGCCGCCGTACATTCGTCCATGTAGAAGGCCGGGCCGATCCGGTGGTGGCGTCGCGCGCCGAAGACTCCATTATCCGCGACCTGGTGCAGGAGCCGCGCGAAGTGACACAATCGCGCCAGCAGCAGGAAATCCTGCGCGACTTGATGCAGGACTTGCACAATGTCAACGCCACTGTCCGGCGCATCGCCCGCGATGAAGGCGGCCTAGACTTGGAGCGGCTAGAGCGCCGCATCCGCGAGGTGGTGGAAGAGTAGGCCGCGCACAGCCGCGAAGTGGTGGAAGAGTCATTCAGACAAAAGAAGAGCCTGCCGGAACATCCGGCAGGCCCTTTGGTTTGCGACCTTATGGAGTGGGAAAGAGGCCCCCGCCCCAACTGGGGAGCCGGAAACCCCCTCCCCGGCCCTAAGTCTAGGCAATAGGAACCTACCCCCCCGCCCCTCCCGCCCTCCGGGCCAGCCAGTGCTGGAACGGGAAGGGAGTAAGAGGAACTAGCATTTGGTCTTCCTGGTTTGGCAGTGCAAGAGCAGCAAGGCAGAAGAGTAGCCTATCTTACTCCCTCTCCGTTTCGGGGAGGGCTGGGGAGGGGTTCGCCGGCTTCCCAGCAAGGGGGCGGGGGTCTCCTAAGCGTCCACAGGCTCCTTCTCGGCCAGCATGCGCTCCACGCTGGAAACCATGTCGTCATCGGCCAGGTTGATCGCCCGAACGCCCTGCGTGGAGCGTCCCGACGAGCGGATGTCGTCCACGCGCAGCCTGATAGTAATGCCTTTGTCGGTCATAATCAGCAGGCGGTCGTCTTTGTCTACCGCCAAGGCATCCACCACGTCGCCGGTCTTGTCGCCCAGGTTCATGGTCTTGATGCCCACCCCGCCGCGATTGGTCACGCGGTATTCGCTAAACGGGGTACGCTTGGAAATGCCCTTGGCGCTGATAACAAGGAGTTCCTTGTCGTCCTGCACAATGCTCATGCCCACAATGCGGTCGTCGCGCTCCTCGCTCAGGCGAATGCCGCGCACGCCGC
>JAABUQ010005826.1_pt1 | contig 19235 bp, 20 predicted proteins | sample 5560001 | NCBI WGS metagenome assembly JAABUQ01 (sample SAMN10711888, study PRJNA513371) | rock metagenome | isolation source: Antarctica rocks | place: Antarctica: Victoria Land, Finger Mt nord | collected 2015-12-18
CCTCGGCGCGGCTGACGGCCTCGGACACGGAGGCCCCTCGCGCCGTTCTGCTGGAAGCCTCATGGGTCGACCGCCGCTTGATCGTGGCCCTTGATGGGAGGCCCCTCTTCGCGCCGATCGACCTGGACGACCCGCCGACGCGGCCGGACCTCGGCGCCCCGGAGCGGCCCATCGCGATCGGGGCGGCGGGCTCCGGGGGCGTCACGATCTGGGACGTGCGGATCGACCGCGACGTGTATTACACCGGGGTCCTGGCCGGAGCCCCGAGGCGGCCTTTCGGGGTCGAGGTCCCCTATCGGCTCGGTCCCGGCGAATACTTCGTGCTGGGGGATAACAGCCCGGTTTCCAACGACTCGCGGTTCTGGGCCACCAGCCCGGTCGTCAAGGCCGAGGCGCTGCTCGGCAAGCCGTTCCTGGTCCACCTGCCGAGCCGGGCCGTGCCGCTCAAGGTCTTCGGAGGCCCGACGTATTGGGTTCCCGATCCCCGTGAGATACGATACATTCGCTAGAGCCGGACGCCGCCCGATTGGCGACGCGCCTTCGAAAGTGCTCCGCCAAGGGGACCGTCAACGATGACCCGGATCGCCACGACCAGGCCCATGAACAGCCCCGCGCCTCAGCCGGCCGACCGCCCCGCGACGGCCTCTCGGGGGGCGAAGGACCGGCGCGAGACGGTCGAGTCGGTCGTCGTGGCCATCATCCTGGCCCTCCTGGTCCGGGGCTTCCTGGCCGAAGCGTTCGTGATCCCCACCGGCTCGATGTCCCCGACACTCAATGGGCGCCTCAAGGATGTCCATTGCCCGCAGTGCGGCTTCCTCTTCCAGGTCAACGCCGCGGATGAAGCCAATGCCAACGTCAGGATCAAGACGGCCGTGTGCGGCAACTGCCGGTTTCAGTCGCGGGTCGACGACGAACCGACCTTCAAGGGCGACCGCATCCTGGTGATGAAGTTCCCCTACAGCCTCCCCTGGCTGCCGGGGTCCGGCGGGCCGCGCCGCTGGGACGTGGTCGTCTTCCATTATCCTGAGAAGCCCGACGAGCAGAACTATATCAAGCGCCTGGTCGGCCGCCCCGATGAGGACCTCCGCATCCTCGCCGGAGACATCCTGACCCGCAAGCACGGCGACGCCCAGGCCCCGTTTCGGCTCGAACGCAAGCCGCTCAACCACCTCAAGGCGATGCTCGTCCCGGTCTACGACGACTCCGACCGCGCCGAGGCCCTGGCCGACAACCCCGAGTGGAGCCGCTGGATTCCCAGGACTCCCGCGGCCTGGGCCGAGGGGCCCGTCGGGACGTACACGGCCGCGACCGCCGCGCCCGGAGGCGAGTGGTCGTCCCTCCGCTACCGCAATCGCATCCCCGACCCGGCGCAGTGGGAAGCCCTGATTGCCAAGGCCCCGCTGGCCTCGCCCCCGCGCACGACTCTGATTACCGACTTCAACTCCTACAACACGGGCTCGACGGCCGAGGGTCGCGATGGTGACGACGGGCTCGAACCGCACTGGGTCGGCGACCTGGCGGTGGAATTCGCCCTGGAAGTGACCTCCGACAGCGGCCGAATCCGGCTCGAACTCGTCCGCGGGGGCGTCCCGTACCGCTGCGAGGTCGATCTGGCGACGGGCCTCGGCACCCTCTCCGCCGACGGCAAGCCGCTGGGCACGGCGGTCGCGACCGGGATCAAGGGGGCTGGCAAGCACCAGATCGCCTTCGCCAACGTCGATGGCCGCCTGACCCTCTGGGTCGACGGCGCGACGCCCTTCGGCGAGGGGCTCGTCCACGATGACGGCACGGCTCCCCGGCCCGTGCCGAAGGCCGGCGACCTCGACCCCGTCGGCATCGCCACCAGGGGCGCCGGCGCGCGGGTGAGCGGGCTTGTCCTGAAGCGCGATATCTACTATACCCTGGCGCCGAGCGTTGCCGATTACGGCAGTCTCGGTGAGGCGCTGGGCCCGGACTTCGGCGGCCCTCGCAAATCCGTCGCGGTCTCGGAGCTGTTGTCCGCCCCCTCGCGGTTCGCCGCCCTCGGGAAGTTCGCCCCTCGCGATTTCTCGATCGCGCCGGGGCATTACATGATGATGGGCGACAATAGTCCCCGAAGCAGTGACGGCCGCGCCTGGGGTAACGCCGACCGTGCCTGGGCCAACGCCCCAAGGGCCACTCACGAGGTCCCGGAATCGCTGCTGATCGGGAAAGCCTTTCTGGTCTACTGGCCCCACGGGAAACCGATCTGGCCGAACCTGCGGATTAACCAGGATTTCCGCTTCCCGTTCCTCCCGAACTTCGCTCGCATGAAGTGGATTCGGTAGCGGCGGATCGACCGATTCGCGTCCAGAATTCCCCCCCGCGATTCGATTCATGGAGGAATCGTCCGATGGCCCTGCTGGACGTGCGCGGCTTGCAGAAGTGGTACGGCCGCCGGCAGGTGGTCAATGGGATCGATTTCGACGTGGAGCGCGGCGAGGTCGTCGGCCTGCTCGGTCCCAACGGGGCGGGCAAGACGACGAGCTTTCGGATGACGATCGGCCTGATTTCCGCCGACGGCGGCTCCGTCACGTTCGACGGCCGGAACGTCAGTCACCTGCCGATGTATCAGCGCGCCCGCTCTGGCATGGGATACCTGCCCCAGGACGCCAGCGTCTTCAAGCAGTTGTCCGTCGAGGACAACCTGATGGCGATCCTGGAAACACGCCCCGGGATGAACCGGCGCCGCCGGAAGCTCCGCCAGCAGGAACTTCTGGAGCAGTTTGGCCTGGTCCACATCCGCAAGACCAAGGCCAACCGCGTGTCCGGCGGCGAACGTCGGCGGCTGGAGATCGCGCGGGGGCTGGTCACCGAGCCGAAGCTGATGATGCTCGACGAGCCGTTCGCCGGCATCGACCCCAAGACCGTCAGTGAGATTCAAGACGCCATCCGCGACCTGGCCGAGCGCCACCACCTCGGCATCCTGCTGACCGACCACCAGTTTCGCGAGACGCTGGAAGTCACCGACCGCTGCTACCTGATCCGCGAGGGGCGCGTCTTCGCCCACGGCGATCGCGAGCAGATCCTGAATAATCCCGACGTCCGCCGCTACTACATCGGTGAGCGCTTCGACGTGGGCCACCTGCTGGACCGCCCGCATCGCCAGGCCCTCCCGTCCGAGGGCGGCTCCCTGGTGATCGACCTCCTGGATGGCGGGCCGGAGCCCGGCGGCGTTTGAGAATCTCAACGTCGGCCTTCCGGCCTATTCTCCGCCAGAGGTAGGCGACGTTCGGAACTCAACAAGAATTCAGCCGACTTCCGCCCCTGCCGATATTCCCCGGGAATGGCGGACCCGCGCCGCGGCGGGGGCGAACTTGCGAGTGCGCATGGTGGCGGGAGCCGGCGACGCATGAGAACGGAGCGAGCCTCGATTCCCGAACGTGAGACCGCGCCCGCGCTCTGGGCCGACGCCACCTTCCGCAAGGCCATGGCGCTCTGGGTCGTGCTGGTGGTGGTCGTGGCGATCAAGGCCATCGTTTCGCCCCGGCACCATACGGTGTTCCCCCTGCTGATGAGCGGGCCCCGGCACTGGTGGGCCGGGAAGGACATCTACGACGTCTACCCCGAACTCTTCGACATCTACCGCTACAGCCCCTCGAACGCGCTCCTGTTCAGCCCCCTGGCCCCCCTGCCCGACCGCGTTGGCGGGGCGATCTGGTGCGTGGTGAACCTGGGCGTCCTGGTTTTCGGCCTGATCGCGGCGGCGCGGCACGTCTTCCCCGGCCGCTGGCCCGCCGCGCGGATCGGCGGTCTGCTGGCGCTGGTCATGGTCGGTGCGATCCGTTCGGGGTGGAATAGCCAGAGCAACCCGCTGGTGATCGGGCTGATCTTGCTGGGCGCATCCGCCATCGCGCGGGACCGCGGGTGGTCGGCGGCGGTCCTGCTGGCGATCCCCATTTTCATGAAGCTCTCGCCGTTGGCGATCGCGCTGCTGTTCGTCGCCCTGTGGCCGCGACAGCTCCTCGCGCGGTTTCTGGCGGTGATGGCGGCCGGTGTGGCCTTGCCCTTCCTGACCATGCCCACGCAGTTCGTGGTCTCGCAATACCAGCACTGGATTGTGGGGCTCGCCCAGTCCTCGGCGACCCGCTGGCCCGCATTCCGCGATGCCTATACCCTCTGGGAACTGACGGGCTACCCGGTCCACCTGCCCGCCTATCGCGCCCTCCAGCTGGGCGCCGGGCTGGCGACGCTGTTTTGGAGCCAGTGGCTCGCCCGCCGCTTGCCCGGTGCGCGGGGTCGCTTGACGGCCACCCTGGCGATGGGCACCGCGTATCTGTTGGTCTTCGGCCCGGCCGTGGAATATCCCTCATACGTCGTGCTGACGCCGATGGTCGCGTGGGGAGTGCTGGCCGCCTACCGCCGGCGCAAGGGACGGGTCTGGGTCACGCTGGCCTTTGCCCTCACGGTCGTCGTGGGCTCCGAGGCGATCGAAGTCCCGCTGGACCGGCTGACGCCCCTGGCAAGGGCGTCCCTGCCGCTCGGCAGCATCCTGTTCGCGGCCTGGGTGGCGCGCTACGCGCGGACGATGACCTCGGAGGCGGATCGCGAACCCGAACCCGAACCCGAACTTTCGGCGTCGGGGCGCAAGTGGGAACGTCGTCGCTGGCGGCGCGGGGCCGTCGGCCGGGATTGTCCTATAACTGCCCGTTGATGAGCGACAGCACGGTGATCGCCGCCACCATGAGGCCCAGGATCAACAGGCAAAGCCTTGTGGCGTGGGCCTTGATCCGCGCCCACGACTCGTGACGAGACGCCGCGTAGACGAGGCTGATCGCGATCACCAACGGCAAGACGAATAAGTAGATCATGCCGTCACTTCCGTCCGGAGGGCCTGGGAATCGCGCCCGGTCGCCTCGGCGGGCGTCAAGGCGGGGTCGTCCTCGGACGTCGCCGGGCCGGCGTAGGCGTCGTAGATGGCGAGGACATTGAGCAGCCCTGCCATCACGGTGTAGAGCATGCCCACTTCCCAGAGCTTACTGAGGGACGCTTGCAGGCCATTGAGCTCGTGGAGGGTCGGCTCGGCCAGGATGCCTCCCAGTAAGGGGTTGACCTCGTAGTGTATGAGGGTCCCCTGGATCAGCGCCAGGATCGCGGGCAACCCGACGCCCAGCTGGCCGATCGAGCTCAACCGGAATTCCTCCGGGTGCTGCAACGGGTTGATCCAGCTCCAGAAGACGACCTTCCCCTCGCCCAGGGCCAGGCCGACGCCATACAGGCCGAGGATGCACGTCGCGTACAGCACCCCCTTGCCGATCCGCCCCTGGTAGACATGCCCCAGGCCCGGGACCAGCCATGCCAGCAGCCCGGCCGTGGCAGGGTTCTTGAGGCGGATCTGGGGGGTGGCCATCGGCCGGATTCCCTCGGGACGGTCGCGGGGCCTGGGTCGACAACAAGCCGATCCTACCAGGCCACGGCCGACCGCGACAGCCCCCCCCGCCCCTCGGACGCCCCGAGGCACTCCCGCGCGACCCCCTCCACGACTTCCGGCCCGACCACTTCCAGCCCTTTCAAGGCTCCGGCCATCAGAGCCAGCGCGGCGATGCGGTCGAGACCCCTGGGAATGCCCGCGCTGAGCAAGTGCAGGCGGGTCAGAGCCCTGGGCGTGAAGGTGGGTTCCACGCGCCCGGCCGCGGCGAGCTTCGCGTCCACATAAGCGGCCACCTCGCCCCGGGACAGCGGGGCCAGGCGAATCGCCAGCCTCCAGGGACACGCCGGCTCGTCGTCCAGGGCTTCGCGTCCCACCAGCAGGACCGTGAGCCGGGCGCCCGGGTGCGGGTCGAGATGAGGCAGCCGGTCCAGGTCGCGGCGGTCGACGGTCTCGGTCAGTCGTTGGCAATCGTCGACGGCCAGGACGAGGGACCGCCCTTGCCAGCGACAGACCTTGGCCGCGTCGATGAGGCTCCGCCAGGCCGCCGCCCGACCGGCCTGCCTCCGGCCGCCGAGCGCCTCCGCCAGCCCTCCCAGCAGGTCCGCGCCGTCGATCGGCCCCGAGACCCTCGCGATCGTCCGCCCGATCTGGCGGGCCTGCTCGATCGCCCGGGTCAGGACTGTCGACTTACCGAGGCCCGCGGGGGCACGCAGGATCGCCAGTGGTTCGGCGGACGCGATCGCGTGGCCCAGGCGCTCGACGGCCTCGACATGCGACGCCGACGCGACGAAGGGCGGCGCCCCGGCCGCGAACGGGTCGCCCGACAATCCCCAGTGCTGGAACACCATGCGGGGCGCTGCCTCCCGGCCATGTTGGGCCGATCGGTGGCCCTCCTCCTGACAATCGGTTACGATCGCCCGGCGACTTTGACGTTTCCCGGGCCGAGCGAGGCACCCCGACGGTGGCCGACAGGTTCTTTTCCCCCGACCCCCCGGTCGCTGGCCAGCTCGCGTTGCTGGGCGCCGAGGCGCGCCACCTCGCCAGGGCCCGACGGCTCGGGCTCGGAGACTTCATCGAGGTTTTCGACGGGGCCGGCCATGCCTTCCGCGCCGAGGTGCGGGGCCTAAGTAGGGACCGGGTGGACCTGGCGATTGTCGGCCCGGCGGCTCCCGGCCTTGCGGCCCCCTTCCCCTTGACCCTGGCGACGGCCGTTCCCAAGGGGGATCGCTTCGACTGGCTGATCGAGAAGGCGACCGAGTTGGGGGTGGAGCGAGTCGTCCCGCTGCGGACCGAGCGTTCCGTGGTCGAGCCCCGAGAAACGAAGCTCGACCGCCTGCGACGGATCATCGTCGAGGCGGCCAAGCAGTGCGGGCGTGATCGACTGATGACCCTGGAACGGCCCGCGACGTGGGCCGAATATCTCCAGCGCGAGCCGGCGCGGACACGCCTCGTGGCGCATCCGGGGGGCGCCCCGGCGCCGTCGTGGCCGCAAGTCGTCGCGGCCCAGGGGGCGGCGCTCGCGATCGGTCCTGAGGGGGGATTCACCGACGAGGAAGTCGCCTCCGCGCTCGCGGCCGGATGGCGCCTGGCCTCGCTGGGAGGCCCGCTGCTCCGCATCGAGACCGCGGGCCTGGCCGGCGCGGCCACCTGGCTGGCCCTTGCCGCAGGACACCACGGATGACCGCCCCGGAAATCGGCCAGATGCTGCTCCTCGGCGCCCTTGCGGGCGTCCTGGGAGGAATGTTCGGGATCGGCGGCGGCCTGGTGATCGTGCCGGTTTTGGTCCTGGCCTTCGGGATGGACATGAAGACCGCCACGGGCACGTCCCTCTTCGCGCTGATCTGGCCCGTCGGCCTCCTGGCCGTGCTCGAATACGGCCGCAACCACAAGCTGCGGGTCGATTACGGCGCGTGGATCGCGCTGGGCCTCTTCCTCGGCGCCTACTTCGGAGCGCGGATCACGATCGCCCTGCCGGCCGCGACGTTGAAGCGACTTTACGGCGTCTTCCTCGTCCTGGCGGGGGCGTATTACCTCTGGCAACCGATCGGAAAACCCAAGGCTCCGGCCGGTCCCGCCGCCGAGGCGCGAGAGCTTCAGGACCACTGACCCTCGGACTTGTCCTGGTAAATCGACCAGACGTAGCCGTCGGGGTCCTTCAAGGCGAATTCCCGCCAGCCCCAGGGCTGTTCGATCGGCTCGCCGGAGACGGCCAGCATCGCGCCTTCGTCCAGGCAGTGCTGGAAGAAGGCGTCCACGTCGTCGACCTTCAGTTGCAGGTGCAGACCCAGGCCGAGGCGATGACCCTCGAACTCGGCCTGGTGCTCGGCCTGCGGGTGGAGCATCAAGGTGAAATCGCCGATTCGCAGGATCGCCAGCGAGATCGGGCCGCCCTGGTGCTCGGCGTGGACCTGGCCGACCTCCGCGCCCACAATCTCGTTGTAGAACTCCAACGACTTCACGACGTCATCCACGTACAGAAACGCACTCGTCACCCGGGCCGTCATGCGAGCCCTCCTTGCCGAGCCGACGCCCTCGGTGTCCCCGCGGGCAAGATACCGCGGGGGCTCGGTGTTCGCAATGAGGCATTCGCCCGTCCACTACCCGCGGGGACCGGCCGATCACTCGACTCCGAGGTTCACCTGGCGCCCCACCGACGGGGTCATCTCCTTGCCACAGCACTGGAGCGACAGCCCACTGGGGTCGCCGTTGCCCTGGCTGTGAATCTCGATCTCGGCTCCGCAGGTCTCGCAGTACAGCCGTTGCCCCTGCTCGAACGTGAGCGGGGCATTCCTCGCGGCTTCCATCTCCATCGTCGATGATCTCCAAGCGGCCGTTGCCGGGCGGTCGGCATGAGCCGGCACGACGACCCCGCAAGATTCAGGCCGGCGGCCCCGATTCGCTGATCCCCCATGAGCAAGACGGCGTCGCTCTCCCTCTCGCGACGGCGGCGAAGCTTCTCCCCGCGGGCGATTCGGGGAACCCTGCGCGGGCTCGCGGCGTCCAAAACCGCGAGATGTCGCCGCTCTATCCGATCCGGCCGAGGGGGATGTGTACGCCATGTTGCCCAAACTTCGCAGTTGCCTCGTGATCGCGGGGGTCCTGGTGTGGCTGCCAGCCGTTTCGGCACCGGCGAGGGGGCAGGGGTTCCTCATCGACCGCCGGGTGCACATCCCGATCCAGCGGGCCTTCGAGGTCCGCGAGGTCGCCGTTGATGCGCGGATTCGCGACCAGGTGGCGGAGGTGCAGGTCTCGCAGACGTTCCACAACCCCGGCTCCTTCGAGCTGGAGTCCGAGTACCTCTTCCCCGTGCCCGACGACGGCGCCATCCAGAACTTCGTGCTGATGGTTGACGGCCGGGAGTTGCCCGGCAGGCTCCTGCCCAAGGATGAGGCCCGCCGCACGTTTGAGGAGATCGTCCGCACCAAGCGCGACCCGGCCTTGCTGGAGTACATGGGCCGGGGCCTCTTCCGCACGAGCGTCTTCCCGATCCCCGCCGGCGCCGACCGCAAGGTCACGCTCCGCTACACGCAGCTTGCCCGCCGCGAACGCAACGTCGTGGAATTCACCTACCCGTTCGGCACCCAGAAATTTACCGCCAAGCCGATCCAGAAGCTGACGCTGAACGCGCGGATCGAGAGCAAGGACCCGATCAAGTCGCTGTACAGCCCCAGCACCGACGCCTCCATCAGCCGCTCGGGCGATCACGAGGCGACCGTGAAGGTCGAGCAGCGCGACGTGACCCCGTCGGCCGACTTCCGCTTGGTGTACACGATTGCCGATGGCGCCATCGGCGCCAACATCCTGAGCTACCGCCCGGACGGCTCCGATGATGGCTACTTCCTCCTGCTGGCCAGCCCGGAAGTGAAGGCCGCCGACGCCAGGCCGCAGCCCAAGACCGTGGTCTTCGTGATCGACCACTCCGGGTCGATGTCGGGCAAGAAGATCGAGCAGGCCCGCAACGCGCTCGCGTTCGTCCTGGACAACCTCCGCGACGACGACCTGTTCAACATCGTCGCCTATGACGACCGCGTCGAGACCTACAAGCCGGAACTTCAGCGCTATTCCAAGGACTCCCGCGCCGAGGCCCAGCGGTTCGTCGAGAATATCCGCCCCGGCGGCAGCACCAACATCGACGAGGCCCTGAAGACCTCGCTCGGCCTGCTCAAGGACGACTCGCGCCCCAATTACGTCCTGTTCCTGACCGACGGCCTGCCCACCGTCGGCGAGACGCGGGAGACGGCCATCGCCGAGCACGGCCGCGAGGCAAACAAGATCCATGCTCGCGTCTTCACCTTCGGCGTCGGCTTCGACGTGAACGCCCGGCTGCTCGACCGCCTCAGCGGCGGCAACGGCGGCGCCAGCGAGTACGTCAAGCCCGACGAGAATATCGAGGCCCACGTTTCCCGCTTCTACGCCAAGCTGACCAGCCCCGCCCTGACCGGGCTCTCCGTCGAACTCTCCGGCACCGATGTCAACCGGACCTATCCGCGCGACATTCCCGACCTCTTCGACGGCGGCCAGCTTGTCTGGGCGGGCCGGTATCGGACCTCCGGCAAGGCGACCCTGCGGCTGGCCGGCAAGGTCGGCGGCGAGCGCCGCAGTTTCGAGTTTCCCATCGAACTCGCCGAGAAGGGGCAAGGCTCCCGGTACGACTTCGTCGAGAAGGTCTGGGCGTTGCGGCGGGTCGGCCACATCATCGACCAGATCGACCTGGCCGGGCAGAACAAGGAGCTGATTGATGAACTGGTCGCCCTCAGCACCAAGTATGGCATCCTGACGCCCTACACCTCGTTTCTGGCCGACGAGCGGGTGCAACTGCACGCCTCGGCCGAGAATTTCCGATCCGCCGAGAAGAACCTGACCATGCTGCGCGAGGTCGACGGGGCGAAGGGCGTCGGTCAGCGGTCCGCCAAGGGCTATTACCTGAAGACCGATCGCCCCACCTTCGCGGGGGGAGCGCCCGTGCCCGCGCCCGCGGCGCCTGCGTCGGCCGTCGCGGGTACCTTCGATGCCTCGGCCCCGTCCACCACCACCGGAACCGGGGGCGGCAGCTTCGGGGGCCGGCGCGATCTGGACCCGACGGCGCGGGGCGCCAAGGCCAAGGACGGCTTGGTGGCTTCCAGCCGACCCGTCGGGGAGGTCGGCATCCAGATCGACGCCGAGGGGAGGACGACGGCCGTCGCCAACTTGCGACAGCTCGGCGCCAAGACGTTCTACCGCAAGGGCGAGCGCTGGGTCGATTCGACCGTGAAGCCCGAGGACGAGGCCAGGGCCGTCGTCGTCGCCCAGTTCAGCGACGCCTTCTTCAAGCTCGCCGAGGGCCAGTCGCCCGAGATGAACCAGTACCTCACCTTTGACGACGCCGTGACCGTGAACCTGGAAGGGAAGACCTACCGCATCGATCCGGCGAAGTGAATCCGTGACCTCCTCGCGGTGTCACGCAGAACTTCTCTCGTGACTCCGCGAGGATCTCTTCAAGCTTTTACCGAATAGACGGTGACGACCTCCGGCCGGATGATCTTTTCGCCCGCGGTGAACCCCTTACGCAGCCGCGTGGCCACGGTCTTGTTGAGCGCGGGATCGTCGGCCGCGACGGTCGAGACGGCGCGCTGGCGGCGGGGGTCGAAGGCGTCGGCCTCGACGGCGAAGGGCTCGACCCCCTGGCGGTAGAGGATGTCCTCGATCCCCTGCTGGAACCCGCGCATCACCTCGAGCAGCCGGGCCTCGTCCCCCACGTCCGGGACGCTGGTGGCGACCATCTTGCCGATGTCGTCGTGAAGCTGGATCAGGTCGACGAAGACGGGCCTCATGACCTTCAGGAGTAAGTCCTGCTTGTACTCCTGAAGTTCGGCGTGCAGGCGGTCGACGACCCGCTCGCGGCTCGCCTCGGCGCGGGCCTCGCGCTCAAAGATCGCCTGGAGGGCGTCGAGCCGTCGGTGGAGCGTTTCGCCAAGCGCGTGCACGGCTTCGGCCGCACCAGCGTCGGAGACGGACGCGGCCGGCGGCTCCACGACCGGAAGGATCCGCTCGGCGTCGGTGTGGAACGCGGCGCAGGCCGCCGCCGGGACGACGTAGGCGACGACGGGCTCGGCAGGGTCGGGCGGCTGAGGGGCGACACCCCACTCGACCGTCTCGGGCTCCTGATCTTCGACGTCACTCATCGGTAAAGCCCCTGGATCGTCGGGACGCGGGATTTGGTGACGCGCGTTCATTTGAGGATGCCCTGCTGCTCCAGCAGCCAGAGCACGGGGCGGTCGATCAGCAAGGGGGTCGGCAGCGGCTGCGGCGCGTCCTCACGCTCCTGGGCGGCGTCGCCGAGGGCCGAGCACGCGAAGAAGCGGTGATTCGGAAAGTTGACGGAGACCTGCTCCAGGAAGCCCGTCGCCCCCCAGCGGTGCAGGGCCGCCTGCACCTCCTCGTGCACCGCGGCGTCGAGCGCCCGATCGGGGGCGCCGCGAGACACGGAGCGCGCGACCTCGTTCAGCGCGGTCCCCTCCCCCATCAACTGGCCCCAGCGGTCGAGCTTGTTGAGGCAGATGGCCAGCGGCGTCGTGACGGGTGTCTTGGGGAAGAAGGTCGCGAGCTTCCGCGCGTCGTTGAGGTAGTCGGCCGCCGGGACGTGCCGCTCCTTCTCCGTGAGGGTCAGGCGGCGATCGTGCGCGACCTCGCGGATGCGCAGGGGGTCGACCAGGAACAGCAGACCGCGGGCCTGCCTCAGGTATCGGGCCTCGCCGCGAAGCAGGTCGATGTTCATCTCCCAGTCTTCGCCCGCGGTGTCGAAGAAGGAAAGGAGCGTGCTGGCACGCCGTCCCCTCCCCTTGCGGCGAGTGAGTCGATAGACCAGCGGTTGCAGGACGCCCCGGTTGGTTTCCAGGCTCGGCGTGGCCGAATGACTGCGGCGGTAGGTGTCGCCCGCGAGGTCCTCGCCGACGCCGAACTGATCGCCGCCGTAGGTGAGATCGTGATACTCGCGCTCGTAGCGCTCGCGGATCTCGTCGGTCAAAGGTTCCAGGATAAAGCCCAGCTCGGGGCCGACGCGGTGGTCCAGCTCGTGCAGAAGGACGGTCACGAATGTCGTCTTGCCCACCGATTGCGGACCGAAGATCGCGATATGCCCGGCGTCGAGTTCCACCGCGGAATCCGGCAGCCGCGCGTGGCAGCGGGGGCAAAGGCGGCAGTCGGTCGCCTTGCCGCAATTGGGGCAGTCCAGCGCCGAGGGCAGGACCATCCAGTCGAGGTGCCTGCGCAGGCCGCGGCGGTCGTCCTCGCGCGGGTCGATCCACCAGGGACTGCGCAAGGTCGAGCCGTTGCCCGCGGTCCATCCCCGGCCGTTCAGCGTCCTCGACAGGATCGGGTCGTCGACCATCCGGGCGAAGTCGGTTTTGCAGTAATGGTCATCACAGCGCAGGTGCATCTCGAACGCCGCGAACCGCTCGAAGCAGAAGGGGCACCGGATGCGCCGAAGGGGATCGAGCCGGGTCAACAGGTCGAGTGGCATCGCGAGGGCCCGCCGGGGGGAACGTTCGATCGAGCGCGTCGCCTCAAGCCTCAAGATCGGTGCGCAACGGGTCGATTTCCGGGTGGGGGTCGGCTCGTCGAGGATGGTGCGCACGCGCCCCGTTTCCATGATACCGGACGGCCGCCCGACTTCGAGGGGGTCTCGGCCCCCGGGCGGACCTGTTATGCTGGCCGCGAACGCAGCGACCCCGGGGCCCTCGACGCGATGGACGAGCCGGCAAAGATCCCCCACGACGCCTCCTGGCCGCGAGGGCAGACGATCCAGTTCGCGGGGGTTCGCGTCCGCAGAGGCGGCTCGGAGATCCTGCGCGGTATCGACCTCGCGTTCGAGCCGGGCCGCCGCTACGTCCTGGTCGGGGCCTCCGGGGCGGGCAAGAGCACGCTCCTGCGGTTGCTGAACCGGCTCGAAGACCCCTGCGACGGCGAGATTCGCGTCGGGCCAACGCCCCTGAAAACCCTGCCCGTCCGCGTGGTCCGCCGCAACGTGGGGCTCGTGTTCCAGGGCTCGCGACCCCTTCCCGGCATGCTGGCGGACAACCTGGCGTATCCCTTCGCCGTGCGGGGCCTGCGGCCACCCGACCGCTCGGTAATGGCCGGGAGGCTGGAGGAGTTTGGCCTCGATCCCGGCTGGCTCGATCGCGACGCCTCGGCGCTCTCCGGCGGCGAGCGCCAGCGGCTGGCCCTGGCCGTGGCGCTGGGGGTCGAGCCGGAGGTCCTGGGGCTGGACGAGCCGACCTCGGCGCTCGACCCGGCGTCGGCCCGCCGCGTGCTCGACGGCCTGGCGAGCCGCTGCGCCGCGCACGGGCTGCGGACGATCGCCGCGACCCACGACCGGGCGCACGCCCCGCGGCTCGGTGAGACGGCCCTGGTCCTTGCGGGCGGGCGAGTCGTCGACCAGGGCCCAACGGCCGAATTGCTCGCGAGGGTCGATGCGGGAATCTGGGGCGACATCGCGACCGGCGAGGTTCCGGCATGACGGTCCCCGATCTCCCGGGTCTGGCATTCGCGGCCGTGCCCATGCTCGGGGTGATGGCCCTGCTTTCCTGGACGCGCCTGGGACAAGTTCGCGAGCTGACAATCGCCACGGTCCGGCTGGTCGCCCAGCTGTTCCTGCTGGGGCTGGTGCTGGACCGGGTCTTCCGGTCCCACAGCCCGTGGGTCGTCGCGGCGGTGGCCCTGGGCATGCTGGCGGCCTCGGCCCATGCGATCGGCGCCCGCAACGGGAGGTCCGCGCGGGTGCTGCGGCTCCAGGCGTTCGGGGCCATGCTGCTGGGTGCGAGCACGTCGATGGCGGTGGCGATCTTCCTGACGCTCCGGCTGCAATCCTGGCACGACGCCCCGACGGTGGTCCCCCTGCTGGGCATGCTGCTGGGCAACAGCGTCAACGGCGTGGCCCTGGCCGCCGAACGCCTCGACGCCGAACTCCGCGTCGGACGCGACCTGATCGAGGCACGCCTGGCGCTGGGGGCCACGGCGCGCCAGGCCGCCCACGAGGCGTTGCGCGCCTCGGCCCGTGCCGGGCTGGCGCCGACGATCCACAGCATGACCATCGCCGGCATCGTCGCCATCCCCGGCATGATGACCGGGCAACTGCTGGCGGGCGCGGAGGTGGGCGGGGCCTTGCGCTATCAAATCCTCATTTACTTTTTGATGGCCGGCACCATCGGCATCAGCATCCTGGCCCTCCTGAACCTGCGTCTTGCCCGCTACTTCACCGCGTCCCATCAGCTCCGAATCGACGGCGGAACTGAGTGAGCCGGCTTGAAGCGCCGTTCCCTTCGACCTCCGAGATCACGCTTGCATTCGTATGGACCTGCCGGATATCGTCGCGCCGCCCGGGGCCCTGGAAGGGTCAGCGGGGTTCACGGATTGCGAACCCAGACCTACGGAGAGACACACAGCGGCGGTGGCGATCCGGGGCGTTCGGTCTCCTGGCCGCAAAGCGCCGCCGTCGCGTTGCTTGAACGATCGCCGCGCCGCCGGACGGTCCCTAATGGCCGCGACCGGCGGGCGAAGTACCTTGCGGGGGCCTCTTCCCTCATCTCGATCCGGGAAGGGGGTGCGAGGCCCCGACTGACGCGCGAGGGTACCATGATCGACAAACGCCCGTCGAAGTCGAGGTTCGGGCCGATCGTCGCGACGGCGGCGGTCGCCACCGCGGCATATCTCCGCTATGCTCGCGGGTATTACTTCACCCAGCAGGGCTTGCTGATCCTGCTGGCGATCGTTCTCGGGATGATCGCCGTGGTCGCGCTCCTGGCCTCGGCCGGGGCGAGGTCGCGCCGCCGACCCCGACTCGTCACGGCCGCATGCTGCGCGGCGGCATTCGGGGCCGTGCTGCTGATGGCCCGCGAGTCGCCGGCCGAGAACCGCCGGAAGAACGGCCAATACCTGGAGCGATTGGCGGCCATCGCCGGCGCCTACACCGTCCGCCACGGCGAGGCTCCGCGCGGGCTCGACCAGGCGGTTGACGAGGAGTACCGGCGGACGGGGACCCTTCTGCCCAACAGGGGCGATGCCGACGGCCACAAGCTCTCGTACCGGCGACTGGATGCCCACGCCTTCGCGTTGAATTCCTCGCGGTCCGGCGTCACGGTGATCTACCGTGACGGGCAGGTCCGTTCCGTTCTGGACCCCTGAGGGCGCCGGGCCCTTGCTCGCCCTCGGCCGACCGCTACACTGGGCGGCTGGCCCGAGGCCCGACCCCATTGCCCACGGAGAATGATCCCCATGCGAACCCTCGCCCTGCTCTGGACCGCCCTGCTGCTCGGGACGGCCGTCCGCGCCGACGACTCCACGGAAACGGCCAAGTCGACCCTGGGCGCGAAGCCCCCCGCCGGCGCGGTCGTCCTCTTCGACGGCAGGGACCTCTCCGCCTGGACCACGAAGGACGGCAAGAGCCCGGCCGATTGGCCCGTGCAGGACGGCATCCTGACCGTCGGCAAGGGCAAGGGGGACGTCATGACCAAGGCGATGCTCGGCTCGTACAAGCTCCACATCGAGTTCAACGTCCCGTACATGCCCGAAGCCAAGGGCCAGGGTCGCGGCAACAGCGGCGTTTATCAGCAAGGGCGCTACGAGCTGCAAGTGCTCGACAGCTACGGCCTCGACCTCCAGGACAACGACTGCGGCGCCATCTACAAGCAGGTCGTCCCGAAGGTCAACGCCTGCAAGCCGCCGCTCCAGTGGCAGACTTATGACGTGACCTTCCACTCCGCCGTGCGCGAGGGCGACAAGGTCACGAAGAAGGCCCGCATCACGGTCGTCCAGAACGGCAAGACGATCATCGACGACCGGGAGATCGACCCCACCGCCGGGGGCATCGACATGGAAGCCGGCAAGCCCGGCCCGATCCTCCTGCAAGACCACGGCAATGCCGTACAGTATCGCAATATCTGGGCCTTGAATCTCGACTGATCCGACGGAACACAGGCCGCTCTCTCCCTGCGCAGCCAGGAGAGGGCGGCCACACGTGTTCATCACACGCCGGCAGCGTCCTTGAGGGCGGCCAGGGCAGCATCGTAGTTCGGCTCGGTGGCAATCTCCGGGACGATCTCGACGTATCGGATCATGTCCTTGGCGTCCACGACGAAAATAGCCCGGGCGAGCAAGGGCACCGGCAATCCCTCGATCAGGACGCCGTAGTGCTCGCCGAAGCTATGATTGTGGGCATCGGAGAGATTCACGAGGTTGGTGATCTTCGCGTCCCCGCAGAACCGCGCCTGCGCGAACGGCAGGTCGGTGCTAACGGTATACGCGGCGACTTGGTCACCGAGGCTGGCCAGCGTCTCGGCGAACCGCTTCGTCTGGATGCTGCACACCGGGGTGTCCAGCGAGGGCACGACGCTGAACATCCGAGCCTTGCCGGCGGTCTCCTTCGCGGAGATCAGGGACATCCCAGCGCCGACGCAGGTGAAATCCGGGGCGGCGTCGCCGGCCTTCAACCTGGGGCCGACCAGGTCGAGGGGGTTGCCCTTCATCGTCACTTCGCCCTTGCGCGTCTCGGCCATCGTGGTCCTGCCTCGTCGTGGAATGCTTCGTTACCCAATCCCCGGAACATGCCCGGTGCCCTTGAGGTTAGCCGCCCCCAGCCTCCGGCCGCAAGTGCGCAGGTGCGCAGGTGACGCGTGCCGGAGGGTTGCCCCGATCCTCGGGCGGTTCGGCCGGAGGCCCGGAAACCTGAGCCCTGACCTGGGATTCCCGGACCGGACAACCCCGCGGGCGGCGAGGCCGGGGATTACTTCGCCCGGTCGGCGGCCATGACGCTGGTGCGATATTGCTCGACCGTGGCGAGCATGCCGTCGGTGACGCGGCGGCGGAAGAGCGAACGATCCTCGGGGTTGGGCTCGCGGTTGATCCAGGCCATCGCCGAGTCGGACAGGCCGCGACGCCCCTGCGATTCGGCGATCGCCCCGAGGGCCGCCTGGCGTCGTAAGGCGTTGGGCAGCAAGGTGATACTGGCGCGGGCATCGTCGAATCGACCCATCGAGATCAGGCTGTCGATCAAAATGCCGCCGAGGACCATGCGGGGGTCTTCCAGGTTGATCGAGGCGACCGAGGTGGCGGCTTCCACGTAGGAGGCAGTGGCTTCTTTCTGGAGGTCGCGACGGGACTGGGCCTCGGCCAGGTGCAGGTAGGCGGCCACGCGGATTTCGGGCCGTCCGACGCGCCGGGCGATCTCGCCGCCGACGCGGAACCGGCCCGAGGCGGCGGCCTTGGCGACGAGGACTTCCAGGGCGTGGTCGCGCCAGACGGGCCAGTCAATGGTTTCCGCTTGCTTCGCGGCGTCCAGGAACAGCCGGTCCGCGCGGGCCACCCGCGGGTTGTCTTCTCGACTCCGGGCACTCGGCTCGACGGGGGCATGGGCTGCGGTGTCGGCCATCTGCTGCGCGCCCGAGGCCTGCGCTTCGGCGACTCGCGAGAGCATCTGGCCCCGGAAGTTCAGGTTGCCGAACTGGGTGGCCAGTGCCCGGGCGCGATTCCATTCGTCCTCAGCGCGGTCGAGCCAGGTCGCGCGGTCGATGCGGTTGCTTTCCGGAGGCGGGGCGATCTCGGAATCGACCGGCTCGGCGTCCCTGGGAAGCAGGCCCTCACGCAGATCGGCATCGGCGAGGCTCAGGATTGCCTGGGTGACGAAGTTGATGCGGCGGTCGTGAAGGGTTTGCGAGGTTTTCTCCAGCGTGGCCGCCTGGCCCGCCTCGACCAGCGCCGTATGTGCCTCGTTCAGCTTCAGGCCGAAAATCTTGGTCCGCGCGACGCGCTCCAGGGCCATGGCACGCTGGCCGGGATCGGTGATCGCGCGGGCCTGGGAGAGCACGGCGGCGTCGATCCGGGCGACCTCTTCCTTGGACACCTCAAGGCCGGAGACGGGCCTGCCGAATCCAGAGTCTCGCAGGGTTTCCAGGGGCACGCGGTTCCCGCCAGCACGCCCCGGCATCGGCCCATCGCCGCGGCTGCCGCGGCTCGGGTCGGATTCCCGGGTGCCGGCGGCGGATTCCGAGCCGGTCCCGGTCGAGCCGAGCGAGCCGGAGGAGGTCCCCGTGCCGGTGGAGCCGAGCGAGCCGGAGGAGTTTCCCGTCCCGGTGCCCGAGCCGCTCCCGGAAGAGATGCCCGGCGATTGGCCCCGGGCGGCGGGCGACAGCCCGAGGGCCAGGCCCAAGGTCAAGGCCGCCGAGACCCGATTTGCGTCGCGAAAGCGGGACATGGGTGCGGTCCTGGGGCTCTTCGAGTCGAATGGCGAGGGGGCGGCGATCGGCCCCCGGACCTCCAATCTTTCCCCGCGTTCCCCGCCTGGTCAAGTCACGGCGTGAGCGGCGAAGAGTCGGCGCGGATTTTCTAGGAGCAAGTGCCGGGCCACGTCGAGCGCCCGATCGGCCGACCAGCCCCGCCCACGGATCGCATCCGCGGCCAGCGTCTCGGCAAGGATGCGCCGATACATGGCGAACTTCGGGAGGATGAATTCCAGCTTGTAGGCGTCGGAGTAGTATCCGATCGGCTTGACCTTCGGGAGGGCCTGGAGCCTCGTGGCCAGGTCCTGGGCGATCGTCGCCGGGAGGTTGGCGTACCACCAGTGCCCCATCGGCACCACGTTGGGGAAAATCCAGGAGTACGCCACCAGCTCCGGAGCCGCGTCGGGCGCCAGGGTCGAGATCGGGAACGTCACTGCGGGCAGGCGGTTGAAGAGTTCCCGATAGTCGTACAGGCGGGAATTTCTCAAAACCGGCTCTCGCCAGGGGTCGTTGGTGGACAATTCGCGTCGAGGCGTGTGCAATCGTGTGCGTGATCCCTCGATCGGCGCTGACGGAGCGAGTCCTCATGCCCACCATCC